>Ga0068714_10006190_pt1 | contig 12301 bp, 7 predicted proteins | sample MTBNYHSulfiMetaG_FD_62988 | JGI IMG/M metagenome (GOLD analysis project Ga0068714, IMG submission 62988) | Enrichment culture microbial communities from rom New York Harbor, USA that are MTBE-degrading - MTBE-NYH (New York Harbor Sulfidogenic)... | ecosystem: Environmental > Aquatic > Marine >... | reverse complement strand
ACCGAGGTCCCTTCCTCACCGCGGATGCGGAGGACCGCATCGTCTACACTCCATACATCCTGCGTCTCCCCGTTGATGGAGACGATCACGTCGTTGGCCTCGATCCCGGCAGCCTCGGCGGGAGAGCCCTCAACGACGGAGACCACTACGAGCTTGTTGTCGGAGTCTGTGATCGTAACGCCGATGCCGTAGAACGTGCCGGAGTTCTGCTCCAGCAGGTACTGGTAGTGTGCCGCGTCGTAGTACGCGGCGTGCGAGTCCTCAAGCGACTCGAGCATTCCGGCAATCGCGCCTGTTGTGAGTGAAGTCTCACTCGTTGGCTCAAGGGCCATGTTCTCGATGATGTTCGCAACCTCACCGACTGCATCGGCGATGTCAGCTGACGTCGCCGACGTTGACGTCACGGCCGACCCTGCTGTCAGCACCAGCCGGTCAACTAGCACGCCACCGAAGAATGCCGCGCCAACAAGCGCGACGAGAATCACGGCACCGGCAACCCGATGCGCCCACTTCCCGCTCACAGGAGACTCAGACATTCAGGTAGCGGCGCAAGGCGAGACCGGATCCCGTGAGTCCGATGACGAGACCGGCGGCAACCAGAATCATTGCCACCTGGAACGCCTCTGCGCCCGAGAGTGCCAGCGGAAGGAACGGCACGGACTCCTCAATCTTGGGCAGATACAGCCAGATGACACTCAGGCTGGCGATAGCCACAACGGCCGCAACCATGCTCTGGATGACGCCCTCGAAGAGGAACGGCGCACGGATGAACCAGTTCGACGCGCCTACGAGACGCATGATCCCGATTTCCTTGCGCCGCGCGTAGATGGCAACGCGTATCGCATTGTTGATGAAGATCAGGCTCATCACACCAAGAAGGCCGATGAACACCCAGCTCACCATTCTCAGAATGCGCGTGAACGCAAAGAGCTTGGATACCACGTCCTTGCCATAGTTGATCGAACTGGCGGGATCCTCGGGGTCGTCGGCAACAGCGAGGAACGTCGGGCTCCCCTGAATGGCCGCCACCACGGTCTCAACATTGCGCGGGTCCTTGAGTTCTATGTCGATCGAGGCTGGCAACGGGTTGCTCTCCAGCTGATCGATGATGTCCGGGTTCTCGGCAAGCGTCGTCTTGAAGTTCTCGAGCGCCTGTTCCTTGGACGTGTATGTCACGGTTGCCACAAGGTCGTTGGCGAGAAGCTCCGCCTGCAGGGCGTCGACAGCTTCGGTTGCCGCCTCGTCGGACAGCCAGACGTTGATGGAAACCTTCTGCTCCATTGACGAGATGATCTGGCTCAAGACATAGCCGGAGCCCACGGACACCCCGATGAGCAGCAACGACATGTAGATCGTGATGATCGCGCCGAGGCTCATCACCCAGTTGCGCTTGAAGCTCTGAGCCGATTCCTTGATGAAGTAGCCAACATTAGTCGCCATAGCCGTAGACACCTCGGTCCTGGTCCCGGACGACCTTGCCGCCCTCGAGCGCGATGACCCGTCGGCGCATCGAGTCGACCATCTCGCGGTCGTGCGTGGCCACGAGCACCGTCGTACCCGTCTTGTTGATGCGATTGAGCAGGCTCATGATGCCGAGCGACGTTGCCGGATCGAGGTTGCCGGTAGGTTCGTCAGCAAGCAGAAGTGGCGGGCGGTTGACGAAGGCGCGCGCGATACTCACGCGCTGCTGCTCGCCCCCGGAGAGCTCGTCGGGGTAGTTGTTCATCTTCTCTTCCAGGCCGACCAGACGCAGCACTTCGGGCACCTGGGTGCGCACGACGTGCTTGCTCCTGCCGATGACCTCGAGCGCAAACGCGACGTTCTCGTAGGTCGTCTTGTTAGGAAGCAGTTTGAAGTCCTGGAAGACGCAGCCGATATTGCGGCGCAGGTACGGCACCTTGTTGTTCTTCAGCTTCATCAGATCTTTACCAGCCACCATGATCTGGCCCCGCGTGGGGGTAAGCTCACGAAGGAGCAGCCGGATGAACGTCGACTTGCCGGAGCCCGAGTGTCCAACCAGGAACACGAACTCCCCCGCTTCGATTTCGACGTTGCAGTCGTCGAGCGCGGGGGGCTTGTTGGGAACGTAAACCTTGCTGACGTTCCGCATTGAGATCATAGGGTGTACTCCGTCTCTCGCGGACAGTTCTCGCGTATTCTACCAGACTGCAATCAGCGCCCGTTGCCGTGGCACTGCATCGTCACGAAACCACCACACATTTGAATTGCCACTAGCGGCGGCGCCGAAGCACGTCCCTGGCCGCACGGGCTACGTCCTCGGCTGAGAGTCCGAAGTGCACCATCAGTTCCTTCGGCTCGCCGGAAGTCCCAAAGACGTCGCGCACGCCGACACGGGCAAGCGGCGTTGGCGCGTGCTCGCCGAGCGCCTCGGCCACGGCAGACCCTAGTCCCCCGATGATCGAGTGTTCCTCACACGTCACGACGGCACCCGTCTTGCGCGCCGAGGCCACGAGCGTGTCGACATCGAGCGGCTTGATCGTGGAGACATCGATCACCTCGGCGGAGATGCCATCGAGCGCGAGTGCATCGGCGGCGGCAAGCGCCTGCTCCACCATCACGCCGCACGCGGCGAGCGTGACATGCACACCCTCGCGAAGGACGCGGGCGCGGCCGAGTTCGAAGCGGTAGTCGTCGTCGTAGAGCACGGGAACGGCCGCGCGGCCGAGGCGAATGTAGAACGGGCCCGGCGTTTCAGCCGCAACGCGTATGGCAGCGCGAGCTGCCGTGAAGTCTGCGGGAACAAGCACGCGCATGCCGGGAAGGACGCGCATGAGGGCGATGTCCTCGAGCATCTGGTGACTACCGCCATCGGGGCCAACCGTAATACCGGCGTGCGTGGGAGCGAGTTTCACGTTGAGACCCGAGTAGCACACCGTGTTGCGCACCTGGTCGTACGCGCGACCGGCCGCAAAGACCGCAAACGACCCGGTGAAGGCGATCTTGCCCTCCACCGCCAGGCCAGCCGCCGTGCCGATCATGTTCTGTTCGGCAATTCCGGCGTTGAAGAAGCGTGCCGGGTACGCCTTCTGGAACGTGGCGGTGGTGGTAGAACCCGAGAGGTCGGCCTCAACCGCGACGACGTCAAAACCGGCTTGCGCCAGCTCCACAAGCGTGGCCCCGAAGGCCTCCCGTGTTGCGCGCACTCCACTCATCGGGACACCCCTTCCAGCAGCGAACCCAACTCTGCAAGCGCGGCGGCCGTCTGGTCGGCGTTTGGCGCCTTGCCGTGCCAGCCCGCGTTGCCCTCCATGAATGAGACGCCTTTGCCCTTCACGGTCCGGGCGACAACGCACACTGGGACTCCCGTTTCGGCGGGCGCGGCGGCGATTGCCTCAAAGAGCTCGGCGACACTGTGGCCGTTGACCTCGCGGATCTCCCAGCCAAACGCGTGGAACTTCCGGGCTACCTCGCCAAGACACATGACGTCAGTGCACGAGCCGTCGATCTGCAGACCGTTGTGGTCGACGATAGCCACAACACGATCGAGCCCGTGGTGTGGCGCAAACATCGCGGCTTCCCAGACTTCACCCTCTTGCAGCTCGCCGTCGCCGAGGAGGCAGAATACGCGGCTCTCCGAATGATCGAGCCGCAGACCAAGCGCGATGCCGTTGGCGATTGCAAGTCCCTGACCGAGCGAGCCGGTGGAGACCTCTACGCCCGGCGTTTTCTTACAGTCCGGGTGCCCCTGCAGGATGCTGCCAAGCTTGCGCAGCGTCTTCAGGTGGTCGCGACCGAGATAGCCCGCCTCGGCGAGTGCTGCATAGAGCACGGGGGCGGCATGTCCCTTGGAGAGCACGAAGCGATCCCGCTCGGCCCAGTCCGGCCGGGCCGGATCGTGCTTCATGACGCCAAAGTACAGTGTGGCGACGATTTCCGCCGCCGAGAGCGATCCGCCGGGATGACCGCTTCCGGCCTCCGCGATCATCTCGATGATGTCGTAGCGCATCCGGGCGGCGCGCGCCTCGATTGCAGCCACCAGGGCCGGGTCGATCATCCTCTGTCTCCGATCTCTTTGAATCCTTCGCCGAGCGCTTCGCGCACGTCGGTAATAACCAGGAACGCATTGGGGTCGACCGCATGAACGAGCGCCTTCAGTGTGTCGATCTCCCTACGGGAGACGACCGTAAACACCATTTCACGCGGCTCGGAAGAGTATAGACCGCGCGCGACGATTCCGGTGGCCCCCCGGCCGAGTTGATGCAGAACGGCATCGGCAACCCGCCCGGGCTCGTCGCAGACGATGAAGGCCGCCTTTTCAACCGACAGACCTTCCTGGACAACATTGATCACCGAGCCCATTACGAACACGGCAACCGCGCCATAAAGAGCAAGATCCGGGCCGAGCACGACTGCGGCGATCAGCGTTACACAACCGTCGGCAATGAACATGAGCTGGCCAATGGGCAGGCTGACCTTCTCAACGAGCAGCTGCGCGATGATATCGGTTCCACCGGTGTTGCCGCGCGCCTTGAACACGAGTCCCATGCCAACGCCGGTCACCGCACCACCGTAGAGGACCGCGAGCAGACGATCATCGGCTGCGAGATGTGGCGTGAACGGCGCAAGGAGGTCAACTGCGATCGACATCGCCACCATTCCGTAGATAGTACGTGCGCCATACCGCCAGCCTTTCTGGCGAACGCCGATCACGAGCAGGATGCCGTTCATCACGAGCATCTGCATGCCTACCGGAATCGTGACATCAAAGCGGTCGAGGCCGAAGTAGTAGAACACGGTGGCCAGACCCGACACACCGCCAGCCGCAAGCCTGTTCGGAATCAGGAACGCGTCCAGGCCCCACGCGGTGATCACGATGCCAAGCGTCATGAGCGCATAGTCACGTACGCGCCGATTCTTCAAGACGGATGAAGCCTGTGCCGACGCGAGTATCCGGTTCACTGACCTCGCCCCTTTCTAGGAGCCCTAGTCCAATTCCGCGAGCGCCGCCGGCTGCTCGCCGGAGACTCGCCACCGGTGATAGCCAACGACGAAATCATCGATCTCACCGTCGAGCACCGCGTTCACGTTGCCCGTTTCGATGCCCGTTCTCACGTCTTTGACCAGCTGATACGGATACAGCACGTAGTTGCGAATCTGGCTGCCAAACGATATCTCCTGCCGCTCGCCCTTGAGCGCGTCGATCTCGGCAAGACGCTTCTCCTGCTCAAGCTCGTAGAGACGGGAGCGCAGAATCTTCATCGCAGTCTCGCGGTTCTTGAGCTGACTCTTCTCGTTCTGACACGTGACAACGAGCCCGGAGGGCATGTGTGTGATGCGCACCGCCGAGTCGGTGGTGTTCACGCTCTGACCGCCGGGGCCGCTCGATCGATACACGTCGATGCGAATGTCCTCTTCGCGGATCTCCACGGCAACGTCGTCTGGCAGCACCGGCAGGACCTCAATGCGGGCAAACGTCGTCTGCCGACGCTTCTTCTCATCGGTGGGGCTGATGCGCACCAGACGGTGCACGCCGTTCTCGGAGGAAAGCAGCCCGTATGCATTGCGGCCGTGAACGGTGAAGACAGCCCGGTCTACACCGATCTCCACGCCGATGGGCGCGTCGTGGACGTCGACCTTCCACTTCCGCAACGCCGCATAGCGCACCATCATCTTCATAAGCATCTCGGCCCAGTCCTGCGCCTCGAGCCCCCCTTGGCCGGGCAGGATCGTCACGAGAGCATCGCCCGCATCGAACTCCCCGCCGAACCATGTGCTGACTTCGAGATCTTCAAGCCGCCTGGTCAGGTCCTTGCATGCCGAGGTGGCTTCGGCGGCAAGATCCTCATCGGCATCGGCGACAGCAAGCTCGTTGGCGACCTCGAACTCATCCAATCCCGCAACGATCGCCTCATATGAGGCAATCTCATCGCGAAGACCGGACGCCTGCGCCATGACGCGCTGTGCGCGGGACTGGTCGTCCCAGAATCCATGCTCGGCTGCGAGGCCCTCCAGCCTGGTCAGTTCGTCGCGCTTGGTATCTAGGTGCAAGTACTCGGCGATGCGGGCAACGCGCTCGCGCATCGCGGCGATATCTGTGGTGCGATCTTCTATCATAGTGTTCTCACTGCTTCAGGTCGGAACGGCAACGGACGGGGTGCGGCGCTTCCGCGCCGCCCGGGTCATGCGTTGGCGCCGTGGCAGTGCTTGTACTTCTTGCCGCTCCCGCACGGGCACGGATCATTGCGCCCGGCGTTCGCGTACGGATCGTTCTTGTCTTTGACAACAGTGGCGGCGCCCGGCGTTGCCGGCCGCGCCGCGCTTGCCGCAGATGCTGCCGCCATCTTGCCCGTAGCACTCGACGCATCCGCGGCCGCCGAGGCAGCCGCTTGCTCGCGCGCGCCGCCAAAGATAGTGGACTCCGACGGCGCCGAGTACGTCACCGTGCCCGCCGCGATAGGAGCCGGTGCCGGGACTTGCTCCGCTACCACTTGGATGTGCATGACGGTCCGCAAGAAGTCCCGGTGCGACTCGGTCACCAAGAACTTGAACATCTCGTAGGCTTCGGACTTGTACTCAACGAGCGGGTCGCGCTGTCCGATGGCCCGAAGGCCGATTCCCTCGCGCAGATAGTCCATCTCGAGCAGATGGTTCATCCACCGCACGTCAAGCACGCGCAGCATGACATGACGCTCGAGCGCGCGCAGCCGATCCGCGCCTATGGCGATCTCTTTCGCTTCGTAGAGCTTCAGTGTCGCCGCCGCCAAGTACTCCCCGAGTTCGGACGGGTTGTCGAACGCGCGAGCGGCAGTGTCGAGGAGGTTGACGCCGGTGATCTCGGTCAACTGCTCGCCCAGGGCGTCCCAGTCCCACTCCTCGGAGTAGGAGCGTTCGGGGCATGTCTCAGCAACGGCACCGGCAACCGTTTCGGCGATCATCTCTTCAACCTGGCCGCGAATGTCCTTGCCGTCCAGAATCTTGTTGCGCTCGGCATAGATGACCTGGCGCTGCCTGTTCATGACGTCGTCGTATTCAAGAACGTACTTTCGCGAGGCGAAGTTCTGTGCCTCCACCTGCCGCTGCGCGCTCTCGATCGCCTTGGAGACCATTCCGGCCTGAATCGGCATGTCATCCGGAATGTCGGTCTTGGACATGAAGTTCGAAATGCGGTCCATGCGTCCGCCACCGAAAAGGCGCATGAGATCGTCTTCGAGCGAGAGGTAGAACTGCGAGAGACCGGGATCCCCTTGACGGCCGGCGCGGCCACGCAGTTGGTTGTCGATACGCCGAGAGTCATGCCGCTCGGTGCCGAGAACCGCAAGTCCGCCGGCAGCTATGACCTGCTCGTGCTCCATTGCGCACACGCGCTTGGCCTCGGTCAGCGCGTCGGCCCGCTGATCTTCGGTTGCCTCCTCTGGCAGAATACCGCGGTCGCGCAGGATCTCATCCGTCAGAAAGTCTGGATTGCCGCCGAGAATGATGTCAGTGCCGCGGCCTGCCATGTTGGTGGCGATTGTCACTGCCCCGAGACGACCGGCCTGGGCCACTATGTGCGCTTCCATCTCGTGGAACTTTGCGTTGAGTACGCTGTGGGGAATCCCCCGGCGTTTGAGCGCACCGGAAAGCCGCTCGGAGTTCTCGATCGAGATGGTACCGACAAGGCACGGCTGTCCGGTTGCGTGCCGCTCAGCGATCTCGGATGCGACGGCCTCAAACTTCGCGTCAACCGTGCGGTAGATGAGGTCGTTCCGATCATCGCGAACCATCGGGCGGTTGGGCGGGATCACCACGACAGGGAGTTTGTAGATCTCGCGGAACTCGGCATCCTCCGTGATCGCGGTGCCAGTCATGCCGGCTAGCTTCTCGTAGAGCCGGAAGAAGTTCTGCAGCGTTATGGTGGCGAGAGTCTGGTTCTCCTCGCGGACGTGCACCTGCTCTTTAGCCTCGATCGCCTGGTGCAGTCCGTCCGAGTACCGTCGGCCATACATAAGCCGTCCCGTGAACTCGTCAACAATCAGTACTTCTCCGTCTTTGACGACGTAGTCCACATCGCGTTTGAACATGAACTGCGCTTTGAGCGCCTGCTGCAGGTGATTGACCATCTGTCCCGACGGATCCGCGTAGAGATCCTCAAGCCCAAGTGCTTTCTCGACGCGCGTAATGCCTTCTTCGGTTGGCGCGATGGTGCGCTTGGCCTCGTCAAACTCGAAGTCCTGTTCGCTCTTCAGTCGAGGCACGACTTTCGCAAACGACTTGTACGTGTCTGCAGATCGAGTGCCTGCACCGGAGATGATGAGCGGCGTGCGCGCCTCGTCTATGAGGATTGAGTCCACTTCGTCGACAATCGCGTAGTGATGGCCGCGCTGCACGCGCGCCTCGCCGCGATTGACCATATTGTCCCGCAGGTAGTCGAAGCCAAACTCCGCGTTCGTGCCGTAGGTCACGTCTGCGGCATAGGCAGCCTTGCGCACAACCGGATCCATTCCGGACTGCACGATACCAACTTCCAGTCCGAGGAACCGGTAGATGCGTCCCATCCATTCGCTGTCGCGCTTGGCCAAGTAGTCGTTCACGGTGACAACGTGAACCCCATTGCCTCTTAGCGCGTTCACGTACACAGGGAGGGTGGCGACCAACGTCTTGCCCTCACCGGTTCTCATCTCGGCAATATTGCCACGATGCAGAACGATGCCGCCGATGATCTGCACGTCAAAGTGCCGCATGCCAAGCGTTCGCTTTGCGGCCTCACGGACAACGGCAAAGGCTTCGGGAAGGAGATCATCAAGAGCTTCTCCCGCGCTCAGGCGATTGCGGAACGCAACGGTCTTCCCCCGCAGTTCGTCGTCCGAGAGTGAAACGATCGACGATTCCAGCGCGTTCACCTGCGCAACGATCACGTCGTACTCGCGGAACTGCTTGCCCTCGCCGAGTGTCAGTATCTTGGAAAAGAGATTCGCCATAGAGAGAGGCACTCCTCTTGGTCAGTGCTCGAAAATAGGCCAAGCGATTGTATCACGGTCGCACACAGGCGGCAGTTCTGGCCGACAAGGGACGAGTTGGGCCGGAGATCCAATGATCTCCGGCCCCGCAGCGACTTGCGAAGACCAACACGCCCGCTCGCGTTGCCAGTGCCCCCCAGGAGGTCTTCCGATCTCCTCACCGCTCCGCTCGCACGACGTGTGCCAGGGCCACTTGGCGGTCATTCGAACTTGCTGCAAGAGGAGCGTAGCGCGGAGGCCTTACTCGGGAGTCAACGGGATCTAAACACCGTGACCGCACAGCAAGAACTTCGCCCCCATCTAGCCACGCAGTGACGTGCTGCGCGTCTCGGCTGCGTCGTCTTCCATCGCAAGAATCGTATGATAGAGTCGCGCGGTTTCGGCGGATGGATCAATACCGAGGTCTTCCACCAGCCTTGAGCGGCATGACAAGTACGTCTCAATGGCACGACTTCTTTGCCCTGCGCTAATTTGACAACGCATCATTCCCTGGTAGACATCCTCACGCCATGGGTCAACTGCCCCCGCGCGACGCAGAAACAGTAGTGCGGTTGTGGCATCAGCCGCGCCCTCCGCCGCACGAGCACCCTGTACCATGGCATCGCAGAACTCGTGCCTCAATTGCTCCCGAGATTCCGCAAACCACTCCTCATACAGGTCGCCGGGCAGAAGATCGCCACGGTATATCTCGGCAAGCCTACGCGCAAGTTCAACAATCTCCTCGGCATTGGCCTCACCCTTCACTCGTCGCATGCGCCCGACTATCTGGAAGAAGTCGTCAAGATCGCTCCGGACGGTCCGGGACAGGCGACAGGCGTTGCCAGTCGTGCGCACGTAGGCGCCACCGAGCGCAGGCGGTCCGCCGCATGCCAGGGCTTTCTTCATCATGCTCCAGGTCACATAGAAGTTGCGCCGCGCACTTGTCTCGTCCATCTCGGGCCACAATCGCTCGATTATCACATCGCGGGGAAGGTCCTGACCTTGCCGTACGACGAGCATCGCGAACAGTAGCCGGGACTTTCGCTTGCGCCAGTAGCTGTCGTCAACAATTCCGAACTCGGTTGTCACCTCAAGCCCTCCCAGGAGCCGCACGTAGCACGCCGGCGTCGGCTCACTCTCCGGACACTCGGCAACTTTCGGCGAAGCGACTGGCCGGTACCCAGGCATCCGCTCAATCAACGCGCCTCGCGCGTCGAACGGCAGCAGGCCATCCATCGCGACAAGCGCAGCATTCACTGTTGACGGCGGCAACAATCGCAGCATGCGCAGCGGAACGTTCGCTGCGCCGAGTGCCGCCAAGAGCACACCGAGAAGTCCTGGGAAAGCGCGCACGTACAGCGACAACATCGTGTTTGCCGAACCCGTCAGGATGTATTCCGAGTGCGCTTGCATTCGCCTGGTTGCGACATCGAAGCACCCCGTGCGTCGTTCGGCCTCTGCCAGAACTAGATCCAGCCTCAGAAGATGCATGCGTGCCGGAACACCCTCAATCTCTTTGCGTGTCTCGGAGGCGAGCCTCACCGCCCCGATGCTATCCCCGGTTGCCAGGAGTGACGCGGCGGACTCCGCTCGAATGAACACGGAGAGCAAGGCGAAGTCCGCCGAGCGCTCTTGAGCCAGAAGCGAACTCTGCTCGCACAAGGCAAGCGCCTCCTCGGTGAACCCACCCGCCCGAAGGCAGCATGCGGCGTTCGATCGCTCCGTAGCCCTTCCCCAGGCATCACCTACTCTCCCGTGCAAAGTGTCACACTCGTCGAACAGGGCGCGGCACAGTTCGGTGTCACCCAGAACACAAGCGGCGGCCGCATAGGTGCCAAGTGCATACGTCCTCTGACGATCAAGTCCGTTGAGTTCCGTTTCTCGGAGAACCCCGAGCGCCGTTTCAATGGCTTCGGAAACGCGACCCGCTTCAAGCAGTGCGGCGGCGTAGTTGCTTCGAATCGCCAAGCGCTGCAATGGAGCCACACTCGGTGCGAGCATGACTCGAGACAGCGCAGCAATCACGTCCGTCCAGAGACCCTCGACCATCCCTTCAACCGAAGCCGCAGCATTCGCAGCGAACACCGCGGCCTCAGTCCCAGAGTCCATTGTCTCCAGTAGTTGACGAGTGCGCACCACTCGCTCCCTAGCCGACTCGATGAGTCCCATCTGGGACTCGGCACCCGCTAGATACGACTGGACAAGACACTGTGCCTCCAGACTGAGCCTGGACGAACCCGCCGCATTGAGAGGCGCAAGTACGGAACACGCCTTCCCGAACTCGTCGTCGTCCAACGCCAATCGCGCAATCAGCAGCGAGGCATCAACTAGACCGTCCCAGCTCCCCTCTAGCTCTGTCAGACTCTTGGCCAGCAACGCATGTTTCATCGCCTCTCCGGCATCCTCTTGCTGCCTGAGGATGGCCGCGCGCAACAACAGAAGCCTCCAGCTCCCGGCTATCACGGCGGGCGGGATGCATTCCAGGCACTGTTCAACAGCGGCGGGGCCCACAGACCACAGCATGGCGATACCCTCGTCCTCAAGCCAGTTCCGAATGTCCTGCTGGAGGCCGTTTGTCTCAACCGCACTGAGCAGCAGCGTGTAGTTGCCGACGTGGGCGAGGTGCTCAAACACGTTCCTGCGAATTGAATCTGCAACGTCCGACGAAAGGGATGATCCCACTACTCGTCGCACCGCCTCCCCCAGCGCGGCATGGACCCGAAAAGTCGACCGCCCGGTCACACCCGGTTCAGAAGCAGAAAGAAGGGGCGTCAGCTCAGCAAGCTCGGGCCAGTGAAGTGTCTCGTTGATCGGTTCCAGAATGGTACGTAGATCGCTGACGCGCCCCTCTTGCATCACAACAGCGCCATACAGCCCCGCAAAGATCTCGAGGGGCGCAGATGCAACTACACGCTGGGCATACCAAGCGAGATCTTGCGACGGCCTGCTGTCACAACACAACGCGCCGTGGCGGAGCATCATATTGGTTAGCGCCGGATGACCAGCAAAGCGTTCGAACACTACCAGCGCATCGGATCGCTCCGAGGGCAGTACCGAGCACTCGCGCACCAACTGTTCCACTTCTGCTATTGAGAAGCGCAGATCCGGAGGCTCCAGCACCCATATCCCGGCCGGATCCGGCGGGACCATACGACCGATCCAGCGACACGTCACAACAAGCTGGCTTCGGGCGCTCGTACAGCTACGCACCAGTTGCGCCAGCTCGCACAGCGGTTCAGCGTCATGTAGGTGATTGGCACCGTCAATCACAACGCAAACCGCATCACCGGAGTAGTCTTCAAGACACTCGCGAATGCTCATCATGCCGTCAGTCAACGACAGAGGTGCGGGGGGAGTGCCCGCAC
>Ga0068714_10006186_pt1 | contig 12307 bp, 10 predicted proteins | sample MTBNYHSulfiMetaG_FD_62988 | JGI IMG/M metagenome (GOLD analysis project Ga0068714, IMG submission 62988) | Enrichment culture microbial communities from rom New York Harbor, USA that are MTBE-degrading - MTBE-NYH (New York Harbor Sulfidogenic)... | ecosystem: Environmental > Aquatic > Marine >... | reverse complement strand
ATGCTGCGCTACGGCTCCGACAAGCCCGACCTGCGCTTCGGTCTCGCGATCGACGACCTCTCCGACGTCTTCGCCGCCAGCGGGTTCCAGGTCTTCCGCGGGGCGCTCGAGGCCGGCGGGGTCGTGCGCGCGCTGCGCGCCCCCGGAGGGGGGCGCCTCTCGCGCGCCCAGATCGACGGCCTCACCGAGACCGCCAAGGAGCACGGCGCCCGCGGCATGGCGTACGTGTACGTCGAGGAGGGCCGCGCCCTGCGCGGCCCCATCGTCAAGTTCCTCAGCGAGGCCGAGCAGGCGACGCTCGTCGAGCGTGTCGGCGCCGAGCCCGGCGACCTCGTCGTCTTCGCCGCCGACCAGGCGGCGCCGGCGGCCGAGGTCCTCGGCGCCCTCCGCCTCGCCCTCATCACGCTGCTTCAGCCCGAGCCGTCCACACGCTGGTCCCTGCTCTGGGTCGTCGACTTCCCCCTGTTCGAGATCGACAAGGAGAGCGGCGAGCTCACCTACGGGCACAACCCGTTCAGCCTGCCCACCGACGAGACGTTGCCCTTCCTCGAGTCCGAGCCACTCAAGGTCTACGGCGCCCAGTACGACCTCGTGCTCAACGGCACCGAGCTGGGGTCGGGGTCGCTGCGCAACCACCGCGCCGACCTGCAGCGTGCCGTGCTGCGCACCCTCGGGTACGACGACGAGCGCATCGACGACGCCTTCGGCTGGTTCCTCGAGGCCCTCGAGCACGGGGCCCCGCCGCACGGCGGCATCGGCCTCGGCCTCGACCGGCTGGTCATGCGCATCGCCGGCGCCGACTCGATCCGCGACGTCATCGCCTTCCCCAAGACCTCGTCGGGAGCCGAGCCGATGACCGGCGCCCCGGCCGGCGTCGCCGCGGGGCAGCTCAAGGACCTGCGCCTGCGCCTCGGCTGAGCTCCGGCGCCCCGAAGCGCCCGACCACTTCACCCCGCACCTCCGGCGCCGTCCCGCGCCGCACCTCCGCCGCCGTCCCGCGCCGCACCTCCGCCGCCGTCCCGCGCCGCACCTCCGGCGCCGGTCTCCCGGGCTCACGGGGGGTGCCGATTCCTCAAGCTTTCGGCCGTGCTGCCGACTCTGTTGTTGAACCGATGCTCGTTTGCTACGATGGCCGGGCTCTACCTTGTGCGTGACCTCGTAGCATTCTCGAGCCAACACAGACACATCGGGAGCCCGGGCTTCGGCCTCATCTCCGGATGAGTCGAGAGGGCACCCACCTGCGAAAGCAGGTTCGAGAAGAACACGAGCACGGCAAGGTGGAGCGCTACTTAATTGGAGGCCGGTATGGGAGTCGTGGCTCGCAACAGGTCGTTCGTCGCGACCGCCGCCCTGATCATCGTGGGCGGGCTCGTGGTCATGGGGATGTTCACCGTGTTCTTCGCCATGGCGGAGAGCAGTGCGACGACGCCGGTCGCCGCCGTGGAGCAGGCGCCGATGCCGGTGCCCGGCAGCTTCGGCATCACCGGCGCCGAGACGCTGACCATCCAGGTCACCGACGACACACCCAAGCCGATCGCCAATGCGCTCAAGGAGCAGCGCGGCATCGTCCTCCTGGTCTACCTCAAGGGCGCGTCGGCCGACATGGCCATGCTCGACGAGGTGAAGGCCCTCAAGCCGGAGTACGCCGCCGACATGTCGTTCTTCACCTACGAGTCCGGCGACGTCAAGCGTCTCGGCGACGTGCTCGACCAGCTCGGCGTGTACGACCCGCCGGTGCTCGCGGTCGTGCGCGGCGACGGCACCGTCTCGGAGCTCTACACGGGCTGGGTCGGCGCCAAGGTGCTCGAGCAGCGCATCGCCGACGCCGCCCGCGGTCTCTGACCCCGGCGGCCGGCGGCCGCGCGGCGCGCGCCGTCCCGTGCCGCTTCGCGGCCGGGCCGGTGCGGCGCCCCGCCTGATGACGCCCGCCCCGACCATCCAAGGGCCGCCTCACGGCGCCGCCTGACGGCCACGACCGTCGGCGGCGCCGTCTTGCGGCTGCGGGCTTCATGCGCGATGCTGCGGGCCATGAACGCGATCCACATCGAGCGTGACGGCACGCCGTTCGAGCTCCACCGGCGGGGCCATGCGGTGCGGCGCGCCGGCGAAGCGGTGCGCGCCGGGGTCGCAGCCCCGGCCGGCCCCGGGGTCGCGTGTCTCGTCGGCCCCGGGGATGTCGACGACTCCCTCGCGATCCCCCCCGCCGATCGTCGCAGAGTCCCGGCACGCGCATCCGTGCGCCTGGTGAGGCCGTCGGTGCCTCCCGCCGCGTCCCCGGCGCACCGTCGCTCACTGCTCGTCGCCGTCAGCGGCGGCGTTGACAGCGCCGTCGCCCTGCACCTCCTCAAGGCCGCGGGCCACGAGGTCCACGCCGTCCACCTGCGTCTCTGGCCCGGCTCCGACCGCCGCGCCGGCGGCTCGGCGGAGGGGCTCCGCCGCGCCCGCGCCGCCGCCGCGGCCGTCGGCGCCCCGTTCGAGGTGCTCGACGACGAGCAGGGCTTCGCCCGGACCGTCGTCGAGCCCTTCGCGGCCGCCTACCTCGCCGGCGAGACGCCCAACCCGTGTGTCGTGTGCAACCGGCGGCGCTTCGCCCTCCTCGCCCGCCACGCCGCTGAGCTCGGCCTGGAGGGCGTCGCCAGCGGGCACTACGCGTGCCTCGTGCGTTGCGAGGGGCGACCCTACGTGGGCCGCGCCGCCGACGCCGCCAAGGACCAGTCGTACATGCTCTGCATGCTCGGGGAGGAGACCCTCGAGCGCCTCGAGTTGCCGCTCTGCGGCGCGACCAAGGGCGAGATCAGGGCGCTCGCGCGGCGTGCCGCTCTCGCGGCCGCGGAGCAGGCGGAGAGCCAGGAGGTCTGCTTCGCTCCCGAGGGCTACCGGCGCTTCCTCGCCTCACGCGGGATCGAGCCACGAAGGGGACGCTTCAGCGACCGACGGGGCCGCACGCTGGGCGAGCACGACGGGCAGTGGAATTTCACCGTCGGGCAGCGGCGCGGTATCGAGGTCCCTGACGGGCCGTGGTACGTGCTCTCACGCCGCGCCGCCACGAACGAGGTCGTGATCGGCCGCGCCGACGAGCTGGCGGCGCGGCGCGTCCTGGTCCGCGACGTCGTCGACCGGGGGATCGGGGAGGACGAGGCGGCCAGTCGGGCCGCCGTTCCCCGCGATCCTGCGCCCCCCGCGGCCGTTGCCCGGGGCGCTGCGCCCCCGGCCGACGCAGACGTGTCGACGCTCCACGTACAGCTGCGGTACAGGTCTCCGGCCGTGCCCGTGAGCACGCTCGAGCAGCAGGCGGAAGGGCGTCTGCTCGTGGAGCTCGAGACCGCGTTCGCCGCGCCGGCGCCCGGGCAAGCGGCCGTCTTCTACCGCGGCGGGCGCGTCGTGGGGGGCGGCGTGGTCGATGCGCCGCCGCCCGAGGCCGGCTGAGCTGCGCGCGCAGAGCGGCCGCCCGGTCGCCTGTGGGGGCCTTCGCGGGGAGGGGGTATGATAAGGTTCGCCGGGTATCCGGCAGACGCCCCCGCGGAGAGGAGAGCAGCGTGGACGCGACAACCGTGGTGCTCGTCACCGCTTCAGAGGTCTTCTACTACGCGCTCGCCTTCTTCTTCGTCGTCGTCGCCGTCGCGCTAGCCTACGCGCTCTTCCGCGTCGGCAACGTGCTCGGCCGCGCCGACAAGATGCTCGAAGACATCGACCGCGAGGCCGTGCCCCTGCTGCGCAAGTCGGGCGAGACGCTCGACGGCGTCAACGGCAGCCTGCAGAACGTCGACGAGATCACCCGCGACGTTGCCGACATGACCGACAAGGTCAACGGGCTCGTGAGCGCGGTCGACTCGGCGCTGCAGACGCCGGCCAAGAAGGCAGCGGCCTTCGGCAGCGGTGTGCAGCACGCCGTGAGCAGCTTCCTGCGACGTGATCAGGGTGCTTCCGCCGGCACCGAGACGGGCGCGGCGTCCGCCACGGCGGGGCCGGCCTGGGAGACAACGTCGGCCGGGGAGACGTCGCCGGCCTGGGAGGCGCCGCCCGCGACCGCCGCGTCTGGGCCTGCCGCGACGGCGGCATCGGCCGAGGAGGCCGCGACCGCCGCCGGCGAGTCGACTGTACTGGCTGAAGGATCGCCGACCGTCGCCGACGAGCTGGTCGCCGACACCGAGTCCGCAACGGCCGCGACCGCCGGCGAGACCGAGGAGGGATCGCCCTCGTGAGCTTCTTCGGCAGAGCCGCGCTCGGCGCTGCACTCGCCGCCGCCGCGGTCGGCTATTACGCCAAGCGCAAGCACGACGCCACGGGCGCCGGGTACGTCGAGGTCCTGCTCGCCCTGCCCGGCGACGTCCAGCGTTACGCCGACGATCTCCGCGAGCGCTCGAAGCGCGCGCTCGACGAGGGCCTCGTCGCGGCCCGCGCCCGTGAGGCCGAGCTCAGCCTGCAGCTCGAGAGCGGGAGCGACCCGGCGGCCCCGACGCAGTGAGCCCCGAGATGCGTGAGTCCATCCGCCTGGAGCTCCCGGCGGCCGTCACCGCCCTGCCGACCCTGCGTATGCTGCTGGGCGGTCTCGCCGTGCGGCTCGACTTCTCGCTCGAAGAGCTCGAAGACCTCTCGCTCGCGGCCACCGAGCTCCTGAGGGCCGCGGGCGACAGCGAGCGCCTCGAGTCGTGGTCGGTCGAGATGGCCGTCGTCGACGACCAGCTGCACGTGGTCGCTGGGCCCTACCGCTCGCCCGACCTGCGGCACCGTCTCGAGGGCGCCGCCGACGGCGCCGCCTGCCTCGATCTCTGCCGGCTGCTGAGCAGCACGGTCGACTCCTTCGCCGTCGACGACGACGACGAAGGCTTCAGCGTGACGATGGTCAAGGGCAGGCGGCGGGCGTGACACCGCGCGACGACAGGCGCCCGAGCGACCCGCTCGACCTGGGCAGTCTGCCCGGCCAGCCGCGCCGCTTCCGCGACGAGGACGACGACGAGGAGACCACGCCCGTCGCTCCGGCCTTCACCGGCCGCGGCCGCGACGAGTCGGAGAAGCTCGACAAGTACCTGCTGCGGCGGTACCACCTGCACGGCGACCGCAAGGCACGCGAGCAGCTCATCACCATGTACCTGCCGCTGGTGCGCTCGCTGGCTCGCCGCTACGCAAGCCGCGGCGAGCACTTCGACGACCTGGTCCAGGTCGGCGCCATCGGCCTCATCAAGGCGATCGACCGCTTCGATCTCACCCGCGGCGTCGAGCTCACGACCTACGCGACGCCCAACATCGTCGGCGAGATCAAGCGCTACTTCCGCGACAAGGGCTGGTCGGTGCGCGTCCCGCGCGGTCTGCAGGAGCTCAACATCCGCCTCAACAAGGTGATCGACGAGCTCGTGCCCAAGCTGCAGCGCTCGCCCACCATCAACGAGCTCGCCGAGGCCGCCAGCGCCACGCCCGAAGAGGTGCTCGAGGCGCTCGAGACGAGCCAGGCCTACAACTCCATCTCCCTGCAGGCGTCGCCCAACTCCGAGAGCGGCGACGAGGACGCGGGCCTCATCGACTATCTGGGCGGCCCCGAAGCCGCGTACGAGACGATGGAGGACCGCACGACGCTCGCCCCGGGCTTCGCCAAGCTCGACAAGCGCGAGCGCTACATCCTCCACCTGCGCTTCTTCGAGGGGCTCACGCAGTCCCAGATCGCAGAGCGCGTCGGTATCTCGCAGATGCACGTCTCGCGCCTCATCCGCCGCTCGCTGGAGAAGCTCAGGGAGGAGATCGGCGACCTCGACCGTCCCGAGGTCTCCCGGGTCTCCGGCGAGCAGTGACCGGCGCCCGCAGCGTCAGCATCGAGACCACCGCGACCATCGAGAGGGCCCCAGCGTGAACGCCGCCGACATCCGCACCCGGTTCATCGACTTCTTCGTCGCCCGCGGGCACCTGGCCGGCGAGCCGGCCAGTCTCGTGCCCGCGGGCGACCCCAGCGTCCTCTTCACGAGCGCCGGGATGCAGCAGTACAAGCCGTACTACCTGGGTGTCGAGACCCCCCCGGCGACGCGTATCACGACCGCCCAGCGCTGCTTCCGCACCAACGACATCGAGAACGTCGGCAAGACGGCGCGCCACCTCACCTTCTTCGAGATGCTGGGCAACTTCTCGTTCGGCGACTACTTCAAGGTCGAGGCCGTCGACTGGGCGCTCGAGCTCTCCGACGAGCTCGGCATCGACCGCGGTCGCGTCTGGGTCACCACCTTCGGCGGCGACGAGGCGGTGCCGGCCGACGACGAGGCGGTGCGGCTCTGGGTCGAGCGCGGCATCGCCGAGGAGCGCATCGTGCGCCTCGGCCGCAAGGACAACTTCTGGGGCCCGGTCGGCCCTGCGGGGCCCTGCGGGCCCTGCTCCGAGCTCTACTTCGACATGGGCCCCGAGGTCGGCTGCGGCGGGCCCGACTGCGCCCCGGGCTGCGACTGCGACCGCTTCATGGAGTACTGGAACCTGGTCTTCGTGCAGTACGAGATGGACGAGCAGGGGGCGCTCACGCCGCTGCCCCGGCCGAGCATCGACACGGGCATGGGTCTCGAGCGCATCGCCGCCGTCACCCAGGGTGTGGTCACGGTCTTCGAGACCGACCTCTTCGCACCCCTCATCGCCGAGGGCGCCCAACTCGCCGGCGTCGACGCGCAGGGCTCGGCGGCGATCGTCCGCGCCCTGCAGACGATGGCCGAGCACGCCCGCGGCGCCGCCTTCCTGGTCATGGACGGCGTGGTGCCGAGCAACGAAGGGCGCGGCTACGTGCTGCGGCGCATCATCCGCCGCGCCGTGCAGCAGGGCGTGGCGATCGGCATCGACGAGCCCTTCCTCGCCCGTCTCTGCGCGCGCGTCGTCGAGCTCATGGGCGACGCGTACCCGGCACTCGCGGCGAGCCGCGACGCGATCGTCGCCGCCGTCGGCGAGGAGGAGTCCCGCTTCCGCCGCACCCTGCAGCAGGGCATGAGCATCCTCGACGAGGCCCTGCGCCGTGCCCGCGACAGCGGCGCCGAGCTGCCGGCCGAGGTCGCCTTCGAGCTGCACGACACCTTCGGCTTCCCCTTCGACCTCACACGCGAGATCGCCCTCGAGTCCGAGGTCGGGGTCGACGAAGCCGGCTTCGAGGCGCTGATGCGCGAGCAGCGCGAGCGCGCCCGGGCGGCGCAGAAGGCCGGCGCTTTCGGCGGCGGCCCCGGCGAGCTCGACGAGTTCCAGCGCCGCTTCGCCGACCTGCCGGCCGAGTTCGTCGGCTACGACCGGCTCGAGGTCTACACCGTGGTGCGGGCGCTGGCCCCGCTCGGCGACGGGCGCGTCGCCCTCAAGCTCGGCGAGTCGCCGTTCTACCCCGAGGGCGGGGGCCAGGTCGCCGACCACGGCTGGGTCCACACCGACACCGGCAAGCTCGAGGTCGACGACGTGGTGCGCTTCGACGACGACCAGGTGGTCGTCGCGCGGCCGACCGAGGGCACGGTCGCCCAGGGCCAGCGGGCCAAGGCGATGGTCAACGCCGTCCGCCGTCACCAGACCGCCTGCAACCACACCGCGACCCACCTGCTGCACAACGCCCTGCGCCTGGTCGTCGGCGAGGAGGTGCGGCAGGCGGGGTCGTACGTCTCGCCCGAGCGGCTGCGCTTCGACTTCACCGTCCGCAGCCGCCCGACCGACGAGCAACTCCGCCAGATCGAGGAGCTGGTCAACCGGCGCATCGTCGAGAACCACCCGGTGCGTCCGTTCGTCACCACGCGCGAGTTCGCCAAGGAGGTCGGCGCCATCGCCTTCTTCGAGGAGAAGTACGGCGAGTTCGTGCGCGTCCTCGAGATCGACGACTTCAGCCGCGAGCTCTGTGGTGGCACGCACGTCGCCTCGACCTCGCAGATCGGCGTCTTCAAGCTGACCGCGAGTCAGTCCATCGGCGCCAACACGCGGCGTCTCGAGGCCGTGACCTCGGCCCGCGCCATCGAGCACTACCGCGGGCTCGAGGCCGCCTACGAGGGCCTCGCCGAGACGCTGCGCGTGAAGCCCGACCGGGTGCCGGTGGCCGTCGAGAAGCTGCAGGAGCGCGTCGCCGAGCTCGAGCGCGAGCTGGCGGCCGCCCAGTCGGGCGAGTCCCGCGGCCGCCTCGACGAGCTCCTCGAGACGCGCCGCGAGGTGGGCGGCGTGCCGGTCGTGGGCGCCGCCCCGGCCGGCGTCGCCAAGGCCGACGAGCTGCTCGCGCTGGCCGACGCGGCGCGCGAGCGTCACCCCGACGCCGTCGTGGTGCTCGCCGCGGCCGTCGAGGGCCGTGCCGCGCTGCTCGTCGCCGCCGGCGACGGCGCCGTGGGGCGCGGCCTCAAGGCCAACGACGTCCTGCAGGCCATGCTGCCCAAGGTCGAGGGCCGCGGCGGCGGGCGGCCGACGCTCGCCCGCGGCTCCGGGCCGAGGGCCGATGGCGCCGAGGCTGCGGTCGCGGCCGGCCTCGAGCAGGTGGCGGCGATCCTGGGCGCCTGAGTGCGGGTCGTGGCCCTCGACTACGGGCAGGTCCGTACGGGCGTCGCCGCGAGCGACCCCACGGGCACCATCGTGCGCCCGGTCGGCGTGGTCGAGCGCGTCGACCAGCCCGACGGCTTCGCCCGGCTGCTCGAGACGCTCGCCGCGGAGGCGCCCGAGCGTGTCGTCGTCGGCCTGCCGGTCTCGCTCGACGGCCGCGAGCACGCGCAGGCGGCGCGCGCACGGGCCTTCGCCCGGCGCCTCGCCGAGGCCACTTCGTACGACGTCACCCTCTACGACGAGCGCTTCACGACCACGGTGGCGCAGCGCCGCGGCGGCGCCGCGGCGCTGGACGCCCGCGGCGCCGCCGTGATCCTCGAGGACTACCTGAGGAGCCATGCGACGCCGCCCGGATGACGCCGGCGCCGGCGCGGGCGGCGGCACGACGGGGAAGGGCCGCCGGAGCCGGCGCTCGGACCCGGCGGAGCTGAGCCCCGCCGAGCAGGCGCGCCTGCACGCCGAGTGCGAGGAGCGGCGCCGCGAGCGCGAGCGGCGGCGTGCCGCCGCTCGCGGCGAGACGTGGGTCGAGCCCGCGCCGCCGCTCGCGGAGACGCCGCCCTTCGCAGCGAGTCCGCCGCCGCCGTTTGCAGAGAGTCCGCCGGTGCCGGCGCCCGAGCCGCGGGCGGCGGAGTCACGGGGAGCGGCAGCGCCACTGCCGGGACCACCCGGAGATCCCGCGCGGTCGCCGCAGACGCCCACGGGGCCGCCGCAGACGCCCGCGGAGCCGCCGCAGACGCCGCCGGGGCCGCCGCAGACCTCGCCGGGGCGGCCTCCAGTGGCGGCGCGCCCGCGGCCTTCGGCGGCGGCGCGCCCGCGGGCGTCGTCGGCGACGCCTCCGGCGCGACCGCAGCCCCCGCGAACGCCGGCGGGCCCTCCTCTGACGCCGCCGGTACCCGGCTCCGGCCGGTGGGCCGGCGGCGCGGGGGAGCCGCCGTGGGACGGTGCCCCTCCGGGCGCGCCGGCAGGTCCCGACGGCCCTGGCCGCCGGCGCTGGCCGGTGCGTGTAGCCCTGATCTCGGTGCTGCTCATCGTCGTGCTCGTCGCCGGTCTCGCCGTGGGCTACGTGCGCGACCTCTTCGACTGGGGCGAGGTCGGCGGGCCGGTCACCGTCACCATCCCCGAAGGCGCGACGCTCTCGGAGATCGGGCGCATCCTCGAGGACGCGGAGGTCGTACGCCATGCGTTCACCTTCGTGCGTAAGGCGGAGGAAGACGGTCACGGCGGCGACCTCAAGCCGGGTACGTACGACCTGCGCGTGAACGAGCCCTACGACAGCCTGATCGCGGCGCTGCTCGCCGGCGAGAAGGCGGAGACCGCGACGGTGACGATCCCCGAAGGCTTCACTCTCGAGCAGACGTCCAGACGCTGGGCGAAGAAGATCGACGGCTTCGACGCCGCCGCCTACCGGCGGATCGCCGCCGAGGACCCGCCCGCGGTCGAGCTAGACGGCTACAAGGAGGGCACGACGCTCGAGGGCCTGCTCTTCCCGGCCACCTACGAGGTGCTGCCGGCGCTCAAGCCGCGGCGCGCCGTCGAGCTGCAGCTCGAGACCCTCTTCGCCAATCTCGACAAGGTCGACTTCGGGCGCGCCCGTGACGCGAACCTGACGACCTACGACGTGCTCGTCATCGCCTCACTCGTCGAACGTGAGGCGCGCGTCGCCGAGGAGCGGCCCCTGGTCGCGGCCGTCATCTGGAATCGTCTCCGCGTGGGCATGCCGCTGCAGATCGACGCCACCATCCAGTACGCGCTGCCCGAGTACAAGGAGCAGCTCACGTTCGACGATCTCGAGATCGACTCGCCCTACAACACCTACAAGATCGCGGGGCTGCCGCCGACGCCGATCGCCAACCCCGGCCTGGCGTCGATCCGCGCGGCCGCCGATCCGGCCGGAGTCGACTACCTGTACTACGTGGCCAAGGGCGACGGTAGCGGGGAGCACTACTTCTCGGTGACCTACGAGGAGTTCCTGCAGAACAAGGCCAAAGCGGCGGCGGGGGAGTAGCGGCGCGGTCGCGCGTTGCCGGGGACTAGCGGTGCGGTCGCGCGTTGCCGGGGAGCAGCGGCGCGCCGGGTGGCCGGCAGGAGGACGCCGCCGGGCGCCAAACCTATGGCGTGACGGCGCGCCGCGCCAAGGCCCGGCCGGGGCTCGTGGCCAGCGCCGGTGAGCGGCCCGGCAGGCGCCCGGCCGGTGAGGAAGGGGTCGTGGTGAGCATGGTCTCCGGCAGCACCCGCGTGATCGGCCTCCTCGGCGACCCCGTCGCGCACTCGCGCTCGCCGCAGATCCACAACGCCGCCTTCGCGGCCTGCGGTCTGGACTACGTCTACGTGCCTCTCCCGGTAGCCCCTGCGGGGCTGCCGGCTGCGGTCGCCGGCCTGCGCGCTCTCGGTCTGCGCGGGGCCAACGTGACGGTGCCTCACAAGATCGCGGCCGCCGGGCTCCTGGACGAGCTCGACGAGACCGCGGCCGCGCTGGGGGCCGTCAACACGATCGTCGCCGAGGACGGCCGGCTGCGAGGCTTAAACACCGACGTCGCCGGCTTCGCCCGGGCGCTCGCGGAGGTGTGGCAGCCGCCCGGTCCGGGGGCGGCCGCACCGCAGGCCCGCGCGGCGGATGCGAAGGGTTCGGCAGCGGCGCCGCGCGCGCTGCTGCTCGGCGCCGGGGGTGCGGCCCGCGCCGTGGCCCTGGCGCTCGCCGACCTGGGTCTCGTGACGACGGTGGTGAACCGCGATCTCGCGAAGGCGGAGCGCCTCGTCGAGACGATCGTGGCGGCGCGGCCGCGAGCTCAGCTCGCGGCCGCGCCGCTCACCGCTCTCGGCGCGCCGCTCGTCGGCGCCCACGACCTGCTCGTCAACGCCACCAGTCTCGGCTTGCCCGGCACCGGTAAAGTGCCCGCCGCTTTGGCCGATAACGTGCTCAGAGGACAGGTCGTTGTCGACCTGGTCTACGGTGAGGGGCCGACTGATCTCCTCGCCGCGGCGCGGGCGCGCGGAGCAGGCACGGTCGACGGGCTGTCGATGCTGATATGGCAGGCGGCGGCGGCGTTCGAGCTTTGGACGGGCGTGCCGGCTCCAGTGCAGGTGATGCGCGATGCCGCGGAGAGAACATGACAAGCGGTCGGCCCACGACACCGGTGAGGACGTCAACCTCGGCGGGGGAGACACGCTGGAACCGATCATGGACCCGGAAGCCGCGACCGCGGCCGACGATCTCTTCGCCATCGAGACCGGCGAGGACATCGCCGCGCTGCTGGATCGCCTCGGCGGGAACGGCGACGGGCCCCTGGTCGTGCCCGAGGACGACGAAGCCGAGACCATCCAGTGGGCCGGCCGGGAGACGACGGCGGAGGACCACGTCGGCGCCGGCGAGACGCCGCCGGCCGGCGATGGCGCCCGCATCGACGGCGACACACTCCTCGACGGCGACGTAGGCGACGCTCCGGCGCTCGCCGGGTCGGCGCCCTCGAAGGACGACGCCGACCCGAACGACTTCTACCGCACGCGCAAGCCCTCGAAGCTCCGCCTCGGCGACCTCCTGAAGGAGATGGGCGTCGTCACCGACGACCAGGTCGAAGCGGCGATGGCGAAGCAGGCGGAGACCCGACAGAGGCTCGGCCGGATCCTCGTCGAGGACGGCGTCGTCTCCGAGCTCGACATGACCAAGGCCCTGGCGCAGAAGTTCGGCGTGGCCTTCATCGATCTCAAGGACAGGCCCCCGCAGTCGTCGGTCGCCGAGCTCATCTCCGAGAAGACGCTCCGCAGGTACGTGGCGGTGCCGGTCCGGTACCTCGACGACACC
>Ga0068714_10006185_pt1 | contig 12309 bp, 6 predicted proteins | sample MTBNYHSulfiMetaG_FD_62988 | JGI IMG/M metagenome (GOLD analysis project Ga0068714, IMG submission 62988) | Enrichment culture microbial communities from rom New York Harbor, USA that are MTBE-degrading - MTBE-NYH (New York Harbor Sulfidogenic)... | ecosystem: Environmental > Aquatic > Marine >... | reverse complement strand
CGCGTGCCCTTGCCCAGTCCATTATCCAGGACGCTGGTCTCGATCCCGCCCACCTGTGCGAGGTTGCCCACACGATCCTGCCAGTTGAACGAAGTCTTCTTCTGTGCCATTCGAGTTCACTCCCTGTCAATTCAGCGCCCGTCGCAAGGCTTCGAAGCTGTCGAAGCCTCTATTGGTTTGCAGCACACGAAGCATTCTGTCGTAGGCCTTGATGTTGGCGTAGCGGTCGTCGAGCGGGGCCTTGATGAAGAGCGATGCGAAGAGGTTGCCCGCCTGCACGGCTTGCCTGAAGTCGATCGAGCCGGCGCAAAACGCGTCCAAATTGCTCGCCAGGTAGGTGATCAAACCGGCGCGGAAGGAGTCGCCTGCGCCGACGAGATCGATGACCTCGCCGCTGAGGAATCGCGAGATGATCTTGGCGGGTCCGCCTGTGTGACCGTCAGGGGTCAGGTGCGTTTCGTAGGCGCCGTTGCTGACAGTGACGCCAAACAAGCGTGTTTGCCCCTCATCGCGCCAGAATCGCTTCGCCAGAAACTCCAGAAAATGCGTGTTGTTTTCTCTCTCGCCAAACTCAACCCAATCGCGAAGCGGTCCAATCGTGTTTTGGATGAGCTTCGCCTCGTCCGATGAGGTGAAGAACACATCGAGCTCCGGAAGGAGCGGCTCCAGCAGCCGATATTCGGCGATCGGCTTGCCTTCAGCGATGAGCCGATGCGGGTCTCCCGTCAGCGTGTGGCTGTCGGCGATGGTCAGTGCCCCTCTGGTTCGGCACCAGTGGATGAATTCCGCCAGGTCGCGACCACCGTTGGCGTCGCCCCGGTCGGACAGGCCCGAATACATGTAGTAAACAATCCGGGGTTTGAGCCGCTCGACGGCCTTCCGAAAGATCGCGAAGTCGAAATCGTTGTTGGCGTTGGGGAAGTAGGCGATGCCGCCCCGGTCGTCGCCCTTGGGGTTGTGGATGAACGTCGTCCCGGTCGGAAGGGTGGGGTGAACGTACGTGGCGGACATGTCGACACCGTTGGCGACCATGACGTCGTGGAAGAACCGGCCTTGGGCGTCGAGTCCACCGTAATCGCCTTTTCCGAGATTGACTCCGACCGCGACCTTCAGTCCGGTTCGTGCGATCAGCGGCGCGGTGTTGCCGGGCCCGCCCGCGGTCGCCGTGCCCTCATCGATCCACTGTTTGATCTGCTCCTGCGAATAGTCAGGCATATCTTTGGTTTTACACTTGGCCAGGCCACCTTTGCCCACGAGGCGGTCGGCAAACTCGAAGTCGGCCCGGCGCAGGTCCGCAACCGCCGTATTGAGGATCAGAACATCCACAGCCATCGGTGGTGTCTCCTTTCGCCGTTTGGCCTCAGTGCATCTCCGCCTCGCATGTGCCGATGGCGGAGCGGTAGAAGTTGAACTGCACGTTAGGGTGGTCGGCCAGCAAGGACATGGGCACAGCGCTGTCGGCAAGCTTCTTGCCGATCATCAGCGTGGTCAGACGCATGCCGAACGGATTGTCGTGTGTTCCCGCCTGCCAGATCGAGACCTTCTCGGCCTGCCATGTCTGGAGGGGTCCGACCGTGATTGCCTGGGTCGGTACGCTCGTCACGACACCGCCGCCGCTGGTGCGCGCATTCTGCATCACCGTCACCGGATGCAGATCGACGACGCGCGTCGTCAGTCGCCGGTATTCCTTCGCCGTCGGCGGGTGGTCTTTGTACGGGCCCTGTCGACGAACCGGGTCGTTGAACGCCCAATGCTTGATGTCGCCCTGGCCGCCCTGCATGATGGCGCAACGGACGCCGTCCCAGCTTCGTATGTAGGCCGACGCATCGGCCTTGGGAAAATGCAGGTTCGCCTCGGGCATCTTCAGCTCGGGTTTGATCCGATCAAAGCACAGCTCCTTGTCTGCCCTGGCGAAAGACAGCGGGTGGGTCTGGGGCACTTCCGCGCCGTTCATATACCACTCGTCCATGCCCCAGAAGTGCGCGTCCCGCAGCTTCAACTCCAGTGCGTTGACCAGCCTTGCCACAAGGGGCAACTGCTCGGTCGGTCCGATCGGCCCGCAGATACCGACCGGGCCGTCGGGCGTTGCCTGCTTCCAGGCGCAGATATACTCGAGGGCCTCGGCAAGGTAGAAATCCTCCAGCGTGTCGTAGAAGACAACCTGGAAGCCTTCCCGACTCAGACCGGCCATGTCCTCGGCGGTGAGCCGGGCCGCATCGTTGAGGATCTCGTCGTCAAGCGTGGTGTAGTCCCACCAGTCCGGGGCCAGGAGACTCTGCTTTCTGCCCATGATCGTTCCCCTATCTTGTGTGGACCAGATCGCCCAGTTCGACCTTGAGCAGATTGTCCTGAGGGTAGGCATGCCCCAGGTGCTGGCGGAACCCTTCGCCGAATTTGGTGCCGATCACGGCCCCGCGTTTGTGACCGAGCTTCTTCATCTGGTCGGTGTATTCATCGATGCCGTGATGAGCCAGCAGCCAGTTTCGCTGGCTCTCGTGACAGACGAGCATCCTGGTCTTGACGTCGATGACACTGGTGGTGTCCACGATGAGGCCCGGTGCGATCTCGGCGCCGAACTTGTCTTTGCCCTCCACCGCGTCGGTGTAATACAGGTGAGGGACCGGCTCAAACGGCTCGGCGCCGGGTGTCTCGATGTTGACGATGCCGCAGCAGAAGCACGCGGATTGTGTCAGCTTGCTGGACATCTCGTGGTCGACCATGTAATCCGACGGGCTCAGCGTGAAGACGATCTTCGGGCAGACCTTCCGCACCAGCGCGATCGCCTTGAGCAGGGTGGGGCGGTCGTACATGATAAGAGCATCGTCGCATTCGAGGCAGTGGTATTGACCGCCAAGAAGGCTGACCGCCTTGGCGGCCTCACTCTTGCGAATCCGGCTGATCTCTTCCCGGCTGTATTCGACGGTGCCACAATCGCCCGGCGTGAACGTCGCGATATGGATCTGCCAGCCCTGCTCGTGGAGCAGAGCGAGGGTCCCGGCGCACATGAACTCGGCGTCGTCCGGATGGGCGCCGAGACTCAGGACAACTCTGTCGTTGCTCATGGTTCCTCTTGTCGGAGTTTCGGGTGGTTCACTTGCCCATCAGGTGGTTGACGATGAGCAGGTCCAGCTCTTCGTAGTCACGCTCGGCGATCAGGTTTTCGACACGCTTCTCGTCGAGGGTTCGCACCAGCTCCACCAGTTGCAGGAAGATGGTCCGACTGTTGCTGAGGTGCTTGGTTGCGACGTCCTGTTTCTGCGTCCGTACCGCTTTGACGTCGAGGCCGACGAACTCGCCCTTCTTGCCGTAGCTGTACTTGTCGAGTATGCGAACCTGGTTGAAGGCCCGGCGCAGGTTGACCGATCCGAAGCTCTTGTCCTCGTCGAATTTCAGGCCGTTCTGGTCGTTCAGGTGGACCGTGTAGAGCTTGTCGTACGCCAGCGCAAAGCCCATCTCGTCTGATGGGTCGAGGCCTGCCAGGATGGCGTGCGCGGTCTCAATGTTTACGCCGACGCGGCCAGCGTCCTTCGTCAGGTAACCCAGGGCCATCGCGTGTCCCGTGGTCGGGATGTAAGCCTGGTCCATTGGCTCATTGGGCTTGGGCTCGATCGCGATTTTGATGTTCTTGTTGTAGGAGAGCATGTCGTCGATCGCTTCGACGAGGCGGTCGACCGCCACCTTGCTGTCTTTGGCTTCACGCATGTACGTTCCTTCGCGCGCCAGCCACAGGACGATCAAATCGGTCTTGAGGGCCGCGGCGATGTCGATCGCGCGACGGCTGCGATCGCGGGCATACTTGCGGCACTCGGGGTCGTTGGAGGTGTAACCCCCGTCGATCGTGCGCGGATCTTCCCACAGACGCGGCGCGACGAACTCGGCGACCAGGTCCTCATCGGCCAGCATCTTCTGCACCTCTTTGGCCTTGGCGATGATTTCCTGGGGGCTCAGTTCGTTCATGTCGGGCACGGCGTCGTCGTCGTGAAACTGCACGCCCTCGAAACCGAGCTTCCTGAAGAGCGTGAGCTTCTTGGCGAATTTGACACTGCGTCGGACCGTCGGACCGAACGGGTCGCCCCCCTCATGAATGTTCCACGGCCCAAACGAGAATCGGTATTGTCCTGCCATTTCTTACCTCCTTAAGGTTCCAACGGTCTGAGGTCTTCTCTCTTCCTGTTGCTGACGGGCATCGGTCTCAGGTGCGGCGCCCGGGTTTCTCTTTCAAAACAGCCATCGCGTGACGGGCGTAGTGACCGCGCAGATCGCGAGCATACTCTCTCAGGATGCTCTCGCCAAGGCCGTTGTCGTCTCCGCAGCGATATAGCGCTCGGGCCAGGATCAACTCTCGCAGCGAGACCTCTCGTGTGGAGGTGTCAACCGGACTGGCCGGGATGTTGGCCATGACGGGCCTGATCTCCGTATAGGCATGTCCCGTCATGCCGGGTTTGCGGAGCAGGTCCGCAAGCGGTTTCGCAGCCGATGGATCGCGATGGGCCTCCAGCGCCATGGCCACCGCCCGGTGATGGGACATGGCGTGTTCGGGACCGAGCTGAGCGACCTTCTCGATGATGGGATCGAGCGCTTCCCGGCGTCCCGTCCGGCCGAGGGCCACGATCAGACTGTCCACCGGGCTCATGCTCAGGCCGTACTGCCCCATACCTGTGTATTTCCAGCCTTCATCCCACTCTCGTTGTCTGACGGCCTCCGCGAGCGTCGAAGCGCCCGCATCATCGCCCATGATGCCGAGGATATGGGCGTAGGTGAGCTTGTCTTTTTCACTGGTTGTGCTGCTATACGCCTGACGCAGGAGAGGCAGGGCCGCCTCCGTCTGGGCGTAGACGATCTCGATGCCCTCGAAATTGTCTGTCAGGGACGCGACGGCACGCTCGACCTGCTCCTTGGGCAGCGGGAACGAGTCTTCGTGGGTGAGCACCTCGGCAGGCAGGCTGCCTTTCTCGACGAGATGCCGCTGGAGTGCGCGGATGTCGATATCACGTAGCTCCCGGTTCGCCTGGACCGCCATTGCCGCCGCGCAACCCGCCGCATAGCCCTGGTTCTGTATGTCCGGCTGCATGCGGATCACGGGCATCACGTCACGATTGGCGCTGACCGCCAACCCAGTCACGAGGATACCTTCCAGCCCCTTGGGCAACAGGCAGCGGTAGGGGACGTAGCAGGGCACTGCCTCGCGGTCCGGCGGCTTGAGCAGGAACATGGGATGGATGGTGAAACCGTGCGAGTCGAAGTTGCTGTTGGCGCGGACGACGGTATCGGGAAACGTCCGACCGAGATAGGCATCCGAAGGTGAGAGGAAGAAATCGCCGACGATCTGCCTGCGTTCGCGGCTGTCGACGATCTGCGCGAGGTCATACGCACCGTCGAATTTCTTGCGGGCGGTAAGGAACGACTGCCATGCATCAATCGCGTCGAGGTCATCGATGAACGTGAAGTCAGTGTTCGTGTATCGGGCGCCCGGCTCCCACGGGGGCAGACCCGTTCCCTGTACTGCGATGTGCTCGGCGTTCGTATAGATGCAGTCGGCCCCGGCGGCAGCGGCGATGGTCGCGCTGCCGGTTGCGTCGATGACCACCTTCGCCAGAACCACGCCCCGGCCCTGTGGCGTGGCGACCACAACGCCCTTGACCTGATTGCCGCTGACGAACGCGCCGCATCCAAATGCGCCATACCATATATCGGCGCCGGCTTTCCTCAGCTCGCGGCGATACCATTCGATCTTCAGTTGGCTATCCCAGGCGCCGCCCTGGCCACTGGTCCCTTCGGATGCGCCGCCCAGCTCGGCCAGTCCCTGGTCGATCTCCTTGGTGAAGCCCTCGCGGTGACCGTAGTAATACTTGCCTATCAGGCCCAACGTCCCGATGCCCCCGAGACCATGGAGGTACTCGACGACCAACGTCCGTGCTCCTTGCCTTGCGGCGGCGATTCCGGCCGGCGCGCCCCCTGTGCCGCCCCCGACGACGACCACATCGTACGTTGCCAGAATCGGGATCGCGCGTTCTGTAGTCTCGACCCTGGCGGCGCGCTGCGCATCCTGGCGCATCCAGGCGGCGTCCTCCCGGACATCACCCCGGACCAGCGGCGCTGCTTGAAGGCGGCTTATGACCACCTTTTCGCTCCTTGGCAGAGAGAGAGCCTCGGTGGCGGCAGCCGCACCGATGCGCTCGCCGGCCCCGATCAGTTCGAGTGGACGGAGCAGCTTCTGGGCGACTGGTCCCGCCACGTCCGCACATCCGCCGAGTACGAATAGCCGTTCCACCCGTTCGGGACGGAACACGTCGAGAGTCACGCTCTCGGCGCCGGGCCACGTGCAGCATTCATGAGACTTGCCCTTCATGCGGTCCGGCGGCACCTGGAACAGGGTCTCCGCTGAATCCACCTGTTTGGGGCTCCAGGTCTTGTCCCGGGCGACCTGCTCGGCGTTGGCAAAGGACGCGAACGAGCCGTCTTCCATCGGGATTAGGAGGGTGTATTCGATGGCCTCGTAGGTCCGTCCATCGGATGCGTGGACAGGCGTGGGCAATCGTCGGGCCTCCATGCGCTCGTCCTGTCGCAGTTCGCCACCAATCACCGTGCGCTTGAAACCGTACCAGCCCATCGGGTAGGGGGCGAACTCGACGCCAGCCATTCGCGCAACCAGGGCCCTTTCCGTCGCATCGATGACGACTCTGGCTTTCACCGCCTGGCGGCCCGAGCGATTGCTCATCACGATTCCCGCCAGCTTGCCGTTTTCGTCTCGGAGCACGTCGGTGGCGTAGCAGCCATAGAGAAACTCAACGCCCGCGTTGAGCAGCGTGTCATCGAGCACCCGCTTGACCTGCATGGGGGACGGCGGGACCCGATCGGGCGAGGAAGACTTCGATCCCGGAGGTTTCTCGATCAGGACCTCGCCCAGCAGAACTCGCCCGGCCGCCTGGGACTTCTTCACTCGAATTCTGACGTATCGGGCGGCACTGTCCAACCATGCGGACAGCTCGATGGGTGATTCCTCGAATGAACCCTGTCCGAGCTTGCCGTTCTTGATCATTGCTGCTCGGTTCCACCCCTTCGCGTCCCGGCTGACCTCGATGGTGACGGTGTCGACCTCGAAGTCGCCGCTGCGCTGATAGGCCATGATCCGAACCCGCCTCAGACGCTGCTCGCTGCCCACGTCGGCGGTAATGATCACGTTGCTGTCGTATTGAACGCTCTGCGAGGCGGCGCTGTGCCATTTCCCGTCGCTCAGGCCCGAAACGGGGGTGGTGTCCGGGTGACGGGCCGAGGAGGGCACATCCGCTTCGTAGGTGAAGGGAATCGCGTTCTGAGTCTGTCTGGCGGACTGGGGCTCCGCGAAGAGGGCCCTGGCCATATCGGAGCGGGGCTCCTCGCCCGGCTCCAGCCAGAGGCGGTACGTTCCGCACAGGTCTTCCCCCAGATAGGGCCTCGGCGCTGCGAGGAAGACGCGTGCCCCGTTCCGGGCCGCGGCTGCCGCTGCGGCGACGCCTCCCGAACTGCCACCGACCACGACGACGTCAACATCATAGGCGACCGGGATGCTCCGGGCCGATTCGGTGACGACACCGAGGCTGGGACTAGGGAGCGGCTCGTTCTTGCCGCGGTCGCGTCGCTGGGAAACGTCGGAAGAGCAGCTCACCGCCAGCAGAAGGAGGCCCAGAAGCATCGAAGGTGCAATCCGTTGTTGGTGCCATGCCATGATCATGTCCTCGAATTCCGTGCTGTGACCGAGCAATCGAAACCTCATTATGCCCACCTGAGGCTCGTTTTCAACTGGAATCCGACGGCTGATGGCGTGCAGGGCCTCTGGCTCCCTGATCGGGGCGACGGCGTGGAAAAACACAGAAAAGCTGTAACAAGAAGAGGCCCAGAAACGTCGAAGATAGGGAGAAGAGCAGACTGGAGGTCTGTTTATGGGCAGTTTGACGCAAATCGAGTTGCAGTGCAGCGGTGTTGGGGTTAGAATACTCGGAGTCATTGAGCGGAGGCTGATACACCTTCAGGTCGGCCTTGTGAGATAGTGCGATTTTTTGAGCGAGGGAAAGGTCAAGCCATGAGACGTCTGATAGCCGCAGGTCTTGTCGTAGCCGCCCTGGTGAGTTGTCCGGCTGCTGCCATGATTCGCAACGTGCCCAGCGAGTATCCATCAATCCAGCAGGCAATCGATGCCAGTAGCGACGGCGACACCGTGATCGTTGCCCCCGGTCTCTACTTCGAAAGGATCAACTTCAACGGCAAGAACATTGTCGTGACCAGCACGGACCCGAACGATTCCCGGATCGTCGGATACACGATCCTCAACGGCGACGGAGAAGGGAGTGTCGTGACCTTTGAGAACCGCGAGACCAATGCAGCAGTTCTGACCGGATTCACCATTACCGGCGGGACCGGCACGCTGATGTACTCCTACAGTGACATCTACTACTCCTATAGCTACACCTATGGTGCAGGCATCCTATGCATAGGGGCTTCACCGACCATCACGCGCAATGTGATCACGAATAATGTCGCGCCCTACTCGCGAGTGGAAACGAACACCATGTACATATATGAGTGGTCTGACGGAGGCGGCATCTACTGCTCGGGCTCGGGGATCATTACCCACAACGTGATCTACAACAACTCGGCCGAGAGCGGTGGCGGGATCTATGCTGGTGGGTATGCGACCGTCACTAACAATATCATCTATGACAACTCCGCCGCCTATGGTGGAGGCATCTACATCTACGCTGGACTACTCTCGAACAACACCCTCGTGGGCAACAATGCCAATCTGGAGCCCGAAAACGGTTGCGGCGGCAACGTGTATGCTTGGTTTGGATATGACGACACGTATCTGACCATCACTAACAACGTCATATGCAACGCCAAGAGCGGAGGCGGTCTGTACTGGAGTTACGTGGGTAGTGATGCGATTCGCTATAACGACGTCTGGGGCAATATGCCCGCAGAATACGTCACTCGGGACCGCCGCACCTATGAGAACATCTTCGGAGGTGTCGCAGACTGCACGGGACGCAACGGCAACATCAGCAAGGACCCCGTCTTTCTGACTTCGTGGAGCAAGCGATATCACCTGGACCCCAGCTCTCCCTGTGTCAGTGCCGGAGACCCGGATTTCGTGCCGGGTCCGGGCGAGACGGATATCGATGGCGACCCGCGTGTGTATGCCCTGCGTGTCGACATCGGAGCCGATGAACACGTCGGCTACGTCAAGCCCCTGGCCAACGCTGGTGACGATCATCACATTCTGACGCCTGAGCCGGTCACCCTGGACGGGACCGGCAGCTACTTCTCCGATCCCGCTGGCCCGACCACGTTCCAATGGACCCAGACGCTGGGGACGGACGTGGAACTCGATGACACGACGTCGGCGCGACCGGTCTTCACGCCGCCGGCGGAAGGCTGGTACAAATTCGACCTGGTGGTTGCCGACGGCCAATACACCAGTGCTCCCGACACCGTGCTGGTGGTGGTGGGTAACGAGCAGCCGGTGGCGGACGCGGGATCGAATAGCCTGTGGAAGGCGCCGGGAATGGTCGGGCTCGATGGCTCCAAATCGCATGATGCGGACCCGCCGGATGAGCTGCGATATACCTGGACTCAACTGGAGGGTCCGCCCGTCGAATTGCTGGAGCCTGATTCGGCGACACCATACTTCTCGTGCGACCAGGCCGCTGTGTATGTCTTCGAGCTGGTGGTCAACGATGGCTTCGTCGACAGTGAGCCGGACGTGGTGAAAATTGAGGGGGCACCGTTCACGCTGGATGCCGAGCCATTCGTGGTCACGCAGGATCCAGACGGCTACGGCTACTTTTTCTATCCCGCTGTCTCCGGAACCAGCGTAGCCTACGTCGGGAATGAGGACTACGATCCTTCCAGTTGGGAGGTTTTCTGTGCGGATACCCAGACCGGCGTGTTCCGGACCTTCGACACGGGAACGGTGAACACCAAGCCCAGGATCGATGGAAGTCTTGTCGTCTGGGCCAGCGGCTCCGGCTCCTACTACAATCCGATATGTACGAGCGTCTACCTGGGCGATATGGTCACCGGCGAGAACGTCGCGCTGCGGCGGGCCACGCAAACGGAATCCTATGGCTATCCGGCCGTGTCGGGTAACACGGTGGTCTGGCTGAGACATCGCGGCGTGGACACCTCGAACGAGACGCGATATCTCGAGTCGACATACGACATTTGCGGGGCCGACGTGACGGACCTTGCCCATCCGGTCTACTTCACCATTGCCGAAGAGGTCGGGCACGGCGCGCCCTATCCTGTCGACAACTACACCGATTGCTATGAGGCCTATGTCGATATCTCCGGCGATATCGTCGTCTGGGAAGCCGATGGCGACATCTACGGTGCTGACATCTCCGATCTGGGGAACATCCGTGTCTTCCCGATCTGCACAGCGCCCGAGCGGCAGTGGGATCCCTCAGTCTCCGGGAGTCTCGTCGTGTGGACGGACGAGCGCAACGACATTGGGGACGTCTACGGCGCCGACATCTCGGACCCGAATCACGTTCGCGAGTTCGAGGTCGCCGTCGAGAGGGGCTGGCAGTTGCAGGCAGACGTCGACGGTTCGACGATTGTCTACGCGGACGGAGACGACTGGAGTGGCAACATCCGAATGTGCTGCATTACGAGGGAGTACGGCATCATCGACTTCTATCTTCCGGAGTACCCGTACGGAAACTGCCCCGAGGTCAGTGGCTCGACGGTCACCTGGGCCAGGAGCTATGAGATCACCGGGGTTCGCCTGGATTTCGGCTACTCCCTCGTGAACGGACCGATCGAGAACGCCACCTCCGGCAGCCATCACGACTATATCCAGCATGCGATCGCCAGGGCCGAGGACGGCGACGTGATCCTCCTTGCGCCCGGCGTGTACAATGAGAAGATACGCTTCGCCGGCAAGAAAGTAACGGTCACTTCATCGGCTCCGCAGGACCCGGCGGTCCGGGCGGCTACCGTTATTGCCGGTGTTGGTCCGCTCGTCACATTTGCTGATGGCGAGACCGCCGACAGCCTATTCACGGGATTCACGGTCGCTGGCGGCACCTTTGGGATCGTCTGCAACGGCTCGGAGCCGACGATAAGTCATTGCGACGTCGTGGACAACTGCGCCGCAGGCATCAAGGTCTGGGGCGGCGCCGAGCCGGCGGTGACCTGTTGCGACGTCACGGCCAACCGCATCGGCATCGAACTGTGGGCCGACGTCACCGGGCGGCGCATCCAGCGGAACTACGGGACCTTCACGAACTGCGTGGTTACCGGCAACCGCGAGAGCGGCGTCGTGGGCGGCTACCCGACCTTGGGGAACTGCACGATTGCCGACAATCTTGGCTTCGGTGTGTCCTGCGTGGCTCCGGTCCTCACGAATTCGATCGTCTACTTCAACAACGGGGACGGCGTGAACCTGGAGTCCCGTCAGCAGGCGACGGTTACGTATTGCGACATCCAGGGCGGCTGGCCTGGGGAGGGGAATATCGATGCCGACCCGCTGTTCGTCGCCCGTGGCCAGTGGTCTGAGTCGGCGGGTCTTGATCCGATCTGGACGTCGGGCGATTACCACCTCAGCAGCGAGGGCTGGTTCTGGGATGTCGTCCAGGGGCAGTGGTCGTGGGGCGACCAGACCAGTCCGTGCATCGACGCGGGTGACCCGGCCATGCCGCTGGGTCAGGAGGCGTCCTGCGAGGCAGGCGATCCGCTGAGCGAGCGGGCCGTGAACGACCGAATCAACATCGGCGCCTACGGCGGCACCGCGGAGGCCTCGCTGGCCCCGCGCAGCACGGTCTACGGGCAATGAGTTTGTGGCCGGCCCGGCAGGAGCCTGATCGCAGGGCGGGCCGATGCCCTCGGCCCGGCCTCACGGGAGGCACTCCTTGACATCGGCCGTTTCTCGCGTAAAATGGGACCGATGGCTGATGGGCGTATAGCGAAAAAACGACCGAAGAAGAAACCTCACCCGGCGCTCGACTGGCTGCTGTACGTAGCCGTTCGGGTCCTGGTTGTCTTCCTGTATCTTTTCGACGTCGAGACCAATCTGCGGTTTGCCTGCTTCCTTGGGCGTCTGCTTTGGAAGCATTACCACCGGGGCCGCCAGCGTGCGCTGGAGAACCTCCGCGCCAGCTTCCCTGAGAAGTCCGAAGAGTGGATTTGGCAGACGGGACGACGCAGCTTCGAGCAGATCGTCATGTTGACGATCGACGTGCTGTTCACCCCTCGACTGGTGAAGAAGTACAACTGGCGGGAGTACTCGCGATATAAGAATGCCGAGCATGCCAAGTGGCTCATGCAGGA
>Ga0068714_10006184_pt1 | contig 12313 bp, 11 predicted proteins | sample MTBNYHSulfiMetaG_FD_62988 | JGI IMG/M metagenome (GOLD analysis project Ga0068714, IMG submission 62988) | Enrichment culture microbial communities from rom New York Harbor, USA that are MTBE-degrading - MTBE-NYH (New York Harbor Sulfidogenic)... | ecosystem: Environmental > Aquatic > Marine >... | reverse complement strand
GCTGCTGGCGCCACACTGCCGCACGGTGGAGCGGGTGGAGCCTTTCCTGACGCTTCGGGGACTCTTCTTCGCCGGGGAGTATTTGGCCAAGTAGGACCATATGGCCAAGTAGAAGAGAATCGGGGTAGATTGATCTGTCTTTAGCGGGAGCCCAGGGAGGAACCGGAGAATCATGACGCTTTCACCGGTGTTCCGGTCGCCGGAAGCCGTCCGGCTTCTCGAAGAGAATGGGGTCTGGGATCGCCTGGGGCCGGCCTTGGAGGCCCAGGCCCGGGCGGTGAACACCCTCTACCAGGATCTGGGGAACCTCATGGCCCCCAGCTTCTTCCATGAGGGGAGGAGGGTCCCCGAGGTGGCGAGCCTGCACTCGGAGGAGGACCTCGCCTTCCTTCAGGAGTACTTCTTCCTGGTGCTCTTCCGGTCCCTCCTGGAGTCTCTGGGGGCAGGTCCGGATCGGTTGGCCCTCTACGCCGAGCTCAACTTCTGCATCAAGGGCACCATCACCGCCGCCGACAACATCTTCGACGACCAGAGCAAGAGCCTCCTCCCCCTCAAGCAGGCCCCCGGACCCCGGTTCCTCTCGATTCTCCAGCTCATGAGCTTCGAGCGCCTGATCCGGCGAAGCTGCGACCGGGCAGTGGAGAAGGGGGTCATGGGGTCCGCCCACACCCCCATCATCCTGCGGGGCCTCCTGGATCGAATGGCGGAGATCGGGGCGCTCGAGGGATCGGAGGAGGGCGGCGTAGCACACATTCCCACTCCGGCCAGGATGGTGGAGCGGGTGCACCAAGTCAGGGGAGGAGCCCTTTTCTCCCTGGCTTTCGTAGCGCCGGCCGTCCTCGAGGAAGGGGCGGTGGGGGAGGCTGTCCGGGAGGCGGAGCCGGCCGTCGCCCGCCTCGGGACCGCTTTCCAGATTGTGGACGACCTCACCGACTTCGAGTTCGATCTGGGACGAAAGAGTCACAATCTGCTGGTTTCGCAGATCCACCACCATGGATCCGCCCAGGAGAGGGCGGCGCTGGAGGAGTTCTGGGGTGGGAAGCCCGTCCCGGAAGGCGTCGTGGAGGGGCTCTTCCGTACCTCGGCCCGGGCCGTGCTGCAGCGGGCCTACGAGGAGGCCGATGCGTCCTTCCTTCGCCTGGGCGAGTTGGGCTTCTGGTTTCCCCGGGGACTCTCCCGGGAGGTCGTTCACGCCATCGTTGGCCTGGACGGCGTGTCCCGCATGGACGCGCTGGCTTCCGCCGATGCCTGATCTCTCCCCTCCTCGCACCGGACCCTGGGCCCGCCCGTCCCGGGGCGCCCCGGTCCCTTCCTGAGCCCCGCCAGGGATCGCCTCCCTCCCCATTGACTCTCTTCAAGTCCGAACTATATTTCGTGCAGTCTTCTTAGCACTCGATGTGCGTGAGTGCTAACAGTCCCTCAAGTCCTTGTGAAACATAGGTTTCAGAAACGCGGAGGAGTCAGAATGGCCGGTGCGAAGGACAAGATCCAGCCTTTGGCAGATCGGGTCGTGGTCCAGGCCCTGGAGGAGACGGAGCAGATGCGGGGAGGGCTGTACATCCCCGACACGGCAAAGGAGAAGCCGCAGCAGGGCACCATCGTCGCCGTGGGCCCCGGCAAGCTTTCCGAGGAAGGGACTCGTATCGCGCCGGACGTGAAGGTCGGGCAGCGGGTCCTCTACGGAAAGTACAGCGGGACCGAGGTAAACGTGGACAACGAGGAATACCTCATCCTCCGGGAGTCCGACATCCTGGCCGTCATCAAGTAGGCTGGATTCGCCGAACACGACCAACGCGTAAGGAGCAACAGATGGCAGCGAAGGAATTGAAATTCGACGTGGATGCCCGGGCCCAGCTCAAGATCGGCGTGGACAAGCTTGCCAGGGCCGTGAAGGTCACGCTTGGCCCCAAGGGCCGCAACGTGGTGCTGGACCGGAAGTTTGGATCTCCCACCGTCACCAAGGACGGCGTCACGGTGGCCAAGGAGATCGAGCTTGAGGACCCCATCGAGAACATGGGCGCCCAGATGGTGAAGGAAGTCGCCACCAAGACGTCGGATGTGGCCGGTGACGGAACCACCACCGCCACCGTCCTGGCCCAGGCGATCTACGGAGAGGGCTTGAAGAACGTCACCGCCGGGACCAACCCCATGGGGATCCGCCGGGGCATCGACAAGGCCGTGGCCATCGTGGTGGAGGAGCTCCACAAGCTCTCCACCGACACCAAGGGCAAGAAGGAGATCGCCCAGGTCGGCACCATCTCCGCCAACAGCGACCAGGAGGTAGGGAACCTCATCGCCGATGCCATGGAGAAGGTGGGCAAGGATGGCGTCATCACGGTGGAGGAGGCGAAGGGCCTGGAGACCACCCTGGAGACGGTGGAGGGCATGCAGTTCGACCGTGGCTACCTCTCCCCCTACTTCGTCACCGACCCCGAGAGGATGGAGGCTGTCCTGGAGGACGCCCTGATCCTCATCCATGACAAGAAGGTCTCCTCCATGAAGGACCTTCTTCCCATCCTCGAGAAGGTTGCCCAGATGGGCAAACCCCTCCTGATCATCGCCGAGGACGTGGAGGGCGAGGCCCTCGCCACGCTCGTCGTGAACAAGCTGCGGGGGACCCTGAAGGTCTGCGCCGTGAAGGCTCCCGGCTTCGGGGATCGGCGTAAGGCCATGCTGCAGGACATCGCCGTCCTCACCGGTGGCCAGGTCATCTCCGAAGAGGTTGGCTTCAAGCTCGAGAACACCGTGGTGGGCGACCTCGGTAAGGCCAAGCGCATCGTCATCGACAAGGACAACACCACCCTGGTGGACGGCGCCGGCGACGAGAGCAAGATCCACGGCCGGATCGAAGAGATCAAAGTGGCCATTGACAAGTCCACCTCCGACTACGACCGGGAGAAGCTCCAGGAGCGTCTGGCGAAGCTGGCCGGCGGGGTGGCGGTGATCAACGTCGGTGCGGCCACCGAGAGCGAGATGAAGGAGAAGAAGGCCCTGGTGGAGGACGCCCTCCACGCGACCCGTGCCGCCGTGGAAGAGGGCATCGTGCCCGGCGGTGGCGTGGCCCTCCTCCGGACGCAGGTTGCCCTGGACAAGCTCAAGCTCGACCGTGAGGACGAGCAGATCGGTGTCGGGATCCTCCGGCGCGCCCTGGAGCACCCCCTCCGGCAGATCGCGGAGAACGCCGGCGCCGAGGGCTCCATCGTAGTGGAGAAGGTCCGGGCGAACAAGAACGTGAACTTCGGCTACAACGCCCAGACCGAGGTGTACGAGGACCTGGTGGAGGCTGGGGTCATCGATCCCACCAAGGTGGTGCGGACGGCCCTCCAGAACGCCGCCTCCATCGCCGGTCTCCTCCTCACCACCGAGGCGGTGGTAGTGGAGAAGCCCCAGGAGGAGAAGATGCCTCCCATGCCCGGCGGCGGAATGGGCGGGATGTATTGATGCAAGGATGACCCGAGGGGCTGCCCGCCCTTCGATGCAGGTGTCCCCGGCGGCCTTCGGGCCGCCGGGGACTCGTGCGTGATAGCCCACATGTGCCGCGGGAGCGCTCCAGGCGACGGGTCCATCCCGTGGACGGCGACGGAGGCGCCGAGCCCCCGTGGCGGGCTCGCATGAAGGGATTGACCCTCCGGCGGCTGGGAGTTAGCCTCCTGGGATCAGACCATGAAACAGGACGAAGCCAGGGCAATGCAATCCTTCGACACGGCCACTACCATTCGGGCCACTACCCGGGCGACGGGGCAGGGGCGCCGCCGGCTTGTGTGACCTCGAAGGACCCCCGAGACCACCGGCACCGCGGCCCCCACCAACGGGCCGCGTTTTTCATAGGTGCCAATGCTCTTGGGATGCTTCGTCCGATTCCTGCTGAACCAAGAGACCCGGGAAGACAATGTCCGACCAAGACAGCATCAAGGTGACCCTTCCGGACGGGGCGGTTCTGGACGTGCCCCGGGGATCTACCGTGGGTGAGGTGGCCTCCAGGATCGGGCCTGGCCTGGGCAAGGCCGCCCTGGGAGGGGAGATCGCGGGACGGATCGTGGACCTCATGCATCCCGTGGACGAGGATGCGAGGCTTCGCATCCTCACCGCTCGGGACCCGGAGGCCCTGGGCCTTCTCCGGCATTCGGCCGCCCACGTCCTGGCCACAGCCGTTCGGGAGATGAATCCCGGCGCCGGCATCGGCTTCGGGCCGGCCATCGAAGAGGGGTTCTACTACGACTTCGAGGTGCCCCGGCCCTTCACCCCGGACGACCTGGAAGCCATCGAGGCGAAGATGCAGGAAGTGGTGGCCGCCGACCTCCCCTTCGAGCGCCGGCAGGTGACCAAGGAAGAGGCCCGGGGGCTCTTCTCGGACGATCCCCTCAAGCTGGAGCGCCTGGAGGAGTTCTCCGACGAGGAGGTCATCACGGTCTACCGGGACGGCCCCTTCCTGGATCTGTGCCGCGGGCCCCATGTCCCCTCCACGGGGCGCGTGAGGCACTTCAGGCTCCTCTCCGCCGCCGGCGCGTATTGGCGGGGGGATGAGCACCGGCAGATGCTCCAGCGGATCTATGGGACGGCCTTCTTCAGCGAGAAGGAGCTGAAAGAGCACCTGGTCCGCCTCGAAGAGGCAAAGAAGCGGGACCACCGGACCTTGGGGAGGCAGCTCGATCTCTTCTCTACCGACAACCGGGTGGGCCCGGGCCTCATCCTCTGGCACCCCAAGGGGGCCGTCGTTCGCAACGAGGTGGAGAAGTACGAGCAGGAGCTCATCCTGAAGCACGGGTACGTGCTGGTGTACACTCCCCACCTGGCCAGCGAGAGGCTCTTCGAGATCTCGGGACACCTGGAGAACTTCAAGGAGAACATGTTCGGGCCCCTGGAGATCGAAGGGGTCCGCTACCGCGCGAAGCCCATGAACTGCCCGGGGCATATCGCCATCTATCAGTCGCAGCAGCGTTCCTACCGCGATCTGCCCATCCGCATGGCCGAGTTCGGGACGGTCTATCGGTACGAGAGGAGTGGAGTTCTGCATGGGATGCTGCGGGTCCGGGGCTTCACCCAGGACGATGCCCACGTGTTCTGTACGCCCCGGCAGGTCCCTGACGAGATCGGCCGGCTCCTGGACCTGGTGGACGAGATGCTCACCACCTTCGGATACCCGTACACCATCGACCTCGCCACGAGGCCCGAGAAGGCCCTGGGCTCCCCGGAACAGTGGGAGGAGGCACAGGCTGAGCTTGCCGGTGTCCTGGAGGCGAGGGGCAAGGACTACAGGATCGACGAAGGCGGTGGCGCCTTCTATGGCCCGAAGCTGGATTTCAAGCTCATCGACGCCATCGGCCGCAAATGGCAGGGACCCACCGTCCAGCTGGACTTCAACCTTCCCGACCGCTTTGGCATGGAGTACGTGGGGGAGGACAACGAGCCCCATCGCCCCGTGATGCTCCACCGGGTCCTGGTGGGCTCCATGGAGCGCTTCATGGGTGGCCTCATCGAGCACTACGCCGGTGAGTTTCCCCTGTGGCTGGCGCCCGAGCAGGTGAGGGTCCTTCCCATCTCCGAGCACTGGACGGAGAGTGCCCGGGAATACGTGGAGCAGCTGGCGGCCGCAGGCGTCCGGGCGGTTCTGTACGACAGGGAGACGCTCGGCTACCGCATTCGTGACGCCGAGATGCAGAAGGTGCCCTACATGGCTGTGATCGGAGAGCGGGAGGCGGAGGCCGGAACGGTTGCGGTTCGGAGGAGGGGAGCCGGAAAGAAGCAGGAGGTCATGGCCCGTGGGGAGTTCCTGGCGCGGCTCCGGGGGGAGATCACGGCCCGGACCCTGGATTGACCCCGACGCTGGCGGTGGTCCGGGAGGGGCCCGGCCGAAACGGGAGACCGAGAATCCCTGTGAAACCTTGACCAGCGTGCATCTCCCGGTATCTTTGGTCTGATAATTGGGAAGCGGGGGAATCCTCCCCCCACCTTTCGGTCCCCGTGGTTCTCGAGGGTACCGCCGGGTTCAGAAGCAGGCCGAAGCGCCCGAAGGGGCTCTTCGGGTGCTGCCATGGCCCGGGTCCTCCGGGCTTTTTCGTTCCTGAAGGTCCGAGTCCACGGAAGGCCTGCGCACCGTTCAGAGTGGAGGTTGTGAGCCATCAAAGAACAAAAGGTCCGAGTCAACGACCAGATCCGGATCAGCCCCATCCGTCTCATCGGCGACGACGGTGAGCAGATCGGTATCGTGAGCATCGACGAAGCCCGGGAGCGAGCCGCGGCGAAGGGGTTGGACCTGGTTGAAGTTGCGCCGGATGCCCGGCCTCCGGTGGTCAAGATGATGGACCACGGCAAGTTCAAGTACGAACAGGCGCGAGCTGCGCGGGAGGCCAGGAAGAAGCAGCATCAGATCCAGGTCAAAGAGGTCAAGTTCCGTCCCGGAATCGAGGAGCACGATTACGAGTTCAAGACCCGGCACGCCCGGCGGTTTCTCGAGGAGGGGAACAAGGTTCGCCTCACCATGATGTTCCGGGGGCGCCAGATCACCCACTCGGAGCTGGGGCTGGAGGTGCTGAAGAGGGTGCAGGAGGATCTGTCGGACGTGGGCAAGGTGGAAACCACGCCGGGTTTCGAAGGAAGGGTCATGTTCATGGTCATGGCTCCTCTCAAGGCGAAGTAAGAGACCCGCGAGGTCCCTTTCGGGGCAACGGGGGTGAGCGTTTCGGGTTCGCCTCGGCCGTGGCCGGGGACGCCCTCAAAGGAGTGTGTTATGCCCAAGATGAAGACCAATCGGGGTGCGGCCAAGCGCATGCGAAAGACCGGGACCGGGAAGATCCGGCGCATGCGGGCGAACAAGAGCCACATCCTCACGAAGAAGGACCGGAAGCGGAAGCGGCGCCTGCGCACCAGCACCCTGGTGGCGAAGGCCGACGAGAAGCGGGTGAAGCGCCTGTTGGCGTGTTGAAGGAGAGAGGAGCCAATCCATGCCTCGTACCACGCACGCCGCCGCTCGCAACAAGCGCAAGAAGAAGATCTTCAAGGCGGCGAAGGGATATTTCGGAGGGCGAAAGAACCTCTACCGCACCGCCAAGGATGCGGTGGAGAAGGGGTGGGAGCACGCGTATCGCGACCGCAAGAAGAAGAAGCGGAATTTCCGGAGCCTCTGGATCATCCGGATCAACGCAGCGGCGCGTCAGCATGACCTCTCCTACTCCCGATTCATGAACGGCCTCAAGCGGTCCGGAATCGAGCTGGATCGCAAGGCCTTGGCTGACCTGGCCGTCCGGGATCCGAGCGCCTTCGGTAGCCTGGCCGACCGGGCAAAGGAGGGGTTGGCGCAGGCGCGCTGAGCCAGCCCACCTCCCGGGTTCGGCAAGGGGCCTCACGACGATTCCGTCGCGAGGCCCTTTGCCTTAGGTTAGCGCGTCTCCGGCAGAGGAAAGGGTACAAGGATCCATGAGTGAGCACGTGACCTCCATCGAGGTGTTGAGAAGGCTCGAGGCGGAGGCCCTCGGCGCCGTGGCCGCTGCCGGGGATCTTCCGGCCCTGGAGGCTCTTCGCGTCCTCTACCTGGGCCGGAAGGAGGGCAGGATCTCGAGTATCCTCCGGGGCCTCGGGAGGCTGAGCCCCGAGGAACGTCCCGCCGTGGGCGCAGAGGCAAACCGGGTCAAGGAAGCGGTTCAGGCCGCCATCGAGGACCGCAAGGGCGAAGTCGTATTGGGACGGGCCGAGGCGAGGCTGCCAGTGGACCTTTCCCTCCCGGGGCGGCCGGTCTGGAGGGGAGGCAGGCACCCCGTGACCCAGGTGGTCGATGAGATCTGGGCGATCTTCCGGTCCATGGGGTTCACACGGGCCCGGGGGCCGGAGGTGGAGACGAGCTGGTACAACTTCGTCGCCCTGAACACCCCCTTGGATCACCCCGCCGTGGACGAGGCGGACACCCTCTACCTCAAGAGCGAGCTCCTCCTCCGCACCCACACCTCTCCCGTGCAGGTCCGGACCATGGAGCGGTACGAGCCGCCGGTCCGGATCATCGCACCGGGGATGGTCTACCGGAGGGACACTCCCGATGCGACCCATACGCCGGCCTTCCTTCAGCTGGAGGGCCTGGTGGTGGACGAGGGGATCACCTTCGTGGATTTCAAGGCCACCCTGGCGGAGTTCGCCCGGCGGTTCTGGGGACCCGGGACCAGGGTGCGGTTTCGGCCCTCCTTCTTCCCTTTCACCGAGCCCAGCGCCGAGGTGGACGTGAAGAGGGTCGTTTCCCGGCCGGACGGGAGCACCGAGGAGACCGATTGGCTGGAGATCATGGGGGCCGGGATGGTGGATCCTGCGGTCCTCGAAAATGTGGGATACGATCCGGAGCGATACACCGGATTCGCCTTCGGCATGGGACCGGCCCGGATGGCTGCGCTGAAGTACGGGATCCGGGACATCCGCGTGTTCTTCGACAACGACATCCGCTTCCTGAACCAGTTCGCCCGTCCATGATCGCACGCGGCGCCACAGGCCCATGAACCTATCCTATCGCTGGCTCCGGGCGTTGGTGCCCGGGTCGTCGCTTTCGCCGGAGGAGGTGGCGGAGACCCTGGCTCTGCGGGGTGCGCCCGTTGAGAGCCTGACACCCCTCGCCCTCGGCCTGGAGAAGCTGCTCGTGGCGAGGGTGGACTCCGTGGAATCCCACCCGGACGCCCACCACCTCTCCGTGTGTACCGTCGACGCCGGCGGAGAGCCTCTCCAGGTTGTGTGCGGCGCACCCAACGTCCACCCCGGGCGTTTCTATCCGTTCGCGCCGGCGGGCTCGCGCCTACCCAGCGGGGTTGGGATCCATCGAGCCCTCATCCGTGGGGTGGAGTCCAACGGAATGCTCTGCTCCGAAGCCGAGCTGGGCGTGGGAACCGACGGCTCGGGGCTCATGGAGATGGAGGGGGAGCTCGTCCCGGGGCAGCCCCTCGCCGGCGCCCTCGGGTTGAACGATTGGCGGCTGGACGTGGAGGTCACCGCAAACCGGGGGGATCTCCTTTCCCACCTCGGCGTGGCCCGGGAGCTCGCTGCCGCCGGGGACGGAGACGCTCGATTGGAGCCCATTCCCGGCGCTCCCGACATGACGCTCCGGCCCCTGCGAGCGGAGGACCGTGTCTCCGCGGAGGGAGTCAGCGTAGAAATCCGGGATCCGGACCTGTGCCTCCGGTATCTGGGGGCCGTGGTGAGAGGCGTCCGGGTCGGGCCGTCCCCCTCCTGGCTGGCCTCCAGGATCCGGGCGGCAGGGTCCCGGCCCATCAACAACGTGGTGGACGCCACCAACTATGTTCTCCTGGAGCTGGGACAGCCCCTCCACGCGTTCGACCTGGGCAAGCTCGGAGGTAGCGCCATCGTCGTGCGCCGATCCCGGGAGGGTGAGCTGATCCGCACCCTGGACGGCGTGGACCGGCGTCTCACGGGGGACATGCTGGCCATCTGCGACGCGACGGACCCGGTAGCCATCGCCGGGGTCATGGGAGGCCTGGAATCCGAGGTTTCGGAGGCTACCACGGACCTGCTGCTCGAGTGCGCGCTGTTCAAGCCGGGGTCGATCCGGGCCACCCGGTCGGCACTGGAACTGTCCACGGACGCCAGCTACCGTTTCGAGCGGGGGGTGGACCCGGAGGGGATGGATCTGGCATTGCGCCGAGCCATGGAGATCATCCTGGCCACGGGGGGCGGAACACCCGACCGGATGGTCCTGGACGTGTGTCCCCACCCCTGGGCCGGGCTCGTGGTGCCCCTTCGGCCCTCACGCCTCGAAGGCCTTCTCGGGATCTCCCTCTCCCAGGAGGAGATCGGCGGCCTGCTGGCGCCTCTCGGCTTCAGGGTCCTGGAGCAGCGCGATGCCTCGCTGGAGATCGCGGTGCCCGGGTACAGAAGCTACGACGTCCTCCGGGAGGTGGATCTTCTGGAGGAGGTGGCCCGGGCGTACGGATACGATCGGTTTCCGGAGGTCCTGGGTCCCTTCCGGCCGGGAAGCGTTCCCGACCATCCGCTCTTCCAATTGGAGGACCAGCTGAGGGACCTCATGGTCGGGGAGGGCTTCCTGGAGGCCCAGACCATGGCCTTCGCCCCGGAGGGACGGGGAGAGGTCCAGTTGAGCAACCCGGTTTCGGCCCAGGAGGCCTGGCTGAGAGTTGCACTGCTGCCGGGCCTCCTCCGCCGAACGGAGTTCAATTTCGCCCGTGGCCGTCGGGACATCCGGCTCTTCGAGATCGGAACGGTCTTCTCGGAGCGAGGCGAGGGGGAGATCCCAGTGGAAGAGAGCCACTTGAGCGCGGTGGTCACGGGGAGCCGCGCTCCCCTCCACTGGAAGGGGGAGTCTCCCCAGGTGGATCTCTGGGAAGCGAAGGGGCTTCTCCGGCGGTTGGTGTCCAACTGCCGGGTGGAGGGAGCCACGGTGATAGGAGGTGCACCGGAAGGGGGAGATCTCGTGCCGGAGGAGTCCTTCTCGGTGGTGGATCCTGAAGGGCGGGTCATGGGGTGCGGGGGGCGCGTGCGCCCCGGCGTGCTGGATGCTCCGGCGTGGGCCGGGCCCGTGTGGGGCCTGGAGATTTCACTCCCGCGGGAGCCCGAACCGGCCCCGGTCCGGCAGTACGAACCGCCGCCGGCCTTTCCCGGTGTGGATCGAGACCTGGCTCTTCTCCTTTCGCAGGATGTGCAGGCGAGGCAGGTCGAGGAGATCATCCGGAACGTGAGCGGGCTGTTGCTTGTGGACCTCCAGATCTTCGATCTTTATGAGGGGGAGGGAGTTCCGGAGGGCTATCGGTCCCTGGCCTTTCGGCTTCGGTTCCAGTCGGACCGTCGAACCCTGACGGACGAGGAGGTGGAGCGGAGTGTCGCCAGCGTGATGGGCCGTCTCCGGGAGGAACTCGGTGTCGAAGCCAGAGCATAGCTCCCCAGCGGAGCCGATGGAGGCACAGGCGTGGGCCCGGCTGGAGGAGGCGGTGTCCGGGACCCTGACCCGGATCGTCGAGCTCAGGGTCCACCTCCAGGAAGCCCAGGATCAGGGCAGGAACATGCAGGATCTGCTCCGCAAGTTCACTGGCGGAGAGGAAGATCCCTCCAAGCTGGCCGTCCGGCTCCAGGAGCTGGAAAAGGCGAACCAGGATCTCCTGGAGCGGTTGGCAAAAGGCAGGGCCGGGGTGGAGCGCCTCCTCGCCCGGGTTCGGTTTCTCGAGGAGCAGGGGTGATGGCCAATCCAGGGGGCCGACAAGCCGTGACCGTCCGGATCGGGGGAGAGGAGCACACCATCCGGGCCAACGTGGAACCCGAGTATACCCGCCGGTGTGCCGAGTGGGTCGACCGGCGGATGATGGAGGTCCGGAGCCAGCTCGGCCTCATCGAGAACCACAGGGTGGCCATTCTGGCGGCTCTTTCCATCACCGACGAGCTGTTCCAGGCCCGGGCCCAGATCGCGGAGCTTCGGGCCGCTACCACGGGCCGGGTCCAGGCGCTGGCGTCCCGGTTGGAAGAGGTCCTCTCGGAGCCGTCGCCCGAGGAGGATTGACGTTGCCGGACCTCGTCCTTGTCCGTCCATCCTTGCTTTCGGGGCCCCTTAAGTCCTATTCTTTCATTAACCTTTGACACTTCTCCGCATCTGTTACGTCAGGTGTGGGAAGTGGTTCTTCATCGCCCACCCATCGGACGCGAAGGCGTCCGGTTTCCGGAGCAAATAGACGATGGGCTTGGAAGTCGCGCTGGCGGCCCTCGCCGCTGTGCTTGGCGTATCCGGCTTCCTCCTGGGAGGGGGGAGGGAAAGGGCCCGGCAACGGCGGGAGCGCGAGGCCGCGAAGGACGAGGCGTCGCTGATCCTCAAGCGGGCCCGGGAAGAGGCCGAGACCCTCCGGGAAGCCACGCTCCTCCAGGGAAAGGAGGAAGTGTTCCGACTCCGGGAGGGCTGGGAAAAGGAGGAGGATCGGCGCCGGGAGGAGATCGAGCGACTGGAACGGCGGCTCGACGAACGATCGGAGTTCCTGGACCGGAAGTTCGACAGCCTCAGCGAGAGGGAGGCTGGCCAGGAGGCCCGCGCTCGGGAGATCGATCGCCATGACCAGTCCCTGCGAGACCGGGCCAAGCATCTGGAGCAACAGGAGCGTCTGGCCCGGGAGAGGCTGGAGGCCCTCGCCGGTCTGACGGCCGTGGAGGCAAAGAAGGAGCTCCTGGCATCCATGCTGGACGAGGCCCGGGCCGAAGCCGCCAAGGACCTGCGCGATATCAAGGAGGAAGCCCAACGCACGGCGGCGCGAGAAGCCAAGAAGATCCTGGCCCTTTCCATCCAACGCATGGCCGCCGACCAGACCGCCGAGACCACGGTGTCGGTAGTCCAGCT
>Ga0068714_10006183_pt1 | contig 12314 bp, 9 predicted proteins | sample MTBNYHSulfiMetaG_FD_62988 | JGI IMG/M metagenome (GOLD analysis project Ga0068714, IMG submission 62988) | Enrichment culture microbial communities from rom New York Harbor, USA that are MTBE-degrading - MTBE-NYH (New York Harbor Sulfidogenic)... | ecosystem: Environmental > Aquatic > Marine >... | reverse complement strand
CGTTGGCCCGGGTCATGGAGCCCATCTCCTCCATGGAGGAGGTGGTCTCCTCCAGGGCGGCCGCCTGCTCCGAAGCCCCCTCGGCCAGGCTCTGGGATGAGGAGGATACCTGGGTGGAGGCCGAGGCCACTTGGTCGCTGCCCACGCTCAAGCCATCTATGATCCGGTTGAGCGGCTTGGTGATGCCCCGGGTGATTACCAAGGCCAGGGCCAGTCCGAGAAGCACGGCGACCAGGGAGATGATTCCGATCAGCGAATTGGCCGAAACGATTTGGCTCTCCATCTTGGCTTTTTGGTCCGCCCGGCTGGCCTCGCAGACCTTTTGGACGGCGCGGGCGGCGGCAACCATCGTTTCGTCGGCTTTGTTCTGCTGAGCCATCAGGCCGGCGAATTTGTCCAGGTCGGCACCATAGGCCTTGATCGCCTCGATGGCCGTGTTTGTCCGGTCGATGTTTTCCTTTTCCTGGAAGCGGCTGTTCATGTCAGCGGCCAGGGCCAGGATTTTGGCCAGGTTGCCGTCAACCGTGTCCCTCCACTTCTGCTCGCCCCTGGAGATGATGAACTCCTTCTCGTTCTTTCTGGCCTCGATGAACCACTTGATCATCCTGTTGCCGTCGTCGGCCAGGGCGATCTTGGCCTCAAGAAAGACCTTCTCCTTGGCCTGCAGCTCGGCCAGCTGGGTTTTCTGCTGCGTCCGGAGGTCCTCAATCACCTTGACCGCGGCGGCGGCCTGCCTGATCAGCTCTTCCTTATCAGCCTCGCTTTTCGTTCCGAGGTACCGGATCATGGCTTCTTCATACTTCCTGTAATCCGCAAGGATCTGATCCGTTTGGGCGATATTCTTCTCATTCTTGAAACGGGACTTCAGATCGTTGGTCAAATCGTAGATCTTCTGGTTGATCCCTTTCCAGGCGGCCAGGACCTGGGTGTCTTCCACGTGCATCAGCTGGATACGCAAGGCCTTGGCCTCGAGAATTAACTTGATCAGCCGGTTGGCATCGTCCGCCTTGGCCAGCTTGTCCTGAATAGCCTCGGCGTTGGCTTTGAGAGCGGCGGCCAGTTGCTCCTTCTGGCTGGCCCGGATCTCTTCAATCAGCTTCAGGGCCTCCCCGGCCTTGGCCCTCATCACCTCCATTGTGGCGGCTTTCTGCTGGTTCAGGTCGGCGTAGGAGTGGAAGGCGGCCTTGTACTGCCCGACCTCCTTGGCCACCTCGTCCATCTGATCCCGGTTGAGTTTATCGTTGAAGCTGGCCTTGGTCTCCTCGACCTGCTTACCCAGGGCCGCCAGCTCCTCGTCTACCTTGGCGATGTACTCATCCTTGCCCCGGATGATGTAATTCTTCTCCTGCTGCCTTGTCTCCAGGATCATCTTGACCAGTCTGTTGGCGTTGTCAGCCTTGACGACCCGGTCGACAACACCGGTCAAACCGTTGTAGCCGAAGTATGCGACCACGACCAGGAGGAGAAGAACCAAGACAAAACCGCTGACAATTTTGGTCCCAACTTTCATATTTTTTAACATCTGGTTGCCTCCATTCCATCGTCCCTCACCCGGTTGGCCGGACCGCGGATCTCGGCCGCGGGGCCAACCTCGGGAACGTATTCCTCGGCCAGCTTGGTCAACTCGTCGGCCGCCTGGTTCATGTTCCAGCAGGCCGCGGCCCCAGGGCCGCGGTGATCAGGATCAACAACCCGAAACCGACGCCGATTTTGGTCCCTGACTTCGTTTTTCTCATCAGGGAGACTCCTTTTCCGATTTCATTGACCACCGTCAGCGGACCCGGAACCAGAGCTCTCCATGGTCCCGGGCAGGGGGATCTCCTCGGCCCCCATGACCCGATCAATATCCAGGAGGATCTTGACCTGGCCCTCCATCTTGGCCATGCCCAGGATGTACTCGGTCTCCAGACCGACCCCGAAGGACGGCACCTCCTCAATATTGTCGTCTTTAATGTTCATGACCTCGGAAACTGAATCGACCACAACCCCCATCCGGAGTTGACCTGTCGATCCGGCTACCTCCACGACGATGATGCAGGTCTTGTCAGTGTACTTCTCCTCCTCCAGGCCGAATTTCAGACGCAGATCGATGATCGGGATGACCCTCCCCCGGAGGTTGATGACCCCTTTGACGAACCCCGGTACCTGGGGCACGCTGGTGATGGGTATCACCCCGATGATCTCCTTGACCTTGAGGATGCCGATGCCGTACTCCTCCCCGGCCAGGGAGAAGGTCAGGTACTTGCCTCCATTTCCTTCCGGGACTGTTTTCCCTGGATGTTTCACCGCGACCTGAGGTGCCATCCCGTTTCCTCCTTTTCACCGGTCAATTGAGCTGCTCCTTTTGATTCGGGGGTTGAATAGGTTTTCCGGACTCCAACAAGCGGGCCAGGCCTCCTGTTGGAGGGGAGGCGGGGCCCATTGCTCCGAGCTGATCACCTGGACGACCTCTTGGTTAGGAGAAGGGAGTTCCGGGCCGGGGGCTTCGCCCCGACCGAGAGGCTTGCCGGTCGGGCCGACCGGCTGACAACCAAGACCTGCAGATCAATCTGTTGAAACATATCTAAAACAATCATCGTTTACCCGTTAAATGGCATCCATCAGCCACCTGTGGATCAGCATTTTGAGTGCCAACTTATTTATGGCCATCTCTGTAAAAATATTGGCATAATTATGAATAGTTATTTAATTATTGAGAAATAAGACAAACAAGATGAGAAAATTGGTTGTATATAATTATTGGAAATTTCCGATAAAACCGGAAATCATTCCGAAAAAATCGGACAAGACCACGAGGAGCCGATGGCGCGGAGGTCGATTTCGAGGTGGTCGGAGTGGATTTTTCTCCTGGTTGGCCCTGGGGACGGAAGAAGGCCGATCAATCGCTCCTCCGGCCCCGGCTTCTCTCCCCGAGGGCCGATGAAGAACCGGGGCCGAGGACTCGGTAAGCGGCCCGAGGCATGGCTTCCCGAATGGTCGGGGCTCCCGGCCCAAGGTAAGGGTAGGAATAGACCGGGCCCTGGACTAGGGTGAGATGGGTGGGGCAGGAACCGTGTTGACCTGCCGGCCCCTTGGTGAGGAGGTTTCAGCTTCCGGGGCGGCCTCCTTTCTTCCGGCCCCTTTCCCCTGGCCCTGCCTGGAAAGGGCCCGAAACCCTCCTCAGGGGGTCAGCCAAGGGGACTTTTTAGCAAGCGCTGCCTTGTTTTCTTAAGAGAACCAACCCTTCCCGATCCATCCGGGCCCAGCCCGGGTGAATCCCCCGGCACACCCAGGCTCGGTCCGGAGGCCTCTTGGCCGGCCTCTCAAGGAGTAGGTTTAAAACATAATAATGGATCCATTCCCGCCTTAGGCCGGCCCGTCTAAAAAATGGTTGACAACCTGCTCCGGGGGTGTGATAGCTTGATAAGCAACAGTGTTGTGAATAACGCAACATAACCTGGAAAGCCGATGGCGCTCCCCGCGTGGTCTTGAGGTTTGAGGGGAGGGTGCCGGGAAGGACCTGGCCGGACTTACTGGCTGAATAGATAATTGCGAATAATAGTTGGAGTTTTTTCGGAGACAGAATCTCCTTTCTCCAGGATGGGAGTTTTAGGTCACCTCCTGCAGACGTGAAACAACCGCATAGAGGAGAAAAAAATGATCAGTCTCGAGGGAATGTACGATATTCACATCCACCCGGCTCCATCCATCCAGAAACGAAGATTTACCGCCACGGAGGCCTTGAGACTGGCGGAAAAGGAGAAGATGGCCGGGATCTTGATCCTGGACCACACCTACAACACGGGCGTCGTCGCCTCGATCATCAACGGCCTGGGCCTTAAGGCCAAGGCCTATGGCTGCATCATGCTCAACGAGGGGGTCGGCGGGCTCAACCCCTCCGTGGTCGAGATCGCGGTCTCCCTGGGGACAAAGCAGATCCAGATGCCGACCTACAGCTGCCGGCACCATCATCAGGGCTACGGCGACGACCAGAAGATATTTCCGTACAAGAAAAGGGCCACCCCGTCCTATATCCTGGATGACCGGGGCCGCCTGATACCCGAGGTCGAGGAAATCCTGGAGCTGGTCAAGGGCACCGAGTCATTCATCGGCACCGGCCACCTCTCCAGCCCGGAGGTGGACGTCCTCACCAAGCGCTGCGTCCAGTTGGGGTGCAAGGTCATCGTCAACAGCGTCTCCTCGGACATGCCGGGTCACTCCCTGGAGGCCCAGAAGAGCTGGATCGACGACCTGATTTTCATCGAGCACGACTACATGGCCGTGACCGATGTCCCCCACACCACCATGCCCGTGGCGGAGATGGTGGACCAGATCCGGACCATCGGGGCCGAAAGATGCGTCATCGGATCAGATTCCGGGAACATGGGGCTGCCCGACAACGTTGAGGCGATGAAGAGGTTTATCGGCCTGTTGAGGGAGGCGGGGCTGACTGAAAGGGAGATCGACCTGATCTCCAGGAAGAATACGGCGAACCTGCTGGGAGTCTCCTAGGGAGGCCTTGGCCAGGATGACCCGGCCCGAAGGTCGATCCAAGGGATCCTGACGGGCCGCTTCACGGTCGGGGTCTTTGGGCCCGCTGGGGCGGCCTCCCGCCCGGGGCCGGGATAAGAACGAGCGGGTTGAGATGACCAATTTTTCGCTCGAGGGAAAGGTGGCCCTGGTCACCGGGGCCAGCCGCGGCATGGGCCGGGCGATCGCCCTGGAGCTGGCCGCCCGCGGGGCGAGCTGCGTTCTCGCCAGCCGGAGGAAGGAGGCCCTGGAGGCCGTTGTCGGCGAGATCAGGGCCGGCGGCGGGAGGGCCGAGGCGTTCGCGGCCAACATGGGAGATCTGGGCCAGATATCCGGGCTGATGGCCTTTATTGAGGACCGGTTCGGACGCCTGGACATTATGGTCAACAACGCCGGGACCAACCCCTACTTCGGGGAGATGATCAAGGCCGAGGAAAGAGCCTGGAATAAGACGGTCGAGGTCAATCTCAAGGGCCCCTTCTTTGCGATCCAGAAGGCGGCGCCCTTGATGGCCTCCTCGGGCGGTGGAGCGGTGGTCAACATCTCCTCGGTGAACGCCGTCAAGCCCGGGCTCAATCAGGGCATCTACTCCATTACCAAGGCCGCCCTGCTGGCCATGACCAAGGCCTACGCCAGGGAGCTGGCCGATAAGAAGATCAGAGTGAACGCGGTCCTGCCGGGATTGATCCGAACGAGGTTCTCGGAGGCTCTATTCGTAAATGAAGAGATATATAATAATTTGATCCAACAGATTCCCCTCGGCAGACCGGCGGCGCCGGAGGAGGTGGTCGGGGCGGTCCTGTATCTGGTCTCGGAGGCCTCCTCCTTCACCACCGGGGCGTCCATCATCTGCGACGGCGGCTATCTCGCTTAGGGGGCAGCCGCCCAGCCGGGAACCGCGGCCGCCGGGAAGCGGCCGGGAAAGGCGATGATCAGGAGGGCGCCGAGGGCCGTGGCCAGGCCCGGGGTCCCGCGGCCGGAAGCTTCCCCCGCCTGGGGCCGGGCGGCAGGACGGGCCCCAGGGAGCCTGGGGGGCCTTTTTAAAAGGTGGGTCCGGGCCTGAACCCGGAATCGAAGAAGACTGGCTTAACCCCGGAGAGCCCGATAACGGGTTCGGCGGCCGGAAGGAGCGAGACCAATGAGGGAAGTTGTGATCTGTGGGTACCTGAGAACGGCCATCTCCAGGTCCAGGCCGTCCGAACCCGGCAGGGATGTTTTTCACAAGTTAAGGGCGGATGATCTGCTGACCCAGCTCCTGCCGGAGCTGATCCAACGGGTGGGGATCGAGCCCAAGGAGATCGACGACTTCATCGTCGGCTCCGCGGTCGGGGTGAGCGAGCAGTGGACCTTCGGCGGTCGGGACCCGCTCTTTTTGGCCAACCTGCCGGAGACCATCCCGGCGAAATTCATCGACCAGCAGTGCGGGTCCTCCATGGCCGCCGTCCACGTGGGCTTCCTGGAGATCGCCACCGGGCAGGCGGATATCGTCCTGGCCGCCGGGATGGAGCACATGACCCGGGTGCCGATGACCCTGATCGCCGGCACCTCCGGGGTGATTACGAAAAACAAGAAGCTTTTCGAGGATGAGGCCTATAAGCACTGGGACACCCCCACCTCGACCAACATGGGGCTGACCGCCGAAAAATTGTTCTCCCTCACCGACTTCACCAGGGAGGACCTGGACCGCTGGGGCGTCCGGTCCCACCAGCTGGCCGCAAGAGGCCTGGAAGAGGGCTTTTTCCAGGGGGAGGTCCTGCCCATCAGGGCGGAGCAGGAAGACGGAACGGTAATGATCGTCGATAAGGATCAATCCATCCGGGCCAAGGCGAACTACGAGGACATGGCCAAGCTGAAGCCGTTTTTCAAGGAGGACGGGGTGATCACCGCCGGCAACGCCTCCCCCTTGAACGCCGGGGCCTCCAGCATGATCCTGATGGCCAAGGAGACGGCTGAAAAAAAGGGCCTCAAGCCCCTGGCCACCATCAGGTCCATCGGGTTCGCCGGAGTGGATCCGACCATCATGGGCGTGGGACCAATTCCGGCCACCCGGAAGGCCCTGGCCAAGGCCGGCCTGAAGGCCAGCGACATCGACTTCTGGGAGGTCAACGAGGCCTTCACCATCGTCTCCCTTCACTTTATCAAGGAGATGGGGATTGATCCGGCCAAGGTCAACGTCATGGGGGGCAGCACCGCCATCGGCCACCCCCTGGGGGCCACCGGAATCAGGCTGTTGGGGACCCTGGCCCGGATCCTGGATTGGCGAGGCGGACGCTACGGCTGCGCCAACGCCTGCGTCGGCGGTGGACAGGGCGTGGCCACGATCATAGAGCGGGGCTAGAGCGGCCGGCGGAAGTCCCTTCCGTAGGAAAACGGCGAGTTCTGGAAAGGGCGCGGATCTCCGAGAGTTGCTAAAACCAGGCCGGGTCAGCCGCCGCCCCTGGCGGCGGGAGCCGCAAAAAGTCCGACCGGGTCTTTTGACCGAACGAAAAGCCCTTCCTCCCTCGGCCCGCAGGTCGAGGAGGAAGGGCTTATTGCCGGGTCTCTTCCGCCCGGCCCGGCCTCCAGGAGGGCCGAGCCCTCCAACCGGACCGCGGTCAGCGAACCAACTTGGAGATGAAGGCGGCCGACTCCACCAGACGCTCGATCGTGGCGGCCGGCGGCTGACTGGGCAAGGCCTGGATGGTGTTGATCATGGTGAGACAACCGGTGAACTTCTTGGTGACCGACATTATCGGGGCGGAGAGGGCGTTTATGCCCAGATGGTACTCGTTCGGCGCCACCGCCCAACCCTGCCGGCGGACCTGGGCAATCTCCTGGAGCAACAGCGTGGGGTCGGTGATCGTGTTGGCGGTCACGGGCGGCAAAGGGTTGGAAAGGATTTTTTCCAGGAGAGACCCGGCGCCAAAGGCCAAGGCCACCTTTCCCTGGGCGGTGCAGTGCAGCTCGATTTTTGAACCCCGGCCGGCGATGATGTGAACCGGCGTCCGGCCGATCTCCACATCAAGGATAACCATCGTTTCCTCTAGAAGGGTGGACAAGGCCACGGTGTGCCCCAACTCCCGGTTCAAGGCCTTCATGAGGGGACGGCTTACCTCGATAACGTTGTTGTTTTGCTGGGTTGACGCGGTCAGGATGTAGAACCGCTCGCCAAGCTCGAACTTTTCCGAGTCCGGATCCTGGGTGACGTACCCTTCCTCCTGGAGGGAGTGGAGGTACCTGAAGACCTTCCACTTGTTGGTTCCAAGCTCCCGGGCGATCTCGGAAATGCCTTTTTGGGAGGCCGAGGAGGCCAGGGCCTCCAAGATGCGGAGGGTGACCCCGATCGATTGAATCCCGTATTTTGCTTTCCCCGATTTCCCGGGAACAGCCTTTTGACTCTTACTTTCCAATGATGGACCTTTTCTCTCGGTTATTTTGTTCTCAGGCATACTACTTCCGATCAGCTAGACCTGCCACCCCGGAAAGGAAAATACCATTAAGTTTCTTGGGGAGTATTTTCATTGATCCGGAAATTGCCTCCACCCAAAACCAGCGATAATATTCGGTCCGGGCCGTGGCCGTCCCTCGGCCATCCGCGGCCGAAGAAGATGGCCAGGAGAACCTCCTCCCTCGGCCTGGGCCGGGAGACGCAGGGGTCTCAAAACCAAGACCCCTGAGGATACTTGCCACCCCGAAACAGGTCAACCCTCATCCGCCGAGCTCGACTTCCCCGGACCCGGCCCAGGGGAGACCGTTGCCCCTGAGCCGGCCTCTCCGGTGGGCAAGAATCCCTTCGCCCGGGGGCCCATTCCCCCGCTCGCCGGGCCCCTGAAAACAGAAAGCCGGGCTGATTCCGGCATGGGGGAGATTGATCGGCCTAAATGGGCTGATCAAAGCCTGAGAAAAGATGGCGGGCTTCACCCCCCGGAGGATCCGACTTGATCCCCCTTCTGGACGGTTTAATTCATTATCTCAAGAGGGTGCTTTGCTCAGGGGGGCGTTCCCCCCTCGGCCGGAGGAGCCTCCTCCCGGCAGGCCTTTTCAGGGGCCCGCTTTTAAGCCCTCCGGGCGGTCAGGCGAAGGGCTCCCCGGTCCGGTTTTCCCCATGATCCTCTAAAAAATTCACCGTCTCAAAGGAGCTCAGGCCACGTTCTCGACGACCAGGGAGATGCCCTGGCCGCCGCCCATGCACATGGTGATCAGCCCTCTTTCAACGTTTCGCCTTTTCATCTCGTTGATGATCTTGACCATCAGGATCGCCCCGGTCGCCCCCACGGGGTGGCCCAGGGCGATGGCCCCCCCGTTGACATTGACCTTGTCCAGATCCAGGCCCAGGTCCTTGATCACCGCCACGGATTGGGAGGCGAAGGCCTCGTTCAACTCGATCAGGTCAATGGCTTCCAGGGGCATCTCCAGGTTGGCCAGGAGCTTCCTGGTGGACAGGGCCGGGGCAAAACCCATGACCGCCGGGTCATTGCCGGCCAGGGCCCAGTCCACGATTCTGACCAACGGTTTCAGGCCGAGTGCCTCGGCCTTCTCCCGGGACATCAGGACCACCGCCGCGGCCCCGTCGTTGATTCCCGATGAGTTCCCGGCCGTTACCGTGCCGTGGTCCTTGAAGGCGGGTCGCAGCTTGGCCAGGGCTTCCTTGGTGAGCCCCCTTCGGGGGTGCTCGTCCGTGGCAAAGGAGTCTGTTTTTCCCTTGGGCCGGGGAACCTCCACCGGGACGATCTCATTCTTGAACTTGCCCTCATCGATGGCCTTGATCGCCCTTACCTGGCTCAGAAGGGCGAACTCATCCTGTTCCTCCCTGGAGATATTGAACTGCTCGGCCACGTTCTCGGCCGTGATGCCGTTGTGAAAAGGCCCCATGGGCCAGGTCAGGAGATGGATGAGGCCGTCCTCCAGGGCGTCGTGACCCAGGCGGTAACCGAACCTGGCCTTTCGAATGTAGAATGGAGCCAGGTTCATGTTCTCGGTCCCGCAGCCGACCACAATCTCCGAATGCCCGGTCTGGATCTGCATGACCCCGTTGGCGATGGCGTTCAGGCCCGAGGAGCACTGCCGGTTGATGGAATAGGCGGTTGTTTCCAGGGGAAGTCCGGCCTTGAGGGAGCACATCCGGCCGATGAACCCTTTTTCGGCAAACTGGCCGACGTTTCCGACGATCACCTCGTCGACCGCGGCCTTGTCAAGGCCGGCCCGTTCAACGGCGGCCTTGATCACGATCCCGGCCAGATCCGTGTCGTGGACCTCCTTGAGGGTCCCGCCGAAGGTTCCCACGGCCGTTCTGGCCCCGCTGACGACGACAACCTCCTTCAACCCTTTCATCTCTTTCCTCCTCGTCATGGGCCGCACGGTCCTTGGTTCCGGCCGGCCCGGCGGCGAAACGGGGTCGCCTTCATGATGGCCTCGGGTCCGAAAGCCCTGGAGGTCTCAAGGCTGAAGAGTCCAGGGGGTCCGCCCCGGGTCCTGCTGTCCGGGAAAGGATTTCATGGCGGGGAAGATCCCGAGCCGCTTGGGAAAGCCTTGGGAAAGCCCGCCGGCCGGAACAAGTCCCGCCGGGACCGGTCCCCGGCCGGTCAAGAATGACCCCCAGGCCCCGGGGGAGTCGTTCCAAACCGTCGCAACCTGCTCATAATCCTTGGACATCCGGCCTTCGACCCTGGACGTTGGGGCCGGGTCGGGCCTTTCCGTCTGGGTTGTGTTTCGATATATGCAACAGTGTTGCTTATAGAACTATCACAAATCTAAGCCGGGATGTCAACCGAACTTTTCATCTCTCTGAATATACTAAGTACTGCCCCCCTTCCCCGGCCCTGGTTCCGGATGCGTCCGGAAGGCCTGGGGGAGGGGCGGCGGCAGAGGCCTCCGGAGAACGACCGATCCGGCCCAGGACGGGGCCCGCTGAATGGACTGCCCCTCCGCCGGGAAAGCCGGAGGGAGGGGAGCAGGGCGGTCGAGGCCGGATGGTTGGGGGCCGGGGGAGCGGTCCGGGGGGGTTGACCGGGCCGGGCTACTCCTGGGCCTCCATAGCCACCGCCACCTTGACCAGATCGGGATCCCTCGAGAGCCTCAGAAAACCATCCTCCTGAATCCGCTCCAGGGGGATCACCTCCGAGAGCATCGCGGCCGCGTCGATCCTGCCCTGCTGCAGGAAATCGAGCACCAGGGGGAACTCGTCGTAATAACAAAACACCCCCTTCATCTCGATCTCCCAAACGGAGAGAAGAAACGGCCGGAGGCTCACCTCCTGCTCATTGACCCCGACGAGCATGATCCGGCCGCCCCTTTTGACCAAGGTGCAGCTCGCCTGGAGGCCCCCAGGGACCCCGGAGCACTCGAAGACCAGGTCGGCGCCCAGGCCGCCGGTGAGATCGAGAACCGGCTTCCGGAGCTCAGCCCCTTGCTCCGAGGGGTTCAGGGCTTCATCGGCCCCCAGCCGCCGGGCCAGGGCCCTTTTCTTGGCGGAGGGCTCAATCGCCACTATTTTCCTCGCCCCTCCAAGCCGGAGAAACTGGATTACCCCCAGGCCGATGGTTCCCGCGCCGATAACCACGGCCGAGTCGCCGGGCTGGAACCTGGACAACCGGACCCCGTGGAGGGCCGTGGCCAGGGGTTCGGTGAGCACGGCCTCTTGGAAGCTGATCTCGTCCGGGAGCCGGTAAAGCATCCTCTCCGGCCGGCGGATCCTGACCCGGCCGGCAAAGGCGCCGTCAGCCCCCGGAACGACGCCCAGCCCCTTCTGAAAGGCCTCGGGGCAAAGGGATAGCTGCCCTCGGCGGCAGTAGTGGCAAGAGCCGCATTCGGCCGTGGGCTTGACCGCCACCCGATCCCCGGGAAGCCAGCCCCTCACCCCTTCTCCCACCTGGGCGACGCGGCCGACGCACTCATGACCCATCACGGTTCCGGGCTTGACCACGATCCCGTGGAGGAAGCCATGGACGTCGGAGCCGCAGATGCCGCAGTGGGACACGGCCACGACCACCTCTCCCGGGCCCGGAACGGGCTCGGCCCGTTCCTCCAGGCTGATCCGCTGGACCTCGGCCAAGACGGCGACTCTCATGGCTCTCTCCCTTTGACCGGGCTTTGGAGGAGGACCGGGGGACCCCTCCCTGAGCTTGTCCGGACCGGCCCCGGGGGGCCGGCCGGGGTTTTTATGGCCGGACCTCACCGTAAAATACCAGACCTGGAACCCCCGCTCCATCCCCCCACCCAGCGCTTTTTTGAGCTCTCCCGCCCAACCCGCCCGGGGCTTGTCCCGGAAGTTCCTCAGGGGCAAGGCTCGCCTCTGACCCGGCTTTCCATTTGAGCCCCGGTCCGGGAGGGGTCTCCCCGACAAGGGACGAGAGCGGCGCGGTTCCGGCCGTTCAGGTCCGCCGGAGGGGTTACGGGTTTTCCTTGACACGGTATTTACGCCCATGTTAAAAATACTGCAACTAAGTTGCTTCATTTGCAACAACAGGGGTGTTTAAGATTGAGCCCGACCGCTGAACATCCCCGGCGGCTTCTGGCCGTTGCCAGAAAACCGGTCTTGGTCACCCGCAATCCCGTCTACAAATACGTTTAGGAGGCACCGATGGTTCAAGGGAGTTCACAAAAGGTCTACTCTTGGGAAGAGCTGCCGTCGATCACCGTGATCGGCGGCGCCCTGACCCGCACCGGCTTTCGAAGCGAAGGGGCCTTGCTGACCTTCAACCGGATCAGCCCGGAGATGAAGCGATGGGTGCCCCATACCCACCCCTTTGACCAAGTCGTCCTGACCATCGAGGGGAGGATGATATTGGAGATGGAGGGGAAGGCCATTGAATGCGGGCCCAATAACG
>Ga0068714_10006182_pt1 | contig 12315 bp, 9 predicted proteins | sample MTBNYHSulfiMetaG_FD_62988 | JGI IMG/M metagenome (GOLD analysis project Ga0068714, IMG submission 62988) | Enrichment culture microbial communities from rom New York Harbor, USA that are MTBE-degrading - MTBE-NYH (New York Harbor Sulfidogenic)... | ecosystem: Environmental > Aquatic > Marine >... | reverse complement strand
AGGGGCGCGGCGTGGTTCGGGCGCACGCCGTAGCGGGCAGGCAGGACAAACCCGAAGACCGCCGAAGGCAGGGACGAGGCCACGATGACGACGGTACGGGCCGGTTCCTCCATGCGCAGCAGGAGCGTTACCCCCAGACCGAGCAGGAAGCCGACCACGATCCGCAGCAGGATTCCCACTGCCAGGTGCAGGCTCACGGACATCTGCGCCCGGCTCACCGAACAGCCCAGGGCAAAAGCCGCCAGGGCAGGCGTCCCGGCTCCTGCGAACTCGAGGGTCTGGAGTACCACGGCGGGCAGGGGAACCGCAAGGACGTGAAAGAGAAAGCCCGCCAGGATCGCCCACAGCATGGGGGATCGCACCATTTGTCTGGCACCGCTGGCCGAGAACCCCCCCGTGACGATCAGGATACCGAGGGTGAAGATGAACAGGCTTTGAACCTGGTCGTAGACCACGATCAGGTTCATCGCCGCAAGCCCGCCCCAGAGCTTCATGAGGGGAATCCCCAGAAAGCCGGAGTTCATGAAGATGACCGGAGGGACGAAGCTTCGCGGCTCGGCCTTGGCCAGGTAGGCGTAGAGGGCCGAGACCACGAGGAGCACCGCGAGAACCAGGGCAGTGGCGGCGGCCACCTTGCCGATCGCCGCCAGCTCCGTGTCGGTGGTGTACAGGGAGTGAAAGACCAGCATGGGCATGAAGAAGTCGGTGATGACCCGCACCAGGGTCTCTTCGGACAGGCGCACCAGCCGGCTCAGGGCGTAGCCCCCGGCCACCAGCACGAAGAGGGGAAGCATGATCGAGAACAGTCCCGAAATCATCGACTGACCTTCTCGTAGAGTCTTGCGGTGATGGAGCGGCCTCTGCACCGTAGCGGATTCGCCGGCGAGAGGCAATAGGTAGGGGCAGGTTGGGACCCAACGAGCCCGGGGGAGCGCAACGTGACTCGGCCGCGGGCTACCTGGGCAGCGTGAGGCTACCCGGGAGGTCCCGGCGGAGGGCCAGTGCGCGGTCCCGCGGAAGGGCTCGGTCTGAGTCTCGGGTTGCGGTCGTAGGCCGGGCAGTGGGTCCCGGTGGAGCGGTACACCACGTGGCTCGGGAGGTCCCGGCTCTTGATGCCGAACACCCGGCAGGCCCGGGGGAACCTCGGGTCCCAGGACACGTGGTAGTACCTGCAGGTCAGGCAGAAGGGCGCCGTGGCAGGAGGTTGCACTCCGGAGGTCTCCGGCTCCGATGGTAGCACGAGGGCTCAACGGTTGAGAACCGGGCGCCGCCGGGGTACCCGAGGCGGTCGGGTGGCGCGCCCGTGAACGTGCACCGGGCCCGTGCCGTGGCGCCGCGGCCCCGGGATGATCTTTACTCGAACGATAATATTTACTATCTTTGCAGTGAGAACAGCAGGTCGGGCCCGCGGCCCGGATCGCCGGGCTGCGGAGCGTCCGGCAAAGGAGAGCCTGCATGAAGGGATATGCCGCAGCTCTTGCTGCGATTGCGATGATTCTCGGTGCCGCAGCGACTGCCCCCGGGGGAGCCGCTGCGCCCGAAAACGCAGCCGATGGGGAGAGTGTCATGAGCGAGTCGAGCACCAGCGAGGCGAGCACCGGCCGCACCGAGGTTGCGACCCTGGGCGGGGGCTGCTTCTGGTGCCTGGAGGCGGTGTACGAGCGCATCGACGGAGTCAAGTCCGTGGTGTCCGGCTACGCAGGGGGCACCAGCCCCAACCCCACATACACCCAGGTGTCGACCGGCACCACCGGGCATGCCGAGGTCGTGCAGGTGGAGTACGACCCCGCCGTAATCAGCTACGAAGAGGTGCTGGAGCTGTTCTGGAAAGCCCACGACCCGACCACCTTGAACCGGCAGGGAGCCGACGTGGGAACCCAGTACCGTTCGATCATCCTGTACCAGGACGAGGCCCAGCGCCGGGTTGCCGAGCGTTCCATGGCGGAGGCGGGCAAGCACTTCGGCGACCCGATAGTCACGGAGATCAAGCCGCTTGCGACCTTCTACCCGGCCGAAGAGTACCACCAGGACTACTACGAGAAGAACCCGTACGCCGGGTACTGCACCTTCGTCATCCGTCCCAAGCTCCAGAAGCTGAACCTGGAATAGCGCGCTCCAGGTTCGTCGCCGGAGCGATTCCCGGCCCTTCCCCCGGTTGACTTCAGTCCCGGGACAGGAACACGTCGCTGAAGGACAGGCTGACGGACGTGATGAAGTCGGGGTACAACAGCTCTTCCACAACCCGGGAGGGGCGCATCCGATAGGTCAGGTTGAGGTCCAGGTCGCAGTGCCACCTGAGGATCCTGAAGGTCGTCCCTGCCAGCAGACCGTACCCCCACCGGGTCGACTCGTTGAGCACAGCCAGAGAGCCCTCCAGTCCCGCCCGGGCGGCGAACCAGCCCGTGAAGAAGTGCTCGATCGCCGGGAGGAGCCGGCCGTAGTAGTAGACCCGGTCCAGGCACAGGTCGTTGAGCTGCTTGAGGCTGACGAAGGTCCTGTGCTCATTGAGGGCGAAAGTGAGGGTGCTCTCCAGGAACACCGGTACGCTGGTCTCGCGGTCCACCGTGAGCGTGGCCGGATCGATGATGTCGTAGGTCTCGCCGCTGAAGCCCAGGCGGGTGTCGAAGACGAGGCTTTCGTCGGAGTTGCGGTACAGAAACCCCAGGTTGGCCGACGCCACCACCTTGTCCGGGTTGGCGAACGGCTCGATCGGTCCCCGATCGCCGGAGGAGCCTGAGAACACCCCGACCCCCAGGCCCACCGCCAGGCCGTCGGTTGCCCTGAAGCCCAGGTCGAAGACCCCGCCCGCCCCCCAGCGGTGCGACGAGCCGCCCTCTTCCCCGTACTCGCCCTGCCAGTACCGGTCCATCTTGTTGTACAGCGCGACCCCGGCCCTCATTCCCAGTCGCTCGCCGAGCGGGAAGGCGTATCCTGCGTGCATGCTGAGGTCAAACTCCGAGATCGCCTTGTCGCCGTCGAAGGAGATGTAGTTCATGTACTCGATGGGGTTGTGGTAGATGATGCCGTAGACGTGGGTGCCGGAGGCAAGGTTGATCGTGTCGGTGCGGATGATGCCGAGGTAGGCGGGGTTCTGGAAGGAGTAGTAGGGCTCCGGCATGACCGTGAACTTCGTGGTGTTCACGACAAGCTTGGACAGGTAGTAGCGGGCCGCCTCGCTGCCCGGATCCAGACTTCGTGCCCTGGCCAGCTCCTGCCTCGCGGACTGCATGTCCTGCTGGTCGTAATGGTCGATGGCCCTGGACAGGGCGATGACCGCCTCTTCGCTCTTCGACCGCTTGAGCCCGGCTTTCGCGGCTGTGGTTTGCGCCACCTGGAGATTCAAGTGCCCGAGGATCGAGGCGGTGAAGTACCCGGTGATGTAGTCGTAGTTGCTCAGGCGCTCCACCAGCTTCTCGTTCCACACCACCTTGCCGGACTGGACGTCCGTCAGGCGGAGGCTGAGGAGGACCTCCGGGTCCATGTCGATGATCTCTCCGAAGAGAATGAAGTCCGCGGTCAGCAGCCTTCCGACTTCGACCTGGGTCTGCGAGTCCGCCAGATCCGAAAGAGAGATCTCCATCTCCTTGAGGAGCTCGACCCGGTTCTCGCGCTCGATCAGCTCTATCCCGGAAGACTTGCGGAGCTCAACCGCCATCATTTCCGCGATGCCCTTGCCCATGAACTCGAAGCGGGGATTGCTGCTGTGCACCACGAAATCCGAAACCGCGACCCGGTTGGGAACCGCACAAACCAACAGCGGGACGAGCGCAATCAGCATGGAGGACAGAACGAGTTTCTTCATCAGCGGGCTCCCGGTTGAGGAGTATAGCCCCCATTGCAGATCACGACACGAACCAGGGGCAGGTATTTTGGGGAATTCCCGGGCAGAAAAAAGACACGCCCCGCTGCGGACCGGCGGGGCGTATCGGAGCTCGCGGCCGGGCTCAGGCGCTCAGCCTACCAGTTCTCTCCGAGCAGCTCGTAGTAGGCCTGAGGGTGGGCGCAGGCCGGGCAGGCCATGGGGGCCTGGGGACCCTCGAAGAGGTACCCGCAGTTGATGCAGCGCCATACCACGCTCTTGTCCCGCTTGAAGACCTTGCCGCCGTCGACGTTGGCCTTCAGATCGTTGTAGCGCTTCTCGTGCTGCTTCTCGGCCACGCAGATGGCCTCGAATACCAGGGCCACGGCCTCGTATCCCTCATCGCGGGCGACCTTGGCGAAGCCCGGGTACATCGTGGTCCACTCGTAGTGCTCGCCCCCGGCGGCCGCCTTCAGGTTCTCGCTGGTGCTGGCGATCACCCCCGCGGGGAAAGCCGCGGCCACCTGCACGTCCCCGCCTTCGAGGAACTTGAAGAAGCGCTTGGCGTGCTCCTTCTCCTGGTTCGCCGTCTCCTCGAAGATCATCGAGATCTGGATCAGGCCTTCCTCCCGGGCCTTGCTGGCGAAGTAGGTGTAGCGGTTGCGAGCCTGAGACTCCCCGGCAAAGGCTGTGATCAGATTCTTTTCCGTCTGAGAACCTTTGAGAGACTTCATGGTACCTCTCCTTCTATAGTGGTTTTATCGGGTGCTCTGCACCCCAGGCTCCCGGCACGAAGCCGCAAGCCCTGATTTCCTGCAAAAACCCAATCCCGAAACCGTACCTCACGGAAGGACGCGGTCCGTGCCGGCGCAGGCCGGACACAGGCCGAAGTAGTCGGCCCGGCCGCCGTAGATCACCCGCGCGCGCACCCAGGGGTCGTCCCGGTCCAGCTCCGGAAGCTCGACGGCAAACGGCACGTCTTCGAGCCTGCCGCAATCGCTGCAGTGAAAATGGCTGTGGGGCTCGGCCACGGGATCGAATCGCTTCTGACCGCCCCCGTGCTCGATCTTGCGAATCAACCCTTCGGTGGCCAGCAGCTCGAGATTGCGATAGACCGTACTAAGGCTGATGTGAGGCAGGCGTTCCCTGACCCTGAGGTAGACGTCGTCAGCCGCCGGATGATCGGAGGCGCGGCGCAACTCCTCGAGGATGACGCTCCTCTGCTCCGTTCTTCTCAACTCTCTCCAAGACCTGTAGGGATTATAAGAACGATTCCTATTGTCACCTGTTTGCCCCCGGTTGTCAAGACATCGGCGGAGGAATTCCGTCCCGGCAATTCCCACGAGGTCTTTCCAAACTGCGAGGGACACAAACTGCGAGAGAGGTTGTCGTTTCCGGGATTCTGGGCTATCTTCTGGGAGAGGATTATATATATGAGAAGCTTTATGTTTTTGCTGATGGCCGCTCTCCTCGTTCCGGCGGTTCTCCCGGCGGCGGAATTGACCCAGGAGGAAATCCGGGCGGTGGGACTGCAGCCCCTCAAGGAGGGGACTGCCATCGTCGACTTCGAGCTCGAGTCCCTCGGGGGGGGAACCCGCACCCTGAGCAGCTTCAAGGGCAAGGTGGTGTTCCTCAATTTCTGGGCGACCTGGTGCGGTCCCTGCCGGCAGGAAATGCCCTCGATGGAGCGCCTCTACCAGCGCTTGAAGGGTGAGGGTCTCGAAGTCGTGGCCGTGAATCTCCAGGAGGACGGGAAGAGCGTCCAGAAATTCGTGGACGAGTACAAGCTCACCTTCCCAATCCTCCTCGACAAGACCGGCCGTGTGGGTTCCACGTACGGTGCCCGCAGCATCCCGACCACGTACATCGTGGATCGGAATGGTTTCGTCGTGGCGGGGACCATCGGAACCCGGGAGTGGGACTCGGAGGAGTACGTCCGCTTCTTCGAGCGCCTGCTGCGGTAGGCCACGACGGGCCCGCCGCGGCCCGCAGCAGCTGCTCGCCCGTCGCGCTACAGGGTGCTGATGATCGCTTCCCGGCTGAAACGCGGGGCGACGCGAGCCACGATCAGGTACGCCGCCGCGATCAGGAGCGCGGCCAGGGCCACTACCAGGATGGGGCGAAAGGTGACCAGGCCGGCGATCTGCACCACGATCAGGACGATGAACGGCAGGACGATGATCCCGGCGGTCTGCTGGGCTTCGTTGTAGCTCTTGGCCTTCAGAGAAACGATCAGGGTGACGGAGAGCCCCAGGGCCGAAACCGCCGGGGAGAGCAGCAGGATCGCCGGCAGCCAGATCCAGGAGCGCACGATCAGCGTGCCCCGCAGCAGGCCGTAGATCAGGTTCAGGACCACGAAGTAACCCCCGAAGGCGGCCCAGCTGATCAGCACCGCCGGCACGAAGCTGGCCAGGAGCTTGGCGGCCAGGAATTCCCGGTTCGTGACCGGCGTGTAGAGCAGGGTCTCCAGGGTCTTGCGCTCCTTCTCCCCTACGATGGAGTTGGCGGCGATGACCGAGGAGGCCATGATCGGCACCAGCATGAAGAAGGGCAGGAAGGTGTAGTTCAGGAAGATGAACAGCACCCGCTCGGTGAATCCCTGGATCTGCTCGGGTACCGGGTACAGGGGAATCAGCTTTTCCACGTACTGAACCCCGGTTATCAGCACCTCGCCCAGGCTCAATGCCAGGGTCGTGATCACTCCGGGCACCACGATGCACAGTAACAGGGGGACCACGACCATCGGGATCAGGACCATCTTCTCCGACGTAATGCTGCGGATGTCCTTGCGCATGATCGCTCGAATCCTACTCCAGTTCATGATTACCCCCGATGGTTCGAAAATACACCTCTTCAAGGGTAGGCCGCAGGGGCCGCACCTCGATGATCCGCTTGCCCTGTTCCTGGACCCGGCGGACGATGCCGTCGATCTCGCCTTCTTCCCTGAAGTCGAAGCGCCCGGTGTCCCGATCCGTCCGGATCTCGACCTGGGGCTGCCGCGTGTGAGCGCGGATCAGCTCTTCCCGGGTGCCGGCGGCCACCAGCTCCCCGGAGCGGATGAAGCCGAAGCCGTCACAGATACGGTCGGCCAGGAAGAGATTGTGCGTGCACAGGAAGACCGTGGTCCCCTGCTCCCGGGCCAGGGTGCGGACCAGGTCGGTGACCTGGGTCGCCCCCTCCGGATCCAAGCCGGAGGTCGGCTCGTCCAGGAAGACGATCTCCGGCCGATGCAGGAGGGTGCGGGACAGGTGGACCCGCTTCTTCATTCCGGTGGAGAAGCTTCCCAGAACGAGCTCCCGCTTGTCCCAGAGACCCATGCGCTCAAGGAGGGTGCGAATCCGGGGTTCCGCCTCCGAGGGGCGCAGATCGTACATGGCGGCGAAGAAGCGCAGGTTGTCCAGGACGCTCATGTGCTCGTACATTCGGGCTTCCTCGGCAAGGGTGGCGGTCCGCCTGCGGATCTCTTCGTCTCGGGACTCGAGACCCAGGATTCGCGAGCTGCCCTCCGTCGGGGTCAGCGTGCCGTTGAGCAGGCGGATGGTCGTGGTCTTTCCTGCCCCGTTGGGGCCCAGAAAGCCGAAGATCTTTCCCCGCTCGATGTGGAGTGTCAGGCCGCTCACGGCCCGGACACCGTTGTCGAAGACTTTCGTCAGTCCTTGGGCGTCAATCGCGCTCACTCGCAGTTCTCCTTGGTCGATCAGGATGCTATATCAGGGTTTCCCTGTTCCACAAGGCCCGGTCCGGAAGGCTGCCCCTCAGGAGATTGCCGGCAAGAGCCGCGCTCTGGGGATCCGATTCGATGCCGTAGGCCCTGGCCAGCCGCTGGTTGAGGCGCTCCAGGATCCGCGGGACCTCGCTGCGGGTGCCGACCAGGGTGCTGGCGATCATGAGCAGGCGATAGGCGGGCTCACAGAGAGGATCCCGGTAGATCAGCTCCTTGGCCAGCACGAGGGCCTGGAAGTGCTCCCGATTGTCGAGGCTCATCAGGGTGAGCTGAAACAGAAGCTGCAGGTAGCGGCTGCGCAGCCCCTCCCGGGCGTCACGGATGTCGTCGTAGTACAGGTCCTGCTCGAGGAAGTCCCCGCGGTACAGGGCCTTGGCGCGGTAGTAGAGCTCTACTGCGTCCGCGCCGCTTCCCTGCTGCCGGGCCCTTTCGGCCTCGCAAGCGATCCCCAGGAACTCGTCCGCGTCCACCCGGCACAGCTCCCGGTTGAGCCCCAGGGTGGAACCGTCGGTCAGAACGAAGTCGTGCTCCTCGCCCAGGGTCTTTCGGAGACGGTAGATGATCGTGTTCAGGTTGTCCCGGGAGCTCTTCTGGAGATATCCCGGCCAGAACAGGTCGTACAGCACCTCCTTCACGATGCCGCTGTTGCGGTGCACGACGAGCAGCTTCAGGAGGTCTATCACCTTCTTCTGCCGAGAGAGGAGGGTCGGGGACAACTCGGTGTCTCCGACGAACAGCCGGAACTCCCCCAGAGTCAGGAGGCGCAGCAGGCCCCGGCCTCTCTCGACGGCCGGCATCCTCGGACTGCGCAGGCGGCGGAAGGCCCAGAGGGGCTCGGCAGGGGCACCCGGGCCGGATTGGTCCGGGGAGCCCGCCAGCCCGGAGGGCGCCCCGGGCCGCTCGACGGCAGCCGCCCGGCGCACCCCTTGAGCTACGCTCTGCAGCAGCTCCGGGCTGCAGATGTCCAGGTTGCGATAGCCGTGCTGCTCCAGAAGTCCGCAGAGCTCCGCGAAACGCTCCGCCGCTTCCCGCTCCCGCCCCGCCCGCTCGGCGAGCAGGCCGAGCAGCCCGAGGCAGGTGGCCTGCGGATACGGGTACTTCTGCGCAGAGGCCTTCTGCACCAGGGAGCCGAGCAGCGACTCGGCCCGGGGGTAGTCTCCGAGGCTGATCAGGTTCTCGGCCAGGGCGAGGGTGCTGTAGGGGAAGTCGCTGTCCAGGAGGTTCTGGTTCTCCGGCTCGAGCAGCCGCCGGCAGTAGTACTCGGCCCGCTCCCGCTGGCCCTTTCGGTACGCCAGGAGCATCTGCAGGAGGTACACCGAGTAGTAGCGGACGTACAGGTTCTCCCCAAGCGGCGCGTCGCGTACTTCCTCGAGGACCTGTTCGGCCTCGCCGATGTCCGGCAGGTACAGCAGGTACAGAACCCGGTTGAGCTGGAGGTACGTCGAAAAGGCGAACCCCGGAGGGGTGTTCTTCAGGCCCCGCTCCGCCTGCTCCACGGCCTTGGGGATCTCCCCGAGGTAGAAGAAGGAGTCGCCGAGATGGAAGCGAAGCAGGGCCTGGTAGTGGCTGTAGGAAGGGTTTCTCCGCAGCAGGTCGTCGGTGCCTTCCAGGATTTCCCGTGCCTTCTCGAACTCCCCGCGATCCAGGTAGATCCGCCCGAGCACCAGGTGCGAGAGGATGAGCAGCTCCTGGTTCTGGAGCCTGAAGGCGGTCTCTTCGGCCCGCAAGGCGATCTCGAAGGGCTCCCCGGCCGCCGGGTCCGTCCACCAGCGGCCCAGGGAGACCAGGGCGAGCAGGGTTGCCTGCCGGTCCTCCGGAAGCGCGAGGCCCGGCCCGCCGAGAAAGCTCTCGGCCATGTCCGCCAGCTCCCGCACCGGCTCGCGGTTGCCCTGGTAGAAGATGTAGTTGACCAGCAGCACGGAGAAGATGGTGGCCATCCGGGGAAGATCCGCCCTGCTCTCGAAGGTCCCAAGGAGCTCCCGCAGGGTCCTGCGGCTCAGAAACGGCTGGGCCAGGTTCGTGGTGATGGCTTCATAGTAAGGCAGAAGGGTGTTCCCCTGTCGCAGGTTCTCCGGGAACTGCTCGAGAAGCTCTCGAAGCGCCCGGATCTGGTTGTTGCCCAGGAGCTCTTCCGCCATCGGCAGGAAAAGCTCCAGGGCCCCGTCGAGATCGCCGCCGGCCAGCAGGTGGTGCACGGCCTCGTCACGATGGCCCTGACCCTGGAAGTACTCCGCCGCCCGGACGTGGACCTGTCGTCTCTCTTCGGCGTCGAGAGCGGCGAAGCGCCCCCCGAGATAGGCGGCAAACAGGGGATGAAAGGCACGAATTCCCAGGCTCTCGTCCCGGAGTTTCAGGAAGTAGCACTCCACCAGGCGCTCGTTGAACAGCCCCGCCGCCTGGGGGCCGAGGATATGTGTCACCAGTCCTGGGGAGAGGCTGGAGAACACCGACAGCTGGGCGAGGGCCCGGGCGTCCTCCGGTTCCAGCTCGCCTGTCACCTCGCTGGCGAAGTACTCGTCCAGGCTGGGAAGGCGTCGTTCCCGAAGGAAGCGGTCGACCTCCCCGGCCCTCGACCCCGGCTCGCGAAGAGCCAGCTCTTCGGCCAGGTGCACCAGGGCGGTCACCCAGCCCTCGGTGACATCGCCGAGCTCCCGCAGCACCTCGGCTTCGAGGCGCAGGGCGTAGATCTCCCCGAGCAGACGGGCGGTCTCGTCGGCCGTGAAGGCCAGCTCCCGATCGTCGACCTCGAACATCCCGCGCTGGGCCCGCAGCCGCGCCACCGACAGCTCCGGAAACCCCCGGGAGACCAAGATCCAGTGGCTCCGAGGCGAGGTCTCCGCCAGGAGCCGCTGGACCAGCGCCGCCGCGCCGGGCTCACGGCACATCCTGTGACAATCGTCGAGGACGACGTACAGGTCCGGCGCGTCCGGGCCGGGCAGCAGGGCGAGGAGCTCGTCCCATTCCCGGTCCGTAGGTTCCGACGCCTGCGGTGGCTCCGCAGTACCAGGCTCGACCCCCGTTTCCTCTCCGGCTTGCCGGATCAGGCCGACGGTCATCTCCGCTACGAACCGGCGACCCCCCGGGTCGTTCCCGTCGCACCGGTACCACAGGCGGTTCAGGCCCTCGGTGTCAAGGAAATCCGCGGCCAGGCAGGACTTGCCCTGCCCCGCCTTTCCGTGGATCAGGATCAGCTTGCGGTCTTTGCGCTGGGACAGCAGCTCCAGCAGCCTGGCGCGGCGCAGGATCGAACCGACGGGCGGCGGCAGAAAGAGATTCGGAGAACGCAGGCTGAGCGGATTCATGGGGCAATCAAATGGAAACCCGGCCACCCCGGGCGTGCCAGGATCGTGGATCGAGTGTAGACGCCCCTCCAATCGCCGTCAAGGCGGCGGGCGGCCGATCCCCCCCCGGAGAGCTTCAGAACTCGATGCCCCTGCGTGCCTGCACACCGTCGCGGTAGTAGTGCTTGATTTCCCGCATCTCGGTGACCAGGTCGGCGAGCTCGTAGAGCTCCTGCGGCACCTTGCGCCCGGTCAGGATCAGCTCCATGCCCGCCGGCCGCCGCTGGATCAGCCCCCGAACCTCCTCCAGGGACACCAGGCCGTAGTGCAGGGCGATGCCGATCTCGTCCAGAATCAGCAGGTCCGCCCGCCCTTCGGCCATCACCGCCCCGACCTCGGCCCAGCCTTCCCGGGCCAGGCGGATGTCTTCGGCGGTCGGCTCGTTGCGGATGAAGCAGTCCCGGCCGAACTGCCGGATCGTGACCCGGTCGCGCAGCCGCTCCAGGGCATCGAGCTCACCGTAGTGCATGCCCTTGGCGAACTGGGCGATGTACACCCGGAAGCCGCTCCCGCAGGCTCGCAAGGCAAGCCCCAGGGCGGCCGTGGTCTTGCCCTTCCCGTCACCCGTGTAGATCTGGACCTTGCCCTGCTCCATGACGCCTCGAGTGTAGCCGGGTCGGCGGGCGGCCGTCCATACCGGCGTGCCGACCCGCAGGTCCTACGCCCTTCATCACTCGCGGGGCGTGTGGGCGGTTGCACAAGCCGCCCCGGGTGGTCTGTAATGAACCGATCAACCGGTCTCTCGAGTCCACCGGATACGACAGGAGCAGAAGATGTCACACAAGCCCACTCCTCCGGCGAGCTGGGCCCTCCTGCTGTTCTCGATTGTGATCCTCGGCGGCTGCGGTGCCGGGAGCGGGCGGGACCGCGGGCTTCCGCAGCGGGAGCCGGCTCAGGGATTCTCCCTGGAAGAGGTGCAGAAGGATTTCCGCCAGATGCAGAGAATCATCGAGCGGCGGCACCCCAAGCTGAACGTCCAGCCCGAGCGCCTGTCCGAGCTCTTCGACAGCCGGTTCCGTCTACTGAGCGAAGGTATGGACGAGCTGGCCTTCTACCGCGTCCTCACTCCGATAGTGGAAGCCCTCGGATGCGGGCACACCGCCCTGAGAGTCTCGCGGGAAAGCGAGGCCCATCTCCGGAGCAGCGCCCGGTACTTCCCTTTCGAGGTCCGGGTACGCAACGACCGGATCTACGTCTTTCGGGACCTCTCCGCTGCGAGAATCCCCCAGGGAGCCGAAATCCTTAGCATCAACGGCAGGTCTGCGGGGGAAGTGGTCTCCGTGCTGCTGGGCAACATCACCGCCGAAGGGGACAACCTGACCAGGAAGTACCACGTCATGAACAACGGGTTTGGGGGCGCGTACCTGCACTACGTGGAGGTCACCGACTCCTACGACATCGTCTATCGCGAGTCGACCGGCGGTCGGAGCCTCTCGCTCACCGTGTCAGGG
>Ga0068714_10006181_pt1 | contig 12317 bp, 8 predicted proteins | sample MTBNYHSulfiMetaG_FD_62988 | JGI IMG/M metagenome (GOLD analysis project Ga0068714, IMG submission 62988) | Enrichment culture microbial communities from rom New York Harbor, USA that are MTBE-degrading - MTBE-NYH (New York Harbor Sulfidogenic)... | ecosystem: Environmental > Aquatic > Marine >... | reverse complement strand
GTGTGGGCTTCTCCTCAAGGAGGAACGCCAGGGTTTCCCGGACCCCGGGATAGGGAACCGCACGGGCCCGTTCTTCCCGGAAGGGAGCCAACGTCCCGTCATAGTCCAGCATCAGCAGTCGGTCCCTCCTCCTCATGAGAAACCGGCGAACCACGGAGGCCTCCGGGTCCATGGGCGGGGGACGTGCGGGTTTTTCCCGGTGGAGCCTCACAGGAGGAGCTCCCTGTCCAGCCCTCTCTGCAGACCGTTCATCAACGTCAGGTATTCGCGCAGGTGCCGGGTCAGCAGATAGTTCTCTCGAACGAATTCTCTTCCTTTGGCGCCCATCTGCCCTCTCAGTTCCGCGTTCCGCAACAGGTAGCGGATCCGGTGCGCAGCGCCTTCCACTGTATTCACAAGAAACCCGGTATGGTAGTTGATGACCTGCATCCGGATCCCCCCGGTATCCCCACCGATCACCGGTTTTCCCTTCCAGAGCCCCTCGGTCACGGTCAGGCCGAACCCCTCCCGGGTCGATTTCTGCAGGATGATGTCCGCGGCCCGCTGGAGCGCGTTGACCGTGCTGTGTGCGTCCGTGGGCAGATTCAGCACATGGATGTCCGGATGATCCTTCGCCGCCCGCCTCACCTCTGCGTATACGGCGTCGCCTTCCGGATCGTCCACGGCTCCTCCCCCGGCAAGCACGAGTTGGATGGGGCACACCTTTGACACAATATGAAACACGTTGATGACACCCAAGGGATCCTTGAAACGGTCGAAGCGAGAGACCTGAACCAGGAGCGGGCGGTCCGGATCGATGCCGAACGCGGAGAGGGTCTCTTGAATCTCCTGTTCATCCAGCTCACGGTTCGTGTCGTTCAGGGGATCGATACTGGGACGAATGATGAACTGGGGGTGCGGCAGGAGCTGGGAGAACTCGGTCATGGAGAAGATGCTGGCATCATAGGAATCGATGAAGGGGACAAGAAATTTCCATACGGACCGGTGAGGCCGGCTCAGGTCGATGTGACAGCGCCACACCCACCGGCCCTTGCGCTTGGGGCACATCCCGAGAAGAGGCGCGGGCTGCGGGTCATGCACGAACACGAAGTCCGCGTTCTCGAGCCTGTCAGCGAGCCGGTCCCTGTTTTCTTCGTTGCTCCTCACATAGGCCTCGCAGGCTTCCTCGGACAGTTCCACCGAATCGCCCTGCAGTCCGTTGTGCATCGTCTTCGTGGTTTTAAAGAAGGCGTCGTCTCCCTCCAGGACCTCCCAGGAAGCATCGATGTTCAGGTCCTTCATCAGCGGAACCATCCAGGAGAGAATCTCGGCGACCCCTCCGCCTTTGGCGGTGGAATTCACATGCACCACACGGGACCCGGAGACCCTTTCCGCCAGCTGCTCCAACTGCCGGATGACCGAAGAGCCCACAACCGGCTCGTAGTCCTTCAGCGATCGCGTCATGATCCTCCCCTCCAGCCCGCACGGTTCTTTCCCACGGAAACGAGTTCCTCCTGAATCTCCCGAAGGGACAGGAAGTAGAAATCGATTCCCGCCAGGGCCCGTATCAGCGCAGGGTCTTGCTTGCGGTGTTGACCGAGCCAGCAGGTGAAGTCGTCCAGGTGATCCGGGTTCCTCCTCCGTGCCTCGATGAAGTGGTACCAGATGCTGCTGCGGGTCATCCGGTCGAACGCATCGAACAGGTCCCCCGGGCTTTTCAGGGAGAGCCCGGCCTCGAAGATCACGGTCATCGCCCGCAGAAACCGGAACTCGTCTCCGGTCGCGACGTTGGAGATGTGAGGCAGCTCGCTGATGCGGTCCTCCACGATGTCCAGGACGGCAAACCGCAACTCCTCCAGCGTGCCCAGGTCGTAGGGGTTGAGAATGGCCAGTCGCTCGGCCAAGGTCTTGTCGTGCAAGTTGTGTCGAGCCCAGAAGGCCAGATCGTTGTGAACTTCCGGGTCATCGAAGGTCGGGCGCAGCAAGGTTTGACAGAAGTGATGGTAGAGCGATTCCTCGGGGCAGATGCGGAGGCGTTCTCTCAGGTCCCGCAGGTCGAAGACCGGCGGGATGTTCACCACCATCGTGATCAGGGCGCAGTCTTTCACATCAAAAGGCTTTGCCAAGGTTCACGTCCTCCCTTTGTTCCGGGGTTGCGGTTGAGGGGGCCGAGTCCGCCGCAGAGGCTCTCACGGGCACCCGCCCGCCCGGTTCGTTGCGTTGGCCTGGGCCGCGGCACCGAGGAACTGCTCCGCCCAGCGGAAGACGTTGTTCCGGCTGACCTCGGCGCGCAACCGCCTCATCCGTTCCCTCCGTTCGTTCGGGGTCATGCCATAGGCCCTGTAAATCTGGTCGGCCACGTGTTCCACGTGATAGGGATTGACCACCAGCGCATGCTTGCACATCTGCTGGGCCGCGCCGGCGAATTCGCTGAGAATCAGAACCCCCTGGTCATCCGCGGAACAGGAGGCACAGTATTCCTTGGCGATCAGGTTCATGCCGTCCCTCAAGGGGGTGATCAACGCCACGTCACAGGCTCGGTAGAGGCTCACCAGCTCCCTGTGGGGAAGCGACCGGTACACGTAGTGAATCGGGCTCCAGCCCGAAAAGGTGTGCGCCCCGTTGATGCGGCCGACCTCTTCGTCGATCTCGCGCTTCATCCTGCCGTACTCGGGTACGTGCGTGCGGCTGGGAACGAGAATCTGAACCAAGCTGATGCGGGCGCGCAGGTCCGCGTGTTTCTTCAAGGCCAGATCAAAGGCCTTCAAGCGATAGGGAACTCCTTTCGTGTAGTCGAGCCGGTCCACGCCCAACACCAGGGTCCGTCCTCCCATTTCAGCCCGGAAGGCCGCGGCCGTCTCTTTGACCTCCGGAAGGAGAGCGGTGTGACGAAATTCGTCGTAGTCAATGCTGATGGGGAAGGCCCCCACCCGGGTCGTGGTTCCCCGTCTCTCCACGATGGAAAGGCGCTGTCCCCCTTGGATTCTGGATTCCGGATACAGGGTGCGCACGCAGTGCAGAAAGTTCCTGCGGTCCTTCTCCGTCTGAAAACCCACGAGATCGTAGAGCAGGAACGCATCGATGAACTCCTCTCTCCACGGCAGCCGCATGAACAGGTCCCACGACGGAAACGGGATGTGGAGGAAGAAGGCCAGGGTGGCGCTCGTCCGCATTTCCTTGAAGTACTTGCCGGCCAGAATCAGGTGGTAGTCGTGGACCCAGATCAAGCCCTCCTTTTCCACGCACCGGGAAGCGGCCCGGGCAAACGCACGGTTGGCATCGCAGTAAGACTGCCAGTAGACCTGTGAGAAGTGCGCACGGTCCAGCAGATCGTGAAACAGGGGCCAGAGGGTTTCGTTGCTGAAGCCCCAGTAGTAGTTCTCCACCTGGTCAGGCGTCAGCGAAATCGGCCGGAGGGCATAACCGACCAGCTTCGAATGATTCTTGATCAGCGCGGCCGGCGCTCCCCCTTCCGGGTCCCCGTCCCAGCCCACCCACACGCCGCCCGTGCTGCGGAGGATCGGCGAAAGTGCCGTGACCAGACCCCCACTGCCCATCTCCACCGCCACGCCGGTACGGCCCCTTGAGATCCGGATGGGCAACCGATTCGAGACGACCACCACGCGGTCAAAGGGCGTGTTTCTCAACGTTCCTCTTTCCTCTGCCACGTCCATTGCCTTCCAGCAGGCCGTTAAAAAAGTACCGTCTGCGGCGTTGCGCTCATCCTTCGTCGGTCACCATACCTCCGAAGCACGCCTTCCTCCTCAGGATTTCGCGCGCCTTGCATCCGGCACCTTTTGAACGGCCTGCCCGAGGGGAGTTCTTCAACGGGCTGCCAGGGCAGGTCTCCCTTGACCGCGTTCAGGCCCTCTCCTGGAACACGGAAGGCAGGTCCCACACCCTCAGGTCTGCGACGTTCCCGCCGGGAACCTTTCCGCACAATCGACCGCACATCTTGCCCGAACGGCCAAACGTCTGCTTTTCACATACCACATACCGTTCCACGTTTCACCCCCCTGGCCCTGAGATGGTCCGGATGCCCTGGAGCTTTCCGAAGGCCAGCCCCCCTTTGTTACGGATCTCGGGCGTGAGGCCCGGGAGCCGGAGAAGGCTTCCCACGGTGGACCGGCGGACCCAATTGTGATGCACGGCGCCGGTCAGCTCCTCGAACACGCATGCCATCACGTCACCTGCCATTCCTGTCCCATCCGAAACCAACTTCCTGTGGAATCACCGGGCCGGCCGTCTCCGCCCGGGCCTGCTCCCGGACGATGGTCAGGTCACCCGCACGGCAAGACGCCGTTCACGTTGTTGACGGCGCCGCTTTCGCACGCACCGAAGTGGAACTCCTCATTGAGATTGACAGCCGTTCCGGCCGCGGCATAGGATTCTGGCTTCTCCCGAAGGATGCGTGGCGCCCGTCATCAGGACCCGGGAGAGCGCGCTGCACAGGCCTCGCCGGGATCGCACGGGGGCCCGGCGCGGTCCGCCCTTCACCGAGATCGTGGAAACAGGGGGGTACGCAATGCGGAAGACAAGGATCGCCTTGGCCCTGCTCGTGCTGCTGGTTTACCTGAGCCCCTGTCCCTCGGCGGCCGGAGAGACGCAGGGCGCGGATACGGGCTACGACGTGATCGTGATCGGCGCCGGGGGCGGCGGACTGGGGGCGGCCGCCCGCCTGGCCCGCCAGGGCATGAAGGTGCTGGTCCTGGAGCGGCACGACAAGGTGGGCGGCTACATGACCCGCTTCGAACGCGGTCCGTACTCGTTCGAGGTGTCCCTGCACGCCTTTGACGGTCTGGACCCGACCGGCATGAACCGGGCCATGTTCCAGGAGTTGGACATTCTCGACCGGGTCAAGCCGGTGCGCATGGACCCCATGTACCGCTCTTGCATGCCGGGCCTTTCGTTCGACGTTCCGGCCGACGTGGAGACGTACCGGGACAAGCTCATCGAGACGTTTCCGCACGAACGGAACGGGATCCGGGACCTGTTTTCGGCCATGAACCGTCTGGACCGGGCCATGACCAGCGCCATGTACATGCAGGACGGCAGGATCGGCCAGGGACTGTGGACCAGCCTGAAGCAGTTCTGGACCTTTTTCACCCTGGCCAAGTACTGGAACGCCACCGCCGCCGAACTGCTGGACGCGTACGTGGATGACGTGCGTTTGAAGACGCTCTTCACCCAGTTGACCGGTTTCCTGGGCGCGGAACCGGACCGGATCTCGGGCATGGTCTTCGCGATCATGTGGAACAGCTACCACCGGGGGGGATACTACTACTTCATCGGCGGGTCCCAGGCCGTGTCCGATGCCCTGGCCGAGGTGGTGCGGGAAAACGGCGGGGAGATCCTGCTCTCCACGCTCGCCACCCGGATCGTCCTGAAGGACGGCCGGGCCGTGGGGGTCCAGACGGAGGACGGCCGGATCCTCCCGTGCCGGTACGTGGTGTCCAACGCCAACGCGCCCGACACGGTGTTCAAGCTCATCGGCGCCGAGCACCTGCCCGAGGCGTATGTGGATCGCGTCCGGCGGATGCAGGTCGCCTGCTCCTGCCTCCAGGTCTACATGGGGGTGGACAAAGATTATAGCGGCGTATTCGCCCGGGGCACGCACGAACTCATGGTCAACGCGAGCGACCGGCAGGAGGAGAACTACCGGCTGGTGAACGCGGGCGATATCTACAAGATGCCGTACGCGCTGGCCAACTATTCCATGGTGGACCCGACCTGTGCGCCGGCGGGGAAGAACGTGATCGTCATCACGTCGATCATGCCGTACGACTGGAACCACGACTGGTACGAGACCGAGGACTACGCCAAGTACACGGCGCTCAAGGAGCAGGTGGCCGAGGTGCTGATCGGGCGTGCCGAGACGTATCTGCCCGGGTTGCGCGGCCACATCGAGGAGCTGGAGGTGGGCTCGCCGCGCACCATGGAACACTACACGCTCAACCCGAAAGGCTCCATTCTGGGCTGGCAGAATACCCCGGAGCAGAGCCTGTTCAAGCGCCTGAAGCAGCAGACGCCCATCGACAACGTGCTGCTGGCCGGTGCCTGGACCTTTCCGTGCGGCGGGCAGTCGGCGGTGATCCTGTCCGGGACGTGGGCCGCGAAGAAGATCCTCCAGAAGGAGTGAGCGGGGCCCGTGCCGAGGGACCGGCATCGTGCCTTCACGGACCCGGTCAGGGACAACCCTTCCCGTGCCGGCCCGCAGGCCAACGGTCGGCCCGACCACCCTGCCGGGCCCTCCTGCATCACATGCGGAAACAGGTCGCGCCAGGCCCGTCTCCGTGAATCCGGCCGCCATCCCTCACCCTTACCGGGGGACGGGGAACTCGCGACGAGTCCTGGGAAGGCGCCTGAAGGCATGCCAAGGGTAAGGAGTCCGAGGCGCCGGCCTTCCTCCCGCGGTATGGCGGTTGTAAACGTCCCGTGCCATCGGGCATCCTGGTGGGAGCCTCCCGGGAACACACGCAAGCCCTGAGAATCCGTCTGCCGCGCCGACGGGAAGGGGGAGAGAGGAAGCCCAGGGGGATGAACCACCGTCACGGAGGAACCTCGCCTTTGCGTGCACGTAGCCGACTCGCCGCCCGGTCCCTGACGCTGAAAGGAATGGCCGGACTTCTGCCTTCCCTTTTCCTCCCGGCCGTTCTTCTTCTGAGCCTTCTCCTCTCCGGGTGCGGCGGCGGGGAAGCCGCGGTCCCGGCCGGCATTGCTCCGGGCCCGGGCTTTGCTCCGACCCGCGGGTTCCTGGAACGGAAGGCCGCCTACCTGGCCCACTGCAACGCAGGGAACGGACCGGGCGACGGGGGCATCTACGGGCAGGTCTGCCGGGCATACGCGGGCGAGACCCGCTACAACGAGGAGGCGATCTACGACGCCCTGGAGATCGTGACCACCCGTTCCGGCTCGGCGGACTTCCGCCTGAACGGCCTGCTCAGGCTCCTGTACCTGGACCGGGAGTGCGTCTGCCTTCCCGAAAACGTCCGGGCCGACCTGGAGGCCGCAGTGCTCGGGTTCAAGTACTGGCTGGACGAGCCCGGGCCGGACGACCTCCAGTGGTGGTCCGAGAACCACCAGATCCTCTACCACGCAGCCGAGATCATGGCCGGCCAGCTCTTCCCGGAAGCGGTGTTTACCAACTCCGGCATGACGGGCGCCGAGCACGTGGCGCACGCCGAGCCCATGGCCGAGCGGTGGATGGACCGGGTGGGCACCTTCGGGTTCGGCGAATGGCACTCCAACGTCTACTTCAACGAGGACATGCCGGCCCTGCTCAACCTGGCCGAGTTTGCGCAGAACGAGGCCATCTCCACCAAGGCCGCCATGCTCCTGGACCTCATGACCTTCGACATGGTCATGAACTTCTACCGGGGCCGCTTCGCCACCACGCACGGGCGCACCTACCCCGAGAGGCTCCTGAACGGCCTTCGCGACTCGGTCCGCGAGGCGGTCTGGATCCTCACCGGGTTGGGGGATGTGGTTTCCGTGGAGGAGTTAAGCGGCGACCACTTCACCGCGAGCCTCATGGCCACCAACGACAGATACTTCCCTCCGCCGATCCTGGAAGGGATCGCCCGGGACGCGGAGCCCGCGGCCGAGCACCGTCAGCGGGACGGCATCGACCTCGAGGAGGGGCCGGTTTACGGCATCGGCTACGAGAGCTACGACGACGTGATGTTCTGGTGGGGCCGCACCGGCTACGTGGCCCCGGAGACCATCGACGGGAGTCTCCGGCTCATCGACGACTTCAACCTGTGGGAGGGCGTCATCTGGCGCGACGTGGCGTTTCTGAAGCCCCTGGTGGGCACGCCGGTCCCCAGGGCCGTGGCGGAGGTGTTCGAGCCCATGACACGGGGGATCGTCCTGGAGGCGGTGAGCACCTACACGTACCGGACGCCTCACTACCAGCTCTCCGGCGCCCAGGACTACAAGCCCGCGCACTGGACCGGCCAGGTACACGTGTGGAAGGCGACCCTGGACCCGGACGCCTACGTCTTCACGAGCTACCCCGGCGGCCTGGAGGACGACTACGCCGGCGGTTCGTGGACCGGGGGCTGGACCCCCCGGGCGACCTTTCACCGGAACGTGGGCGTCATCCAGTACCGCCGGCCGCGCGTCCCGCTGCTGGACGCTGTCCTGTTTACCGACTACAGCCATGCCTACGTCCCGCGGAGCGCCTTCGACGAGTTCGTGGAGACCGGCCGCTGGGTGATGGGCCGCAAGGGAGGGGGCTACGTGGCGCTCTGGTCCCGGAGCCCCACGGCCTGGTCCGAGGAGAACGATTACGAACTCATCGCCGACGCCCGTGAGAACGTGTGGATCGTGGAGCTTGGCCGTGCCGAAGAGAACGGGAGCTTTGCGGCCTTCGTGGCCGCCGTCGAGGGGGCGGAGGTCCGGGCCGGGGAGACGGTCGCCTACGATTCGCCGAGTGTTGGCCGGGTGGAGGTGGGCTGGGAAGGGCCCATGACCGTGGACGGCCACCCGGTGGACCTGGGCCCCTATGCCCGGTGGGACAACGATTATTGCTTCCAGCCGTTCGGCACACGGCAGACCCGGATCGATTTCCAGGGCCGGCGCCTGGAACTCGATTTCGAGACACCCGCACGGCGTTATGGGGCTGCTCCATAGGGCCCGACGCCTGCGGCACGGAAAGGCTCCTGACGTTCCGTGGTAAAGAGCGGGGGTTCTGCCCGCGGTGCGCTCAAGAACGGGCCGATGTGCTCCGGGCCGTCCCCGCCGCGGTGATCTCCACACAAACCTCAAACGTACCGGGAGGATCGCCTGATGAACGCGCGAATTCGCCGCCCCCCCTTCCTCACCGCCGTTACCCTCTCCGTGGTGCTGGGTCTCCTGGCAGCAGGGTCTGCCCCGGGGTGGGCCGTGTGCGACTACCAGCCGGACGCCCCGGACTGCCTGTGTTTCGACCCCACCGGCGCCTGGGACGCGGGCGGACCCTCCGCCACGCTTCCGATCCAAAGCGTGGCGCTGGACACCCTGGGAACCCGGGAGTCGTGCCATACCGCGCCGCCGGTGGACGACGACTGCGGAAAGCCCTACTACCAGCTCACGCTGGGGATGAACACCGTGGCCGGTGCGCTCACCGCCTCCTACGTCCTGTCCGAGGCGGCCACGCCTACCTTCACCCACAGACAGGAGTGGTGCTCGGAAACCGTTTCCTACTGGCACCGGGAAGCCGGGATCCCCTACACCCTGGGCTACAGGAATACGTGGCACGAGGACTGGAGGAACTTCAGTGTCCCCCAGATGCGGACCTGGTACGAACAGGAGGAGGAAGCCGCGGGCGGCCGAGGCCGATGGATCCGATCCGGCGAGGTGGACTACGAGGCGGCCGAACCCGGCGTGACCCTGCCCACACCCGGAGCCTACATGGCCATCAGCTGCCTGCACCCCAACCCCACGGCCCGGTGGTGCGATCCCGCCGATATCGACAGGAACCACAGCCTCATGGTCGACGAGGTCTGGATCCACCGGGACGGACACGGAGACGTGTTCCGGGTGGAAGCCACCTTCCTGGAAGGCAACAGCGGCCGCCGGGTGAAGAACTCCCGGCGACTGGACGACATCTTTTCCCTGACCACCCGCGGATCCCAGTGGTTTGACTACGGCAACGGGCTGGACGGCGTGGCGGACACGGCGGACGACTGGGGCGTGAAGATCTACGGTTTCGGGATCGCCCTGGACGCCGCGGGCAACCCCGTCTACGACGCCGCCAGGCTGCACTACGTGGACCATCCCGAGATGCGCAGGGTCCTGGCCAGGGCTCGTCCCCCCGCCGCGGATGAACCCTGGAACACCTTCTACGTGTCGATCCGCGACAGGCTCACCGCCTACACCGGTGCGCTGCGGGCCAACGGAGGCCCGGGGATCACCTGCTCGGCCGGGGAGGTGAAGACCGAAAAGAGCCCGAACGGTGCCGGAGAGCAATGGTTCTTTCCCGAGAGTCTCCAGGACCAAGAGGTGACGGTGGAGTTCGATTTTCTCAACAAGAACCCGCGAAAGATTTACGGGCTCACGCTGTTCTGGGACGCGGCTTTCGTCCCGTCAGGCTACAAGGTCTACTTCGGACCGGACAAGGAACACTACACGCAAGCCGCGGTGGCGGACCTCTCGGGCCTCCAACCGCCGCAGGACAGCACCCCCATCCCGGTGCGCGCCGTTCTTCCCGCGGCCCTGACCGACGTCCGCTTCGTGAAGTTCGTCTTCCCCCAGGACACCTTTTCGCTGGACGCAACCCTCACGGAGATGATCGTGGACACCGACCACGGTCCGAGCGAGGATGCGTCGGAGGTGCCGGAAAACGTGCCGGTATTCGTGGACGTCCGCCCCGGGGATTGTCCGAATATCGTCAGGCCGGACGCCGCCGACACCCTCTTGATCGCCATCCTCGGTTCGGCGAACTGGACCCCGGATTCGATCGACGAGACCACCGTCCGGCTGAACGGGCAGGCCGTCGCCTACCAGTCCGTGACCTACCAGGATGTGGGCACGCCCTTCATAGGGACCGATCCCGGCTGTCATGAGGACGGCCCCGACGGGATCGTGGACGTCGTCGTCCACTACAAGACGGCCGACGTCGTTCAATCCCTGGGTCTGGCATCGAGACGGGGCGACACGGTCCCTGTTCTGGTCACCGGACAGTTCGCCGGCGAGGACGATCCTCCGGGGTTCGTGGGCCGGGATTTCGTGAAGGTGCCGGGTGTGATCCCCGGCCTGTTGCACCTGCTCCTGTTGCCTTGACGGGGACGGCCGACGCGCCGACGTCTCAGGATCCAGGCCGCCGAACCCCTTCCCCGGCGAGCGGGCACGGAGCATGCAGGTCCGGATTTCACGTGCTTGGCATCCCAGCGTCTTGTCCTCACCCGTATGGCATGTGGCGTCGAAGTGTGCTCCGCTCTGCCCGTACATGTCGGTCCAGTGGCGGTCGTTGAGTTCGCGTGCCTCCCGGGTTTGTGGACGGATGTCGCAGGGCCTGGCTGCCCACGTACATGCCGGTCCAGATCATGCTGTCGCCCAACGCCTGCAGACAGGCGACCTCGGCGCAGGTATCGCCGGCAAACTGGATCTTTGCCGGCCGTCCACCCAAGCCCTGAACCGGCAGGCCGAGGTTGCCTCTCTCTCCCCCCGTTTCATCGACCCGAATCGATAGGTTGTATAGAATATGGGGCCGACGATGAAACGCAAGAAAACCACATCCGAAGGGTCTCTCTCTGCCTATGCTGGCCCTGGACAAGAGAGTCATCCTCGGATCCGGGGCCCCAGCAAGCACACGATCCCGCCTGTCACGCCCGGCAGGTTCGAGATGACGCTCATGACAAACGATCTGAAAACTCGCAACGCATGGCATGGGAAATCTTCGTGAAACCGTCTCGGGTGGCAGCCGGCCTTCTTCTCGTTGCAGTTTCCTGGATCCTTCCCGCCTGCCGGGGGGAAGGCGGCAGCCTGTCCTCGGTCCGGGTCGACGAACTCCGCTGCGGGAGCGCGGCCGCCCGGGCCGGGTGCCTCTCGCCGCAGCAGACCCCGGAGCACTACATCGAGCAGAGCGAGACGTACTTCTACACCATGGACTCCTCGGTCAGCCCCCTGGTGATCCCCGAGTACTCGGAACTCGTGGCTCGGTGGGAATGGCCGCCCTGGCTCCTGCTCACCGGGTTGGGGCGGGCGAACATGATCTGGACCAACATCCTCCTGAAGATCAACCCCACCCGCTACCGGATGATCGACTGCCGGGCCTTCCCGGTCCAGCCCTTCGGCCGCTGCCACGTGGTGTTCGACTACAGCGGGGAGCCCTGCCCCATCTACGAGGAGTTCACCTTCAACGACCTGGGGGAGATCACCTTTATCGAGGCCTGGACCGACGAGCCCGGGTGGCTGCCCATGGCTGACCCGGGGGACGAGTGGGCCGAGGGGGAGAGCGTGACCCGCCTGGCCACGCGGGTCCCGGGTCTGGGCAACGAAAAGGGGCTCATCGACCTGGAGGCCCCGTGGATGGAGGAGGCGGCCGCCCGGGACCCGGACCTGGCGGACTTCCTCGAACGGGCCCGGGATCCCCTTGCCACCTGGCTCCTGGAACTCCTGGAGCGGTGGCCCGAGGTGGCCGAAGGGTGCCACCCGAACGGGTGATCCTTCACGTCCTCTCTGGAAACCGTTGCCATCTCGGAGTTCAAGGCGACCTGCCTGGCGCTCCTGGAGCGGGGGAAGAACACCCGGGAGCCGATCCTGATCACCAAGAAGGGGATCCCCGTCGCCCAGCTGGCCCAATCCCCCGAGACCGGTTGACTCTCTCCGCCGCGCTCGAGATGACGAAAAGGATG
>Ga0068714_10006180_pt1 | contig 12317 bp, 12 predicted proteins | sample MTBNYHSulfiMetaG_FD_62988 | JGI IMG/M metagenome (GOLD analysis project Ga0068714, IMG submission 62988) | Enrichment culture microbial communities from rom New York Harbor, USA that are MTBE-degrading - MTBE-NYH (New York Harbor Sulfidogenic)... | ecosystem: Environmental > Aquatic > Marine >... | reverse complement strand
AGAGCCATGATAACTGACCAGGGTATTGATGATTATTATCGCCAGGCAGAGATAGAAGGCGAACTTCATGATAGACGCCCACTCTCTCCATACCCTGGCTACTATCACCAGGGGCAGCGTGGACAGGAATAGCAGCAGAAGGTAGAGAGGGTGATTGAAGACCAGGCTGAGGACAAAGATATTCGCCACCCACACCAGCTTGACGAAAGGATTGAGCTTGTGGATAGCGGTCCCCCTGTCCCGATACCTGAAGCTTATCACTGGGGTACCCTGATTACCTCTCCAGCGGTGATGACTACAGAGCAGGCATATTTGAAATCATTAGCCCAGGAAACCAGAGTATCTACGGAGGCTTTCACTCCTGCCTTATCCGAACCGGATACAATCCAGACCGTATTCTCACATACCCCGATGCCCTTCGGATTCCACGGACTCTGAGTCGCCTGGATGATTCCTACCCCGTCCCCGTATTCAGCCGCCGTTTTTCCCTTTGAGTCGAACACTGTGAGCACACCGTCCTGGAACTGGGCAAAGAATCCAAGCCTCTTCCAGACCCTGTTTAGCTCTGCTATAAGCGGGAAATCGGGTGTACCGAGCAAGATTAAATTTCCGGACTCCTTTTCCGTGTTCTGTAACTCAGTGATACCTTTGATAGAAGCCTCTGTTATACCGAGGTGTCTTAATCTATCGGCTACGCGCCGGGCCTCTTCTTCCCAGCCGTCCTGGTAAACAATTATGGTAGGATAGATTACGCCGCCGTACCCGTGAAGAAATGGCTCCGGGAATTCACCGATGATAGCAGGAGTAAATTGCCGAAAGCTCCAGTCGTGAAAGTCCCAGTGCTGTATATCGCCATCGCGTAACTCGTAATCAAGCGCTCCGGTATTGGACTGGATGCCATTGATATAGATGAACCAGTCCATCTTTGTAGACTGGCTTCCGGTGAATCCGGAGCACACGCCATTGATGGCATCCACAAATCCCCCGCCGTATGATGTTTCGACCTCGGCCACTTGCATCAGTGCGGCCATGGCGGAAGTACCGGAGGGCACTTCCACAGTCTTATCAAGCATCAGCTCCCGGCCAAAGTCCCGGGTGGCCAGCACTCTGACTGTGATAAGGCCAGCTTCTGAGGGTGCCGAAGGGGAACAGGCAGACAGGGCTGGCATCACCAGCAGTAACACGGCAATCAGAACCGGTAACTTATTCCACTTCATACGCTACCGTTACTTCAGAGATTTACTGGTTACGGTCAAAAAGCAGGGCCTGGATAATTAATAATAGCGGGCTCTTCTGACCAGGAAGAAAGCGAGCAACCCTACTATGATAACCCCCGCTATTATACCACCAATGAGCAGCCAGTTGATTGGTTTTGCTTCCGGCAGTGACGGAGGTGCCGACGGTGCGGCTGGTGTGGCGGCTTCTGGGGGTTGAGACGGTGGCGCCACTACGGTAAAGCTGGCTTTCAAGCCTGCCACGACAACATTATAGGTTCCGGCCTCTTGCCTGGTTACGGAAAAGGTGGCCGTCTTGCTGCTACCGGCCGCCACCGTTACGCTCTGCAAAGCTTCCTGCACACCGTTTATCTCCAGGACAACCGTATAGCTACTTTCAGTACCGCCGCTATTGGCTACCGATACACTGATGGTTACTGGCTGCCCGGCATTGGCCTCCGCAGGTTGGACAGTTAGATTTTTTATTGAGAAGGCAGCCGGCGTGGGTGACGGCGACGATACCGGTGTGGTTGAGGGCTGAGAAGCAATAACCGCAAAGGTAGTGAAGTGACTTACTTCGACCGTAATAGTATTGGCCACAGGGTCAACCGTGCAGCCCAGCTCTACCCATTCCTCGGCTTCTTCGTCCCAGTAAGCGATTACCAGGTCGTCCTCGTCAGCGCCCTCTGGAATTTCGGAGTCATCATACTCGAAGGTAAGAAGTAGCGGCGGGTCAAAGGTAGCCCCGTCAGGGCCAAAATCATAGGCCAGCCCGATAACTTGCGTATTTGCCGGTGGTGCTGGCGGACTCTCGTCAACTTCTGTCTCCAGAGTCTCCAGCGGTTTCCCATCGGCATCAAGAGCCACGGTGCCCTTCTCAAGGGCAACGGTCAGCTTCCCATCCGCAGATGTGGCTTCTATTGTTTTCTGTATCTCGCCATCGTCATCAATCTCAAATTCTACAGTTTTACCGAAGAGACTTGCCTTAACCTTATCCAAGGCGCTGCCACCCCCACCTCCTCCACCGCCACCACCGCCGCCCCCACCGCTAGTAGTAACCTGGAAAGACCAGCTTCGAGTTGCCTCATTGCCGGCCTTATCACTGACGGCAACCGTTACCGAGTGGGTACCGACTGTTAATCCGGATGCAGTGTAACTGATGCCGGAATCGGTAGCCGAGCCGGTCACATTGGTACCGTCCACACTGATTCTGGCTGTGGCCGTATTAATCCCGGAGACAGCATCAGAGTAACTGGCGCTGATAGTTGGGCTGGTGGTAGTGACGCTGGCTCCTGACGAGGGGTTGAGACTGGATATAGTTGGGGGTGTCGTGTCTTTCGGCCAGGACTTGCCCATCAGGGCCAGTACGGCATAGGCTGTCATCCATACCTGTTGTCCTGATGTAGACGCATTTATCCGAAAAGACCCGTCAGTATCCTGTAGGCTTAAGAGGTATTCCAGCGGGGTATTTCCGCTCTTTTGCCAGTCACTGCCCACGGGGCTTTGTCCCGCATCAACAATGGCGTTGATTGCCCAGGAAGTTACCCCCGAGTTGGTATAACCCATAGAAGAAAATCCACCATTATTCTGCTGCTGGGACTTCAGGTAGTTCAGGGCATTGACTATGGTTTCGGAGCTCGGGGAAACTCCGGCCGCAATCAGGGCAGATACGGCGGCGGCGGTGTTATCGGCATCGCTACTACTGGTAACTTCATCTCCCCAGCCGCCATCGGTGTTCCGGTTGCTGATGATAAAGTTTTTGCTGGCTTCAATGATGTCTGGCCTCTCGCCAATTGCTTTCAGCGCCAGTATGCCCCAGAAATCATCGTTGAGCCGGGTGTTACTGCCTATCTGACCGTTATTATAAAGAGCCAGTAGTTTGGCAACGTAATTTATGCCGCCAAAGCTGCGGGGATTTTTGCCCGCGGCCACAATAGCCAGTATTGACCTCTCCCAGTCGGTAGCCTTGTTCTCATCTAGATTACCAGCGTTATCCCTCAAATAATCAACAATAGATTTTCCTCCTGACGTCCAGGAATTCGGGTCCTGACCAGCCGCCGCTATAGCCATCACCACCCAGGCATCGATTTCAAAGCCGCCAATACGACCATTGGGATTGGTCTGCTGCGCCTGCGTTAGCCTGAGGTAATATAAGGCTTTGGCTATCTGGGTATCACTGGCCTGAAGGGGATAGACCCAGAATTCTAGATTAAGTTCTTTAGATTCACCGGGTTCGTATGTTGCTGTCTGGTTGGCCGGCGAGCCGCTTACCCAGAATGTTATCGTTTTCCCGGTGTCGGCTTCTTCACCCGAGACAACCAGCCGGGGGTCAAACGTGCCTGAGCCGCCATATTGACCGGCCTCGGTGGTGGTAAAGGTGCCTTTCTCCACACCGCTTATTCTGGCAGTAATTACTGTCCCCACCGGCGCCGCCACACCATTGATAGTGATGTTTCCGTAGAATTCCTCGGGTTGGGTGATATCAGCGGCAACGCTGGCCGCCGGGAAGAGTGCGCCAAGCAGACATACCAGTATCGCAGTTATACCAAACCCAAATCGCTTCACACATCTAGCCATTATTCATCCCCCGCTCTTCACTAGCCTATTCCCGCCAGTTCTCCGGCACTGGTCATGTAGAGCCAGTAGCCCTTCCAGGGGTACATATCCAGGCTTTCCCTATGAGGCCCATCGGTAGTATTATTTATTATTGACGCTTCGTAGGCTTGAATTTCAGCATCATAGCCGATAAGTGTGGCCCACTTGCTCTCCACAGAGGTCAGGGCAGAGTTAGCGGGAGCCGACGTGAAATCAGAGAAACCGATAGCGTTCCAGCCTGCCGAGAGTTGTTTGGCTGGCGGTACCTGGCGCGGATTTGGGTCAAACTGGGGACGTAGTTCTTTAGTAGTGGTGGAATATATCCAGATGCCGGCCAGTGGCGAAACGGTAGTATTGGTGCTCATGGCTGACCACCCGCTGGAAGTATACTGGAAAATAGAGTGGCCGTCAGTATTGACACCGGCGAATACCCCCGACGCTGTGCAGTTATCGCTGGTTAGCTTCTTCGGAATCGATATGAAGTTCCAGCCCGGTCTGAGGGTAAGAGTGACATAGACGACGACCGTCTCGCTATTCGACCTGGTATACTCTGTATAGTCCCCCCTGTCGGCATAGACGGTATAAACTCCGGGGGGCAGGGAAACATTTACCTGACCGGTGGCATTGGTGGTATAGATTCGCGAGTCGGCATGAACGGTAGCATTATCCGCCGGGGCAAAGTCTAAAATAGTGTCATCATAGTATTCGACAGTAGCCATAAAGTTGTCCGTGGAGGGGAGGCTGGTGTTACCTACGGTGAGTTTCAAAGGCTGGGCACCGTAAACACCATAGTACCACAGGACTTCAGTATTGTTCTCGCTTAAGGCATAATCGGCGGCACCGACATTGGGGCTGGCATAGTCAACACGAAACATCCAGCCCGGCCACGGGGCTACCAAAACCTCAGCTTCACCAGCAACCTCGCTAACATATAAGCTGCTGGTTACCACATAGCTAAAGCCACCGGTTTTGGATGCCTCATCCAAAGCTCCCAGCGCCGTAGGATAGTTAAGTACATGGGGATTATCTTCGTTGTCGGTTATAGTCGAGGTACTGAAGGTGACGTTACCGCTCCAGATAGTTGAGGTCTGGCCCTCTACCCTGACCTTGATTGTTACCGACGTTAAATCTATTACAGTGACATTAGCGGAGAGCACATTATTAAACTCATCCGTTTCACTTACACTAACTAACGAGTCAACCGTGGCTATCAGCGTGTAATTTCCTGATGTTGCTGGCGTCCAGTCGAAATTAACGAATTTCGACCAATAATAAGGCTCGTCCTTACCCAGAATAGAGTTACCGGTCTTGGTATCCACCGTGGTGGTATTGCCAGTAGAAATGTTGTATGCCTCCAGCTTTACATCAAAATCGGTAACATTGTCCGTGCCGTTATTGGACACGACAACGGTGACACTGTTGGCAGCACCAGCATATAAGGCAGTGGTATGCATATCTGTTGGTATGAGGTCAGCCTGGCCATTAGCCATTACCGGTACTGCGTTCATGATAAAGGAAGTTGTTACCAGCAGCAGGCAACCGAGAAGCCTTATTAGACCCATTTTACACATCAGAATAACCTCCCCAGAGAATAAAACGCAGTTGTTTACAAACAAGTGTAATTGATTATAAAACCTTGAGAGAACGATGTCAACAGGTACGCTCAGTAATGTGGGGGAATAAAACCGGCGTGGCACTTTTTTGTGCTATCACTCCGGTGAGGGACGATGACAAAATTCGGCTTTTAGCGACTAGGTATTGGCCTGGCCTTTGCTTTTTCTCAGGTCGGTTAACTCGTAGCCTATGTTTTCCTCATCCAATCTTCGCATCAAATCTGAGGTGTCATCGTCAACACAGACGATAACCGGGGATAGCCCGCTTTTCGCCGCTTCGATGAATGCTTCTGTTACTCCGTAAGCATAAATATGCTGGTTGGTCAGTTTACCCAGGGTAACCAGAGCTTCGATACCTATACCTCCCAGTGGCCTTCGGTTATCAATCATGGCCTTTAGTCGGTCAGCATCAACTGCTTTGGAGCCACCGCTCTGTATGCCGGGCACCTTTAAGATAGTTATCTTGCCTACTTCCAGATTCACTATTCCTTCTATATCAGATATCCCTACGTCTTCACCATCTCTGGCGTCAGAAGTGGCTATTCCCCTGGCTCCTTTATCAGTCTTGCTGGTGGCAATAAGAAGCCCGTCTTTCATTTCCAGCCCTACTGTTTGCCCTTTCGATAAGTCATCATCAGCTACTGCTGCCGAGATTGAAATATTGGTTATTGCTTTCTCGATAAAGGTGTCATAGCTTCTTAGCTCTCTCATTACCTTTATTACCCAGTTTGTGCCCTCGTTGGTTAACTTATACCTTGAGCGACCTTCTGAGATAAGCATGCCTTCTTTTATTAACTGCGCAACATAATCTGATATCGCCTGGGGGGTAACGTCCAGCTTCCTGGCAATATCCCGCTGTTGCACATGAGGACCACTACTGGCTATCTCAACCAGTATCTGGAATTTGGTCGCTAAATTCTTATTTCGTAATATCTCTACCATGACTTCAGCACGCGCCATGAGTATAGTCAAGCCGGGTCTGATTCCAGGCCATTATAGCACTTTTTCCCAGCTAGATAATACCCCTATCTGAAATAACCGTGCGTGAAACGCTCTCTCCGCTGCCTGAAGCTCTATCTGTTTGACGAGCAATATTAGATATAATAAACTATGTAGTGGGCTGTGGGGTAAGGGACAAACGGCTCCGTAAAGCTGGTATGTGGCGCATTCGTCTAGCGGTTTAGGACATCGCCCTCTCAAGGCGAAGACCACGGGTTCGAATCCCGTATGCGCTACCAAGACAAAAAACCGCCTAATCTGAAGCTCAATTGGCTGATTAGACGGTTTCTTTTTTGGCGGCATTGTTATCCGGGTAAGCACATTAATGTGGCTGGTCGCCGGGATAATTATTCTTTCATGGGGATTCTTCAACCACACTAACTACTTTTTTACTTGTTACCAGTGTAGTTGAAGACGTAGGCTGAGCCAGAATCAGTCCCGTTGTCATCATCACCGGTTGCTCCGACGACGATGGTATGTCCGTCAACGGCTACAGGTTCTCCGAAATGGTCCCAGGCCTCACTGTCGTCAGGCATGAGCTTGGACACCTCGCCCCAGCCGCTCTTGCCGCGCACGAAAACATAAGCCAGGCCAGCATTATAACCATTGTCATCGTCACCGAGTGCTCCGACGATGATGATTTGCCCTTCAACGGATACCGACTGCCCGAAGCGGTCGCCTACCGCGCCCTCACCGGGCAAGAGCTTGGCCTCCTCACTCCAGACTTCTTTATCGCGCACGAAGACATAGGCCGAGCCAGAATAAGTACCATTGTCATGGTCACCATGTGCTCCAACGACAATGGTATCCCGGTCAACGGATACGGATTCTCCGAAATATTCGGATGCCGAGCCGTCACTGGCAATGAGCTTGGCCTCCTCGCTCCAGACTTTTTTATCGCGCACGAAGACATAGGCTGAGCCAGAATAAGTACCGTTGTCATCGTCGCCGATTGCTCCGACGACGATGGTATCCCGGTCAATGGCTACGGATTCCCCGAAATATTTGAACGCCGCACTGTCGCTGGGTATGAGCTTGGCCTCCTCGCTCCAGCCTTTTTTATCACGCACGAAAACATAGGCCGAGCCAGAATAAGTACCATTGTCATCATCCCCGATTGCTCCTATGACGATGGTATTACGGTCAATGGCTACAAAGTCTCCGAACCTGTCGAACGCTGAACCATCGCCAGCGGTGAGCTTGGCCTCCTCACTCCAGCCTTTCTTGTCACGCACGAAAACATAGGCCGAGCCAGAATTATAACCATTGTCATCATCACAGGGAGCTCCTATGACGATGGTATCCCCCTCCACGGATACAGACCATCCGAACATGTCCCCTGCCGAGCTATCGCTGGCGATGAGCCTGGTGCCCTCGCTCCAGCCGTTCTTGCCGGGTATAAAGACATAGGCCGAGCCAGAATCAGCACCATCGTCATCATCACCGGGAACTCCAACGACGATGATATTCCCATCAACGGATACGGAAGAAGCAAACATATCCCCTGCCCAGCCGTCACTGGCGATAAGCTTGGCCTCCAGGCTCTGCGCACTGACTGGGCTACCAATCAGTGATAACAATAATATAAAAACTAAGAAGGTAAGCAAAGACTTTTTCATCTCTTTGCCTCCTGATAATCGGACTGTGGTGGATGCGGTTGAAAAGAGTTAGAGGGGCTATCTATACACCGAGACTGGCCAAGAGGTGCGCGACGTCATCCCGCCGAAACATTTGTTTACCGCTACCGGTAATACGGCATACCTTTATTATCCCTGCATTCGCCCAACGCTGCACCGTCTTGATATCGGTACTTAAGAGCCAGGCTACCTCATCTATTTTCAGCGTTTTGATTCTACCTTCACGGCATACCATGACCAAACTCCTTTTTTATTTGAGCTACCATTACAACTATAGCGCACTTCACCTATTAATCAATTACCCAAAAGGCTGAATTTGAGTATCAAAAGGGTCAATCTGACGATACGATAGATAAACATACAGAGCTGCCAGGCTGGATTGGGTTATCAGAATAATACTTTAGAATTAATCATTCCAGGTGAGAAAAGCGGGACAAATTTCAAAATCTGTTCTCTATCAGCTCCATATTCACAGGTCGAATAGCCAAGATTATCCGTTTGTACTCAAAATTGAACCTTTCGTGTGATTGATTTATTGGTAGAGTACGCTATAATTCGATAATGAGTGCATATGGAGGTAATGTGGTGGGAGAATTAAAGCTGGATGAAATTGAACGCACTTTCTTATATCAGGTGAATCTTAAGAGCAAGTCTGAACCTGGGTGTTCACTCTGCCGAAAAATATTACTACGGAATGATGAAGTACAATTCAGGTTTGCAGAATCGAATATAATTAACACTGGAAACCCGCCTGTAGTCACTGTCCTTCAGCAAAAGTACGCCAGCAAATAACGAAACTGTAATCTGTACTTTCATCGAACATCCATTGACCTTCTCGTTGAACGAATTCGATTTCATTCCCTCGGCCTCACTCTGCATTATGGTCTCGTAATGCTCCATTAGAACCATTCCTTTCTACTTCTACTCCTTATCCCTGGAACTCAGGTTTTAATTTAGCGCCCCTTTTCAGTGGCTGTGCTATAATTATGTAATCCACAGAAATTTAGTGGAAAGGAGTGCAGAGATGGGCAAAGTTTCTCTGGACGAAAAGCGTTTGCAGTTGCCTGACAAGCTTCCCGGCAGTAAATGCCGTGAGTGTGGAGAGACCTACTACCCCAGGAGATGGGGTTGCTCTAATTGCACCTCGCTAGACATGGAAGACACATTCATAACTCCAAAAGGCAGGCTGGATAGTTATACTACTCTTACTCTGGCCCCTCCGGGCTCAGTCGTCACAGCACCTTACAGTATCGGTATCATAGTGACGCCCGAAGGAGCACACATTACGGCAGTACTGACCGAGCCTGACCCCCTGAAGTTGAAGGTAGGGATGGATATGGAGATGGTGGTAGAGAGGGTTCGTGAGGATGAGAAAGGCAACGATGTTATGGCCTACAAGTTCAAACCCGTTTAGGGTCCCCCACTTACCAGGGGAGGCCTGGGACAGGAATAGACAGTCTCTCAAGGGAACCGCCTGAAAAGAAGGAACTAACAATGGGTATCGGAGGAGATAGAGAAGTTGTCATACTGGGGGTGGGACTGCACCGTTTCGTCAAGGATTCCGGGAAGTCCTATGCCGAGCTGGGACGTGTGGCAATCAAAGAAGCTCTTGAGAATACCGGCGTACCCTTCAAGGATATTGAAGCCGCCTATGTGGGGCATGCTTATGGGCCATCCGGCACCGGCATGAGAGTGGTCCAGGAATTCGGCTGGACTGGTATACCCATCGTAAATATGGAGGTGGCCTGCACCAGCGCCACCCAGGCTGTCTTCCGTGGCGCCTATGAGATTTCAACTGGCCTCTACGACGTCGTCCTGGCAGTAGGCGTCGAGAAGGTGGGTAGGGGGCTGCTAACGGGGGTTACCGAAGCTGGCAGCTGGGAGCAGTATATGGGCTTGATGGTAATGCCCGCCATCTATGCCCTGGGAATTCGTAAGCACATGGAGAAATACGGTACAACCTTTGAGCAGCTTTGCAAGATTTCAGCTAAGGAACACAATTATGGTGCCCTCGACCCCTATGCTCTCTACCAGAAGGCAATGACGGTGGAAGAAGTCAAGGCCGGGCGTATGATAGCCTACCCCATAAACCTTTTTATGTGCTCACCTAACTGTGATGGTGCTACAGCAGCCATACTCTGTACCCGGGATAAGGCCAAACAATATACCAGCAAACCGCCGGTCACCATAGCCGGCTGGGCAATAGGCTCTCCTAAATATACACCCGCCGGTGAGGAAGAAGGGGGTCTCAGGGAACTGGCCAGACAGGCCTTTGAAAGAGCAGACCTCGGGCCGGGGGATGTCGACGTGATGCAGGTGCACAACGCCTTTAGCCCGGCTGAAATCACGCTGCCGGAGAGCATGGGCTTTATCCCAGAGGGAGAGGGGGGACGATGGATTGATGAGGGGAGGACGGAGATAGATGGTCAGCTTCCCATCAATACCGATGGTGGTCTCGTTGCCTTCGGGCATCCGGTAGGAGCCAGTGGTATACGCCAGATAGCTGAGCTGATATGGCAATTGAAAGGTGAGGCGGGAGCAAGGCAGGTGGAAGGCCCTCCCCGGGTTGCTTTACAGCAGAATTCCGGTATCGGCGGTAACGTGGTAGGGATATACACCAGATAACCATACCCTATTCCGCTTGACAGCGAAATCGGAAGAGGGTAGAATCGGCCAAACTGAACCAATAAGAAGGGAGGCTTAGATGACAGGCAGGTCAGGTCCGGCTCCACGGCGTAACCCTATTGAACGGGCGTTATCCGGCTGGCAACCAGCCAGAGCGCTGATGGCAGCCAACCATTTAGATTTTTTTACGGCTCTGGGCGATGAAGCACTCTCGGCTGAGGGAGTTGCCTCCCGAAGTAATACTCATCCCCGTGCTACCCGACTGCTGCTCAATGCCTGTGTGGCCATTGGTGTTCTGGAGAAGGAGGGTGACCTCTATCGTAACTCGGAGGAGGCCAGAACATCTCTGGTGCGGGGAAAGCCTGGCTACATCGGTGATGCAATTGCCCATCAGGAAGACCTGTGGCAGCCGTGGGGCAGGTTACACGAGGCAGTGCGCACCAACCAGCGGGTGGCCGAACGTTCTAATCTCGCTCCACTTACCGAGGTACACCGTAATTTTATCCTGGCCATGCATAACCGCGCATCACAGGTAGTACCCTCTTTAGTTGAGGCCTTAGACCTCAGTGGCAGACGTCAGCTATTTGATGCCGGCGGTGGGGGTGGTACCTATTCCATAGCCCTGGTGAAGCGCTACGCCGGCCTGCGGGCTATTGTCTTTGACCTGCCCCAGACCATCGAGATTGCCAGGGAGCTTATTGCCAGCTCTGGAGTAGCGGCTCTGGTTACTACCCGTGCCGGTGACTACTTCAAGGATGACTTCGGTGAGGGTAATGATGTGGTGTTGCTCTCGTCTATCCTGCACTCTATGGGAAATGAGCGGAGTAAGAGCCTGTTCCATAAGGCCTTTGATTCTCTGGTCTCCGGTGGGCTGTTGGTAGTTCATGAAAGTCTCATCGATGAGGAAGGTACATCTCCCCTGCGAGCTGTGCTTTTCTCGTTGAATATGCTGGTGAATACTGGTGAGGGCCACTCGTATTCGGGAGAAGAGATTATCGGCCTGATGGAATCGATGGGCTTTGTTGAAGCCAGAGTCGTCCCTCTTCCCGAAATAGTAGGTACCTCGCTGGTTATCTCAGCCAAGCCCTAAAGTTTCGGCGGAATTCTGAATCTTTTCTCCTCGAATAGCAAGGCTGGGTATCTGAAATAGATACCCAGCCTTGCTAATTAACCGTAATATGATAATGTCGGCTTTAACTCTTGCCGATGCGGAACATCTTGGTACCACATACCGGGCACGTCCCCTGGGTTGCTGGTTTACCGTTCTTCATCGTGATGCTCTTGGCATCCTTCATTTCTCTCTTAGCCCGGCACTTCACACAATACGCTTGCATTTCTCCACCTCCTTTCTTAAGTATTAAGGCTAAACTATTTACGCCTATATTGTCAATAGCCTTTGGGCTCTGTTAAGGCTTATTTATAGCAAATTCGAGCTAAAGTTGACTTCTCGGCCGGTACTGGATGGCTTCAGCCAGGTGATGTGCCTTGATTATATCGCTATTTTCCAAGTCGGCGATAGTGCGGGCCAGTTTCAGTATACGATGGAAAGCACGGGCGGAGAGGTAAAGCTGGTTCATGGCTGCTTTCAAAAGGCTTTGAGCTGATTCCTCTGCCTGGCAAAACTCTCTTACCTC
>Ga0068714_10006179_pt1 | contig 12318 bp, 12 predicted proteins | sample MTBNYHSulfiMetaG_FD_62988 | JGI IMG/M metagenome (GOLD analysis project Ga0068714, IMG submission 62988) | Enrichment culture microbial communities from rom New York Harbor, USA that are MTBE-degrading - MTBE-NYH (New York Harbor Sulfidogenic)... | ecosystem: Environmental > Aquatic > Marine >... | reverse complement strand
GTTGTTACGCATTTGCGCACTGTGCATTTCCTGCTCACATTTCGGATCCCATCCTAGTTCGCCGCCTTCGAACTTCGCGTGCCTCTCGACTGTTTGGTGCCACACAGCTGAGCGCGAGCGTTACTTGATTTTAAAGGGCATTTATTGGTCTCTACAATGAAGCCCGGTGTGACTCGTAGAGACATTGCAAATCACTCGCCAACACCCTAAACTCCTCTCAGGAACCATTCCCATCCTCATCCTCCCCTCATTATCGGTTACCAAAGATCTCCTTCCCTGAACGATTTACGAAAGAATGGGAGGGAGTTGTTCCCATATATCCAGAAGAAGAAGCCGCCACCGATTGTATCTTCCTTCTCACCATTTTAATTTTCCCGCACAATCTCTTTTTACACGTTAAATCTTGTAGTAATGGATCTTCTCTTCCAATCCCTCTCACTTCTCCAATTCAGCCTTTCTTCGCTCTTCCTCCAACCGCTTGTTTAGCTCTTCGCCGTATAAACACATGTCCATCGCTTCGCAGATAAATTCGGACAGGCTCATGACTTCTCCAATCTCCTTTGCATATTCCAAGAGATAGGCATTGGCTCTGGATAGCAGCCCTTTGGGGATCGCAATATTGATCGTCTGGATATCGGGTTCCTGCTGCATTTCCTTTACGGTCTTGCTGAGGATCTTGATTTCCTGGCGGAGTTGATTGATAGCCTTCTGATGATCCATCTCCGGTTTGGGCGGGTTTGTCTTTGGACTGCTTTTCTCTGCTGTTTTATTGATAGCTTGAACATTCATCATTCCTGCCCTCCCATAACCGCATTGTTCTTTTTATCAATCCTGGCTATCTCAAGTCTCATCCCATTGCGAATGATCTTGGACATTGGAGTCTTTTCAAGTATTGCGACCCTTCTGAGGTCTTGATAGAGACCTGCCTCTACAAGTAAATTTACTGATGTTTGAAAAATTCTATCTCTCATGGTTTGATTCTCCTTTTTCATCATTGGTTTTTTTTAGCATTTCATGAATCGCCTGCCTAATATAGTCTGAGACACTGATTTCCCAGGAGTCCGTGAGGGTTTTGGTTTGATCGAACATCTCGACTGAAAGCGTCACAGATACCGGTCGGGTATAGAGCTTTTTTTTCATAGCTGAATTTCTCCTTTCTGAAAGATTTTATAAATATCTTATTCCTTTATTTTGTTCTGAGATGATCCGAAGATTGGAAGGATTTTTTGGTGAAAAACGAACCGGGTGCGCTTTTTGAGGGGTTGGTTGGAGATAACTGATATTGAAAATATCCCTTAAATATTGTCAGCTTATCGATGTGGTTTTTATATCATAGTATAATACCAGAACCAAGAAAATCAGCATCAATTTCATAATTATTCCAACCATATAAAACCTTAATCTGGAGATTCTGGGAATCTGTTTGGGAAGAAATAGAGGAAATGTGTATAGCAGATTACAACCCGCACTGTTCAGAAGTGATGAATAGCAAAAGGAAAGTAGTCGGTTATTGGTGACACCTTGTGTTCTTAAGGATGAAAGAATGTTGTAAACTACCATGGGACACCGGGGTAAAAAGGGAGGAGAGAATCTGTGTTTCACCTGATGCCAGAGAGCATGACTCGTAGAATAGATCCTCTTCCCACTGCTTTGTTCATAACTCGTACGGTATCATAAACCTTTCCGGATGGGAATGAGTTTGCACTTGCAAGGTTGATTCGAACAAAGCTTTTTAATCAAGGTGATATTTTTTGAAGGGGGTATTTCTATGTCAGTATCTGTTCTTGGGATAGATATTGCGAAACAGAAGTTCGATGCCGCACTTCTTTCAGAAGGGAAGACGAAACACAAGACCTGCAAGAATTCGGCAGAAGGTTTTGAAATGTTGAGGCTCTGGCTGGAGAAACAGGGAATTCAAGAGGTCCATGCCTGTCTCGAAGCCACGGGGAACTATGGTGAGGAGCTGGCGATCTATCTTCATGAGGCCGGCCACATGGTCAGTGTTGTCAATCCCGCAAGGATCAAGGGATTTGCGCAGAGCGAACTGCTGCGTACCAAGACAGATAAACTTGATGCCGCATTGATTGCCCGGTTCTGTCTGGCTATGAAACCAGGCGCATGGATCCCACCTTCACCTGAGATCAGATCCTTGAGAGCTTTGGTCAGGCGGGTTGATAGCTTGATCGACATGCGAAGCCAGGAGAAAAATCGGATCAGTACGGCACATGAATCCGTCTCTCTTTTGATCAAAGAGCATATCGCTTATTTGGATCAAGAGATTGAAAAGATCAGAAAGCAAATTGCCAATCTGATAGGACAAGATCCAAATCTTAAACGGAAAAAGGATTTACTGGATTCTATCCCCGCGATTGGCAAGGTAACCATTCCTCACATCCTGGCAGAGTTAGATGATCTGGAAAAGTTCAACCATGTTAGTGAACTGGTGGCGTTCATCGGGCTCGCACCGAAGGAAACGCTCTCGGGATCATCTGTTAAAGGCAAGCCCAGATTATGCAAAATCGGACATGCGCGGCTCAGGAAAGCCCTTTACATGCCGGCATTGGTGTCGATTCAATGCAACCCTGTAATGATTGCCTTTTATAACCGCCTAAAAGACAAAGGCAAAAATGGGAAAGTGATTGTCTGCGCGATCATGCGGAAACTGGTTCATGTCATCTTTGGTGTTCTGAAATCCGGGAAAAAGTATGATCCAAACTTTCAACCAATTTCCGCTTGACAAGAACGGTATCTACGAGTCTACACTTAGCCTCGCCAAGAACAATCGATGATTACGGCTTATACTGTTGAGCATAATACATTATTTATGAATGGGCTCTTAACTCAAAAAATTAAAACTTTTCTTGTTGCCCACCAGATAGTTTTATAAGGTGCGAAAGAGCATCAGCAAATTTTTGAGCATGTTCTTTTTTTTCTGGATTAAAATAGATCATATCATCTGGTGTAGTAAAGTCGTGTGGTTGATTACCATCGCTAGACGACACCAGTGATCCCTTGATACATTGCTTACCTAATGTACAGATAAATTTTACTCCAGGGATTTGGCTATCTTTGAGAGTAGTTACAATGACAGCTGATGGATCTAAGTCTTTTAAGTCAACAGTTATATTTCGCTTAGATTCAAATTTCTGACATTTCATAATTACAAGACACTGAAGTATGGTGCCCGATATGGTGATTTCGTTTGGCGGCCTCTCGCAATCACCTACAGAATAAGCAGTGTATTGTAGTTTAGCTTTCATAAATTCTATAGTTTCATCACGAGTTGGCTCTGATGATGTTTTCTTTAAGGCATTTTGCTGCTCAGAATCGGAAGCCTGACCCTTAGGCACAGACCTTCCAGATTCTGTTTTACTACATGAAGAAAATAGTAAAACAATAATCAGTAAGACACAAATAGGATAATATTTCTTCATATTTCCTCCTTATCAATAAGACCCTACCTTTACTGAAAGTATTTGCAGCATAAAGGGACTAAATGTCAAGGATATATTGACCCCAAGATTTGGGGTGTGATGACAATGTTTGTCATCGTGTGTAAGTAATGTTTATTACGGAATGAACTCCAGCATCCCTGTTGAGGTTAGTAATTTGAGCATTACAGGAAGGCAACGATACCTCCCAACCACCCCCAATACCGACTTTTTCAAAACTCTAGCTTTGGACTGGTTATCATTAAAAATTCAGAAAAAATCCAGCTGTTTTTTATCAATCGTTCCCTGCTCGTTTTGTTTTCTGATCCCTCTCTATATCCCCATTCCCACAGATCTCCTTCCCTGGACGACTTGGGAAGGTTTGAGAGGGTGTTGTGAAGATATATCCAAAAGAAGCAGCAACCGACTCTATCTTTCTTCTTACCATTTTATTTTTTGGTTTTCTCACAAACCCTGTATACAAGTTAAATCTTACTGGTAAGGGATTACTTCTGCTTCTACTTCCTGATCAACCTCTGGATAGAACCTCCAAAGTAACATCCATAAGTAATCAAAGACCAATTTCTTCTTGTATAAGGGAACCATTGGCCAACGATTATTATTTTTAATAAAAATAATAAAAATAAAATGGTCCCAGAGGAAAACCGACCCAACGGGAAGGTTTTTCCGATTAATATTTCTTTAATATATCTTGTGTTTTTCAGATCCATATTGCTTCTATCCATTTACCTCGGTTTACGTTTTCCGAACCCTACATCGATCTTTTCCGGACCCTACATCCTTATTTTCCGGACCCTACATCCCTCTCAGATATACATGTAGTGTCGGTTTGCTGAAGGGGACCTGTTTTCCCGTTGTCGTGGTCACCCTTCTTAGGTAGATTTATTGTGTATTTGATTCCATTCATCCCATCTTTTTTTTCGTAGGAAATGATCAACCCGTTTCTCACCAGAGGATTCAGGGTATTGATCTCCAGGTTGGCAATGAGGTTGGTAATGTTGCTATCCTGAAAATTCATCCTTTCTACGATGGTGCTGAGATTCAGGTATGTTTGGGGGTAATCGTGATGGAGAAGGAAATGACGGTAGAATATCTGTGATGACTGGGGAAGATGATAAAGGTTATTGCTCACCCAATCGTAGTTTCCGGTCATAAGATTGTGGACGAACAGCTCCCCAAGAAAAGTGTAGAACATGATACAATAAACCCGACTCTGGACAATCCCATCTATTCTGCTGTCCTGGTTGATGTATCCCACTTCAAAAGGACGACTGAAAACATTCATCGAATACCATTTATCCTTTGAATCTTTTCCGCTACCCATGCGAACCGGATATGTGACCTTAAACTCGACACCAGCAGTCCTGCGAAGCAGATCCAATATGTCATTCGAGCACAAATCAAGACCAGTAAATTTCCGAAACTGATTATCGTTAAATCTTACATATTTTTTCTTAGCCTCCTTCATCATCAATATATCCTGTTCTGTTATCATCATCGCTTCATCGGTTTTATTTTTATCTGTCGGAACCAGTTCCTGCTCCCGTTTGCTGATACCTTCAAAATCATCGAATATGGGTGTGCTCATCTCCGGTAATTGGTCTCCACCTTCCTTCAACAGGTAGAAATACCCGACCACGTCCATAACCATATAATTTTTTGCATCCCAATAACCGTTGGTGATAGAACAGATCTGACCCGATTTGTCCGATTCCCATTCATATGGAACGAAATCCTGGTTTCCCTTTTTGACATACGGGCGAATAGCTTTGTTCATTCCCCTCTCGGATGTGTTGATCCAGGTTCCTTTCCTGTTTAACCGGGTGATGGTCTGGGAAATGGAATTGATAAGCTTTGCGTAGCTGAAATCATCTTTCAGATATTCGTCCATCTCCCTCAACAGGTCATATTTTTTCTGCAGGTCATTCGAATCCGCATTGAGATATTTCGGGTATGGAATCTGGTCATATTCCCGCTGGATTTTTCCTAAGATATTTTTAGCTTCTTGCTTATTCATGGTCATAGTGCTCCTTACTCGAATTGAGAAATTTTCTTTTTCTTTGTAACCACCGGTCCCACATCTCGATCCCTGACTGTCATCTGAGTCTTATTTATTTTCAAAGGTATTCTCCCTGTAGCTCCGGTTCCTCTTTTAGTTTTGAAGACGATCAGGTCCACATTCCCGTCGTGTTTTATGATGGAGTCCGAATTTTCCTTTACGATATACTCCCCGTTTTTCTCTTCAACCGCAGCAAGTATCCCCAACCAGGAGCCCTCATATTCAATCGCTCCTGATTCTTTAAAAGAGGCCATAGTCAACCGCTGACCAGATTTGTAGGAATCCCTTGCCAATTCCGAGATAACGATCACTGGTGTGTTATGGATTTTTGCTATTTCGGTAAGTTTGGAGAGGATATCATTGACACGTAGTCTCTCATCACTGTTTCCCTTTTCTGTCCTAAGTTTCGTGAGATAATCAATGATGATAACCGGTGGTTTCCCATGTTTCCGTTTGATTTGCTCAATCAGGTCCGTCCACTTTTCAATCGGGATATTTCTTTCGACAATATATTTCCTGGACATTATTTCCTTGACGGTGGGTTCCTGACAGATAGCCCCTATATCCCTTATGGTCCTTCGATTGAATTCTTCGATGGACTGACCGGAGAATCTCGATAAGGTCCGGTATCGTAATTCAGATCGACCATCGTCATAGCTGAAGAAGAGAACAGGGTAACCATTCAAACAGATGTTATCCGCAATATTATTCAGGAGCACTGTCTTTCCGGATGCGGGAACACCCCCAAAGAGATAGAATCTCCCACCGGCGAATCCACCGTTCATATTGTTTTCGAGATTTTTCAGGTTGGTGTTTGCGAAAGGAATCCGGACGTAATTCTCCTTGAACTCGTTGACCGTCCCGTTCACATCATCGAGAAATATATCGATATTGATTATCTGTGCTGCAGTTTTGGTCGCCTGACTTTTCTTTTCTATCTCTTTGACGGATTCGAAAGTTTTTTTCAATTCATTATGATCAATAGGGGGTTTGACCTTATCCCTATTCCAGAGCTGGATCATTTCCCAAACCTCTGGTTCCTTCATTCCGGTTTTCAATAGATGACCAATGAGTCGGGTTGCGGATTGATTTCTTTTTCCTTTGATGCAACCGTTTTTCAAGAGATCGAGATATTCATCCTGTTTCGTTTCCTGAATCTTGGGTTCCTGGTCTTTTATCTCGGTTATTGCTTTGATCGTCTTATCATCGAGCGGGATTGATTCCTCCAATTCCTCGGTCGCGGCGGTTTGTTTCTTGTCTGTGGCCACATTATTGCTGGATACATTCTTTAGATAGTCGATCATCCAAGGGGTGCATGGAGAGGGATCAAGATCCAAAATGGAAGAACCTTCGACCCATTCGTATATCCTTCCGGAACCATGCATGGATGGGGGAGCAACTACATATCCACCATCTCCCCGAATATCCATACCCAGATTCGTATCCACTTGGTTGTTTACATGAAACCCTGGATGACGCATGTAAATGTGTTGCCCTTTGCCGGTATTCGCTATGGCAGTAGATTCCGGAAACTCCCCTATCTCCTGGATGTATTCAACAGCGGCTCCCGAGTCCAGGTCAAAGACAACCAGATTGGACACGGCGCCGGTTATGATGGCGATATTTGCTGAAGGGTTTACGGTGAACCAGTGATTGACCTCATCCCTGGTCGGTAATCGCTTTTGATATTCCTTCCAACCGGAAATGCATGGTTTTTTGCAATGATCGGTCAGAACCTTCTCCGTTATGGTGTCCTTTGGTAAGGGATTATCCGATGCGTCATTCTTTGCAAATTCCCTTCGAAGCTCCTCTATGAAGCTCTTCGGGTGGTTTATTTTGACCATCTCGGGACTATACAAGGGTATGATGGAAAGACCTTTCTTCAGATATGATAATGCGATTTCAAGATTATTCATTGTTCTTCTCCTTCTTCTTTCTTGGTTTCACCTGCAATTTCTTTCAATGCGTTCAACAAGATTTCCGTTGCGATAGAGGTCCCGCTCACGATTTCAGCAGGGTTCTCCATCATTCTTTCTGCGGCCATTCTTCGAAGCAAATTCCGATACCGCTCGGGTATGGCCAGGTTTATCTGGCTTTTCTTCTCTTCATTCATTTGAAAATCCTCCTTAAAAGTTATTTTATAATTTGTTCTGGTCAGTTAGACAGATGGGAGCGGGATTGTTTCCTGTCCTGAAATGGATAAGAAAAGGAAAAAAGGGGGATAGAACCATCCTTTAATGATCCCATCCCCAAATTCCGCACCGGGTGCGTTTTTTGACTTTTACACTGGACTGTTGAGGTAATCCTCGTATTGCTTGTAGAAATATAAATTCAAAATCCGTCGAACCTGATAATTGAGGAGATCATGATCTTCATACCTGAAAGTGTCATAAAGAAATGCCCTGATCTCCTCCCATAGCGGGGAACGTTTTATAAGCTGACTCCCCTTTACAGCGTCTCTTTCCCCGGTATTGAATGAATACTGTTTTTTTTCATTTGGTTGCCAATAATAGATGCATCCTACTCCAGCGTGATGCGCCCATGTTGCCGAATCCGCGGAGTAGGGACGGTACTTTTCCAAGAGATTTCTGTCCAGGTCACCGAAGAGATGGATTTTCACATCGGGATATTTTGCTTTTGCCTGGGTGAGTAACTGATCCTTATCTGCAGGTGATCCGCTGGAACCGATCGCAATGTATGAATGACCCAAGCCGGCATACATTTCAAATTCGGCAAAAGGATTATTTTGATCATGGACAACCGGAACGGGTAATGTAGCGCTACCTGCGAGACCTTGTTCAAGGTAAAGTTGATTTAGCAAATTATGGTCTGGGTGATTGAAATCGTCGTCCAAGCTGAAACACACATTGAATTTGTGACTGTAACTTTTTAAATAACCACGATACCCGTGAACATCAATATTTGATTTACCCGTGGAAACACTATAGGCGCCGGAATCAAGGTAAAGGAGATTGATCCGATCCCGATACAGGTCGGTCAGCTTAAACGATTGGCCCTTCGCATAATTGAAGGCGATCAGATAGTTTAGCCGGATTCCAGTCTTATCATGGAAAAGCTGGAGTGTGCTGGTTTCAGTAATCGCGTGAAAAATTAACATTTTCATACCCCTTTCTACCGTTATCCCCCTCCCCACGGATGGGGAGAGGGACTCAGGTTTAGTTTTGTTAGACTGTTTGGGTTTTAGAGGAGGTTTCCGTTGTATCAACCGCTGGTGCATCGACACCAATTCTTTCGATCAACTGAGCAATCAACTGCTGCGCCGCCAGGAGAGAATTCATGACTTTCAACTCCCGCTGTTTTGTAATCCACGCATCATCCTGAAGTTTGCCGGTTCCGAAACTATTGACAAGGTCTGCGAGAATCTTATCCAGACTTGCTTTCGGTGCTGGGGTGTACTTATGGTCTGAGGGGTAAGTCATTTGATCCTGGATGTAGCGATCAAGGAGACTCTGTCGCTGGTCCTCAGGGTTTTGATCCAACCACTTTTTAATTTGCCCTGCCTTCTTCACACTGAGTGCTTCACTTTCATATGAGGCAATTTGGGATGCTTGTTCGAAGGTGACGAAGGGAATTTCCGCTTTCAAGAGACGATGCAGCGTGATCACCGAATCGATATGCCTCTTGAAGAGTGCTCCCTCCTCGTCTTCGGTTGTGTCGGGAAGAGGATGTTCCGTTAACAGAGCATTGCACGATTCCTTCTTCTCGACCCTCCGGAGAGCTTCCAGGGCGAGCAGCCTGTTCTTGCCGACCGCAGCATGGGTCTTTCCATAATCTCCCATGTCTGCGAGTTGCCTTGCCTGCTGCAGGTATCGGAAGTGCTTCAGCTCGAAGGTCTCCCGAACCCATTTCATGTATTCCCCCTTCTTTTTGAAGGTGGGTTCGATCAGGTTGAGGATCTCGCCCGCGTTGATCTGCAGCAGCACTCGGAACAAGTTGCTGTGTGCTGCGAGTGCTTGGTCTGCATGCCACTGCGAAAGGATTTGTTTCTTCCCTTCCGCATAGAACTCACGCAGGTCCGAGTCGCCCTTGAGTGCCGCCAATTTCTCCATATCAAAGGCGGTTCGCGCGTTGGTGATGATTTCCTCGGAGTATCGAATGTTGTCGACGAACGAAAATTCGATGATCGCCGTCCCATCCATGCCCAACGTCAGGTCTACCGGTTGAACCTCGCTGTCCGGTTTGGTCGCAGTCTCGTCGACCACCGGGTCCGCTACAACTTCATTACTACTGATCTTACTCATTATATTACCTTTCCTAAAATGTTGTTTTTGTTTGTGCACACCAATACTCGATCTCCGACGCTGTACTAAAAAATTAGCGTGGTCGAAGTTGTCGCGACCTAACTATTCAATTGTCAAAGAACTTTGTCGCATCGGGAGCGGAACCCCCTGGCGAACTGTTATTGTACCCTCTCAACATTCCCTTCCGGTTTGCCTCCGGTTACGTCTTTCCCCCTTTCGCAGCCGCGAGGGTGCCTAAAATGGATGAGGTCTCAATCCTTCCGGAATCCATGTAGCGGACCACATCGGCTAATTTGTACCTGATCGACCTGCCGATTTTGTGATAAGGAATCCGTTGTCGTTTGAAGCGGTCATTGCGCAGTGTCTGGACTGCAATTTTTGTCATCTGACTCACTTCAATCTCTGTAAGATACTGATACAACTCATCCATCTCTGACCCCCTGTATTTCATGGCTCGCTTATACAGGATGGTTTCCCAAGTCGGGAGTGACAGCAAAAATCAAACTTTTACTTGTTCAGCGGCTAAAGAATGGGGAAGGATGAGAGGGTACGATCATATGAAATGTATCTCTGGGAAGGTATAATCGGATGTGTGGTATTAGGGCGGTATTGATGTGTGTTCTTCGATGGTCAGAGGTTAACCGGGAGATTTTAGCGATATTATGGTTTTCTGTTGGGAATACTGTTGGGAATGGAATGGTCAAAAAGAAAATGGGCTGCAAATTTCTTTGCAACCCATTGAATTTCTTTTTGGTAGTCCCACGGGGGCTTGAACCCCGGTTTCCGGCGTGAGAGGCCAGCGTCCTAACCACTAGACGATGGGACCGTGATGAACCGTTCCATGTCGGGTGCTTCGCCGTAGTCCCGGAGATCGGGGCAGCTGGTTCGGTGTATCTCCCGACGAACCCTGCCTTTTAATGAATGACCGGTAAAATGTCAAGACCAAAATGAGCTCGCGCTCAAAAAGAGCCGCCGCTTTGGATCTGTTTCATCGCCCGGTGGATCCGCCGGAGCGTCTTCTCTTTCCCCAGCGTGACCATGACCTCGTCGATCCCCGGGCTGACCATCTTGCCCGTCAGGGCGACGCGCAGGGCCTGGGCGATGCCCTTGAGCTTGATCCCCCGCTCCTCGGCCAGGGCGCGCAGAAACTGCTCCAGGCCGTCCTTGCTGTAATCGGCCAGATTGGGAATCCGTTCAGCGACGGCCTGAAGGTGGCCGGCGCTCTCGGCCGTCAGGAATTTGGCCGCCGCCTCGGGGTCATAGGCCACCTCCGCCTGAAAATAGAAGGCGCCGGCATCGGCCATCTCCACAAGGGTTTTGGCCCGGGTCCGCAGGTTGGCCGCCGCATGGGCGACGAAAGGACGATCGGACACATCGAACCCCCGGCGGGCCCAGAAGGGGGAGATCGCATCGACGAGCCGTTCCCCGGGGTAGGCCATGATGTACTGCTGGTTAAGCCAAAGGAGCTTCTCGGGGTTAAAGATCGCCGCCGACTTGCCTACGGCCTCCAGGGAGAAGGCGTTGACGAGTTCCTCGGGCGTGAAGATCTCCTGATCGCCGTGCGACCAGCCGAGGCGGACCAGGTAGTTGACCAGGGCTTCGGGCAGGTAGCCCATCTCCCGGTAGGCCATCACCGAGGTCGCCCCGTGGCGCTTGCTGAGCCTCGCCTTGTCGGCACCCAGGATCATGGGCACATGGCCGAAGAGGGGCACGTCGTACCCCAGGGCGTCATAGAGGAGGATCTGGCGAGGCGTGTTGTTCACATGGTCGTCGCCGCGGATGACGTGGGTGATCCCCATCTGGGCGTCGTCCACGACGACGGCGAAATTGTAGGTCGGGTAGCCGTCGGCCCGTTCGATGACCAGATCATCCAACTCTTCGTTGTTGAAGCTGATGGCGCCCTTGATCATGTCCTGCAGAACCGTCGTCCCCGTGTCGGGACAGCGGAAGCGGATCACCCTTCCGGCGCCTCGGGCGAGCCCGCGGGTCCGGCAGGTTCCGTCGTATTTCGGCTTGCGGCCCTCGGCCAGCGCCTGTTTGCGCTTCTGATCCAAGTCCTCTGGGGTGCAGGAGCAGCAGTAGGCCTTTCCCTCGTCAAGGAGCTTCTGGACCATCTCCCGGTGGAGCTGGACCCGCTCCGCCTGGAAGAAGGGCCCCTCGTCCCAGGTGAGCCCCAGCCAAGTCAGGGCGTCGAGGATCGCCTGGGTCGATGCCTCCGTCGAGCGGGCTTGGTCCGTATCCTCGATCCGTAGGATGAAGGTTCCGCCCTGCCGCCGCGTGAAGAGCCAGTTGAAAAGGGCGGTTCGGGCGCCGCCGATATGGAGAAAACCCGTCGGCGACGGGGCGAAGCGTGTTCTGATGGGTTGCTCGGTCATGGTTATCCATCCGCTGTGATCTGGGCGCCCGTTGTCTTCACCCCCTGCGGCGGGCGGGGTCGGAACGCTTGCGATGCGTCGGTGAACAGCCCTTTGCGATCCGCAGTTTCGATATGCGCAGGCGTGACTGGCCGTCATATAGGTTGCCGGCCTATCTTTTGTCAAGGTGG
>Ga0068714_10006178_pt1 | contig 12319 bp, 10 predicted proteins | sample MTBNYHSulfiMetaG_FD_62988 | JGI IMG/M metagenome (GOLD analysis project Ga0068714, IMG submission 62988) | Enrichment culture microbial communities from rom New York Harbor, USA that are MTBE-degrading - MTBE-NYH (New York Harbor Sulfidogenic)... | ecosystem: Environmental > Aquatic > Marine >... | reverse complement strand
AAATCATTGTATAGCACACGATGTTAAGGAGGTGTGAACAGAGTGCCTATTTACGAGTATCAATGCCAATCCTGTGGCAAGGTCACCGAGGCCTGGCAGAAACTTTCCGATGCCTCCCTGGCTGTCTGCCCCCATTGCTCCGGCCGGCTAAAGAAGGTGATCTCTTGCAGCTCCTTCCATTTAAAGGGAAGCGGTTGGTATGTAACTGACTATGCCGGGCATAATGCCGGCAATGCAAGTCCTAAGGAAAATACACCTGATAAGCCTTCCCCTGACAAGACCTCTCCGGCAAAGGAGTAGAAGGGCAACGGGGTTTGCCTTTCTACTCCCCGATCAATTTCGGATTTGAGATGCGGCTGCAAGACATCATAGGCATATCCGGCCGTAAACTGGCGGTAATCAGCCTCCTTTATTTTGCCGAAGGCGTCCCTTTCGGCCTTATCAATAACGCCCTCTCGGTCTATTTTCGTTCCAACCAGATGAGCCTGGAGAGTATCGGACTGCTCAGCCTGGTAGGCCTGGCCTGGAGTCTGAAGCTCCTGTGGGCCCCCTGGTGGATCGTTTCGGAAAGAGACACTACTGGATGGTGCCTGCCCAACTGACTATCGGTCTCGCTGTCCTGGCCCTCCGGCAGATTGACCCCGCTCAACCCGGCATCTTTCTGTGGGCGGTTATGGGGGTTATGGCCCTGGCCGCGGCCACGCAAGACATAGCCATAGATGCTTATACCATAGACATTCTGGAGGAAGGGGAACTGGGTGTCGCCAATGGTATCCGGAGCGGCGCCTATCGTGTTGCGCTTATCCTCTCCGGCGGCGGTGTCGTGGCCGTGAGCGCCTTTATCGGCTGGGATGGGGCGTTTATCGGCCTTTTCATACTTATGGCGGCGGTAGCGGCCTTAGTCTTTTTCTGGCCCGGTTGTCATCAGGAACGTGAAAGGGCGCATCCGGACAGGCAGGCAGGGATAATCGATTCCTGGACATCGCCCTTAAGGGGTATCTTAAAAAGGCCAAATTTTTTCATGCTGGCGCTTTTTATCCTGCTCTTTAAGGTCGGGGACGCCATGATGGGGCCGATGATCAGCCCTTTCTGGGTGGACCGGGGGTTTACCCGAATAGAGATCGGCCTTATTTCCGGAACCTTAGCGCCTATTGCCAGCATAGTGGGTGCGATCATGGGTGGGTGGCTGACTACGCTCTGGGGGATCGGCCGGGCCATCTGGGTACTCGGGGCATTACAGGCCTTTTCCAACCTGGGTTATGCTTATGCGGCCTTGCTCACCGGCAGCAAGTTTGCCGTCTATGGGGCGTCCCTGGTGGAGAGTTTTACCGGCGGGCTTGGCACAGCGGCATTTCTGGCCTTCTTAATGAGGCTTTGCGACAAAAGATTCAGCGCTACCCATTACGCCTTTTTCAGCACCATATTCAGCTTCAGCCGGGTGATAGCCGGGGCGCTGAGCGGTTTTGGCGCTGCGCGCTTCGGTTATGCCCCGTTTTTTCTCATGACCTTTTTTGCGGCCTGCCCGGCCTTTTTCCTGTTACCTTGGGTCTTGCCGATGGTAAGGGAAAGAAAGACAGACAGAGAAGGGATGAAGTAGCGGATGTTTCATTTCAGAGATGGAATTCTTCGTTCTTTCGCTTCATGGCTTTCGCAGGGTAGATCACATACGCTTGTTGTGGGGGCCTCTGTGGTTAGGTTTGGAACGATGAAAAGAGATAACGCATGAAGGGCACGACTTATCCGGCGGAGGCCTGTATGGAATCTTCGGAAGGGCCTGTTTTGGAAAAGGGGCTGCTGGCAGGGAGGCGCATAAAGTATGTACTCCTGGACATGGATGGGACGTTGCTGGATTTATATTTTGACGACTATTTCTGGGGGCATCTGGTGCCTGAGAAGTATGCGGAAAGACACGGCATAACCTTTGGCCGGGCCGTGGATAAACTGATGAAGAGATACGGGCATCATAAGGGTACGCTCAACTGGGCAGACGTGGACTTCTGGTCTGAAGAGCTTGACCTTGACATCCCCGCGCTGAAAGAACAGATCAAACATCTCATCGAGGTCCATCCCCATGTCGAGGTTTTTCTCAGGAAGCTGAAAGACTCTGAAAGAAAGGTCTTTCTGGTCACCGATGCCCACTACAAGGTGCTGGATTTAAAGATGAAAAAGACCAGATTGGGCGGATATTTCGATGCCTGCATCACCTCTTTTGAGATAGGATACCCCAAGGAAGATCTGAGATTCTGGTACCGGTTGTATGAAAAACTGGCCTTTGATAAGCAGGACACCCTGTTTATTGACGACACGGAACGGATACTGAAGACGGCCAAAGAATTCGGGATAGGATACGTAGTCTATAAGGCCGGGGCGAATTCAAGGAAAGAGCCCTCTGTATCAAGGCATTTCCCGGCGATAACCGATTTTAGAGAATTGCTGTGGTAAGGGCAGCCTTGCAACGTCCCCACCGGTCTCATAATCAATAAATAAAAAAGCAAAAGCAAAAACCCGACCCCAGACCTACTGCTCCACCCAATGATCTGCCAACACTTCAGCCTGTTTAAGCACTGTATCAACAGCTTTTTGTTGCTTGTCCGGCGGGTATCCGTATTTATTCAAGGTACGTTTCACGATGACCATGAGTTTTGCCCGGGCGCTTTCTTTCATGGCCCAGTCTATTGTCGCGTTTTTACGAACCTTGTCCGCGATTTCACGGGCTATACTTTTCAGTGTTTCGTCGCCTAAAAGCTTTACCGCGCTGTCGTTGATTTCCAATGCGGTATAGAATGCGAATTCGTCTTTCGTTAATTTTAGCTTCTCTGCCAAACCGTCTACGGTTCGGATTTGCCTGGCGATTGCCAATAATTCTTCGATAATTTCCGCAGTTGTCAAAAGGTTGTTTTGGTACTTCTTGATTGATGCCTCAAGCATGTCCAAAAGATTTTTCCCTTCTGTAATATTGAATTTAAGCCGTACCTTGATTTCATCATTGAGAATTTTCTTCAAAAGTTCAATACCAAGGTTCTTGTGCTTCATCTGCTTTACATCTTGAAGGAATTCTTCAGAGAGCAATGAAATGTCCGGCTTTTTGATTCCTGCCGCATCGAAAATATCCACAACTTCGGTTGACTCAACCGCCTGATTCACAATCTGCCGGATAGCGGATTCATAATTCTTTTTATCGCCGTTATCACCTTTGCCTTCAAACTTGAGCAACCGTGCCCGAACGGACTGAAAGAAGGCGATTTCATCGGTCAAAGCAAGTGCGTTTTCATGCGGAACGGCCAGCGCAAAAAGCTTTGAAAGCGCGGTTGACTCATTAATGAAACGGTCCTTGCCTTGTTCTCTTGAAAGTATGAATTCCTCGGCTTGAAGGATGATAGAAAGGCGCTCAGCAGTGCCTACACTGAAAAAACGCATATAATCAAATCCATGAAACATCTGGCGCAGGACTTCAATCTTTTCAAGCAGTAATTCAAGCGCTTTTGCCTGTGTCTCCGCGGGGTCGCCCTTTCCACCCGAATTGGAATAGAAGGCAAGAGCCTCTTTGAGTGCGTTGCCAATACCGATATAGTCAACAACAAGCCCGCCGGGTTTGTCCATAAAAACACGGTTCACGCGTGCGATTGCTTGCATGAGGGTGTGCCTTTTCATCAGCTTGTCGATGTAGAGCGTATGGAGACAGGGGACATCAAAGCCGGTCAGCCACATATCCCGCACAATAACAAGCTTCAAAGAGTCCTGCGGGTCTTTCATGCGGTCGGAAAGCAAACGGCGGTCTTCTTTATTCGTCCGGTGATATGCAGGAATCACCAGACTATCGGGGTCTTCCGGGTCAAACTCCATTTTATCCGAAGAGGAAGAGGTCATGACGACCTTCAGAGCCCCGTCCTTCAGGTCTTCATTGTGCCATTGGGGCCTTAACGCAATGATTTCATCGTAAAGAGCAACGGCTATGCGGCGGCTCATGGTAACAATCATTGCCTTGCCGTCAAAAACATCCGCGCGCTTTTCGTAATGCGAAACGATATCCCGCGCAAGATTCTTCAACCGTTCAGGATGACCGACAATGGCTTCAAGTTTCGTCCATTTTACTTTAGCCTTCCGGGTTTCGGAAGCGCCGTCATCAGTCATTTCCCTGTCAAATTCTTCTATCAGTTTACGGCCATCTTCCGTCAGGTTGATTTTAGCCAGACGGCTTTCGTAGTATATCTTTACCGTCGCGCCGTCTTCCACGGCTTGGGCGATATCGTATATGTCAATATAGTCGCCGAACACGGCCGGCGTGTTAATGTCGGTGCTTTCTACCGGCGTGCCGGTAAAACCGATAAAGGTCGCGTTTGGAATGGCGTCCCGCAGATACTTGGCAAAACCATAGGCAATGCGCTTTCCGTTAAGCTTGCCGGTATCATCCTTCGTGTCAACCAGCTTTGCCTGAAACCCGTATTGCGTGCGGTGCGCTTCGTCTGCGATAACGATAATATTATGACGTTCGGACAATTGGTCGTATGCGGTGCGGTCATTCTCCGGGAAAAACTTCTGAATAGTCGTAAACACAATGCCGCCCGATGCAACGCGAAGGAGGGATTTCAAGTGCTCGCGTGATTCCGCCTGCACCGGAGGCTGGCCGAGCAGGCTTGACGATGCGGCAAAGGTATCAAAAAGCTGCTGGTCAAGATCGTTGCGGTCGGTAATGACAACAATGGTCGGGTTATCCAGATTATGTATCAGTTTTCCCGCGTAAAAAACCATGGAAAGGCTTTTGCCTGAGCCTTGCGTGTGCCAGACAACACCGGCCTTGCGGTTTCCTTGCTCGGTTGCGGCAAGACGAGTACTCTCAACGGCTTTATTTACCGCGTGGTACTGGTGGTATGCCGCAATCTTTTTCACGGTCTCAATCTGTGTAAGCCCGGTTTTGGCATCTATCTTTTTGTCTTTTTCAAAGACAACGAAGTTCCGTATTAAATCAAGAAGCGTTGACTTGTTCAGCATGCCCCTGATGAGCACTTCGAGCTGGCTTACATGGGCGGAAGATTCTTTTTTGCCGTCAATGGTTTTCCATGTCTGGAACCTGCTGAAGGCGGATGAGATCGTCCCCGCCTTTGCTTCCAGCCCATCAGAGATCACACAAAAAGCGTTGTAGAAAAAGAGCGATGGAATGACAGTCTTGTAGGTCTGTACCTGATCGTAGGCCTTTCGGACTGTTGCTTGCTTATCGGCCGGGTTTTTAAGTTCTATCACCACCAGCGGCAGACCGTTTACATAGAGAATCACGTCAGGCCGTTTGTTCTGGTTGCGTTCGACAACGGTAAACTGATTTATGGCAAAGAAAACATTGCTCTCCGGGTTCTGAAAATCAACCAGCCAGACCCGCTCGCCGCGTTCCTGTCCGTCTTTTCGCACCATGACCGGAACGCCTTCGGCAAACATTTTATGAAAGGCTTCGTTCGCGTCAATAAGCTGTGGAGAATATACGGATAATGCCGCTTTAAGGGCCTCCTGCCGTGCTGTTTCCGGCAACGCAGGATTCAGGTGCCTGACGGCCTGTTCCAGCGTATACTTCAAAACGATATCACCGTAGGTTGCGCGCTTTTCCGGTCCGCCGAATGGAGACACCGATTCGGCTATCAGGGTAGCTTGTGTTGCTTCAGCATCGGGTGCAATAGATGGCCCCGGAATGTAGGAAAAGCCGAGCTGTTTGAGTTCGGAGAGAGAGAAGATTTCGATTTCGGATTCGGTAAAGGTGTTCATTTTTTCCTTCTATCCTTTTTATTTCTTTATCAAAGTCCGAGATATAGTTTTTGTCCTGTATTACGCGATCCCAGCTGACCTGCAGCTGTCCTTCCTTTTACACTGTCCCTTCGGGTGTTTCGCTGTCAGCGGCAATATTGGGTCCAGAGACGTATTGATACACAGATTTTTCAAGAAGTTCTAAGACGAATTGTTCGAGATGTGATTCGGTGTGTTTATTCATTTATGTGTTCTTCTCTAAAATTTCATAATGTTTAGGATCCGATTCCTTAACTATATTCAACAAGATTTTTATCGCATCCTTGCTTTCGCTTTTATCTTTATGCTCGATTGTGCTTGTCGGGTCGGAATTATGAGAAAACTCATTAACCAATTTGTATGCCCTATTCCAATCTGAATCACTTATTTTTTCATTTTCTTCCTTGTCTTCGTTTAATTCTTTTACGATGGCTTCCATTTTTTGCTTTTGATCTCTTGAATCTGGAATTTTGAAATCAGCGAAAATATCAAAAAAACGTCTTGCCACATTTCCTATCGTGTAAAAGTCCGCATAATTAAAATCAACATCTTTAAATTTATTCAACAAACTAAACAAGAAATGATACTCCGATTTATAGTTTCGCAAAGTCTTATCAAGTTCAACAATTTTTGCCTTTCGCACATCGGAATCCGTGAAATTTTCAACCATGAAAAACTCACAAGGCATTGGTTTTTCTGCCTGATCTTTTGTTTTTAGATTTTTATTATCCTTTTTGGCATGATTATTTTTATTGATAAACCACTCTTTTGTCAGATTGAAAAGTTGAAAATTATGTGTAGAAATAAAGAGTTGGCCAACCTCTTTAAAATGGGTGCTTATCAATGAGAAACAATGATAAATGAAATTTGAGTCAAAGCTGGAAATCGGATCGTCAATAAAAATAATGCCATCTTTAATTTTAAATTCTTTTTCTTCAACCTTAACAATAAAGTACGAAAAAGCTATCGCAGTTTTTTCGCCCTCACTTAAATTTTTTGCAGGTTGCCCGTCTCTTTTGATGATATATCCTTTTTTGTCCCTGTCTAATTCAAGTTCTATTTCTTCTCTGCCAAAAAATTCTTTTAAATGTTTGTTGATTTCTTTGATTGCCTTGCCAATATTTGAAGTTTTTTTCTCTATTTCGGAAATGTCGGCATTATTTTTATTTACAGCTACTATCGTTTCTTTTTCCTTGGCATCAGCTTCTTTTTGATCGCGTTCAAACTTCTTATAATCTTGTTCTGATAAAGCGACAGCTATGGAATGTAATTCCAGCTTTTCTCTCGCATTTTTAACTTCTGTGACGTGATTTTTTACCCTTTCATTGTGATTTAGAATAATTGCATTAAGATCGTCAATTACTTTATTTAATAAGTCTGTATAATCCTCATGTGATTTGACCATTTCTGGAATATCGGGATCGAAAGGATTCTTATATTTTTGTTCCAACCACATTTCGGAATGCCAGATCCAGTCATTTTGTTTTTTAATGATTTCATTGTATTTTTTTGCCTTGGTTTCATAGTCATTTCTTAAGTCAGGATACAATTCAATATTTTTTTCAGGAATATTTGTTGATTTTTCTTTTTTGAGGTCTTTAATAAGAAATTCAATAGAACTTTGTAACTCATCATAATCCTTACTAAAATGCCTTGCCAATGAGTCAAAAAGATTACTGCTCAAATCATTTTCGCAAAAAAGACATTTCTTGAATTGACTTTTAGATTTATGAATGTCAAATCCTTGTTTCACCCAATTGTTTAATTCTTCATCAAGCCCACCGTCGATATCCTCAGGATCTTTTAATCTTTCAAGTAATTCTGAAACAACTTTTTTATCAAGCAGGGATTTTACTCGTGTGAAAAGAAAGTTGAAATTAACAAGTGGTAATTTAGAAAGAGTAGGTTGATCTTTTTCAGCTTCACTTTTGCTTATTGTCTCAATTATTTTCTTATCTTCATCAGAAAGCATTTTGTCGGTGAATTTATCAACTCCAACGCTGTTGATTTTTGTCTCAGCCTTTGTCTTGTTATAGGATTTGTCAAAAAGCACATTGGCAATTTCTCGCCCTAAACCAGTCAAGAAACTGTTCTTTGCTTCTTCTTTTGTCGCCTTATCCTTTTTTGCCTCATCAAAAGCTTTGCCAATCGTAATTTTATCTGCTTTCAATTGCTCAAGCTGTTTTTTACTTTCTATATCTTCTTCGCTGACATAAATAATCGGGTTGCAAGAATTTGAAGGATCAAACGAAATATTGTCATCAATAAAATCTTTATTAAAAACCTTGATCGGCAAAATACTTGTAGCAACATCAGTATTTTTTACAATCGTACTGTTGCTTGTCTTAATTTCAAACTCTCCGCTTTCTGGATATTGTTTAAATTTTTCCCTATCATAAACGCATTTTTTCTCACAACTCGCAAAAACGCGGGAAACTGTCGTTTTTCCGCTTCTGTTCCAGCCATAAATCAGATTGAATTTCTTGAATTCAGGAAGTTCTGTTTTCCAAAAAAAATCATGAAATATGCCGAAGTTTTTGAGTTTTGAGATTTTTATAATCATTTTATTACCTCCGCCCGCACTTCACCACTCATCAACTTCGGCAAGAGCGTATCCCGCAGTTTTTCGAGGGTACGGATTTGCTTTTTATTCGTCTTGATCTTTTCAAACAACGGTAAAACAGATTTGTCAAAATCTCTCAAAATGCTTTCAGTTGGAATTTTCATTTTTAATGATTTAAAACTAGATTTGGAAATCTCCTGAAAAACTGAACCATTGCCGGCATTTTCAATTTCTTCCATGTTAGATTTGCACCAAAGGTACATAAAAAAATTAGAGACATGTTTATCACAAACAATACCGATGTAACCTTGATTTATTGCTACAGGAATATCAATAATAGCTAAATAACCAATCGGTGCACGTGACGATAACAATACTGTTCCTACCGGCAACAAGCCAGATCCTATTTCCGCTAATCCTTTCTCAGTAATTTTTCTTTCCGTATCAAATAGAAAAATTGAATCGTAATTAGATAAATCTCTAGGGGAAGTCCAATGAATGTCGCCATCCCAAAATTCTGGTATTTTTGTACTTGGTGTCGTCCCGCCTTTTACGGTAATTATATTGTCAAGAGTAGTAACCTCCCACCCCTCTTTCGCTTCCTCCACAAACCACTGCCGGAAAAGTGTCTCCGCCATTTCTTCCAGCGTTTTGTTCTGCCGGTGCAGAAGGTCGATCTTGTCGTCAAGGCTGGAAAGCACACCGGCAATGGCGCGCTGTTCGGGGAGAGAATCTGTCATAAAAACGTCAAGAGAATTTAGCAGGGTTTGCGTAAGCAATGGATGGCTTGAACCTTCAGCCCGAGAGTTTAAGCCCATGTTTTTCAGCAGATAATAAAGAAATTTGGCATCAGTTTTATTTTTTGGAATAGTATATAAAGCATTGTCAGAAACCCAAATAGGTTTGTTTTCGTAGAATACGCTCCCACAATATGCACCAACTCGACCGACAATAACAGTTTTACCTTGACAATTAAATGTATCAGTATATCCGAGTATGCCATTCCCTCCATAAATTGGAATGGTTCCATTTTCTATTTCAGAAGGCCGGGATTTCCCATTTTTAAATTCCGCTACTTTCCCCAGCTTGCATTCCGTCCAATCACTCATTCTTTCGCCCCCAGCTTCTTTACCCACTTGTCATCGGTCAGTAATTTCATTTGCTGGATGGCAATTTTATTCAGTTTTAACAATCTTTCTTCCTGCGGGAGGCTTTCACTGATAAATAATGCGTTCAGATTCTCAAGATTTGAAAGACACACCAGTTGCGACACATCGGCATAATCCCTGATATTGCCTTTATTCTCTGGATTTTTGTCGCGCCACTCTCCGGCAGTCATTCCAAATAAAGCCATGTTCAGGATGTCAGCTTCCGAGGCATAGATATTGTTTATTTGCGCTTTCGTAAGTTCTTTGGGGATCAGGTTTTCTTTTATAGCGTCGGTATGAATCCTGTAGTTGATTTTTGTAAGATTACGCCGGATATCCCAGCCAAGCTGTTTTCGTTCTTCCTCTTTTAACCGCTGAAATTCTTTAATCAGATATAGCTTGAACTCTACCGAAATCCATGAGGCAAACTCAAACGCAATATCTTTGTGTGCGTAAGTGCCGCCGTATCTGCCTGATTTGGAAACAAGTCCGACAGCATTGGTGCTTTCAATCCATTTTTTTGCCGTAAGGGTAAAACTGTTAAGCCCCGCCTGTTTTTTAAACCCATCGAATTCGATGGGTTTAAAATGAGGGTTGTTGAGCTGCTCCCAGATGCCCAGAAACTCGATGGTATTTCTGTTTCGCAGCCAATTCTGGATTATATAATCGGTCCGTTCCTCATCTTTATACCTCGCTATATCGGTGATGCAGATATAATCATCCTCATTGTGCTTATAAAGGGTAATTTCCTTATTCAGTACATTAATCTTTGCCATTGTTCACCTCCAGCTTGGCGAGGTTCTGCCTAATGAGTCCATTCAGCCGTGCTTCTTCCTTCATCTGGTCGTCAAGTTCTCCCTTGAGCTTTCTAAACCGTTCCACAAAGTCAAAATCGTCTTCATCATCCGGCAGGCCGATATATCGGCCCGGTGTGAGCACATAATCTTTTTCTCTGATTTCATCAAGCGAAACAGCTTTGCAGAAACCTGGGATATCTTCGTACTTCTCATTCTTGTTGTGCCAGTGGTGGTATGTTTCAGTTATTTTAGCGATGTCTTCATCGGTAAAGTCTTTTGTCCTGCGATTGATCAGATATCCGAGATTGCGCGCATCGATAAACAAAACCTTATCGAGGCGGCCTTCTTTTCTTCGGGACAAGAACCAGAGACAGGCGGGTATCTGCGTATTCAGAAAGAGTTTTGCCGGAAGGTTGACAATACAGTCAAGCAATCCTGCCTCGATAATCGCTTTGCGGATTTCCCCTTCATTGTTGGTTTTTGAGGTAAGCGAGCCTTTGGCAAGCACAAAGCCTGCCATGCCTTTCGTAGGCGACATGTGATAGATGAAGTGCTGTATCCAGGCGTAGTTGGCATTGCCAACAGGCGGGACACCATATTTCCAGCGGGCGTCATCTTTTAAAAGATCACCTGACCAGTCGGAATCGTTGAATGGCGGATTGGCAATAATGAAGTCGGCCTTCAGGTCTTTATGCGCGTCATTCAGAAACGAGCCTTCATTGTTCCACTTGATATTTGAGCTGTCGATCCCACGAATGGCAAGGTTCATCTTGGCAAGACGCCAGGTGGTCTGGTTGGACTCCTGCCCGTAGATAGAAATTCTATCTAATGGATTTAAGGAGATACCGTTACTTTTATTTTTGTAATGGTCCTGGTGGGCTTTAATGAACTTCTCGCTCTGCACAAACATGCCGCCCGATCCGCAGCAAGGGTCGAACACGCGGCCTTCATAAGGTTCAAGCATTTCAACCAACAGCTTGACAACGCTTCTGGGAGTGTAGAACTGGCCGCCCTTTTTCCCCTCGGCCAGCGCGAATTGCCCGAGGAAATATTCATACACCTGGCCGAGCACGTCCTTGCTTTGTGCTTCTTCGGTGCCGAGCGCAATCGTGCCGACAAGGTCGATGAGCCCGCCAAGACTTGCCCGGTCAAGGTTCTGCCGTGCGTAAACCTTGGGAAGAACACCCTTAAGAGAAGGGTTCCGGCGTTCAATGGCTTCCATGGCTTCATCAACATATCCGCCGATATCTACTTTCTTGCCATTATCGAGAAGGATTTCAGTCTTTTTGGCATTATCTGAAATATGTTTCCATCGGGCGACAGGCGGGACAAAGAAAACCTTTTCAGCAGTGTATTCGTTCGGGTCTTCCGGGTCAGCCCCTTCGTATTCGTCCTTGCCCTTTACCAGTTTGGAATGCAGAACCCCAAATGCATCGGATATGTATTTCAGAAAAATCAGACCGAGCACCACATGCTTATACTCCGCAGCATCCATATTTTTACGAAGTTTATCCGCGGATTGCCAGAGTGTCGCCTCGATGGATTCCTGTTTGTTATTCTTCCTGCCTACTTGCTTGACTTTAGGCATTATGTCTCCGTTCTGAACTTCTGTTTTTACACCCGCTTAGGACGAGCGGGCGCTCTTAGGGGCACTTACTTCATTCTTTCCGCATAACGAATAAGAGTTCTTACGGCGCGAAGCCGACCGTAAAAAGTATAATTGGACTGAACTGCGCACGCTCATGCTGTTATTTGGAAATTTATCGGCTCAGTATAGTCGTATTGTTTGATTTTATATCAGGAATTGATTGATATTCCAAGATGAAACGTTGTGGATATGAAGAATTTTCAGACAGGCTGGAGGGCGATGTTCAGGCATTTAGCGGCACCGGAGATAGAAGCTCATCCAGTCTCTCCCAGGTAGCCTCTTTTCCTGCCCCGGTTAATGAGGAGAAGGGGATCATATCTTCAGTTTTTACAGATAATAATTGCCCGATGCGGGAGATTTGTTCCCGCTTTTTATTGCCGGAGAGCTTATCGGCCTT
>Ga0068714_10006176_pt1 | contig 12322 bp, 6 predicted proteins | sample MTBNYHSulfiMetaG_FD_62988 | JGI IMG/M metagenome (GOLD analysis project Ga0068714, IMG submission 62988) | Enrichment culture microbial communities from rom New York Harbor, USA that are MTBE-degrading - MTBE-NYH (New York Harbor Sulfidogenic)... | ecosystem: Environmental > Aquatic > Marine >... | reverse complement strand
AGGGTCGAAGTCGACGGTGAAGACATCCGCCGAGCCCAGGGCCCTGGCGCACCGTCGCGCGGCCCGGCCAATGACATGCGGGCCGGTCGGCCCGACGAAGAGCCAGTGGCCGTCTTTCGGGAAATCCACCCTCTCAGCTGCTTTGACAAAGGGCGTGATAAATGCCGCTTCGAACTCATCCATACGGTGCACTGCAAACTTGGCTTGGCCCAGGGTTCCTCCGGTTTCGGCAAGAAGGTAGTCGCGCCGTCCGGCAAATCGCTGCGGAATGAAGTCTTCGATGGGTCTGCTCGCGAGTGCCTGCTCGTCCATCGGACCAAGAATCGCAAGGTCATCGATCGTTCGAATTTCATCAACCGCATCAATCCTCAATTCACCCTGCTTTTCGAGCCAGTACGGCGTACCGCTGTTCGCATCGAAGTGAATCGCGATGACGCGTTCGAGTCTTGTCGTCGGTTCCGTCATTTTGGTGTCCACCATCTCAGGCCTTCCGGTCCCACAATTGCAGTAGAGTAACACAGGCAGGCAGGACAAAGACATCTCCGACCCAGGCTGTGACCATCGTGATTCCTGCCAGCAGTCCGAAGTATTGAATCGGCCTGAATTCAGCCAGCAGCAGAATCACGAACCCGGCGGCCGCGACCACCGAGGTGAACGTGATCGCCGCGCCGGTTTTCTGGAACGTGCGACTGATCGCGAGCGAACTGTCCGCCCCGGACCACTTCTCTCTGCGAAAACATGAGAGGAAGTGAATGGTATCGTCAACGGCAATGCCGATGGCGACTCCGGCGATCATCACCGTTGCCGCATCCAGCGGGATACGAAACAGCGCCATGGCGGCGAACAAACAGAAGATCGGCAGCAGATTGGGCAGCACAGCGGCCGCCATGGCGCGGATCGACCGCAGGAACAGGCCGATGAGCACGAGTACGAGGCTCGCCGCCAGGGCGAAACTTCGGACCTGTGTGCTGACGAGCGAGTGCTGGGCCGCATTGAGCAAGGGAACCACCCCGGTCAGCTCGTAGGTGGCGGGAGGACGGATGACTTGGGCCACCTGTTTCTCGGTGAAATCCGTCAGCGCATAGAAATCCGTGCTGGCCATCGCGCGAACCAGGATCGACATGCGGGACGACAACCGACCGTTCTCGATGTGCAGGTATTTCTTCTGCAGCCGCTTCAAGGGGTTCTCCGAGGCGGTCGCCATCGGCATGAGGGCCGGACGCGGGACGGCGTCGAGGCAGGTGGCGATGTTTCGATAGTGGATGACTTGGGCGACCTCCGGACGCGAGAGTACCGTTGCGCCTACCTGCTCGATTTCCTTCAGCAGCGTGCTGCCCTTCGACGACTCGGTAGAAGCATCCAATTCGATCGTGTACAGGCCTGTCAGCTTGTTGGCAATGAACTGATAATCCCGGCTGATTTCCGAATCGCCAGGGAAGAATTTCAGCACGTTCGATTCCACGCGAATCTTTGTCATGCACAGGATCGAGACCGCGGAGACGACGAGAGTGGCGCACAGGACCCACGCTCTCCTGGCAACCACCACCCGGCCGATAGGTATCGTCCAGTGAGCGGATACGGGCGACTGCCTGACCTCGCCCACGTGCAGCCACGCGAGCATCCCGGGCACGACGATTGCGTTGAACAGGAACGACAGGAGCATGCCCACCGCAGCGAACTGACCGAAATCCACTACCGGCTGCATGTCAGAGATCACCAGCGAACCGAAGCCCACTGCGGTCGTCACATTCGACAACAGGACCGGAGGGAGCACCTCGGCAAGGGCTCCATCCAGTGCGGACTGTTGATCGTCGGTGCCTGCCAGAAGCGACAGGAACCGCGCGGCGATGTGGATGCCGCCCGACAGCGAAAGCACGACGAGTAGTGACGGCAATGTCACGGTGACCATGTTGAACGTCTTGCCTGCCAGGACCATGAGACCGATTGTCCAGAGTGTGCTGACGCCGACCGACACGATCACGGCGACGACGGCGGAAATGCGGCGCAGCATGAACAGGAGGATCAACACAGACACGGCCAGAGCGATGGGCAGAAATCGGCGCGAGGCGTTCTGCGAGCCGCGATCGAGCGCGACGTTCAAGAGAGGCGTTCCTGCTAGACGCACCTTCCACGTGTCACCGGCAACCTGGGCAACCGCCGCCTCGATGTCTTCCACCACCGCCTTTCTCTGGGCAGGACTCTCCAGTTTGGCGAGCCAGGCAATCAGACCGAAGGTGCGACCGTCCTCGCCCAGCAGCAGATTGTGGAAGAACACGTTATCCCGGACCGGGTCTTTCCAGTTTTGCGTCTGTTTCGCAAACAGCGAGGCCGCCCTGCTCACGTCGAGGACGCCATCCACCGCGTCGACCTTGCTGAGGCGCTCCGCCAGGCTCCTCTGAAAACCGAGCGCCTCCTCGGAGAGAGGGTCGTCTGCCTGGGAGGCGACGACAACGAATTCCTCATTGCCGTACCTGTCCAGAAAGCGCCTATAGGCGCTGTATGCTTTATTCTTGGTGCCGATCCAGACCTCAATCGAGTTGTCCACTCGCGCATTTCGCAGCCAGTAGGCGGGCAGCACCACGCTGCAGAGACAGACGACGCTCATCCACCGACAGTGACGAACCAGAATGCCGACCAGTCTATCCCACATGGCAGGTTTCCGAACCGTAAGGCCACCTCTTGAAGAACGCCGCGAGGACCGTGGTCAGCTTGAGTCCCGTCTCGATGTCACCTTGGATATCCACTTTCTTCTCAAAAAACGCGCGCTGGGGCGTCAGCTTGCCGCAGACGATCGCGGAGAAGACATCGCTGTGCAGGTGAAAGACACACTGATGGTCCATCCCGTTGGCCGAGATGTCTTCCAGCCTGCCATGATCGATGTTCAACGACCACGACTGCGTGGGGAGGTCGTCGAGGACTATCCGGCACTTGGCCGAGAGATTCTTCAGGTTCGGCAGCAGTTGCCTGTGCATCTTGTCCTTTAGAAAGTGAGTGAAGTATCGATCTACGAACACCTCGCTCTCCCGGTCGGCAGAAGCCCCGGATGGTGCCAGCTTGCCCCATTGAGTGCGGCGGGCAAAAGTGAGCAGTCGCCGGAAGAACGCCAGGTCCATCTCAGGAATGGTAACGCCCAGGTCGCGTAAAGCTCTGTCCGCGAGGCTCCGATCGAAGATTGGCTCGGCCGTCAGGTAGGGCTCATAGACCGAGGCGGTCTTCCGGCACATCCATTCCATCTTGTCGGCCTTCTTCGCGTGAAACTCGTCCTCGTCCACGAGCCTGGCGCCGGGGATGGCGAACAACTCGGCGAAGACGTTGCGGACGGTCGAAAGAAGCATCGGGGAAGGGTTGGTCAGGTGATAGGTCCCAGGTGATCGTGTGTGGATGATGTGCCAAGCGGCCTCGGCCACGTAGTCCGCCGGCACGATGTTTTTCGTGGCGAGCGGATTGGCCGCAACACGGAAGTCCCGCCTTCCCACAGTGCTCGCGACGATGTCGAGAAGGCGCATGAAGTTGTAGAGGCCATCGAAGTTCACGATCCGTCCTTCTCGGGAATCTCCCACCACGATGCTCGGCCTGAAGACAAAAGCGTCAAGTCCCGTGTCGTTGGCCCATCTCCGAATGAGGATCTCCGCCTGGCACTTCGAGGATTCGTAGGGATTGTGAAATTCCTGCCCTGTGTCAATCTCGTCCTCGAACACACGGCCCCACCGTCTGCCGGCGATATATGCCGTGCTGAAATGGCAGAACGGAAGGCACAGCGTGCCGGCCAATCGGAGTAGATTGGCCGTGCCCTGTACGTTGACTCGACGGTTCAATTCAGCGTGCTCCTGCCCGAACTCCAGAACTCCGGCACAGTTCAGGACGAGTGACAGGGTGGTGTGAACGCCCGCGAGGCGCCTTGGGAGCTCGTCATCGCAGATATCGCCCCTTATGACCTCCAGCCGGCCCACATACGTTCCGGCTCCAACAGTCTTCAAGGCATCCGTCGCTCTGACCCGGGCAGCTTCATCCGTATCCGCCCGAACCAGAGCGAGGACGCACACGCCGCGCTCCAGGATGGTGCGGGCTACCCAACTCCCGATGGATCCCGTGATACCCGTTACGAGTACTGTCCCTTCGATCGACATAGTGTCGCGTCATGCCTCCAGTACTTCCTGCCGCTCGAACGTGCGGAGGATTTCGTATTGGGTATTCCGCTGGGCCGGCGTCATTCCCGTTTCCGCGATCAGGGCAATCACCTGCTCGGCGGTCACGGCGTGCGTGAGCCCCGTGGCTTTGACAACGCTCTCTTCCATCAAGACCCCGCCAAAATCGTCCGCGCCAAAGGTCAATGCGATCTGCGCCAGATAAGGACCTTCGGTGACCCATCCGGCCTGAACGTGGTCGACGTTGTCGAGGACCAACCGGGACAGAGCCACCATGCGGAGATAATCCACGGCGGTCTGGGCCGGCTCCGAGAGTTGCGTGTGTTGCGATTGGAAGCTCCAGGGAATGAACGCTCGGAATCCCCCGGTGCGGTCCTGGAGATCGCGGATCTGCAGCAGGTGTTGCACGCGCTCGGCGGTGGTCTCACCCAGACCGTAGACCATCGTGGCGGTGGTGCTCATTTGGAGCTCGTGCGCCGTCTCCATCAGGTCGAGCCACTGCCACGTGGTGATCTTCGCCGGGCTGACTTTCTGTCGAATCCGATCGACGAGAATCTCCGCTCCACCGCCAGGCAACGAATCCAGGCCAGCGTCCCGCAGACGCACGAGTGTCTCCCGGACCGTCAGACCGGCACGACCGGCCAGCCAGCGGATCTCGGCAGGTGACAAGGAATGAAGCCAGATGTCCGGAACACGATCCTTGATGGCCCGGAGCATCGCTTCGTACCACGGCGGGTCCAGGGCAGGGTTCAGGCCCCCTTGCAGCATGATCTGGGTGGCGTCGAGCTTGGCGGCCTCTTCCACACGCTGGACGATCTCGTCGATCGACATCGTGAATGAGTCACCGTTCCGGGGGCTCCTGTGAAATGCGCAGAACTTGCACCCGACCGTGCAGACATTCGTGAAGCTGATGTTGCGGTCGATGATGAACGTCGAATATGTATCGCCGACGACCCGTCTACGTCGCTCGTGGGCGGCAAGCCCCAGCTCATAGAATGGAGCCGTATCGTGGAGCAGAATCGCGTCCTTGGCGCTGAGGCGTTCTCCGTTGCAGGCCTTTTGCAGGACCTGACAGACCTGAGCATTGGGATGTGGCGCGGCCGGTCGAGACGGTGGTTCGGGCCGAGGATGATAGAGACTGTTGGTTAGCACGGGCCGGAGACCAAGGTCTCGAATGAAAGAGGCCATCTCCTCGCTGGAATGAAAGACCGAATCATCCGGCGCGCCGGCCGACCGGGCGATCTGCTCGTCGATGCTGGTCCCGCCGATGTCGTCGGCGCCGGAGAAGAGGAGTGTTTGCAGCAGCTTGCGATCCAGGAAATTGGCCAGAACCCGAATATGGGGGAAGTTGTCGAGGAAGATCCTCGCCAGCGCCACGACCCGGGTGATGGCATGGCCTCCGGGACCTCGTGTCACTCCGAGCTGCGTGCCGGCCGTGTGAAAGGGAAGTGGACAGAACGCCTGAAAACCACCGGTTTCGTCCTGGAGATCGCGCAGGCGATGGAGATGGTCGATGATCTCCTCGTCCGTCTCGATGTGTCCGAAAAGCATCGTGGCATTGCTGGGGATGCCAAGGCTATGGGCGACGCGGTGGACGTGCAGCCATTGTTCGGCGGAGATTTTTTTTGCGCAGATGCGTTCCCTCACGCGAGGGGAGAACACCTCCGCTCCGCCCCCGGGAATGGCATCCATGCCCGCCTCCTTCAGAGCGACGAGCACCTCCTCCAGTGGCTGCGCGGTTCGCTCCGCAAGCCAGTGAATCTCCACAGCGGTCAGCGCCTGCACGGCTACCAACGGCAGAATGCTCTTGGTCAGCCTCAGGAGTTCGAGGTAGTAGTCCAATCTCAGTTCTCTATTGAGCCCTCCGACGATGTGAACATCCGTGAGCTGCCACCGTCGCGATTGCTCCAGCCGCCTTTCGATCTCCGCGAGACTCAACGTGTACGCCCTCTCCGAATTCTCCTCACTCCAGAAAGCACAGAGGCGGCACTGATTCTCGCAGACGTTGGTCGGATTCAGGTTCAAACTATGGACGTGGAATACATCCTGGCCTTGTTTCTCGTGACGGGCCCGATCAGCCCGTGACATCAGTTCGGCGGTATCCGCGCTCTTCAACAGATACAGCGCCTCTTCGGCGGAAAGGCGCTCGTTCAACAACTCCCGCATGTCAGCTCCGCTCTAAGGTGATTGTGTCTTGTCTTTCCGCGTGTCCCGCCACTTCGCGGATCTCCCGGTTCCCTGCCGGCGTCAGGAAATCGGCTGCCAGATCGCGGAAGAGGTTCATGCCCTCGAGCTGCCTGGGCCCGAGATCGTAGTACAGCCGATTGGCCAGGTAGTCATAGCAGCGGTCCTCCGCAAGTCCCAGGCGTCGGCTGCAAAGCGCGGCCAACTGGCGACGCGATCGACATCCTCGATGCTTGGCTGTCTGGAGTATCCGGCTGATGTCCTCCATGTGAGAACAGGATTGATGGACCGCCCAGACCGCAAAGACAAAAGGCAGCCCCGTCATTTTCTTCCATTCGCCTGCCAGATCGTACGTCTCCAATGATGGTCTCGCACACAAGGCGCGATCGCCGATACATACATTTGCGTCTGTCGCAGCCGCGTCCGCCATGTACCTTACCCGGCAGGAGAGCCTAAAGTGTTCCCTGCCAATGATTTGCGCCAGGACATTCGACGTCTTCGATTCCGGATCGAGACCGACCGTGGCGACCGTGCGCAATGGGCGATGGCATCGCAGGAGCACGCTGGTCACGTCACCGTCGGCGCCAATGCCAAGCCCGGGAACCATCCGGAGTGCAGGATGGGCGAAGAAGTCGACAACGGGAACCAGTGCGGCATCCACCTGGCCGTCTATTAGTGTACCGGCAGAATGCCGGGGCAGGTAATACGAAATCTCCGCCCCCGGCGAAGTCTCACCGAGGAAATACACAAGAGGCAATGCGTTGCCATAGGGAAGCACAGAGAATCTATACGCCACACCCGTATCCTTTACTATCGGGGTAAGTATCAGAATACACAAGTTTGTAGCTACGCCTGGCGCCCGAGGCAAGTTCAAATCTCACTATCCGGAAAGGCTCTGACCCCCCACAGGACAGAGCCTGCCTATACCTCGGACAGGGCACGCTCTGCCCTTGAAGAAATGTACGCTCACCACCGTCTCAAGGTGGCCCCAAGAAGCTGCCGAATTGTGTCAGGATGTTGTCAAGAGAGTCCGCGCCGTTCTCTCCATATGGTCTGCCGAGGCACTTTCTCAAGGGGCTTCTGGCTCCCGGCAAGCGTGGCCTGTCTGTCGAACTTCGGTGCCGAAACGGCGAACAATGTCGGCTTCCTCTCGCGCAGGGGAATCTGCTACGCGCATTCGACGGTTCACCGATGCCCCCCAGTCCGCGACCTGCGGAGAATGACGAGGGTCCTGTTTCGAGAGCTTTGACACCTCGGCGCAAAGCCCCGACAGTGGTAGCCTGATGGCATTTGTGGAGGGCGGCCGTGCCACTCGTTCCGGCTGTCCGAACCCCTCTGCTTTGCTGCATCTCGGGAGGTACCGCCACGGCCGTCTACGGTTGACTGGGGGGCCGCCCATGTAGCCATCTGTCCAATCTGAACAGGCCCATCGCATGCCATGTGCTGACTCCAAACTGGCCGCAGAATCCCCTATGGGCTGCCCGGATCATGTTAGTTGGGTCGTGGAGCAAGAGAGGCAATGGACGCGGCGCATTTGACCTCGACTGTTGAGAATCAGGTTTGCCTGGGGACGCCGGTCGACTATGATCAGACGAGCGACACCACGTGGATCGGCATCGGTTGACGGGCCGGCTATGGGATCCTGATGAGCCGTGGCATGACTGACTTCAATCAACGGAGAGACGAATGCGTCAGATGAGCGTGCGAGCACAGTCCATGAGAGGTCGGTTGCCTCTCCTTGGAGAGGTCTTACGAAGAACGACCGTAACAGCCATTGTAATCATGGGCACGTCGGCGGTGGGGCATCATCCATGCGGTGCGGCGGAGTTCTTTGTCTCGCCGCACGGCAACGATGCGCAGGCAGGCACAAGGGAAAGGCCGTTCCAGACCCTTGAAGCGGCTCGTGATGCCGTGCGCAGGTCAGATCACAGTGAACAGACCACTGTCTGGTTGAGGGCAGGTACGTATGAACGGTCGGTGCCTTTCGTGCTGATGGCGGAGGATTCCGGGCGCCCGGGCAGGCCCGTGACGTACCGAGCGTGTCCGGACGAGGAAGTGCGGCTGGTCGGGGGCCATCGGGTGAACCATTGGGAGCCGGTCACGGACGGCGCCGTTCTCAACAGACTGGCTGCGGACGCTCGAGGCAAGGTCCTCCAGGCCGATCTGAAAGCGGCCGGCATCGGCGATTATGGCGAGGTGAAAGGCGGAGGCCTGGAGTTGTTCTTCGATGATGAGCCCATGACACTGGCACGTTGGCCGAACGAGGAGTTTGTCACGATCGCGGGTCTGGTCGAACCTGATACTGTCGATGTCAGAGGCACAAAGGGCAGCAAGACAGGCAAGTTCATGTATGAAGGAGATAGACCGAGCCGCTGGCTTCAGGAGAAGGATGCGTGGGTCCACGGCTACTGGTTCTGGGACTGGTCCGACGAGCGGCAGAAGATCGAGGCCATCGATCCCGAAAAGCGCATCCTCTCCGTGAAGCCGCCTTATCACCACTACGGCTACCGTATCGGTCAATGGTTCTATGGGATGAATATCCTGGCGGAACTCGACACCCCGGGCGAGTGGTATCTGGATCGAGAAACCGGCATCCTCTATTTCTGGCCCCCGAAACCGATCGAGGAGGGCCGTACGGTCGTCTCGGTCCTGGACAGCCTGGCGACTCTCACCGGCGTCTCGCACGTGACCATTCGGGGGGTGATCTTCGAAGCCGCTCGCGGCACGGCCATTGTGATGAGGGACTGCGAACATGCAGTCGTTGCCGGGTGTGTGCTGCGCAACCTGGGCGACGGGGCCGTGCGGATCGAGGGTGGCACGGCCGACGGCGTCGTCGCCTGCGATGTCTATGGAGCCGGCCGCGGCGGTATCAGTATGAGCGGGGGCGAGCGACCGTCGCTTACGCCCGGCGGACACTTCGCGGACAACAACCATCTCCATCACTACGGCCGCTGGAGCCGCATGTACACGCCCGCGATCTCGCTCGATGGGGTGGGCAACCGGGCTGCGCATAACCTGATCCATGATGCACCGCACATGGCGATCTCGTTCGGCGGCAACGACCACACTATTGAGTTCAATGAAATCCACGATGTCTGCCTCGAATCCAACGACGCCGGGGCGATCTATGCCGGGCGGGACTGGACGATGCGAGGCACGGTCATCCGCCACAACTACCTGCACGATATCACGGGATTTCGAGGGCGCGGGTGCGTCGGTGTCTATCTGGACGACATGTACTGTGGCACCAGCATCTATGGCAATGTCTTCTACAGGGTGACCCGAGCCGCCTTTGTCGGAGGCGGACGCGACTGTACCGTCGAGAACAACATCTTCGTCGACTGCCGACCGGCCCTGCACGTCGACGCGCGGGCGATGGGGTGGGCGAGTGACACCGTGGAAACCACGATGACGGAACGACTGAGGGCGATGCCCTATACGTCCGAGCTTTGGCGCCAACGCTATCCCGAGCTTGTCGGGATACTCGACGATGAACCGGCGGCGCCCAAAGGCAATGTCGTTGCGCGCAACATATCCTGGGGCGGCCGATGGGACGAAGTAGAGGGCAAGGCGCGACCCTACATCACGTTCACAGCCAATTGCGTGGACGCCGATCCGCTGTTTCAGGGCGTACCGCCGGAGACGTTCCGCCTTCAGGAGGACTCGCCGGCGTACAAGATCGGCTTCAAGCCAATTCCGTTCGAGAAGATCGGCCTGTATGAGGACGAATATCGCACAGGCCTTCCCGACCGGTGATGACGGCGGAGGATCATGTCCTCCCATATACCAAAGTCACACAGAGGTGAACCATGAGACCGCAAGTTCTTGCCCTCTGCCTTGTCGGCGGGCTGTTCCTGTTTGCTTCCTCTTCTCAGTTGCTGGCGGCTGCTCCGCTTCGCATCTACGTCGTCACCGATCTGGAGGGGGCCAGTGGTGTGTACCGGTTCGCCCAAACTCGAGAGCCGGACAATCCGCTGGGCGAGAAGGCCAAAGAATACCTGATGGGCGACATCACAGCCGTCGTTCGCGGCCTGCGGGCGGCCGGCGCGACCGACATCGTTGTGCTGGACGGCCATGGGTCGCAGGCGTTCGTCCCCCACCTGATGGAACCGGGCGCCAAGTATATTACAGGTACACCACGTCCGGGACCCCTCACGGGTCTTGATGAATCGTTCGACGGCATGATCCAGTTGGGTGCCCACGCCATGATGGGCACGCCCGACGGGGTACTCTGTCACACCCAATCGTCGCGCGCGGAGAACCGCTACTGGTACAACGGGGTCGAATCGGGTGAGTTGGTCCAGTGCGCAGCCATCGCCGGGCATTTTGGTGTTCCGACCATTATGGTGACCGGCGACGAGGCGACATGCCGGGAGAGCCGCAAGTTCTTCGGGCCCGAGTGCGTCACGGTGGCTGTCAAGCGGGGCATCGCACGCGAGGCGGCCGAGCTTTACCCGTTCGACGAAACTCGCCAAGCCCTTTACGAAGGCGCTAGGCGTGCGGTGGCCACCATTTCCAACTGCCAACCCTACAGGCTCTCGCTTCCCATCCAGGCCAAGAAGGAGTGTCTGGTCTTTGACGAGCCATCCGGGCCAGGTCGCCGGGTAAGCAAGGAGGGCACCATTGAGGATGTCTTGAGGCTGCTGGATTTCTGAGCGGATGGGAGACTCAAGAGGTTATCGAGCAAGCCTGGCCTATCCCGAGAAGGGCCTCTCGGCCAATCAGCCGTTGTTTTGACGCTGCGGGGGCCTTGTCCGGACACGGGGCTACGTATTGTCTACGCTTTGGCCTTCACCCTGTGCTGATGCAGCAGGCTGGCGGTGGAAGACACGGCAGACGAGTGACGACACTGTTGCCTGGAACCGGGCCAAGAGAGCCTCTGACAAGCCAAAACACCCGCAACGCATCGCCGAGCTACGATAACGCAGCGGTGGATGCTATTGGGGCGCTTGTCGGATTTGGACAGGCTTTCGGGGGCTTTGCCTGTTGATTCTGCCATGGGAGAGGTCTACAATGGTGGTAAGAAGCCAAACATGGAGGAAGCGGCATTGACGCAGGAAGGGAGGTGGTTGGGCCAGAGCGACGGTCTCAATGACTCCGGAGGGGGCGAGAGGCGGCCCCTGCTTTCGACCAAGCAAGCCTGGGAGTGAATGAGTCTTGTCATTGGCACAGCAGCACAGGTTGTGATACGTCTTCAGAGCAAGGTTCGAGCGGGCAATGTTCAGTGAAGGAGGACGACCATGGGCAAGAAGTGGATAGCACTGACACTGTGTGCTTTTGTGGTGAGCGTAGCGGGAGACCCTGTCGTGTATGCCGGCGATCCTACGCTCGTAGGCTGGTGGAAATTCGACGAGGGCACGGGAACAACGGCCCGAGACTTCAGTGGCTATGGCAACAACGGCACTTTCCATGGTGACCCTCAGTGGGTGGTCGGTCGCTTTGGCAAAGCTCTGGAGTTTGATGGGACCGACGATTACCTCGACTGCGGGAATGATCCGAGTTTGGATTTGACCATGTGGACGGTTGCCTTTTGGCTCAATGCGGCCCAGAACAAGGACTACAACGGTTTTGTCATCAAGGGCCTGGATGCAACGGAGAACTACGAAGTATTGGGATTTGCCGACGGCAGCTTTCATTTCCCCATCACGATGACCGATGGCACACGAACATACGTCAACACTGTCACGGGGGTAATTGTCGTCGGCGAATGGGCCCACTATGCCTATCTCTATGATTCCACGGACGGGCGGCGGCTCTACGAGAATGGCGATCTGGTTTTTGACGATAGCGAATCCGGCACTCCTCAGGCATCGACGAGCCCGCTGACTATAGGGAACGAGCAGCCCATGAGCCGTTTCGTCAACGGTACCATGGACGATGTTCGTATCTACAGCCGAGTTCTGACGGCTGAGGAGTTGGCTGACGTCATGCTCGGTAAGGGCCCCAATGCAGAGTTGGCCGACGAACCCAGTCCGGCCAATGAGGCGACGGAC
>Ga0068714_10006175_pt1 | contig 12323 bp, 11 predicted proteins | sample MTBNYHSulfiMetaG_FD_62988 | JGI IMG/M metagenome (GOLD analysis project Ga0068714, IMG submission 62988) | Enrichment culture microbial communities from rom New York Harbor, USA that are MTBE-degrading - MTBE-NYH (New York Harbor Sulfidogenic)... | ecosystem: Environmental > Aquatic > Marine >... | reverse complement strand
GGTTTTGAACCATGCAGGCCGTGGAGGGAAACTGTCTATCCGGTGTCACGGTGCCGGCGACGATCAGGTCAAGTTCGCCCGGTTCTATGCCGGCCATGGTCAGGGCCTTTTTGGAAGCTTTCGTAGCGAGATCGGTGGCGGTTTCCTTTCTGCCGTTGAGAGATATCCTTCTTTCTTTGATTCCACTTCGCCGTATGATCCATTCGTCACTCGTTTCTACGATTTGCTCGAGTTCCTTGTTGGAAAGGACTCTTTCCGGTATCGAAGAACCGGTGCCGATAATATGACTTGTTGGCATGATAACCTTCTGCCTTTCAAAAATTTCAAACAAAAAGCCACGCCCGAACTGCTCGTGGCTATCCGGCCCGACTGTCTTTCATGTTACTTATAAGATTGGAAGGATTGAGTGTCAACATCAAACCTTGAAGGATGGACATCTCGATGACGACAACGACAACGACAACAATAAAAAAACAAACCAGACTCCCGGCTTTCCAGCGGCTTGACTGGAGGGAAAGCCCGTGAGAATATTCTTTATTTTGTGATGACTGAAAGGAGACCTGTTTTGAATGCCGCCTCAACTGTTTTCGAATCCGTCGACAGTGTGATTTCCGCCCTCGCCGGTGCCCGTTATATTACCGATCGCTCGCTCGCAACGGTCCTCTATTTATCGAAACATCTCGAAAAACCGCTGCTGCTCGAAGGAGAACCGGGGGTGGGGAAGACCGAGGTGGCCCTGGTGCTTGCGCGCCTTCTTGGGGCCCCTCTGATACGCCTGCAGTGCTATGAGGGACTGGATGCCGCAGCTTCACTCTATGAATGGAACTATCCCAAGCAGCTTCTGCATATTCGGATGTGCGAACAAATGGAAACGGAAGGCGACGGGGTGGAGAGTGAAATTTACGGTGCACCGTTTTTGATCCGGCGGCCTTTGCTCCAGGCAATCACCGGTGTAGACGGTTCTACGCCGGTGCTATTGATCGATGAAATCGACAGGGCTGATGAAGAATTTGAAGCGTTTCTTCTGGAAATCCTTTCCGATTTTCAGGTCACCATCCCGGAGATAGGAACGTTTGCCGCGGCCCGCAAGCCGCACGTGGTCATCACGTCCAACAGAACCCGGGATGTACACGATGCCCTCAAACGTCGGTGCCTTTATCATTGGATCGAGTACCCCTCCTTCGAGAAGGAATATGCTGTGGTGCTGGCGAGGGTGCCTGGAATCGAGGCTTCCTTTGCAGCCCAGGTAACGTCCTTCATGCAGAAACTGAGGAACCTGGACCTGCTCAAGAAACCCGGTATTTCGGAAACGATAGACTGGGCTGGTGCGTTGATTGCTCTGCATCGGCCGAATCTGGATGAAGGATCTGTTCGGGAAACCCTGGGATGCATCCTGAAATACAAGGAAGACTTGAATATGTTCAGAGGGGAAATCTGGAACGACCCTGAAAAAAGGGCCTCCTTTTTTGAACCCTCACCGGATGGAGAAGCTTGTGCCAGGGGGTGAACACGGCCTGGACATCAGCGGCGCCTCCCGGCCGGGCCTTGCTTCGTTTGTTGTCAGGTTTTGTAGGTTCCTCAAGGATCACGGCTTCCGTGTTTACCAGACCGGAATTCAGGATGCTCTCAGGAGCTTGTTGATCGTTGGTATCGACCGAAAGGATGACGTTCAAGCCGCTTTGCGTGCGAATCTGACCTCCGGGGACCTGGAATGGCATCGATTCGACGCGTTGTTCAGGGAGTTCTGGACGTTGAGCCGCGGGCGGCCTGCCGGGGAAGAGCGGGATAAGCAACGCGGCCCGCAGCACGACGACGTTGAGTCATCCGGAAGACCGCTGCCGTTTTCAAATGCGGATGAGAGGAATTCCGAGGTCGAGTGGCCTGGTAGTGTTGACGTTTTCAACGGCGGGCCGGGGTATAGTCCCATCTCGGGACTTGAGCGAAAAGACATCGGTCGCTTTGACAGCAGGGACATTCGGGTCGCGTCGCTGGCGCTCAAAAAGATCGCCGAGCCATTCCGACTGGAGCTCGGCCTGAGGAAGAAAAGGACGGCCGGCAGAGGGACATCCCTGGACCTGGCTCGTACTCTCAGGGCAGGTTTGAAGACGGATGGAACGCTGCTGAAGTTATTTTACCGCACCAGGCGGCGAAGACTCAAAAGACTCGTGGTCCTGGCAGATGTAAGCGGGTCAATGGAGAAGTATTCCGGAATGGTGATGCCTTTTATCCTTGGTTTAAAGTCCGTTGGATCAAGAGCGGAAGTGTTCGTTTTTTCAACGGTGTTGACCAGAATTACCTTTTTTGTAAGGCGTCTTCCGTTGGGGCGCGCACTTGCCAGGATCAGCGAAGAGGCGGTTGATTGGTCCGGTGGAACCCGAATCGGCTATTGCCTGGGGCAATTCAACCGGGAACAGGGCCGCAGGTTGCTGAACAGAAGAACGGTGACGGTGATTTTGAGCGACGGGTGGGATCTAGGAGCAAGGGAAATGCTGCGCCGCGAAATGGCGTTTTTGCGTGATAATGTAAGCAGCGTTATCTGGTTGAACCCGATGGAAGGCGGTGGCAGGGCGCTTCCCATGGCGGGTGGGATGAAAGCAGCGCTTCCCTATATCGATCATTACATGAGTGCACAAAACCTCGAGAGCCTGTCCAGGGTAGGGCGCATTCTTGCAAAACTCATGGCCGGGTGAAGCCCGGCCGCCCTAATGCTGACCCTGATCTTCTATCCTTACCCCATCGGGTGGGGAGAATTCAAAAAACCCTTCATCGAACGATGCTATAACCTGCATTTCATTGAAAACAAACCTTGTAGCGCTTCCCAGATGATTGCGGATGCTTATGCTCTTTATGGCATGCTGACGGTTCACTTCCAGCATGATGTGTTGGACCTCTTTCCAGGGGGGATCCGGTTTCAAAAGGAGCATTGTGCCGGATTCGTAGGGTGAAGCATCACAGCGAAAATTTTCAGACCCTTCGGAAAAACCTTGAAGAATTTCAGCTAACAGCCCCAATTGACTTTCAAAAAATGAAGCCGGGTATCGCTCTACTTTGTTTTTTTCGGGGATATACCACCATACATTTTTCCCTTCTGTGATCAACTGCTCTTCTAAAGGCTTCAGCTGAACAAGTTTTATGAAATGGGGAGGTTTGAAATAGAGATGGCCTTCGGCGACATCTTGAACGGTTTTTCCCCCCGCGGTCGAAGATCCTCCGCTGATGACTTCGCGGCGGTACTCCAAGGATAGACCCGGCAGCCCGCCGTAGCGTTCACCCATATCCCGTAATACCTGTTCACAGGTCGATGCGGCACCGCATTGAAAAGGCAAACACAGCAAGGCCCATACGGCGACCGCGCAGAAGCGTTTTTTCATCCTAAAGAATCCTTTCTCCCGTATACATCCCGCGGCCTGACCCCATCCGAAGGGCCGACGATTCCTTCCTGTTCCATGTATTCTATCATCCTGGCGGCTCTGTTGTAACCAACCCGTAGTCTGCGCTGGAGCATGGAAATCGACGCTTGCCCGGTTTTAATAACAATATCTATGGCTTCATCAATTTTTTCATCGATTTCATCGGGGTTTATCCCGGGTGTTCCGCCGTTTTCAATGTCGGAAAGCACCGTTTCGTCGTATTCCGGTTCTTTTTGATTTTTGAGAAAGTTGCAGACGGATTTAATATCTTCTTCGGAGACGAAGGCGCCGTGGATCCTGGTAATTTTTCCGACCCCCGGCGGCATGAACAGCATGTCTCCTTCACCCAGAAGGTGCTCCGCTCCCACCGTGTCGAGAATGGTCCGTGAATCCACCTTAGAGGATACCTGGAACGATATTCGTGCCGGGAAATTCGCTTTTATGATTCCGGTCAGAACATCGACCGAGGGTCTCTGGGTTGCAACGATCAAATGGATGCCCGCGGCCCGCGCCATTTGTGCAAGCCTGATGATGCTTTCCTCTACTTCCCTGGACGAAACCATCATCAAGTCGGCCAGTTCATCAATAATAAGAATGATGTATGGAAGGTGAGAATGCACCGGTGCGTTTTCCTCACCTTCCGGGCGGGGCGGGGGGGACTTTGCGATTTTTCGGTTGTAGTTGTCTATGTTTCTCACCCCGGCCTCGCTCAGCAGCATATAGCGTCTCTCCATCTCTCTGACAGCCCATTTAAGAGCCTGGGTTGCCTCCTTCGGCTGAGTGACCACGGGATGAAGCAGGTGGGGAATGCCTTGATACTCGGATAGCTCAATTCTTTTCGGGTCCACCATCAAAAAGCGCACCATTTCAGGAGCGGCTTTAAAAACCAGGCTGTGGATCATCGTGTTTATGGACACGCTTTTCCCCGCACCCGTAGCCCCGGCGACCAGTAGATGGGGCATCCTGGCCAGATCGGCTACCACCGGCCCGCCGGTTATATCCTTTCCAAGCGCTATCGGCAGCTTGTTCTTGGTTTCACGAAAAGCCGGGCTTGCCAGGATGTCCTTCAAAAAAACCATCTCTCTTCGTGAATTTGGAATTTCAATCCCTATAGCAGCTTTTCCGGGAATCGGGGCCACGATTCGTATGCTTTGCGCCCGCAGCGTCAGGGCAAGATCATCGGCCAGCCCCGCCACCTTGCTGATTTTGACCCCGGGGGCGGGCCGGAATTCATACATGGTTATCACGGGTCCGGGCAGGATTTCAACGACTTCTCCCTGGACGCCGAAATCATTGAGTTTGCGCTCCACGCGCCTTGCATTCATTTCAAGGGTTTCGCGTTGAATCGCAAGGTCGGTTCTCGGCGGAGGTTCGGCCAGCAGGTCCAGGCCCGGAAGGGTGAAGTTTCCCTGCACCTGCATGAATGAAAAACGTTCCTGTTCAGGCGGGGAGGCTTTTTCCGTGGACGGTTCAACAATTTTGACTTTAGGCATGGCCTTTATACGTTTGTGGGCGAGTGTGGTTTTTTTTGTACGTTTTTTGCGCTCGCGGTGTTTGATCACGCGTTCCCATATCGGAAGATAGAGGGTGCTGTAGATGCATGCGCTGATCCTCGAAAACACGGCTCCCAGGCTTATGCCGGTGACCATCATGAAGGAAATGACGAAGCACACACCCAGAAGCACATAACTTCCGAACTGATTCAGAAAATGTTTCAGAAAAAATGCGACATGCAAGCCGACCAGTCCGCCGGCCAGAACATCACCGTTTTTGTAGTGGAATGCTTCCGGAAACATGAGGGACAACATCGCGGAGGAAGAAACCAGCAGAAGAGCGCCGAATACCGTCTTCCTGACCGGCGCTGTTACTCGGCGGCCTCGGAATGAAAGGAATGCAGCTGCAAGGGTGGCGGCCGCGAGCCAGAAGGAAGAAAAGCCCAGCAGCAGAAACGCAGCTCCAGCGAGGTGGGTGCCGACGGGCCCGAAAAGGTTGTGGGATTTTTCCGTGCCGCCCGCCACAGCCCAAAAGAGTGGATCCCCGGGCTGGAAGGATACGAGGCTCCCGCCAAGGATCACCGCCGCCAGCAGCCAGAAAATACCTTTTATTTCCTTTTTCACCGGAGACGGTGGACGATGGGGGTCTTTCTTATCGCTTTTCCGCGGTTTGCCTTTCACAATGAAGCTCCATCCTGCTTGTGGTTTCGGGTGCGCATGCCGAAGAATCCTAAATTGGAATTATAACCGGCAAAATCATTGGGAACCTATTGATTATTTGGTGAAAAAAGTGTTTTAGGTTCCGTTGAATCTGCAGGCTTACGTCCTGAACTTCCAAAGGCGCCGGATGTTCCAGTTCATCCAGAACTTCAAGAATAATACACTTTGCTTCTTCGAGAATAAAGCTTTCGGTCGTCGGAAAAATGAAGCCTTTGGAAATCAACTCCGGGCCATAAAGGACGTCCCCCGTTTCGGCATCGACGGCCAGAAAAACGATCACCATTCCTTCACCGCTCAGTTTTCTGCGGTCTCTGAGAACGATTTCCCCGATGTCCCCGGTCCCCTTTCCGTCCACGAGAACGCGGCCGGTTTGGATCCGCCCCTGCTTTGAGACGAATCCGTTTTCCAGGGTAAGAATGTCGCCGTTTTCAACCAGAATCGCTCTTTCTTTCGGAAATCCCATCGTCATGGCCAATTCGGTGTGTTTGACCAGGTGCCGGTATTCCCCGTGAATAGGGGCGAAGTAGGTGGGCTTGACAAGATTCAACATGATTTTAAGTTCTTCACGGTTCGCATGACCGGACGTGTGGATCTCCGAAACCTTTTCATAAAAAACGTCGGCACCCAGACGGTAGAGTCTGTTGATTACGGCTGTAATCGCCTTCTCGTTGCCGGGGATAAACTTGGAGGAAAGAATAATCGTATCACCGGGCTTGACTTTCAACGTTTTGTGGCTTTCCCTGGCCATGCGGGACAGGGCGCTCATCGGTTCCCCCTGGCTGCCCGTGGTGATGACCGTGAGGTTTTCATCCTGAAATTCCTGGAGGCGGCGTTCGGTGATCGCGAGCTCCTCTGGAAAGGTCAGAAAGCCGAGGTCTTTTGCGATTTGAACATTTGTGACCAGGCTTTTCCCGTTGAAAAGAACGTTACGGCCGAATTCCATCGACAATTTCAACACCTGTTGGATCCGGGAGATGTGCGATGCGAACCCCGCAACGATGATTCTTCCCCTGGAAGTTCGAAAGATATTGCGCATGACCGCTGTTACCTGCCGCTCGCTTATGGTGAAGCCTTCGTGCTCGATATTGGTCGAATCTGAAAACATCAACGTGACGCCTTTGTCCCCGAGAGCGGCGAAACGGTTCAGGTCCGTATACTGAGCGTCGACAGGGGTGGTGTCGATCTTGAAGTCGCCGGTATGAATCATAAGACCATCAGGGGTGTCGACGGCAAGTCCGACCCCGTCGACGATACTGTGAACCACCTTGATGAATTCCACCGTGAAGGGGCCTATCGTGATTCGATCACCCTGTTTTACGGTACGTAAATCGCAGTGCTCAGCGATGTTGTGTTCCTGGAGTTTTTCTCTGAGCAGCGCCAGGGTAAAGGCCGTTGCAAAGACAGGGACTTGAAACTCCTTCAGGAGAAAAGGCATGGCTCCTATATGGTCTTCATGGCCATGTGTCAACAGGACCGCTTTGAAGCTTTTTGCGTTTTCTCTCAGATACTGAAAGCTGGGGATCACGATATCAACGCCCGGCAGGTATTCGCCGGGAAACATCAAGCCTGCATCTATGACGACCAGATCCCCGCTGCATTCCACCGCCATCATGTTGAGGCCGATTTCACCCAATCCGCCAAGGGGAATGATTTTTACCATGTTTGAATTTCCTGAAACCGCGGTGTATGTAACCGTTGAAGGAGGAATAGCGGCCTTTTGCCCCGCAGTTGGCAATCCGACCTCCGGTCGCTGCAAGCGGTTGAATTAACGGAACCTTAACTCTTTATCCTGCCTGAGTCAATAGCGTCGCAAACGGTGTAAAGGCCTTGATCCACCTTTGGTATTTCTCATGGAGAAATTAGATGGTGGATGCAGGAAAGGGATGAGGGCTTGATTTCAATATTTTCATTGTGATAGAGTCCAGAAATCGGATTTTCCATTTTGTCGAATCAGCCGGCTGTATCTACAGGCGCGGTCGGACCGTTGATCAATAAAATGCAAGGAGCGTAACATGGCTGGAGTCAACAAGGCGATAATCATCGGAAACCTCGGCAGAGACCCTGAGATGCGTTACACGCCCTCGGGTGTACCCGTAGCCAGTTTCAGTGTCGCAACATCCGATGAATGGAAGGATAAGGACACGGGGGCGAAGCAGGAACGCACCGAATGGCACAGGATTGTCGCATGGCGCGGTCTTGCGGAAGTGTGCGGCAAGTACCTGCGCAAGGGGAGTCAGGTTTATATCGAAGGGAGAATTCAGACCCGGTCATGGGAGGACAGAGACGGTGTTCAGCGTTATACGACTGAAATTATAGCACAGAACATGCAAATGCTCGGTTCCCCGGTGAAGCAGGAAAGAACACAGGAGTCCAGCGAAGGGTACCGCAGCGACGAACCAGCGACGATACCGGAAGACGATATACCTTTCTGATTTCCATTCCGGAAATTTTCGGGAGAGATGTCCATCTCCGGCCGGACTCACGTTTTCCCTGATCCGCCTTTGGTATTTCTCGTGGAGAAATTAGATGGCGGATTCAGGTTTTTGAGTCCGGTTTTTCTTCGTCCTTTTTTTCCTTGGAAGAATCGATTTCTTCGACGGGCTCCTGAGATGCCTTTTTGAAATTTTTGATCCCTTTACCGATTCCGCTACCGATCTCCGGCAATTTCCCCGCCCCAAATATTATGAGGATAATGATCATAATTATGATCAATTCCGGCATGCCTAGGCCAAACATCAAACACCTCCATCTCCCGGCGCAGCGGGAAGAACCTCTTCGCTTTTATGGTTTATGAGAGCGCAGCGGCCCGCTCAAATCCTGCAAAACGCGTGCATCAATTGTTTGAATTCCTCCGAATTCATGAAACTCCTGATTGAGCGCTGGTAACCGATCCAGGAAGACCACAGCGTCATCCACTCTTCATTGTGCCAGAAACAGTCGGGGGGACCTTCTTTTTGCATCATCGCTCTAAAATCATCGAAGTCGGTTTGGCAGTTCTCACACAGTATGAAATCCAGATCCTCAAAACTGGTCGGCCGCATTTCGTCGCCATCAAGTCGGCTTCCGCACATTGCACAACGAAATCGGCAGGAGGCGCATTGCACGAGTTTACGCAACGCCTGGACCTTGCGTGTTTTGGTTTCCAATTCCCGCCGCCGCCGCTTGGTTTGCAGGAGGTCCTCTATGTTAAGTATATTATCCATGGTGACATCCACCTCCGCCCGGTGGACCAAATCGTTTCTATCCGGATGATGACATCTCCATGCTAGCATCGACGAAGCCAGGAGTCAACAACGCCCCTGATCCACCATCAAGATGCCATCTCCCCGCATGGCGGGATGCAAGCAGCGGTGTTGCCTTTTTTCAATGGACCCCGGATCCGGACATGGTGGATTTTACGGTGCTTCCGAGCTTCGCCAGGTTGAGGCATACGGTGATGCCGGCCTCTTTCATCGCCTTGATCTTATCTTCGGCTCCCCCCTGGCCACCGGATATGATTGCCCCTGCGTGCCCCATCCTTTTCCCCGGCGGGGCGCTTCTACCGGCGATAAAGGAAACAACCGGTTTATCAAAATTCTCCTTGATATAGGACGCTGCCTGTTCTTCAGCGTTGCCGCCTATTTCTCCAACCAGAACCACGCCGTGGGTCTGCTCGTCCACCCGGAACATTTCGAGGATGTCTGTGAAGGTGCTTCCGACGATCGGGTCTCCTCCGATGCCGATGCACGTGCTTTGGCCGAGGTCTTCACGGGTCAGTTGATCGACCACCTCGTAGGTAAGCGTCCCGCTTCGGGATATCACCCCGATGTTCCCCGGGCGGTGAATCGGACCGGGCATGATTCCTACCTTGGTTTTTCCCGGGGAAATGACTCCAGGACAGTTCGGGCCGATCAGCACGGCTCCGCAGTCTTTCACGGCTTGAACGACGTTGAGCGAATCGAGAACCGGTATTCCCTCGGTGATGCATATGATCAACCGTATCCCGGCCGCTGCAGCTTCCATAATCGCATCTGCGGCGAACGGCGGCGGTACGAATATGCAGGACGTATTCACCTGTTCGGCTTCCACGGCTTGAGCGACCGTGTTGAATACGGGAACGCCGCATGCTTTGAGTCCGCCTTTGCCCGGAGTCACCCCTGCGCGGACCACCGTACCGTACTCGATCATGCGTTCGGTGTGAAACATTCCCTCCCTGCCGGTCATCCCCTGCACGACGACCCGTGTGCCTTCGTCTGCAAGAATGCTCATTGTAGGTCCTCCATTCTAATTTTCACCAACCACGTCTTGAACCAGCGAGGCGGCTTCGGCCAAATCGCCTGCGACCCGGAAGCTGAGACCACTTTCCTTCAAAATCGCCGCGCCTTCCTCGGCGTTGGTTCCTCTGAGCCTCACGATCATCGGAACGCCGACCGAGACTTTGGAAGCGGCCGAGCGAACGCCTTTTGCGAGCACATCGCAGCGCAGAATCCCTCCGAAGATGTTGATCAAAATCGCTTTGACGCGTTTATCGGAAAGAATGATTTCGAGACCTTTCCCGATTTTTTCTTCTCCCGCACCCCCTCCGACATCCAGAAAATTGGCCGGTCTGGCCCCCGCGGCCTGAATAACGTCCATCGTCGCCATGGCCAATCCCGCCCCGTTCACCATGCAGCCAACCGACCCATCGAGACGGATATAACTCAGATCAAATTCGTCGGCTTTTCTTTCGAGTGGATCCATTTCCGAGAAGTCATAAATGGATGCCAGCTCCTTCTGGCGGAACAGGGCATTGTTGTCGACGTCCACTTTGGCGTCTGCAGCTACGACGCCCCCCGAGGCGGTTACGACCAGGGGGTTGATTTCCACCAGGGAGCAATCGCATGAGATGAAAAGATTATAAAGATTAAGAATCATTTCTCCGAGCTTCCGGATCACGCCGGCGTCTGGAAGAGGGTGGATTCTGTAGGCAATATTCCTTGTTTGATAGGGCATCCATCCCAGCGCAGGATCGACATGCTCCCTGAAGATGGCTTCGGGCGCCGAAACCGCCAGGGCTTCGATGTCCATGCCTCCCGAAGGACTGAATATGACAATGGGTCGACCGGCCGAACGGTCTACGGTTACGCTGAGATAAAATTCCCTTTCTATTTGAAGCCCTTCCTCGACGAGCACCTTTCTTACAACAGCGCCTTCGGGTCCGGTCTGGTGCGTGACGAGTCTGACGCCGAGCAGATCCTTGGCGGCGGAAGCTGCTTCTTCGGCCGTGTCCACAAGCTGAACCCCTCCAGCCTTTCCTCTTCCTCCTGCATGCACCTGGGCCTTGACAACCCATGGCAGAGCCGTGGCCATCGATCGGATCTTTTCCGCTGCATGCTCCTTATCGGTGATTAACACCCCTTTCGGAACAGGGATGCTCCATTTATCGAACAGTTCCTTCGCCTGGTATTCGTGAAGTTTCATGTTTTTTGGCCTCCGTCAGGGCTTGTTTGATCTCCGGAATTTCCAGCGCCTCTGGGGCTAGAAAAATGATTCTCCTGAAATATAAGAGTTCCTCTATGGATTCCTTTATATCTTCGAGAGCCAGGTGAGCCTTTTTTTTGGGATACGGTGGAAGATCCGGGTACCATCGCCGTGCGAGCTCTTTGACCGAACTGACATCAATGATCCGGTAATGAAAGAACCTTTCCAGTTCAGGCATATGCTTTGCCAAAAAACGTCTGTCCTGCCATATCGTATTCCCGCAAAGCGGGCACTCGCCGGGATCGCAGTGAGCGGAAAGGAATGCCATGGTTTCCAGTTCAGCATCTCTGGTATCCGTGGTCGATTCCGCCACTCTGTTTAGAAGCCCTGAAGCGTGGTGATGGGCGCGACTCCATTCGTCGATGCCGGATAAAACCTTCGATGGATGATGGATGGTGATCGTCGGTCCTTCAGCTATAATGCGTAGGTGGGCATCGGTGACAATGGATGCCAATTCAATGATAACGTGTTTTTCAGGATCCAGACCGGTCATTTCCAGGTCCATCCAAACGAGATTGTTCTGCAAGAATAACCCCCTTAACAAGGCGTGGTTTCCAAGTTTAGCAGCTTTGTATCATCCCGTACTTGATAGCACGGAGTCAAGAGCATGAGCCAATAAAAAATTGCTGAGACTTGATTTTATGTGCAATGGCCGATAAAATCATTTTTTATGGAGAGATGGAATTTATTGTTCGATGGAGCGGCAAACACAAACGGAAAATGTGTTTTTTGCTGTGCTTTTTTGAATTTTTGTCTTGCATTTCGTCCTGTTATTGTCTAAAAGTACTAAAATTTCCAGCGGGCCCCGCTGGGCCGATCGATGCGACAAACGAGGTGTTCGGCACAAAGCGGTGGCCGGTCCATCTATTTTTCCGCTGGCGGGTTAAGCCGGCTGTTCTGATCCGTTAGGCATCCGAGAGGGCGGGATGGCCGCTTTGGTGCCTTTTTTATTTCATGGGTGTTCAAATGGGTTTGATTTCGGTTTCTTTAAAGGACGGTTCATCGAGCGAGGTAGAAGCTCCGATTGTCGTGATGGAAGCTTTGAAGCTTTTGAACGTGAAAAACCTTGGCAGAATTGCGGCGGTGCGGGTCAACGGTTCCGTGAAGGATCTCTCGACGGAACTGGAGGGCGATGCGGAAATAGAACCGGTTAATCTGGATTCTGAAGAGGGCCTCGAAATCCTTCGGCACAGCGCCTCCC
>Ga0068714_10006174_pt1 | contig 12324 bp, 14 predicted proteins | sample MTBNYHSulfiMetaG_FD_62988 | JGI IMG/M metagenome (GOLD analysis project Ga0068714, IMG submission 62988) | Enrichment culture microbial communities from rom New York Harbor, USA that are MTBE-degrading - MTBE-NYH (New York Harbor Sulfidogenic)... | ecosystem: Environmental > Aquatic > Marine >... | reverse complement strand
CTGGCACCCCTCTGTGAATAATGGTGATGTCGGCATCACCTAGCTCTTTCCTGATGCCCCACTTGAGCCCGTTCAAAACCTCTCTCGCGCCCATCTGGATCACTGATGATTATCGAGTTTGTTGAAAATTACCAGTTGCTCTGCGATATTCCCAAGGCGATGGCTATTTGCTCGCTGCCGTCGCCCTCAGCCGTCGGGCCATGTCCGGGGTACAAATCCCTCACCTTCAATTTACTCAATTTCCTGATGGAATTGACGAGGGCAGCGGTATCGCTGGTCGGGAGATCCGTCCGCCCCACATCACCGCAGAATACGGTATCCCCAGAAAAAAGGGCACCGAGTTTGGGCTCGAAGAGGCAGATGCTGCCGAAGGTATGCCCGGGTGTGTGGATGACCTCGAGTATAGATTCACCGAGCTCGATGCGATCACCGTCGCGCAACTTTCGCGAGATCTTGATGGGCTCAAGCTTCTCATCGAAAAATTGGGCCATGGTGACAAACTGTTCCCCTTTCTCGAGCAGTTCCGCCTCGGACTCGTGAATGGCGACTTTGCATCCCGCCTTCACAAAGTCGTAGTCGCCCCCGATGTGATCGAAGTGACAGTGGGTGTTGATGAGGAGCTTGACATCGCTGGGCTTGAACCCCAGGTCCTCCAAATTCTGCTTCACCGCACCGAAGCATCTTCCCGTGCCCGCGTCAATGAGTGCCACCGTCTTGTCCACGAGGAGGTACATGTTGGAGTCGGAGCCGATTCCACCGACCTGATGTATTTTCATATTAACCACTTCTCATTGGCTCGTAATTAAGTTATCAAGTTTTCTAATCCGGCTTCGTGCGCCAACTCCAAGGCTTTTTTGAACTCTTTGTCCAAAAGCGGTCGCGAAATCTCAGGATAGTCCTTGGCTTTGGCCTCCGGCCGATACTGATCCATCAGATTTACTCGGGTTTCTTTTCCGAGATTTGCCGCTATCCACCGCATGACCGGACGCGTGCAGCATTCTACATGGTTCGGCAAGACCAGATGTCGGATAATAACTTCGGCATCCGCTGACGCCAAGAGGTGGTTACGCGACATGACCTCGAGGTACCTCAGCACTTTGGAATAAACCTGGGCGCAGCGGTCGTTTCCGTATTTGAAATCTGTCAGATATATGTCCTGGGTTCCGAAAAGCAGCTTCATTCCTTCCGTCGACATGTACATGTTCGAGTTCCAGACGCTGGACAAATTCGCCTCGCACAAGTTCAAAGTCTCGACGATGGCGTGGAGATTCGGGGTCGGATCTCCACCTACCCAGTTGACGTTTCTCGCCCCCTCCTTTTTGGCGCCTTCAACAAGCTTGGCCAAGTTGTGCGGCGAGACCGTGGTCCCCTCATTGGGAAACTGGGAGATGTCCCAGTTCTGGCAGTACTGGCACTGGAAGGTGCAGCCGTTGAAGAAGACGGTGTAGCTGGGAACGAGCTCAGGTTCCTCGCCGTGGTGCATGAATTCGGAGGCCATCCGCGGCAATTCGCCCACTCCGCAAAAGCCGCTCTCTCCAGCGATTCGGTCGGTTCCACATCTCCGTTCGCAGAACCGGCATGATTTTAGGACGCGGCGAGCCAGCTCCACCTTCAAGTCCATGAGCGAAGTTTCTGGTTTTTCCAACACCTCCATTTTCACCTTACCGTCGTTGACACCGGAGAGCAGTCTGCGGAGCCCGAGCAGGCCTTTTTCATGAGCTCTCCAGAGCTCGGCGTCCGTTGCCGACAAATCCGTTTCTACTTTTAACTTCTTGCAGACCTGGAATCTGGCCGGGAGCTTGCCCTCGACCACGGCGAAGTAACGGGGCAGACCGGCTCTCGTCCTCTCGTCGTGCAGCACTTTTGCCGCGTCAGGCCTCAAAACCCGCCACAAAACGACCACCAATCACCATTAAATAAGCCCGCGTTAAAGAATTTCTGCAGGGAATGAAATGATAGTCATAGCCGGCTCGGCCTCTCCAAAACTTTCTGCCCAAGTGGCTAATCTTCTCGGCGCCGAACTAGTCAACGCCGAGTTCAAACGCTTCCCGGATGGCGAAATTTATGTCAGGGCCGAGGCCGAAGTCAGGAGAAAACCGGTGGCAATAATACAGACCACATGTCCTCCCCAAAACGACAACCTTTTCGAACTTCTGCTGCTCTTGGACGCGGTCAAAGTCCTCGGGGCGTCCAGGATTGTGGCGGTGATTCCCTACCTCGCCTACGCGCGCCAGGACAAGCGGTTCAAGCCCGGGGAGGCCATAAGCCTGCGTACCGTCAGCAAGCTGATAAGCCAATCCGGCGCTGCAGAGGTGATTACCATCGATGTTCACCAGGAGGAGGCACTCGGCAACTTTTCCATTCCTGCCTTCAGCCAGACCGCCATGCCGCTGATTGGGCGCCATCTCAAGAGCCTTGACCTGAGGAACCCGGTAATCATCGGCGCCGACCAGGGCTCCATGAAGCGCGCCACTTTGGTCGCTCTGGAACTCGGGGCCGAACACTACTTCCTTGAGAAGCGCAGGATTTCCCCTGAGAACGTCGTGATTTATCCCAAGAACCTCTCTGTGGAGAACCGCGACGTGGTGATGGTGGACGACATAGTGAGCACGGGCGGGACGATAATCTCCGCGACCAAGATGCTCATGGAGCAGGGAGCGCGCGACGTCTACGTCGCCTGCGCGCACCCGGTCCTGGCCGGGAACGCCATGGAGCGGCTCAAGGAGGCTGGAATTAAACAGATCATCGCGACGGACACAATCGAGAAGGACGTGAGCTTAGTTTCTGTCGCGCCTTTAATCGCAGACATGCTAAAGTAGGGTTTCCAGATGCCCAGTTTAATGTTCGTGCTTTCTGGGGAGCACAGGACTCTCTCCGCTGCTGAGGCTTCCGCGGCGATAAAAGCCGAGCGCAAGGCCTTTAAAGTAGTCGAGCAGTTGGACCAGGTTTTGGTAACGGAGACCAAAGCCAGCCCAGAAATCTTGGCGGCACGGCTCGCCATGAGCCGGGAGATATGCAACCACATCTGCACCTCCGGAGCCACCGAAGAGGAGATCCTCGAGGCAGTTAGTTGCTCCGACATCGTCGACATGATACCGCATGGGAAAAGCTTCGCGGTCCGAGTCGAGCGGGTGAAGAAGAGCTCACCTGCCATAGACAAGATGGGTTTATCGAGAAAATTGGCTGGAATTATTGCCGAGGAAATAGAATTCAAGGTCGACCTCGCCCACCCCCAGATAGAGTTCTTGGGCATTTTGACCGGTGACAAATGCGTTTTCGGGATAACCGTCGCAAGAGTTGACCGCGGGCAGTTCACCAAACGCAGACCGACATCGAGGCCCGTCTTCCACCCCAGCACTCTGAAACCGGCCTTGGCTAGGTGCATGGTGAACCTAGCCAGGACGCCACGCAGCGGCACTTTCCTGGATCCGTTTTGTGGCGTGGGCGGTATCCTGCTTGAGGCCGGCCTTATCGGCGCGCAATTGATTGGAGTTGATATCGCGCGTGACATGATTGACGGAGCTAAGACAAATCTCGAATCGGAAGGCATCAAAAACTTCCAGTTGATGGTGGGAGATGCCCGCAAGCTCCCTTCATTGGAAGTGGAGGCCATCGCCACCGACCCGCCCTACGGCCGCCAGTCCACAACTGGCGGCGCTGAGCTCAAAGGCCTTTACCAGGAGGCGTTGCCCTCGCTTGCCGGAGTTCTCAAGAGAAGGGGCCACATGTGCATAACCTCTCCGGTGGAAATAGACCTCGAAGAGAATGCCGAAGGCTCTGGATTGCGTATCATAGAGAAGCACGAGCAGAGGGTACATCGCAGCTTGACGAGGCGAATTTACGTCTTTAAAAAAAAGTAATTTGAAAATCACTTCCTTTTCTTAATCCCCATGAAAACCAAAAAAGATGAAAACGAATGAACAAATAACGCACGAAACAAAAGATTGAAAGTATAAAAGTAAAAAGCAAGATATCATTTTAGTGGACAAATGAACGACGTGTTTCCAATAATACTGGCTTTGTTGGTTCTAGGTTTACTGCTCACGATTTTTACCGTCGTAATTTGGAAAAAGAGGAAAGGAGCGAAAACTGAGACAGACTATCGGGCCTTTTACGTACTTGGAATTTGTTTCGCGCCTTTGGGCATAGTTTTAATGATAACGATAGGCAATCCCGGAATGTTGGGAATGACTGGGCTCGGCGTTGCATATATTGCGATTGGTTTGGCTAATCGAGACAAGTGGAAGAAGAAATGACCAGGAGACCAAATTTTCCTTATATGGAAAAGCCGGCGACCCAGATAACTCCTCAAGAAATGAATCGCATAAATCACACTTTTCACAATTATAGGATACTTCGGAAATTTTAGACTTCGGATAAAAAATTAGTCGGCGGATTCCGCATTTCGCGACGCCCCGCCGTTGCGCCTCCTTGCCGACACTATCCCGCCTGTTTGTCAATTTTGAAGCCAAAGCGTTAAGCTTGCCTTTCGAAGCTGGGATTTCCGACTAAGGAGAGTGAAGATTTTCATATTCCCGTCACAGTATAAATTATCTTTTGAAAATTTAATAGATTTCCCTCAAAATCGTTGATTCATGAACTCGTTCATATGTTTTCCAAAATTTTAAAAAATATTATTCAAATAAGTCTAAGCAAGTCAGCTCGGCTTCTTCTAGCTACTTTTTGAGCTTTTGCTTTTTTTAAAATAGTAGAAGTCTCGCGCTTCGGATCGCGGCTCTGACAGAATTTTGTACATTTCTGGTCTGCGGTAACTTAGCGGAGCCGGGAGGGATTTGTACGGCTTGGGCAATTTCATTGTCTGCTTGGCTCCCCTTAGCCACGCGAGTCTGTCCAAATCCAAATTTGCGGTTATGATTCCTGGTTTTTTCGACTCGGCGAGGGTTTCTTCTGGCCCGTATATTGCTGCCATTCCATCTTCCATTCCCCAAATGTTTTGGCAGGTCACTAGATAGAAATGGTTCTCTATCGCCCTTGCCCGGAGTAACACCTGCCAGTTCTCGGTGAGTTCGTAGACGGCGCCGCCAATTGGGGCGAAGACAATGTCTGCTCCCATGAGCGCGAGAACCCTGGGCAGCTCGGTGCACCAGATCTCCGAGCAAATCAAGAAGCCCAGATTCCCGTACTCCGTCTTAATCACCTTGAGCTCCTCTCCAGGGACCACCGTCTTTTCCTTCATGAAAAATTCATCCACTTCGGGAAGATTCGGCTGAACGCGGTTGTAAGTGCCAATTACTTTTCCTTTTGGTCCAATCAACTTCGAGGACAGGTAAAATGGGTTTTTGACCCCAAACTTTTCATAACTCTCTGCTTTTTCGACAGTCCCGGCGATTACGTATACTTCTCTTTCCTTGGCTTTCTTGGAAAGGGCGCCTAAAGCCGAGTATTTTGGCGGGCCAAAATAGGGACCGGGGTAACCCTCGGGGAAGAGGATTATTTTCGCACCACTGTCAGCGGCTTTATCTATATGCTGGAGCGCAATGGCAACGTTTTTTTCTTCGTCATCCCTGTGAGTGCGCGGCTGAACTGCCGCCACTTTTACTTCCACGATTGCACCATTACCACATTCAAATCAAATTTTATAAGTTTTGTGAAGTTTGAAATTGGAGTTGTATCATGTGCTCGCTCGACCTCAGCTATTTAACTTTTGTGAAGAATTAATCTTGAGATGACGATGGAAATTATATTTCTGGGGACCAGTGGCAGCATCCCCACAGTTAATCGCGGGATCCCGGCGATAGCTCTGAAGAGGGATAGGGAAATTCTGCTTTTCGATTGCGCCGAGGGCACCCAGCGGCAGATGAGCTTTGCCCACCTGAGCCTGATGAAGGTCTCGGCGATTTTCATAACCCACCTTCATGGTGACCACTTCCTTGGCCTCGCCGGCCTCGTCCAGACGATGTCGCTGCTGCTGCGCTCGTCCCCGCTCGATGTCTACTGTCCCGTCGGAGAGCGCGAGAGGCTTGAAACCTATCTCAAAATACCTCACTACACACTCACTTTCGAGGTGAAAATCCGCGAGCTGAGCCCCGGTGACGAAATCCACAAAAGTGGCTACAGGATAATGACTTCCGCGGTTGACCACTCAGTTCCCTCGCTTGCCTATGCTTACGTTGAGGACGAGCGCCCCGGAAAGTTCGACATGGCAAAGGCTTCCGCGCTCGGCATGAAGAGCGGACCCGACTTCTCCAAGTTAAAGGCAGGGCTGAGCGTCAAGCTGAAAAGCGGACGTACTGTGAAGCCCGCTGAAGTGATGGGTTCGCCCCGTCCCGGCAGAAAAATAGTATACACTGGCGACACCAGGCCGAGCGAAAAAGTCGTGGAACTTGCGAGAGGCGCCGACGTGTTGATTCATGACTGCACTTTCGCCGACGAACTTGCCAAAGCAGCCGAGGAAAACTCACACTCCAACCCGAGCAAGGCGGCTGACGTGGCCATGAGGGCTGGTGTCGGGCAACTGGTGCTCACGCACATCAGCTCTAGGTACGAGGATGACTCATCCCTTCTGGAGCAGGCCAAGAAGGTCTTCCCGAAAACTATTGCCGCTAGTGACCTTATGGTGATAGAAGTCCCGTTGTCGAAGTAAAAAAATACTTGAGATTCTGGTAATGGCTGTCTGTGCCCAGCTTCTTTGGTTATGTTAGGCTAATCGTGCTGAAAGAGGGAGTCGTCTAGGTTCGGGTTGATTTGGATGTCGTATATCCTGACCGTCGCACCAGTCGATGGCTCTGTGTATGTGTATGTCCCCCCGAATTCTCCGGTCCATCCTCTGAGCTGATCTTTGGCCTGCTCGAAAGCTTGGTCCATTTGTTCCCAGTATTGGTCGAATTCGCTTGACATATCCATCCAGATTCCGCCAGTGAACGCCCACGCACTTCTCTCGGACTCGTTGATGACTAAGACCATGTTCTGGCCCATCAGCGTCAAGTCGACTCGCATCATCAAGTCTGAGGTACCGATGCCTTTGACCTTGAAGTCCATTGTGGTCAGCGTGTCTTCGACCGTCATGTCCATCTTCATGCTCAATGAGGCCGCGTCTTCAATGCTTGCGCTTGTGGTGGTGGTTCCGGAAGATCCGCCGCTCAGGGCCACGTAGGCCCCGACGCTCACCACGGCAGCCGCGACGACGACTATCGCCACGATAACTAACGGAGCTATCCCTTTGTGATCCATTGTATTATCTCCAGATTTGAAGTCGCAGCTCCAGCTCATAAACTTATGTTATCTTTCAGGGTCGTTGAAATAATAAAATTGGGGCTCAGGCTGGAGGTTGCGTTCATCTAATTTCACGTAACCCTCTTCTCGTCATCGCCCGTTCTAACTATGGTTGGTAGTATTTTTAGATTTTGTTTTGATGAAATGGTGTATTTTTTTAAGAAATCACTTCGGCTTTGCCTTTCTCAAGCTGCCGTCTTGGGAGAGGTAGGCGTCAATGGACTTGGCCGCTTTCTTACCGTCGCCGATGGCCGAAATCACCGTTGCGGAGCCGCGGATGATGTCGCCGCCTGCGAATATTCCCTCTCGGCTCGTCGCGCAGTTCTCATCGACCTCGAAGTAGCCCCACTTGTTCGTCTTCACTCCGGTCGCGCTCCTGGCCACGAGCGGGTTAGCACTGGTTCCGATGGCATCGATCACCATGTCCGCCTTGATGACGAAGTTAGAGTTCTCGATTGGGATGGGCTTCCGTCTGCCTGATTCGTCTGGTTCGCCGAGCTTCATCCTGATGCATTCCATTCCAGTCACATTGCCTTTGTCGTCTCCCAGTATCTTCACAGGTAGGGTCAGGAAGTCCATGACTACTCCCTCCTCTTCGGCATGGTGCACCTCCTCCTCTCTCGCCGGCGCCTCGTCCTTGGTCCTGCGGTAGACGATGTGCACTTCTTTGGCGCCGAGCCTCAGGGCTGTCCTCGCCGAGTCCATGGCCACGTTGCCCGCGCCGATGACGGCGACCTTCTCGCCGATCTTGATTGGTGTGTCGAACTCTGGAAAGAGATAAGACTTCATCAGGTTCGAGCGCGTCAGGAACTCGTTGGCTGAGTAAACGTCGTTCAGGTTCTCGCCAGGGATCATCATGAACTTCGGCGCGCCCGCCCCGTTGGAGAGGAATATTACATCGAACTCCTTGGCGAGCTCGTCAACGCCTTCGGTGAGTCCGACGACAAAGTCGGTGACCAGCTTGACGCCCAGGTCCCTGGCTTTGTTGACCTCCCAGTCGACGATTGCCTTGGGCAGTCTGAACTCTGGGATACCATATATCAACACGCCGCCGAGTTTGTGCAGGGCCTCGAATATCGTCACATCGTAACCCTTTCTTGCAAGGTCTGAGGCGCAGGTGAAGCCTGCGGGCCCGGAGCCGACGATGCCGACGCTTTTTTCTTTCCTAATCGTGGATGGTTTGTCCTTGACGTCATTTTTTCTGGCCCAGTCGGCCACGAAACGTTCTAGCTTTCCGATAGCGATAGGCTTCCCCTGCTTGGCGTAGATGCACGCCTTCTGGCACTGCTCCTCTTGGGGACAGACTCGGCCGCACACCGCTGGCAGGCTGTTATTCCTCAGTATCGTCAAATAGGCTCCCGCGAAGTCCTCGTCGACCATTTTCTTGATAAACTCCGCGATATTCACCTCGGCCGGGCATCCGCCTTCGCATGTCGGCGTTTTGCACTGTAGGCAACGCTGAGCCTCGTAGATTGCGTCTTCGGTAGTGTAGCCCAGGGGGACCTCGTTAAAGTTCTTCACTCTCTCCTTAGGCTCTTGTTCCTTCATCTGGCGTGGCAATCTCTTAGCTCGCTCAGGTATAGGTATGGGCTCTGCCATTTCATTCACTGTGCTCCTTCTTGTAAAGGTCAAAGGCGAGCTTCTCCTGGGGTTTGTAGCGCACCAGCCTGTTGATGAATTCCGTCCAGTCCACGCGGTGACCGTCGAATTCGGGGCCGTCCACGCAGGCGAACTTCATCTCGCCAGCGATGGTGACTCTGCAAGTGCCGCACATGCCGGTTCCGTCCAGCATTAGCGAGTTCAGGCTGACAGTTGTCTCTAGTCCGTGTGGCTTGGTGACTTCGCAGACCGCTTTCATCATCACGGCAGGCCCGATGGCCCAGGCCCTCTTCACCCCTTTCTCCCTCCGAAGCACTTCGCTGAGCAGCTCGGTCACGAATCCTTTGTGCCCATAGCTGCCGTCGTTGGTGGCAACCAGGAGCTCCGAAGAAACTTCCCTCATCTCGTCTTCCATTATCAGTATGTCCTTGCTCCTCGAGCCGATGATGCTGATCACTCTGTTGCCGGCCGCTTTCAATTCTCGCGCTATTGGGTAGACTGGAGCGACCCCTATGCCGCCTCCGACCACCACCACAGTGCCATAGCTCTTGATTTCCGAGGGGATGCCTAGCGGGCCGACTAGGGAAAAAAGCCCGTCGCCCTCGTTAAGACTCGACAACATCGAGGTCGTCTTGCCGACAGACTCGAAGACCGTGCGGATAGTCCCTTTCTTCCTGTCGTAGTCGGCGATGGTCAGCGGGATCCTCTCCCCTTTCTCGTGGACCATCAAAATCAAGAATTGCCCCGGCTTGGCCCCTTTGGCTAACAAGGGAGCATGAATGGTCAGGGAGGTGATTCCAGTGGCAATTTTCTTCTTCTCCGTTATTTCGAATATGTGCTTCACCAGCGTTTTGTTTAGAATAAACGCAGCGTGACGAACTTTAAGTTTTTCGATTTAGGCTCGGGCCGAAATGGTTCAATAAAGATTAAATTTCGACCATTTTTAACTCATGGATGGGCTTTCCCTCGTGAGTCCGCGGAGCGAGATAGTCAATCATTGTTTCTATGTTTGGCGACTCCAAAGTCAAGACTATCGGACCCAGTGGCGACTCTCCCTCGGTGAAGCTTACCTTGCCCACGAAAGCGACTTGCTTGTTCAGCAAGAGCTTGGTCGTGTTGTCGCTCTTGTTGGAGAACATGACTGCCCTGGCGGCGTCTAAGATTCCCTGCCGCCTTAGGAGTTGGTGAAAATGTGAAAGGGACTCAGTTTCCGTCGACTCACCCACCAAGGAGTGCCCGACGAGCTCTAGATTTAAGTTCGGGAATAATTTCCCCACCGCTGCCTCCACCTTTTCCCTTGATTCGGTGGGTTTGACATCCGTCTCCACACGTAATTTCAAGTTTTCCCACCGGTTATTTTTTTGAAAATCTCCTCGGTCTTCTCGCGCAGGCCCCCTATGTTGCCCTCGTTCAAGATCATGAAATCTGCCATGGCAATTGCGTCTCCCAACCCCCAGCTCAGTTCCCGCTGGTCCTTCTCCCTGAAGCTTTCCTTGGTTATTGTGTCGTCTGCTCTCTTCCTGGAAGCGATTCTGAGATATCTCGTCTCTTGGCTTGACCAGACGCCTATGGCGCGAAAATTCTTCCCGAAGCTTTTGCGAAATTCCTCTACTTCTGCTATTCCCCTTATTCCATCGACCACTATGGCCTTTTTCCCCTTCCCGGAATCCTCGATGAGCGGAACGCAGCGTTTGGCTATGGCACCCATGCCCTCTTCTTTTCGGAATTCGTTGGAGAGTTTTCCGACGTTGGCTTCAGTTATGTTCTGGCTGCGGCGCTTCAGCTCATTCCAAACGACGTCGCCCATCCTCACGCTTGGGACATCGAACTTTGCAAGAGCCTTGGCGACCTCTGACTTTCCAGATCCAGGTAGGCCGACGATGCCCATTACCTGGAGCGTCATCACAACTCGACCACGATTAAGGTAGTAGTGTTCGTGACCCCAGGTATGCTTCGTATGTCCCCAAAGACAGACTTGGTCAACTTCTCCAGTGAGTCCACTTCGATTCTGGCGACTATGTCATACGGACCAGCGACGGCTTCGGCCTTTTTGATGCCCTCCATCAACTTCACTTTCTTGAAAACTTCCGAAGTCTTTCCGGGCTCTGCCGAGATCAGGCTATAGGCACTTACCATTCCTATCCCTCCGAATTAATCTCAGCGACTGGATTTAAAAACACGTGCCCGTACCGCACGATTTTATGCAGATACATTCTTTGGCAAATGTTTAATTGGCAGCTCGAAGAATGAATCATGATAATTATGGGTCCAGATGACGATCTCGAAAAAATACGGGAAAAGAAAATGAGGGAAATGATGAAGAAGCCTGGTGAAAGCAAGTCGAAGTTGGATGGACCCGTGGACTTAACGTCTGCGAAGTTCAAAGAGTTTGTCCAAAGTTACTCTGTTGTCGTGGTCGATTGCTGGGCGCCCTGGTGCGGTCCATGCCGCATGGTTGCCCCCGTCATTGAAGAGCTGGCACGAGACTACTCTGGAAGGGTGGCCTTTGGCAAACTTAACGTGGACGAGAATCCCTCTGTCGCTTCGGATTATCAGATAATGAGCATCCCGACCCTACTGGTGTTCAAGAACGGCAAGCCCGTGGACCGGATTGTGGGCGCCATGCCGAAAAATGCTCTTGAGCCTAAGATAGCGCGACACCTCTGACGAAAACAGCTTAGCCCTTGTAGTAATACGGTTTCTTGATGTAGCCGAAGGCATCCAAAGTCGCTTCGATTGCTTGGCCGACGGCCGCTGCGACCTGCTTGACGCGCCCCGCGGTCACATCGCCGACGGCGTAAATCCCTTGGACGTTGGTCCTCTGCTTCACGTCAACTAAGATGTAGCCATTTTTGTCGACTTGTACTCCCGCTTCCTTGAAGATTTGGCTGTTGGGGATTTCTCCAGCATTGACGAAAACGCCGTCGATTTTCAACTCCTTGGTTTCACCTGTCTTGTTGTTTAAAAGAAGCACGCTTTGGACTTTGGTGTCTCCTTTTATTTCCTTGATTTCAGTATTCCAAAGGAACTCAACTTTTCTTTCCTGTAAATCTTTAACTAGGGCTTCCTCCGCCCTCATTTCTTCCCTTCTGTGGGCCAGTTTGACGCTAGAAACCAGGTTTGCAAGGTGGATGGCAGAAATCGCCGCCGAGTTCCCACCCCCGACGACCAGAACGTCTTTGCCCCTGAAGAAGGCGCCGTCGCAAACTGAGCAGTAGCTGACCCCTTTACCACGAAACTCTCTTTCACCTGGGACGTTGAGTTCACGATAGTTGGATCCAGAAGCGATGATGATGGCCGAGGCTTCATACTCGGTTTTTTCTGTTTTTACCACCCGCTTCTCGCCGATTATGTCGAGGCCAATCACCTTCTCGAATTGGTGTATGGGCACTTCGAACTTTTTGCAATGTTCCGCCATCTTGCCGACCAGCTCTTGACCGCTCACAGATGGGAAGCCCGGATAATTTTCAATCAGTGGCGCATCAGCAGCAG
>Ga0068714_10006171_pt1 | contig 12327 bp, 8 predicted proteins | sample MTBNYHSulfiMetaG_FD_62988 | JGI IMG/M metagenome (GOLD analysis project Ga0068714, IMG submission 62988) | Enrichment culture microbial communities from rom New York Harbor, USA that are MTBE-degrading - MTBE-NYH (New York Harbor Sulfidogenic)... | ecosystem: Environmental > Aquatic > Marine >... | reverse complement strand
GTTGACTTGGAGGTTGCCATCCCCGCCATGCTGGTGCTAACCGACGCTTGGCACCCGGGTTGGCAGGCTAGCGACAATGGTCAACCCGTTCGCCTTCTTCGGGTCAATCATATTCAGCGCGGGATCTGGCTGGAAACCGGGACGCATCGGGTGAGGATGGAGTTTTTCCCCTCGTGCGTGGCCGCCGGCCGCTGGTTTTCAATAGCCGGCGTCTGCTTATGCGCTCTCTACCTCTGGGTCGGCCGCCGGAAGGAATAGCCGGATGAGGATACTGCTCGTCAATCCGAACTATTATGAAGCCATCTACGGCCGGTCGGTAGTCAAGATGGCGATCAACCGCGGGACTTCTCCCCTGGGGCTCGCTTTGCTCGCGGCGCTGGCCGAACAGGCCGGCCACCAGGCCGAGGTCTTGGACATGAACGCAAACGACCTCGCCGCGTCCGATCTTCTGCGCGAGGTTGCTCGGTTCCGGCCCGACCTGGTCGGTTTCACCATGGTCACCCCGATGTATCCGCTGGTGAAAAAATACGCTGCCGATTTGCGGAAACACTCTTTCGCCGGGATCCTGGCCGCGGGGGGGCCTCATCCCACCGCCTTGCCCGGTGACACCTTGTCCTCGTCGGAACTTGATTTTCTCGTGACCGGCCCCGCGGATATTCTTTTTGCGGAGTTGGCCGCGGGGCGGTGGGATTATCAGAACGTCTGGAACAAGCAAGACGGAGCGGTAACGGAAGGAAGTCGTTCCCTGGAACGCGCTCTCCGCCTGGACGACCTTCCTTTTCCCCGGTACCGGCCGGGGGATATTGCCAAATATGTTCACCCGCCGCTTACCTCCAGACGCAACCCGGTCGCCAATATGGAGACAAGCCGCGGGTGTTTCGCGGATTGCGTTTTCTGCAACAAGAAGATATTCGGGCGAGGTTACATTGCCAAGTCGCCCGGTAGAATAGTGGATGAGGTTGATTTCCTTCTCCGCGAAGGTTTCCGGGAGATTCATATCGTGGACGACGGTTTTTCCACGCGACCCGAAAGGGTTATATCAATGTGCGAGGAAATACTGTCAAGGGGGCTCGATTTCACCTGGTATCCCAACGGAGGGATTCGGGCGGACCGGGTAAGCCCGGAGATGTTCTCAATAATGAAGCGCGCGGGTTGTTACAAGGTCCCATTCGGCGTGGAAAGCGGCTCCCAGAAGGTTCTGGACGCGGTGGGGAAGGGGATAACGCTGGAGGCTATCGAGCGGGCGGTCCGGTTGGCGGGCGAGGCCGGGCTGGAAACGGAGTGCAACTTCATGCTCGGGCTTCCCACCGAGACCCAGGCGGACGCTTTCAGCTCTTTTCGATTCGCCAAGAGACTTAAGGCGGATTACGTCAAGTTCGCGATCACCATTCCGCTTCCCGGAACCAGGCTTTTCTCCGCCCTGGAAGCGGAGGGGAGAATACTGAGCCGGGATTGGGGCCTTTTCAATTACGCGACGGATCCTGCCCTTCTTTACGCGCACGATTCCATCGGTTCCCGGGACCTGTTTAGGTTGTATAAGAAATTCAACAAGGGCTATTATTTCAGGATTTCCTATGTCCTCAACCGCCTGAGAAAAAGCATTCACGAAAAAAGGCTCTGGAGCGATCTCAAGAATGCCTGCCTCCTTCTCTCCAACTAAACCTGCCAAGGTTGACGCCTGTGCCTTCCCGGCGGGGCGACATATCCTTTTTTTCAACCCCCCCAGCGCCCACAAGCTTTACCGCGGGATCGTCTGCACCTGGCTTTCCAAGGCGATCTATGTGTGGAAGCCACTGGATTTCATCATCCTCAGCGGTTGGGTCCCCCCGGACATTCGGCTCAGCCACTTGGACAGCTTTGTCCATCGGGTGGACCTGCCGCAGGCTTGTGACTACGTCGCCCGGGAAAAGGTCAGCCTTCTGGTCATGGCTATGTCCTCAATCGTCTGGGGAGAGGACCTGGAAACCCTGGGCGCCATCCGCGACCGTTTCCCCGATCTTAAGATAGCCGTATTCGGGGATGTCTTCCAGGAGCGGGAGTTTGTGGAACAGGTTCTTCCACTGCGGGCCGCCGTTATCCGGCACCCGCTCGCCCCCGGCTTGCGGGCGTTCTTCGAGACCGGCCGATCCACTACCCCGGCGGTGATAGAGAATCTGGGTCCGGGAACTTCCGGGCTGCCTTCCCTGGCCATCAACTCTCCAGTCGAACTCCCGGTTCCCCGCCAGGAGCTTTTCCTGAACTTGAAACAGCGTTCCCCCTTCGACAAGTACCGGCGGGCGACTATCGTCAACACCAACTGGAGCTGTCCGTTCAAGTGTTCCTACTGCTCGTATTCCTCGCCTTATCTTCCTTTCGCCTATCGCAGCGCGGCGAGCGTATTGGCCGAGCTGGAAAAGTTGAAGAAGATGGGGGTCAGGGAAGTGTTTTTCGGAGACCCTACTTTCGGGACCCCGCGCCAGGTCGGGCTGGAGATACTCGACGGCATGCAAGAGAGGGGCCTGCGCTTCAGTTGGCACTGTTACATGACCCCCAAAAACGTTTCGGACGATTTTCTTGAGCGGATGGCGGAATGCGGATGTCACACGATCATCGTGGGAGTGGAAAGCAGCCATCCCGAAGAACTCGCCCGTTTCAACCGGAATATCAGCACATCTGAAATCGGCGGGTTCGTCGGAAAGTGCCATCGACTGGGAATGGAAGTCTGCGGGGATTTCATCCTCGGGCTCAACGACTCGCCCGATGACTGGAAGACGATGACGGATTTTGCCATCGCGCTCCGGCTCGATTACGCCTCCTTCAATATCTACATCCCGATGCTGGGGGCCCGGGAACGAAAGCTGGCGATTGAAAAGGGAACGATCCAATCGGGGGAGTGGGGTTACGACACGACGGCCCAGCGTAAGAGCCTGGTCAAACACGCGGAGAACCGGCTGAAGTGCGTCCGCCGGTTTTTCGGCCGGCCGGGATATTGGCTCAGGCGGCTTTTGAAGCTGAGAACTTTCGACGAGATGATCATCAAGCTGGAGGAATTTTGCCACTTGTTTCTGGTCCGAAAGTGAAAGGGGAAGGCCCCGCGCGGGAGATGGGAGCTGGCGCCGGGAGATCCGGCTGGTGGCGGGATTGGCTTGCTTTGGGTTTGACTTTCGGGGGGGGGCTGATCTTATTCAACGCCCTCTTCGGGCGTTTTCCCATTTATCTTCTGGTGCCGGGCCGGCCATTTTTAAGCATACCCGTCGGCATGGCACTGGAGATGGCTTTCTGGTGTTTCCTTTCTTCGCTCGTCGGGTTGCTGGTGGAAGCGTGCCGGAAGATATGCCGGGGTAATTTCTCCTGGCACCGGGGAGTTCAGGTTTCAGTCCTGCTGGTTCTCGAAGCGTTTTTAACGGTAGTGCTGCTGGACGTGATGATGCGGCGGGGATTGTTCCGCTTTTTCGCGCCGCCGCCGCCCAGGGATAATTGGCTTTTCTGGGGGATGCCGGTTATCTCCGGCGGCGCGGGAATTGCCGTGACCCTGGCCTGCCGGAACCGGCCCGCGGAGCTGCGGGAGTGTGATGGGAGAAACCTGGGACTGCTGGCCTTGCTCTTCAGCGCCGTCTGGGCGGCAGTCTTCAACCGCACCATGGCGACTACCCAGTTGCCCTTTCCCCTGGATTCTAGCCTAGTCTTGCTCAAACCCCACCTGGTTCCGCTGGCGGGAGTTTTCCTGGGGCTGTCCCTGCTCTGGTTTGTCGCCGCCCGGTGGCGCTGGACAATTTCCCATCTGGCCCGGAATACGGCCATAACGGCAATGGCCGCCACGATTTTTCTCGCAATTTATTATTGGTATCCCTCCGGCGAGAAAAGGCCCCATATCCTGGTTTCTCTCTGGGACGCCGCCCGCGCCGGGCGGATGTCGGTGTATGGATACTCGGAAAACACCACGCCGTTTCTCGGAGAATTGGCCGATCGAGCGGTGATTTTCGATCAGGCCGTGACTCCCGCTAATTACACCCTGCCTTCACACGCGTCATTTTTCCTCGGCCTTCCTTACCGCGCGCATGGATACCACATCGGCGATGGTCGTGATGTGATTCGCTACCGCGGCGAAATCACCCTCCCCGACCGCTTGAGGGAGATAAGCTATCACCCCGTCCTCTTCAGTGAGAACCCCTGGGTGATGGCCGTGGACAAGGGTTTTGCCGAAGCCAGGTTTTTCGAGAAGATGGGGCTTTACGCCGACCTTCATCTCGGCGGCGGCTGCGAAATGGGGGCCAAAGTGTCCCCCCGGCGCTACCCGAACTCATTTCCGGGACGGATGCTCCTGGACTGGTTGGAGTACGGTCGCGATGGTTTCTATGCCCCGACTCTGGATAATATCCAGCTCCGGGCCGTTGCCGAGTTGTTCTTGCGGTCTCGGCGCACCGGCCCGGTCTTTTTGTTCTGGAACCTGATGAATGTCCACGACCGCTATCATCCGTACGGCAATTGGAAATTCGGGCAATTGGTGGACAATTACGATTTCGCCGGCGAATATGATCTGGGCATCAGGTATTCCGATGCCCGGTTCGAGCGCTTGTACCGGCTGGTCGAATCCTTGGGTGAACTTCCGCGCACCCTCTTCCTGGTGACGTCCGATCACGGCGAGTTTCTGGGCGAGTTCAATCTGGTCGGCCACCACAAGGGCTTGTTCGAGCCGGTGCTCCGGGTTCCCCTGGTGGTACTGCATCAGGATTTTGCTCCCCGGCGAGTGGCGGCCCCCGTTTCCTTAAGCCGGTTTTTCGACTTAGTGGAAGCGGCCGCCACGGGCAAAATACAAGCCGAGGGCGGGAATCTGCCGGAAGTCTTGCGGGGCCGTGATATCGCAGTTGCCGAGCACGGCTATCTCGAGGGCGCGGAAAGCCGGGAGTTTCAATGGTCTTACGCCGTGTTCGACCAGGGCCGCCAGTTCGTTTATGACCCGCAGTTGCGCCGGCACAACAGTTCCTGGCCGGCGGATAAGAAAATTTTTCTTTTCGATTTCACTTCCGGCCCGGATTCGGAAGAGGACATCTCAGGGAACCGTCCGGAAGTCGTCGAAAACTTGAGAGGGCTGTATCTCGAATACCTGCGGGAATTGCCTTCCGTGCGGAAGGCAAGGCGGCAAGAAGGATTGCATAATGACTTGGAAAGGCAATTGCGCGCGGTGGGTTACCTGAGGTGAGGTTCGCTATGAGGCATTCCGCGGTTTCACGCATTTCTTGCAGTTCTCGGGCTGAGCGCCTATAGCGAGGAGAACGGCGTGAAGATAGCCTTCCTTCAGAAATATCCCTTTCCCTATTTCGGAGTGATGAGCCTGAGCGCCGCGCTCCCGGGGAAACACTCGCGGGAAGTCTTTGTCGGAGACCTGGAGGAGAATATTACCGGGGCCGTGGCCCGGTACGCTCCGGACGTGCTCGCCCTTCCCATAATGACCCTGGAGTACCGCTGGGTTCGCAATACCGTGTCCGAGATCCGAAGCCGGATCCCCGGAATAAAGGTCGTGGCCGGCTACATCCACCCGACTTCCTCGCCGGAGATGCTGAATGAGGATTTCGTGGACGCCATCTGCCTGGGGGAGGGGGATTATTCCTTCCCCAGCTACATCGAGAACCTGGATTCGGGCCGGAGGGAGGACCCGGTTCCCGGCTTCCTGATCAAGACCCTCGCCGGAGTGGTTTCCTCCCCCGAGCCCAACCTGGTCCCGGACCTGGATGCCCTCCCGGAAGAGGACCGGGCCCTTTACTACGAAAAATATCCGTCGCTCGCCTCCGAGAAGCTCAAGCACTTCATGGCCTCCCGGGGCTGCCCCTTTTCCTGCAGTTTCTGTTGCCACCAGGTTTACCGCCGGATCTACGCCGGGAAGGGGCCTTACGTGCGGCGGAAATCCCCGGAGCGCACGGTCAGGGAGATTCTCTCGGTTCGGGAGCGCTGGGGGCTGCAAAGCGTCTGCTTCCTCGACGACGTCTTCGTGATGGACGTGCCCTGGCTGCGGGAGTTTGCCTCTCTTTACCGGGAGAAGGTGGGGTTGCCCTACTTCTGCGCCGTGACCCCGCCGCACATGACCGAAGAGATCGCCCGGCTCCTGGCCGAATCCGGCTGCCATACCGTTAACTTCGGAGTGGAGACCGCCGACCAGAAGAAGCGCTTCGAGATCCTGAACAAGCGCGTGACCGACGCGCAGATGTTCGAGTGCGCCCGCTTGGTGAAAAAATACGGAATGAAACTTCAGACCACCGTGCTCTTCGGTCTTCCGGGGGAGGCGGTGGAGGAGGCCTTCGAGAACATATCCTTCAACATCAGGCTGGGGGCGGATTATATGGGCTCCAACGTTCTTTTGCCCTTTCCCAACACCGGGATCGAGAAGTTCGCCCTGGAGACGGGCGTGCTGGAGTCGGGCTACCTGGAACGGGAGGATTATCTGGGGATCCACCTGGGGAGCGTCTTCAAGTTCAAGGACATCGAGGTGATCGAGCGGGTGCAGAAGATCTCGCAACTCGCCCTCAAGTTCCCCTTCCTCATCCCCTTCTTCCGGAAACTGGTCCGGGTCCGGAGCCGGAAACTGTTTTTTGTTTTTTATGTGATCTCCTCGATGTGGCGCTACAAGTCGGAGAAACCGATTTCCTGGGCCGAGGTGGTCAGGGTATTCTGGCGGGCCCGGAAGAACTACCTCGCCTACGCCTTCGGGGGAAAAGACCCGGCATCACGCCAAGGCGCCAAGACGCAAAGACGCCAAGAAAACTGATTCGTCCACAGATTTCACAGATTATCTAATTTGAACTACGAATTACGCGAATTACACGAATTTCCTACATGATCTACATGCCCTACATGGTGAAACAGGCAAGCTGAAGACTGAAGGAAAGGCAAATTCGAATCCCCGAAACTCGAAATCCGAAACCGCAAAACTGCCAAGCGAGTTTTAGAAATTTGAATTTGGGATTTGTTTCGAATTTCTGACTTCGAATTTCGAATTTTGATTTTCTTGGCCCTATGCTCTATGCCCTATGCTCTATGCTTGCACCTGAACCCTGAACCCTGATTTTGACCCTCGGGCTTCTCAACCGGAAAGATGGCAGCGACAAGAAAAGTGGAATGGCTGATCGTGGGGGCGGGCCCGGCCGGGCTTTCCGCCGCGCGGCGATTGCAAGAACTCGGGGAGGAGGATTTCCTGGTCCTGGAGAAATCCGATCGTCCCGGAGGCCTGGCGGCCTCCTTTCGGGATAATTCCGGTTTCACCTGGGACCTGGGCGGACATGTGATCTTTTCCCACTACGCCGCCTACGACCGGTTGCTGGAGAACCTGATTCCGGCGGAGGAGTGGGTTCCCCACCGCCAGGCGGCCTGGGTTCGGTTCACGGATTTCCTGGTCCCCTACCCGTTCCAGCTCCACGTCAACTGGCTCCCGGAGGAAAAACGCCGGGAGTGCCTGGAAGGGCTGAAAGAGCTCGGGGATGGGCCTCCGCCCCCGGTGGACAATTTTCGGGACTGGATCCTGACCCGTTTCGGGGAGGGGATCGCGAGGCAGTTTCTGCTTCCCTACAACCGCAATCTCTGGGGCTGCGACCCGGGGGAGTTGGGGGTTTACTGGCTGGGCGACCGGGTGGCCCTGCCTTCGGGGGAGATGCTCGCGGACGGGGCCCGCAAGAGCTGGGGGCCCAACTCCGAGTTCCGTTTCCCCGCCCGGGGCGGCACCGGGGAGATTTGGCGCCGGCTGGCTTCGGGGTTGGGGGAGGGCCGGGTCCGCTACGAGGCGGAGGTGACGACGCTCGACCTGGAAGCCCGCCGGGTTACGACCGCTTCCGGGGAATCCTTCCGTTACGGCCGTATCTTAAGCACGATGCCGCTCGATCTGCTCGGGAAGATGGCGGGGCTGGATTCGGGGAAGGGCCTGAGGGCCGCCGCCATCGCCGTGGCCGGCTTCGGCCTGGAAGGGGCCCGCCCCGACTTTCTCGGCGATTTCACCTGGATGTACTTTCCCGAGGAGCGCACCCGGCTCTACCGGGTCACCAACTTCGGTTCCTACTCTCCCGCCAACCTCCCCGACCCGGAGCGGAACTGGTCGCTCTTGGCCGAGGCGGGCCGGCCCGGCGCCCCCGGGGACCTTTTTAACCTCATCCGGGAGCTCGAAGCCGACCTGCATCATTACGGGCTCATCCCCCCCGGGGCCAGGGTGGTCTCGCGCTGGGGCCGGCACATTCCCTACGGCTACCCGCTTCCGACCCGGGACCGGGAGAATTCCCGGGTTCCCCTGCTGGAAAGGCTGGAGTTCGCGGGGGTATTTTCCCGGGGCCGTTTCGGGGCCTGGATGTACGAGGTGGGAAACATGGACCACAGTTCCCGGCAGGGGATCGAGTGGGCGGAACGGCTGGCCGGCGGCTCCCGGGAGATAACCATCGCCAATCCCACCTTGGTCAATTCCGGGAGGTTCAAGAGATAATGCCTTTGCCTTTGACGCCGGGCGTTGATATCACGCGAGCCCCGGTCTCGGTTCTTCTCATTGCCTATAACGAGGCGGAAACCATCGCCGCGGAGGTGGAGAGCTTTTACCGCGAAGTGGTGGAAAAGCTCCCCGGTTCCGACCTGGTCGTGGCCGAGGACGGGAGCCGCGACGGGACTTCCGAAATCCTGCGCGAGCTGGCGGGCCGGCTCCCCATCACCCTGGTGCAGGGGGCAGAGCGCAAGGGTTACAAGCAGGCACTCCTGGACGCCCTCAAACTGCCCTGCCGGGAATGGGTTCTCTTCAGCGATACCGGGGGCAAGTTCCGGGCGGAGGATTTCTGGAAGCTCGAACCCTACCGGGAGTCCGCCGACCTGATCGTGGCGGTCAAGGTTTCTCGGAGCGACCAGCGGTACCGCAAGCTGATGACGAAAGTCTTCAATTTCCTGGTCAGCAGATATTTCGGATTTCCCGTCCGGGACATCGACAGCGGTTTCCGCCTTTACCGCCACTCCCTGGCCCGGGGGATCGCGGACCAAAAGATGGTTTTCCGGGACCTGATCAATGCCGAGTTCACCCTGCGGATGCTGGCTTCCGGGGCGCGTTTTCGGGAGGTTCCCGTGATCGCCACCGCCCGTCCCGGCCAGTCCCGGGGGATGCCGCCGCGCCGGATCCCGGGAGTGATCCTGCACATCCTGCGGAATTTTCCCCGCCTGAAGAAGGAATTGTCCGCCCGGGAGCGTCGGGTTCAGTAAGGATAGTCGGGGGGGATTTTTTCCCGCCGTGACCGCTCTTCCCGGGCCCGCCATATTGCCGGGAGATCCCCGTAAAGCCGGGATTTCTCGATCATGAGTTTCTCCATCTCTTCCGGGATGTACTCGTGGTTGTACGTCAGCTCTTCCCGGCAGTGGTCCACGATCCACTCGCCGTACGGGTAAAGTACCTTGAGAGTGGCCTGGTGGGAAACCAGGTTGGCGGCCAGGTAGCCCAGCAGGCCCATAGCCGCCGCGCCGGCCAGGAACTTTTCGGTTCGCCGGAGTTTTCCCCGCAGGAAAGAGAAAGACTCCGCGGCGCAGGTTCCCAGGATGACTGTCAGCCCGAGATCGGCGATGAAGAGCCGGTTGGTTCGGTACCAGGCGGCAACCAGGACCGAGGCCAGCAGGTAAACCGTGAAGCCGAAGGCCAGGATTCTTCCCTGGCCGTTTTTGAGGGACAGCCACAGCCCAGGAATGGCCAGCAGGACCAAAAAAGCCAGACCAACCCGGAAGTAAGCCGGCCAGTTGAAAGACAACTCCGTCTCTTTCGGGATCACTTCGTACCCCCTGGTCCCCTGGACCGGGACCAGGGCCCCAGCCAGGCTGCGGCCGTATTCACGGGCCATCCAGGAGAGGCTGAAGGGCGCCGGGGGAGGGGTCTGGCTGACTGCAGCCGCTTCCCGGGTGGCGAAGTACCTTACAACCAAGAAGAGGGACAGCGTAAGGAAGAAGGGCCATAACCGGCGCAGAGTTTCCCACAAGTTCCTCTTCCCGACCAGCAGGGCCAGGGCGGCGAGTTGGAAGGGGTAGGTCAGGGCTGTCTCCTTGACCAGGAGCCCCCCCAGGAAGAAAAGGCAGGAACCGGTCAGGCAGCGGGCTTTACCGCATTCCAGGTAGCGGAGGTACAAAAGCATCATCCCCGCCCAGGACACGAGCAGGATCAGGTGCTGGCGGTTCACGACCTGGGCCACGTGCCAGGCGGTGTTGCCCAGGCAGAGGTAGATGCAGACTCCCCAGAAGGCGATGCTGGCCGACGCGGAAACCTCCAGCAGAAAACGGAAAAACAACCAGGAAAAGGCGAGCAGGAGAAAGAGTTGGACCAGGTGGCTCGCCTCGGCCGACCCGCCCAGGAGGCGGTAGACCAACCAGATGTGGAGGGCGTGGCCCGGCCGGTAGCCCACCGACTCGGTCAGGCTCGGCTCCCAGTGGGAGTAAAAGCCTTTCAGGATTTCCCGGCCGGAGTAGTCGTGAAAATAACGGAACTCCTCCTGCCCGAACCCGAAATGGTAGGTCGGGAGCCAGAGCAGGAAGACGACAAGAAAAAGACAAGCGAGTGGGAAGAGATCGCAAATTCTTGAGGAAATATTGTTCCCTGCTGCCGTCGGCGACGCGTTGGATTTCATTCCGTAAAATTTAGCGCATTGGTTTATCCCTGCCAATACAAACTCCCGGCCTGGTTTTGATTGTCGGGCCGGGATTGTTTTCAGGCCTTTGCCGCGCCGGGTTTCTGAACTGGAAAGAGTCCCGTGAATGGGAGACAATCTTACGTGCCGGAAGGTTCGGCGCAATGAGATGAAAGATCTGGTCGAAAACCTGGTGTTGGGAGGGGGCCTGACCGGGCTGGCCCTGGGGCGTTTCCTGGGGGGGGAGACCGCGGTCCTGGAGGCGGAGAAAATTCCCGGGGGCCTCTGCCGCAGTTTCAGCCGGGAAGGCTTCACCTGGGACATCGGAGGGCACATCCTCTTCTCCCGGGACCGCGGCCTGCTGGAGGAGATGACGCTTTGGCTGGGGGAAAACGCCGCCCGCGGCCGGCGCGACAACCGGATCAGCTACCGAGGCCGGTTCGTCAAGTATCCCTTCGAGAACGGGGTTTTCGCCCTGGAGCCGGAGGAGCGGTTGGAGATCCTGCTTTCCTACCTGGGCCGGGCCGCAAAGACGGAGCCCGCCAACCTGGAAGAGTGGTTCCGTTCCCGGTTCGGGAACGCCCTCGCCGAAAAGTACCTGCTCCCCTACAACGCCAAGATCTGGAAGCGCGATCCCGGGGAACTCTCCCTGCTCTGGGTGGAGAGGGTTCCCGACCCCCCGCTCGAGGACATCGCCCGCGCGGCGGTGGGGATCGAGACCGAGGGTTACACCCACCAGCTCGATTTCGTCTATCCCCGGCGGGGAGGGATCCAGGCCCTGACCGACTCCCTGGCCGAATCCCTGCCCGGGCTTCGGACCGGCTGCCCGGCCCTGGAGGTTTTCCGGGAGGGGAAAAGCTGGACGGTGGAGACCCCGGAGGGGCGATACCGTTCCCGGCGGCTTTTCTCGACCGTTCCGGTCTTCGAGCTCTTCCGGCTCCTGAAGAACGTCCCCGCCCCGGTCCGGGAAGCCCTGCGGGGCCTTTCCTACAACTCCCTGATCACGGCGGCGATTGGGGTGAAGGGCGAGGTCCTGCCCGGGGCGACCGCCGTGTACGTGCCCGACGGAAAAATCCTGCCCCACCGGATCTGCCTCTTGAAGGGTTTTTCCCCCCTGAACGCCCCGGCGGGGGCTTCGGGGCTGCTGGCCGAGATCACCGTGCCCCCCGGCGATCCCCTCCTGCGGGAGGATCCCCGGGCTCTGGCGGAAAAGGTGATTTCCCAGGCGGGCGAGATCTGCGGGTTCGCCCCCGGGGATGTCGTCTTCAGCGAGGTCCGGACCTTTCCCTATGCCTACGTGGTTTACGATCTCGCTTACGGGCTTTCCCGGCGGGAGGCTTACGATTATCTCGGCTCCCTGGGCATCCGGACCGCCGGAAGGTTCGGGAGTTTCCGCTACCTGAACATGGACGAATGCATCGCGGACGCCCGGCGAGCGGCCGGGGAGGTCGGGCGATGAGAAGCCTGGTCGTTGGGGGCGCCGGTTTCATCGGGAGCCACCTGGCCGGGGAACTCCTGGAGCGGGGGCCGGTCACGGTTTACGACAACCTCTGCTCCGGGAGCCTGGAGCGGATCGCGCACCTGGAGGGGCGCCCCGGTTTTTCCTTTGTCCGAGGCGAGGTCGGGGACCTTCCGGCCCTGCGGGCGGCGATGCGGGGACACGACATGGTGGTCCACCTGGCCGCCAACCCCGACATCGCCCGCAGCCTGCTTGAGACCGACCTGGACATTCGGG
>Ga0068714_10006169_pt1 | contig 12330 bp, 10 predicted proteins | sample MTBNYHSulfiMetaG_FD_62988 | JGI IMG/M metagenome (GOLD analysis project Ga0068714, IMG submission 62988) | Enrichment culture microbial communities from rom New York Harbor, USA that are MTBE-degrading - MTBE-NYH (New York Harbor Sulfidogenic)... | ecosystem: Environmental > Aquatic > Marine >... | reverse complement strand
GTCGACACGCCAGTAATACGTCTGTTCCAGCTCCAGTTGGCCGGGGTCGTAGGTCATGCCGGCCTGGCCCTGCGAGACCAGAACGCCGCGCGGGTCGGCCACGCTGGCATTCTCGACGTCCTCGAGCGAGGTCCCGAAGTAGACATCGTGCGTGGCGGCGAACATCCCCGCCGTCCAACTCAGGGTCGTGTCCGTCGGGACATCTGTCGCCCCGTCAGCGGGGTTCGGACTGGTGGCCGTCGCGACGATCTTGCGGTCCAGTTCGAAGCCGTTCATGAGGAAGAAAGCGTACGCAACCGGATCGGTCCCGCTGGTCAGATCAAACACCAGGGTAACGTCCTTCGTTCCATCCGACACGATGGTGGTGCTGAAAGTAGTGATGGATTCGAAATCTACTGCGCCCTCCTCGGTCCCTTCCGAATCGGTGATCCCGATGTCCGCCGTCGTTTTCGATCCGGTCGCGTCGTTGACGGTCACCGAAAACACGCCGGTCTGGTCGGCGACATCGTGATGGTACGACAGCCATGAGTACGTGCCGGCAGGAAGTCCGCTGATGGTCAACGTCATCGGATCACCCACCTGGCGCGTGTCGGTCCCGATCCAGTCGATCAGCAGGTTGGTATGGGTTCCGGTATAGGCGTTGCGGCTGGTGCGATCGATCATCTGCATGGCCTCCGGGGCCGCGTTGGCCGCCCACGTCGGGGTGATCGTCACGTTGGTTCCGAAGGCCGCGAACGTCTGCGAAGTGAACGTGTTGGCCACTTCATGAGTGGCCACATAGGCCTGGTAGCCGTCCTCGACGGCGCCGCCGGTCTGAGAGAAATCGATCTTCAGTTGCGCCTGTGCCGCACCTGCCCAGACCAACAGGCAGGACAAGATCAGCATCGTTGTCTTTTTCATCATGCTCTCCTTTTCGATCAGATATGGGCATCACCCGGCATGACCGGGAACGTTATCCGACACCGTCCTCTGTGCGACGGTCGCCGAGCCGCGCAGCGCGACACCGTGGGAATGGAACTGCACCGAATCAGAAGAAAGGACCACCGAACGCATGACTCTCCTCTCTTGTCCCTTAGGGCACCCGCTTGCCGCTGCTGCGACGGCAAGCCGCACATACCACCCAGCCCATGGAACCATCTTCTTCGGCTCGTCGCCTATTGGCACACACAGACCCATATTGTATTATCGTACTTGGCAAGCGGCCGCAAAATACATAAAAGTGATATTCTATTGCACTTTAGTAACCCATGCTCCGATACCTGCAAGCCGACCGAAATCAGGCCAAACCTCAGGCCCTGATGATTCTCCACGAGGAGGAAGCCTATTTCCCGGCTTTCGCTCATGCGGCGGTGGACCAGGATCGCCCGGTGGGAGAGGCCCGCACCTTTCATGAGCACACGCACGACCTCTACCACATCGTCCTATACACCCGATCCTCGGGGTATTATGTGAAATCCGGCACAAGATATCGGGCCGAACCGGGGACGCTGGTCATCGTTTCCCCCGGCCAATCGCATGATTTCGTGAGCCAGCGGGGTTCAAGCGTGTACTCGGAGATCACCTTCGCCTTCGGGACGAAGGCCGGCAAGGTCCTGACGCTGCCGTTCGGGCAGATTCTCAATGCCTACACCGGAATCGCCGGTCAGCTCCGCAGCGAGATCCAACTGCCCCGAGACACCACGCAGGAACTCGTCATTCTCATGATCCAGATCATGGACTATCTCCAAAGCCCCTCATCCATGTCGGATTTCTACGCGCGTCGCGCCCTGGCCAATGTATTCGACGTGATTGTCGCCCACTGCTACGCAGAGAGGATTCCCGGTGCGGCCCCCGGTCCGGACAATCCCATCCTGCATATCAAACGCCACATCGACGAGCACTATGCCGACGCCATCACCGCCGAGGACCTGGCGTCGATGTCGCACTGCTCGCGAGGCCATCTGTTCCGCGCGTTCAAGAAATCGTTTCACATCTCGCCGCTGGCCTACCAGCAGGACCTCCGCTTCGAGGCGGCGCAGCGCCTGTTGCGCTTCACCTCGCTGCGATGCTATGAGATTGCGCAGCGCGTGGGCTACTCGAACGTGTACTACTTCCATCGGCAGTTCAAGAAAAGGACCGGCATGACTCCCTCGCAGTATCGCCGGTCCACGCAGTAGGCGCAAAGCTCCGCCGGGACAGCCACAGAATACGAACGCGTCGCACCCGGCACACGAATCCGAGTGCGACGCGTCAAGTTCGTCAGTCGTTTACGGCCGGTTCGGATCGGAGGGCGTCTCCTCCATGGCCTCCATGTGCTCCCGGAACAGCTCGGCCGTTCTCTTGTCGTTCTTCAGATTGCTGCGCGCCCGCACCGCCTCGGAGATCGGTGTCAGCGCCAGCGCGTCCGGCGCCACGTGCGGCGTCAGGAAGATCAGCAGTTCGGTCTTGGCCTTTTCCTTCTGGGTCCGCTTGAACAGGTGTCCCAGCACCGGCACATCGCCCAGCAGCGGGACCTTCTTGATGGTGTCGCGAATCTCGTCCTGAATGAGGCCGCCGATGACAATGGTCTGGCCGTCGCGGACCGCCACCTTGGTTTCGGACGAACGCGTCGTGAAGACCGGCAGATCGAGTTTCTCCGAAATCTGGACGGTGTCCCCGCTTTGCGACGAGATCTCCGGACGCACCGTCATGTTGACCAGTCCATCGGGATTGATCGAGGGCGTGACCTCCAGAATGATACCGATGTCGCGGTATTCGGTCGTGGTCTGTGTTCCGACATTGCTCGTGGTCTCGCCCGTGGCAAACGGCACCTGGGAACCGACAGTGATGGTGGCCGCCTGATTGTTGCTCGTGAGAATATACGGCCGGGACAGAATGTTCAGCTTGCCGGATTCCTGCAACGCGTGCAGCGTGACATCCAGATCGCCGGAGATGTTGTTCACAAACAATCCCTGCAACGGTTCTCCAAAGACCGTGCTGGTCTGGGTGCTGCCGCCGTCGCTGCGGAGATTCAGCATGGAGAACTCCGTGCCGAAGTCCACGTTGTTGCTGTAGGTGATCTCGGCAAACAGGCACTTGATCAGCACCTGCCCGACCGGCTTGTCCAGTTGTTCAATGATCGGTTTGATCTTCTCGTAGTTCTTCGTCGAGGTCAGAATCAGCAGTGAATTGGTCTCCGTCTCGGCCTCGAAATAGGTGTCCTCGGAGAGATCATTGCTATTGCTGCTACTGCTGCTTGTCGAGGCAGCGGCCTGGGGCGCGGCGGTCTGCCGGCCGCCGCCCTGGAACTGCTGCCCGGTGCCGCTGGTGCTGGCCTGGTTCAGGGCCTGGATCTCGGCGAAGAGGTTATTCAGGACCTCCATCAGGTTCGACGCAGTGGCATTCTTGAGCGGGTAGACGAAGATGCGGCGTTCCTGCTCGGGGTTCTCATCGAGATCCTTGATGATCTGGGCAATCGTCGCCAGTGTTTCGGGCGGTCCGCTGACCACCACGGAGTTGGTCCGCGAATCCGCTGCCGCGATCACCGTCACATCGGACAGGCTGCTGCTGCGACTGGCGGTCTGCTGCTGCATGCCGGGAAAGCCGCCGGGGCCGCCCCGCTGGAACTGAACCTGCTGGTTCTGCTGATTACGGGAACTGGTCCGCCGCGACGAGGTGCCGCTCTCGCCGAAAACCTCGTTGATCAGCTCGGCGGTGTCCTGCGCGTCGGCGTATTCCAGGTGGAACACCTTCACATCCGCCACGTTGGGGACCAGAGCATCGAGGTTCTTCACCACCTCGGCCACGACTTCGAGAAGGTCGTCCGGACCGGTCACGACCACGGTATTGGTCTGGCTGTCGGCCGCCGCAACGACCTGCGATACCGAGCTGCCGCCGGTGGTATCCTGCTGGGCCTCCGGGCCACCGCCTCGTCCGAACGGCCCGCGAAACATCATGGGACCACCCTGGCCGGACTGCGACGAACTCTGATCCTCTCCGAACAGCTTGTTGATCACGTCGGCCGTGTTCATCGCATCGGCGTAGCGAAGCTGGAACACCTTGACGCCGGCGACCTTCGCCGTTCGATCATCCAGGGACGCGATGACGCCGTCCACGAGCTCCAGAACTTCGGCCGGACCTCGGACCACCACGGCGTTGGTCCGCTCATCCGCGGCCGCGACCACCTGCACGTTTACCGTGGCGCCGCCGCCGGCCTGCTGCGCGTTGCCACCGCCGCCACCGCTGGCGTCTCCACCTCGGCCGCCACGACCACCGAAGCCGCCGGGACCGCCGCGCATCTGCATCATCATCTCGAAGGGGTTGCGGGCCCCCGACCGACTGGAGCTGCTGCTCTGCTGCTGGAACATCGTGTTGATCAGCGTGGCGGTACTGGTGGCGTCCGCGTTGATCAGACGGAACACGCGAATCTCCGCCACGGTGGACATGTGGGTGTCCAGCGCCTGGATGATCTCCATCAGCCGCCGGATGTTGGCGGCAGTGTCGGTGACGATCAGCGCATTGCCGTCTTCATTGGCTTCGATGCTGGCGTAGGCCGGCACCAGAGGCGTGAGGTTCTCCTTCAGCGCCGAGGCGGTCACGTGACTGACGGGAATCACGTAGGTGATGACGTTGTCGCTGGGCATCACAGCGTTCGGGTCGCGTCCGGTTCGTACCGGGACGGTCTCCTGTTTGGCGTTGGTCAATGAGACGACTTTGAGCGTCTTGCCGACCAGGATGGTGGTTAGATCTCTCTCCTTGAGGATCGAGTTGATCAAGGACAGGGCGTGGTCCAGCGAAATCGGCTGGCGGCTGATCACCGTCATTCGGCCGTTGGAAATGGGCTCTTCGGAAATCACCGTCAGACCTGCCTTCTCGGAGAGGTATTCCAGGACGGCCTGGAGCGGCGTGTCCTGGAAGTTGAGCTTGATCTTCACGTCGCCGTTGCCCTGGACGACTTCGACCGGTTCGGTCGCACCGGGCGCCTCGGAGGCCGGTTGGGCCCCGCTGTGGCTGGGAGTCAACAAGAGAACGCCGGCCAACATCGCGCCAACGAGAATCATTCGGACGATTTGCATTGCTATGGTCTCCTTCGGGTTCGGATGCGTTCCGACACGTTGTTCATCAAGATCCTGGTCGAGGTTCTAATTGCCGAGTTCTTGCTTTCGTCGCTCCATAAGCTGCCGGAGAATGTCCGCTTCCGCACCGGTGGGAGCAGCCGGTGTCGTGGGCTGGCCACTCGTCGGGGTCGACGGCGTGGGGGTCCACTGCATCAACTCGCTCATCGTCACGGCCCCGTGCCCGCCGAGTAGATCCTGCCCGATGGCAACGGTGATCGTGCGATCCTCCATCCGGAACACGATCGAATCGAGATCGAGAGACTCGATCGATCCTCGCGCGACGGTGTTCCCCTGACGCAGCTTGAGCGTCTCGCTGCGCCGCGTGTCCTCGACGAACGCGATGAACGTACCGTTCTCCTGGGCAATCCCCCGGAGCCGATAGTACGACTCCGGATCGGGGACAGTCACCACTTCTCTCTCGGCATCGCGTTGACGACGCTCGGCCGCCCCGCGCTGGCGAGAGAACATGTTGCGATCGACAATGACCTTGTATGCGGCCCACGTGTCGGGCTTCTCGGCCGGCTCCTGCGCGAGGGCGGCGGTCGGCCAAAGGCCGGCAAGCCAGATGGCCGCCATCACCACGGCGGAAACACGCGGATTGTCATATGTCTTCATCATAGTTGACCTCCGGCTGCTCCGATTCGGCCTGCTTTTGCGGCGTGCCCAAGTAGAGCACCGACAGGTGAAGCTGCAATGACATGGTGCTTTCGGACTCACTGCCCGAACCCAACTGCATATCCCGGATCTTGGCGGGCAGGGCCGCGGTCTCAATCTGCCAGAGAAAGTGCGAGACCGATTCGAGCGTTCCCTTGCCGGCCACCGTGAAGATCATCTCCTGCAACCCCTTGTCGCTGGCCACGCGGTCCGGCTTGATGGAGCTCAGCGCCAGGCCCGCGTTGTCAGCCCACTCGCCCAGATCGCTAAGCACCTTGCTCTCGGCTTCCGCGTCGCTGCGCAGGCCGTCGGCGACCAGCGTGTTCCATTTCCGCTGCATTGCGCCGCGGTTGCCCATCAGCATCTGTGCCTCTTCGAGGTCGGTCTGAAGCTGCTGCCGCTGGGCTTCCATCTCGTCAAGTCTGGCCTGCACCGGGTCGACGACGAACCTGCTGACGATCAGCAGGCCGACACACACCAGCGTGACGAGGAGAATGATTCGTTCTCGTTTGGTCAGAACCATGTTACTTTGCGCCCTGGAATTTGAACGTTACGGCAAATGCCTTTTCACGCGAACTGCCCCCCGCGTCCCGCAGGTACATCATCTTGACGTCGGAGAATGCGGCGTTGCCCTTGATGTTGTTCAGCACCTCATAGAAGCTCTGCTCGTCCAGCGCCCGGCCGATCAACGAGCCATCGGACGTCTCGCCGATCGCCAAGCTCGTGGCCCAGACGCGGGGCGACTCCGGAAAGGCCAGCGTCAACTGGCGCAGGCATTCGAGGAATCGCGGGTCCTGGCTGGTCCAACTGCTCGCGTAGGACAGACGATCCTTCAACTCCCGCGCGACGCTGACATCGTCAGCGATCAGCTCCAGTTGCTCCGTATACAGGGCGATATCCGCGCGCTTGCCCTGCCAGTCGGCGATCACGACGCCGATCAGGACCAACAGGATGACACCGGCGATGACCGCCCAGGTCAAGGCACGTTTTCGCGGAGACGCCTTCTGGCGTCCAATGCGCGGATTGAGAAAATCGACGCAGGGCCTTTCTGTCCCCACCGCCGTCATGGCCACCGCCGCGGCCGCAACCGTCGTGGCCGCAACCGTCGACGATGGCTCGACACGCTCGGCGGAACGCAGTCCCGCCGATGCCAGGGCCACGCTGCCGTCGGTCACGGTAACCTGCGAACCGAGCTGTTCGTTGAGGCGGTCGATCGTCCCCTCGCCGAGACTGGACCCGTCGTAGACGGTCACCTCATAAGGAGGACTCTGATCCTGCGCTGACGAGATCATGATCTCTTGCTGAATCGCAGCGGTCAGCCACTGCGTGTGAGCGCCCGGCGTACCATTCACCGACGGCATCGCGAGGTGCTTGATTGACCTGGGAGTCCCGTCCAGTTGGCTCCAGAGCTCGCAGTAGGTCGGGCGGGCATAGACGCCGTATCGCTGTTTCTGCGGATTGCCCAACGCCGCCTTACCCAGCGCCAGCGCCGAGACCGTGACGGATTGCACGTGAAGGCCGGCCGCCGCAGCCAACTCCTTGATCTGATCGATCATCTGACGCCGAGCCGCCAGCAGCATGACCTTGCTGCTCGCAGAGGTACTCGTGCGACCGCAGTAGTCGAAGATCAATTCGCCGGCGTTGAGAGAGAACGTCCGTTCCGCCTGGATGCCGAGCATACCGGCGACGGCGTCGGCGTTGGCCGGCGGAGCGGTGATTTCCCTGGCGACGACCCACTTCATCGGGATGCCCACGACAGCGTCCTTCAGGGAGAAGTGGTTCGTCCGAAGAAACTGCCGCAGGGTCTGGCCCAGCGACTTGCCGTTGTCGGATCCGAGCTTTTCCCCGAAGAGATGCTGGCCGACACGCCGCACTTCCGGGCGCCCGGATCGAACGCCGACCTCGGCGACCACGACGCCGAACTCATCCACCGCCAGTCCCAGTATGGTCCGAGTCCCTAACATTATCCTCGTCCAATCATCTCATACCAATCATCGCGTCAGTGATGGGCTCGCCCTTTCGCAGGGCCTCCACAATCTCATATTCCAGGGGCCAGCCGAATCGCGTCAGTGACTTCCAGTACACGATCTGCGGCGTTCCCCCCTGCGTGTCAAAGACCGCCTTGTAGCGCTTGTACGCCCGCCCGTCGCCCGACAGGCAGATGATGTCCGCCGAGTACTGAAGCGAACGAACCGTGATGTAGTTGCCTATGGCGGTCGCCTTCTCCCGATCCAGGACATTCGCCACCCAGGCAATCGAATCGAGATCGTCGTGAGACTCCCGGTACGAAAGCAGCGCGTCGACGTCCGTCTCCTCCAGACCGGGCAGGCACAGCAGGACCTCCTTCGACGCCGCGTTGACATTGACCAGCCCGGGCAGCGTCTCCTCTTCACTCGTGGTCAACCGATCGGCGAGTTGCTCGAATTCGTCGATCGTCAGACCCGACCGAAAGTAGAAGTCTATCACGCTCGTATAGGACGGACTCATGGGTACGTTGTTCATGATCTCGAGCGCCCGCTCTTCCTTGACCACTTCCTGGAGCGCGGTCTGCAGCGTCGTGCGGGCACTGGCATCGTTGAGATAGATGCGTTCGTTGCCTTCGCTGTCGGTGTTGGCTTCGACGCTGTAGACGGTGACGTACTCGTAGAAGCCTCCATCGAGCCGTCCGTTGCGATTGTCGGACGGAGCGCTGTTGTCACCGTCATTCTCGTTGTCGTCGAGGAGTCCATTAAGATTGGTGTCCTCACCGTAGAGCAGCTCTTCCGAAGCACCCTTGACCAGGAGGATCTCGTCAACCGTCTCGAACGCGGCGTTCTTGCAGTTGTAAGGCTCCGACAGCAAGAGGTAGTACTCGTCTTCGGCCCCCCCGGTCGAGACATCGCTGTCCTCGTCGCGCCAATCAATGATCGAGGCGGCCAACTCGGCGGTCATACCCGGCAGCTTCAACAGCATCTCCAGCGAGGCGGAGTTGAGGTTGATCTTGCCGGCTTCGTCGGTCAGGCCGTAATCGAATTCGCTGTCGTCTTCCAGGTTGGAGCGCAGCACCCAGAAATACCCCTTGCCGACCTGCAGCGACTCCCACGGCACGTCCTCAGCGAGGGCGCTCGAATCCGTCGCATTGGCGACGAGCTGCGAGGTGATGTACTGGCAGGCCCCGGTGGCGATGCACTCGGCTTCGACCGAAGCGACCTGATTCGTTGAGACGATCGCGGCCACCCGCATCGACCGCGCAAAGACCAGCGCCAGGCCCGCGAGGACCAGCACAACCCAGATCGTGACGATCAGGATCGTCCCATCGGACCGATGCGAACCAACGAATTGTCCGCGCATCGTCCTCATAGTCCGCCCTGGCCTCCTGTGGGCGTCCCGCCGCCGGCGCCGCCCGAGGATGTCCCGTTCGATTCGGTCGTTTCTTCGGTTGCCTGCGCGGAGACGCCGCAGGGAATCGCGAAGCTCTGGAGAAGCCGGCGCCTTTCCATCTCTTCGCTCGAACGTCGAACGCGGTTGGCGATCTCAATGTCGACCTCCACCGCCTTGGGAAGGCTGTTCGCATCTTCCGTGGAGTCCCATTCGTCCAGCCAACTGTCGCCGTCGAAATACCGCAGGTTCAGAGACATCACATTGCGGCATAGCACGTGCTCTTCGGGGTCGACCTCTTTGGGAGACAGCAGATTCGTGGTCACCTTGCGGACCAGACGGTAGCTGTCTCGGGCGGCGTTGTCGTCGTCATCCGCTTCCAGGGCCAGTTCGATCTTTCCGATTCCCCCTCTCGGCTGGTCCGTATCCGCGTAGGTTTGAGTCGTGTGGAACTCCAGATAGTCCGCGTCGGCGCCGTTGCTGCTTCGGGAATTGGTGCCGATGAACGCGCCGGCCAGAGTCCCTTTCGGAGGCAGGACGCCGTAGATGTCCTGCTTGAGCAGCTCGATGGCGTTGAGCGCCTGCGACGTCGGCTCGACCGCCGCTCGGGCGCTTCGCTGGGCGTTGAAAGCGGTATAGAGGGCGGTATAGAGACAGGACGCAACGACCACCATCAGCGTCATCGCGACGAGCAGCTCCAGGAGTGTAAAGCCACCGATCTGGATCCGGACGTGAGTCATCTCACTCCTCCTCCGGATAGACCAGCGTGCTGAGCGTGACCTGACGCTGCCGGCCCTGCGACGTCCAGAGCACTTCCACGTCAAGCTGACGGACCGTCGATTCCGTCCAGTTGGAGACCTCGGCGTTCCACTGGTAACCGGGCCAGTCGGTGCCGAAGTCGCCGCCCTTGCCACCGGTTTCCCAGTCCTTGGAAGCGACCAGTTCGGCCAGCTTGGTGCTTGCCAGTGAGACCGCTTCGATCTCTCGTCGGGACTGGCCCGCCAGAGCCGTGCAGAGAGAAATGGTCCGCATCGCCACCGGCATGATGATGCCGATCAGCACCACCGTTGCCAGCAGCTCGACGAATGTGAAGCCGCCCTGCCCGGCGCTTCGGACCCTATTTTCTCGCCGCGTATTGCTCATAGGTCTCTTCGCTCTCGACAATCGAGAACGACTCCGTTACGGTGGGACACGTCACCTCCAGGGCCCGTCCCTTGCGATCGATCAACCGGATGGTCGCCGCGGTGACCGTGCCCTGCGGCGTGAATTCCACATACACCTCATCCTTATCTTGATCCACGTCTTCCAGTTCCATGGCCATGTCCTTGGGAAGCGTGAAGATCTGCCCGAACTCCGTCTCGAGCTCCTCGAACGCCCCGGACTTCCATGCGGTCAGCCAGTAGACGCGATCTTTCGTGTCGAAATTGAGCCGATAGACGACCCCTTCACTGATGGCCTGCGAGCGGGCGAACTGGGTCAGCGCGAGAATCCGTGCGGCCGTATCCTGCGCCTGGCGCGATCCGAAGAAGCCGCGCAGCGACGGCGCCGCCATCGCCAATATGGTCGAGAGAATGAGCATCACCAGGATCAGTTCCAGGAGGGTGAAGCCCATGGCTGCCGCAGATTGTGGCCTGTTCGCGCTCATGCTGTCATCCACGTTCGGCTAACGCCTGTCCTTCGACCAGTTGGTGATGTCGTCATCGCCGCCCAGCTTGCGATCCGGCCCGAGGCTGTACAGATCGTAACCTTCTTCGTTGTAAGTGCCCGGATAGCGGTACTGGTACTCGGTGCCCCACGGGTCCTGCGGAACATCGCGTTTGAGATAGGGCTGCTGCCACCCCTCGGAATCCGAGGCCGGCTTCTCGGTCAGCGCCCGCAGACCTTCGCTGGTCGTGGGATAGCGGCCGAGATCGATCTCAAAGGCATCCAGGGCCACCTCGATCTGCGCGATCTGCGTCCCGGCGGCGGTCACCTTGGCCTGCTTGGAACGCCCGGTGAGCTTGGGCAGCACGACCGCCGCCAGCGTGGCCAGAATGACCAGCACCAGCATCAGCTCGATCAAGGTGAAACCGCGATGGCCTGTAGCCCGCTGCCGGCGAGAGGCATGTCCGTTTGTGTTTTCAAGCTGTGATTTCATTTCCATTCCCAACCCAACAGTTTGCGACTTTGATATGCCTGCCCGGATGACACCAGAGGCATCCGATGTCTTCCGGCTTGCGTTCCTGACGCCGACGTCAGCGAATCAGTTCCTGGAGGTTGAAGATCGGCAGAAGCATTCCGATCACCACCGTTCCGACCAGCACCGCCATGAGGAACAGCAGCGCCGGTTCGATTAGTGTCACCATCATCTTCAGATAGCGATCCAGGTCCGCTTCATAGGCGCCGGCCAGGCGGACCAGCTCCTGATCGAGGCGCCCGCTCTCTTCAGCGACGGAGACCATTTCGATCACCGCCGGCGGAAACAGCACGCGACACCCCTCCAGGCTGCGCGCCAAGGGCTGGCCTTTCTGTACGTTCTCCGTGGCGACGCTCACCGTATCGGCAAGCACCTGATTTCCAATTGCCTCCTTGGCAACCCGCAGCGAGGCGATCAGGGGCACGCCGGCGCCGACGAGCGTCCCCAGCATTCGACAAAACCGCACCAGCGCGAACCGCGCCACGCCTGTACCGAACAGAGGGACCCGAAGCAGGAGACCCTCCATCGTACGCCGGCCCTCTTCTTTCGTCAGCATACGCTGCACGCCGAAGATGATCAGGACGATGCCAATGACCAGAACGAACCAGTACTTCGCAAGAAGGTCGCTGGCGGCCACGATGTACCGCGTCAGCGCCGGCAGCGAACCGCCGAATTCCGCGAACATCTGCGAGAAACGCGGGATGAAGAACATCAGCAGAAAGACCATGATACCCGCCGAGAGCACCGCCAGGATGATCGGATAGACCAGAGCCCCTTTGACGCGGCCCTTGAGATCGGCTTCGCGGGCCCGGAACGTGGCGATCTGCTCGAGCACGATGTCGAGGAAACCGCCGGTTTCGCCGGCGCGGACCATGGCCACATAGATCGGTGAGAACGCACTGGGATGCAGGCTCAGCGCATCGGCCAGAGGCATTCCGCCGGAGACCTGATCGTGCACGGTCGCCCAGAGCTTCTTGGAGGCCGTGCGGGAGGCCTCGCGACTGAGGATGCCCAGCGCCCGGCTCATGGGCACGCCGGCCGCCAGGAGATTGGCCAGTTGCCGGGTGA
>Ga0068714_10006168_pt1 | contig 12331 bp, 11 predicted proteins | sample MTBNYHSulfiMetaG_FD_62988 | JGI IMG/M metagenome (GOLD analysis project Ga0068714, IMG submission 62988) | Enrichment culture microbial communities from rom New York Harbor, USA that are MTBE-degrading - MTBE-NYH (New York Harbor Sulfidogenic)... | ecosystem: Environmental > Aquatic > Marine >... | reverse complement strand
GTAACGATGACACACGCGTGCATGCCGTCGGTGCTGCCAACCTCCTGCAGTATGGCGCCGATCTCGTCGGACTTCTGCTTCGCCTCTTCGAGGTGACGGTCAGGAATGAGCATCGTGCTGCATGAGCAGGATCTCAGCGACCATAGCTGTTGCACGTCTCCTTCAAGCGACCGCCACGGAGTCAGCGTTCGCACCTTGCTGCGAAGCGACTCATGCTGGGCATGAAGCGATTCGATCTGAGCCGACGTACGTTCTGCGCACTCCAGAAGCTGCATCCTGTCAGGGCTGTGGACTGCTTCCCTGTAACTGACCGCATCAACAACGGCACGCGGCGCAAGAGCCGATAAAAGCCCTTTCTTGACAGGGTGATAACGATCCAGAAAGGCTACGGCCTTGTCGAGACGACCGAGCAGCTCCTCAAGCTCTCTGGCCCTCTCTCCCTGAACGTGCAGGTCCGGCCATTCCTTGGCTATCATCGATGACTCGGAATTCAGGATCTGCATGATCCCTTCATGCTGCAGCGCATCTATAACCCTGGAGGCCTCGCCTCGCCAGGTGCTGACAATGACTTTCGACATCCTGCTGATAGCCATATCTACGGTCTCTTTATATAAATGCCTCTCTGCGCAGCACTACTGCTGCCGCCTTGTCAACCAACCCTTACTTGATACTCCGCAGATACTGCAGAACTTCGGCTGAGGCCCCGCCCATTCTCGATCGCGCGCCAGCCTTGAGATTCTCTTGCTGCTGCCTTGCCTCGGATTCGTACTGCCTGACCCGTTCGGCAGATTCCTTCTCCGCCTGGGCCACCGCCGCAGCAACAGCCTCCTTGCGACGCTGACGTGCCTCGGCAAAGAGCTTCTCGCGCCGCTTTGCAGACTCTTCCACAAGCGCGGCAGCCTGTTGCTGCGCTGAGGCCACGAGCTCGCGGGCCTTCGCTTCCGCATCCTTTATCTGTCTGATAAGCTCCATATCATTCCCGTCAAAGCCTGGAAAACGCTGTATGAACTACGGACCGACGTGTTTTACTGCCGCAGGTCGTGATGCCAGAGATACACCGCTTTGTGCATTCATCGCTTATGTGAGCGCCTATAGCATTATTATCGGCACAAGAGACCCGAAATATGAAGGGTATTCCGCTACTCAAGAAGCTTCTCTACCTTCGCAACCAGCTGCCGGACATGGGATAGCGACTCCGAGAACAGTCTCGCTTCGCCCTCGTCCAGTTGGAGCTCTATCACGCGTTCAACACCCTTCGCCCCCAGCACAGCCGGCACACCCACAAAATGGCCGCCGACCTTGTATTCATCCTGACACCACGCACAGCACGCGACTATCTTCTTTTCATCCCGCAGTATGGCCTTGGCCATCTTGACAGCCCCGGCCCCGGGCGCGTAGTACGCACTCGTCCCAAGGAGGTTCACAACCTCTATGCCGCCGTTACGAGTGCGGTCGATGATGGCATCCAGCCGGCTCTTCTCGATGAGGTGCGTCACTGGTATCCCGCGGACGCTGGTAAAGCGCGGCAAGGGCACCATGTCATCGCCGTGCCCCCCCATCAGGATGCTCTGGACATCAAGCGGGCTCACACCAAGCTCAGATGCTATGAAGTAGTTGTAGCGGGCACAGTCAAGCTCGCCTGCCATCCCCATCACCCGGTGCTTCGGGAAACCCGAGACCTTTGCCGCCGCATGCACCATCGCGTCCAGAGGATTGCAGACTACTATTATGACGCTCTCCGGCGAGTACCTGGCGGCCTCGGCCGTCACGCTCTTGACTATCTCTGTATTCCTGGCAAGCAGGTCGTCGCGGCTCATGCCGGGCTTGCGCGCCACACCGCTTGTGATGATGACGACGTCGCTGCCCGCCGTCATGTTCCAGTCCAACGTACCCGTGATCGACGACTCGAATCGCTGCACAGGCGCGGTCTCAGCCAGATCCAGCGCCTTGCCTTCCGCAAGGCCTTTCACGATATCGATGAGGACTATATCGCCGAGGTTTTCCGCGGCTGCGATGTGTGCCGTTGCTGCGCCGACGTTTCCCGCGCCGACGACAGTGATCTTGTTCCGGGCCACTGCTTGCTCCTTCATGCAGGCTTAACGCATATTCCGCAGGATTATATATAAGCCCATGCGGCTTTTCCACGCATTTTTCCCCAAAAGCCGCACAAAACCACCCATCCTCCACCGTCCCGACCGCCCGCCCTTTCTGCGCCACGACCGCAGAGAACTTATCTGCTTCATCTACGGGCTGTCTGGGCGATGTCTTCCCTCTTGACGCTCACCGCCAAAAGAGTTATCCTCTCCCCTTCGTATACAGGCCAACCGATGCAATTAGCATATGTAAGAAAGGAAGCGTAATGCTCACTGCCATTGTCGATGTAATCGCCAGAGAAGTCCTTGACTCCCGCGGCAATCCAACTGTTGAAGTCGATGTCCGTCTCGAAGATGGGTCATTCGGTCGCGCTACCGTCCCCTCCGGAGCCAGCACCGGCGCTCACGAAGCCTGCGAGCTCCGCGATACCAAGGACAAACGCTACATGGGCAAGGGCGTCCTTACCGCCGTCCGCAACGTCAACGAGACCATCGCCCCTGAAGTCCTCGGGATGGATGCCGCCGCCCAGGAAGTCCTCGACAAGGCCCTCATCGCCCTAGACGGCACACTCAACAAGACCAAGCTGGGCGCCAATGCCATTCTCGGCGTCTCTCTCGCAGCCGCAAAGGCTGCCGCTGCTTCCTGCGGTCTGCCCCTCTACCGTTACCTCGGCGGCTGCAACGCGAATGTCCTGCCAGTCCCCATGATGAACATCCTCAACGGCGGCAAGCACGCCGACAACAACGTCGACTTCCAGGAATTCATGGTCATGCCGTTTGGCGCCCCCAACTTCCCCGAAGGGCTCCGTTGGGGCGCAGAGGTGTTCCATACCCTCAAGAAGGTCCTCGCCAAAAAAGGCTACAACACCGCCGTCGGTGACGAAGGCGGCTTCGCCCCGTCTCTCAAGAGCAACGACGAGGCCATCGAGGTCATCCTCTCGGCCATCGAGCAGGCTGGCTATACCCCAGGGAAGGATATCTTCATCGCCCTCGACCCTGCCTCCACGGAAATGTGGGACGAGAAGACCCGCGGCTATAAGTTCTTCAAGAGCGCACCCGACAAAACCGTCTCCTCAGACGACATGGTCGCCCACTGGGTCCGGTGGATTGAGAAGTACCCCATTGTCTCCCTTGAGGACGGACTCGCCGAGGACGACTGGGATGGCTGGGCCAATATCACAAAGCAGGTCGGCGGCAGATGCCAGCTCGTCGGCGATGACCTCTTCGTCACCAACAGTAAACGCCTCGCCCAGGGCATCGAAAAGGGCTGTGCCAACTCAATCCTCATCAAGGTCAACCAGATCGGCTCCCTCACTGAGACCCTCGAAGCCATGGCCCTGGCCCGCAGGAATGGCTACACCTGCGTAATGAGCCACCGCAGCGGTGAATCCGAAGATACGACCATCGCCGACCTGGCAGTTGCGACCAATTGCGGCCAGATAAAGACCGGCTCCGCCTGCCGCACAGACCGCATCGCCAAGTATAACCAGTTGCTCCGCATCCATGAGGAACTGGGCGACGCGGCAGCCTGGGGTACAAGTTTCTTCAAATATATCCGATAATAACTATATGGCTGGGCGGAGATGGACCGCCGTCTCCGCCCGCCTTTTGGCCTCGAGTCACTGGACCTCGATGCTGCCTCGGATTCTGATACTTTTCTCGCCGAAGTCGGCGAAGGCGGATGCGGAGTTCATGCTTTCCGAATAGCGGATATGTCAGGGAAGACCATACTCAACGCTGTTTTCTTCGTTATCTTCTTCACGGTCGGTATCGCTGCTGTCGCTCTATCCATCCTCGCGCTCGAAATCGGCACCATGTACCGAGATGAGGTCATCCTCCAGAGGCTGGAAGCATCCAACAAACGCCTCCAAGCCCTCGACCAGCAGTACGCCTATCAGTTAGAGGAGATCAAACGAAACCCGGCCGTCCTTGCACGTCTCAGAGTTCTCAACCTCGGCGAAGAACCCCAAGACCCTGAAACGGCTTATCCTCCCGCCAGAAGCAGTGAGCTCATACAGGCCGCCAGGAACATACTCACCCAGAAGGAAGTGAAAGACAAGGATGAGCCCCCTCTCATACCCTTCTGGCTCCTCCGTGCATGCCGGCCGCGCTCGCGGGTCGCGCTCTTCCTTGCAGGCACCGCCCTGATCGTCATCTCCATGACCTTCTTCGGTCGTCCGGCCGAGCCGCCCGCGACCCCTCGACCTCAGCCATAGTGTCTCAGCTTGAGTCCCGGTCCATCAGGCGCCTGAGGCTCTGCGCCTCAGAACTGTCTGTTCGAGCCTCCGTAGATCAGCCGTAGCTGTCCGAAGTCAGGCACGACAAGGAGAGGTATGCTCTCGAATATTGTAAAGCCGCTCGGCCAGTACACGAATGCCGCCTTGCCAACCAGGTGGTCGCGAGGCACAACGCCCGGCCGATATGTCTTGCCGCCGTTGCCCAGGCCCTCGCTCGCCCACCAGCGGCAGTCCTGGCTGTTGGGTGAATTGTCCCCCAGCACGAAGAATTCGTCCGCCTTAAGCGTGAATGGATTGCTTCGGCAGCCGCGACCGAGACTTCCGGTCAGGTGCCTCGATAGATAGTGAATGTCCCGGAAAAGTGCAATGTGGGAAAGCCTCAGCTTGCCTGAGCCGAACACCGTCACAGATGCCTCCTCCGGCCTCTCGGGTATCGTGCCCATGCTGTCCGGCTCATCACCCATATCAACTTCCACAAGCTGATTCCCGAACTGCAGTACGAGCCTGTGGTCGATATTGGCAAAACTGAAAGCTGTCGGTGTTGAAACACTGAACGGCTCAACCTTTGTGCGCTTGAGCTTTTCCTCTTCCGATTGCCCCGTCGTACGGCTGATGATTATCTCGCCGTCCATATTCACAATCGCCTTGTACACCGTCTCATATTTGCTCAGACTCGTGCCGATGCTCCCGTCACCGTCACATGTCACGTAGAACCTTATCTTCAGGTCGCTGCAGTATTCAGCCGACTGGGCGAAGCTCACGTCATTGTAGGAATAGACAGCCTTCAGGTCGTTGCCCTGCGATGTATCATACGTCATTGCGTTCGTCACGCCGCTAGCGCTGTCCAGCCGATACACTGCCGGATGCGCACCATCTAGCTCCCACTTCGAGCCTTCCACATTCTTGAACGGCTGTTGCCATTCCTTCCCGTTGAACTTCGGCATCTCGGGTGCCACAGGCTGGTAGTCGTTATCGTATATGACCGACCACAGCTCTTCCTGCACCTTTGGAGGCTTGCGCGCGATTCTGCCATTGATATAGATGTCACCGTCGATTATCTCGACTGTCTCTCCCGGTTTGGCGATGAGTCGCTTTATGTAGCTCTCCTTCGGCTGAAGAGGATTCTTAAAGACCACCACATCCCATCGGTCAGGCTCGAATATCTGATATATGCACTTCAGCACCAGTATCCGGTCGCCGTTGTAAACCTCGCGCCGCTCCGATTGAGGCATGTAATAGCCGCAGCTCGGGCACTTCATCTGCGTGCTCAGGCGGCTGTATCGATTGCCCCTCGCGTCGCGCGGCCCGCCTGAAGGAGACAGCGGCACCCTGCCCAGCGGCACTGTCTCCGGAGGCATCCCATAGTAGCCGGGGTCAAAGCCATAGTCATAGCAATAGCCGCATTCCGGGCACTGCAGACGGAAATGGGCGCCCTTCAGCGTATCGGCCATGCTGCCTGTCGGTATCCGGAAGGCCTCCATCACGAACGCCCGGAACACAAACGCCAGCATGAAAGCTGTGACAAGCCACTCCAGGGTGCCGACGCATTCCGCGAGCAGGTTCTTCTGCTTCTTCGGCTCCGAGCTCTGTTTTGTGCTCTCTGGCGTCATATGACCGTGCCCTTAGATTGAATACCAGGCGTTCTGGCGGGTAAGTCTAGACTATCCAAGCCGATAGTTCCAGCCTATTCTGCCATAGGTAATTTGTTTTCACTTATGTCGACTTCCCGCGATCGGTACCCGCGTGCCGGCCTATTCGCCCTTGCCGGCGGTCTCAGATGCCGCAGCCTGCTCACTGGGGTCCCAGCCCCCGAGAATACTAGCCGGAGTGTACCCGGCAGCTTCTTCCTTCGTGAGCTGTTTCGACCACGGAACGCGCTTCGAGATATCGACCGGCTTACCATCGGGCCTGCGGCTGTTGTACTCGCTGTAGCGGGCAGTCTTCTCATTCTCGACTTTACCCCAGTTGTTCCAGCCTTCCGGCCTGATGTGATCTCCCATTTGGCAGCTGATATACGTGACACTCGCATAGGGCCGCCACGGACGTCCCAGATCCGCCTGCGCGGGCTTGTCACCAGTCTCCGCCCACGGATTCCGCCATGACTTGGGGTCGCCTGTCAGCCTGCACTTGATGAACACAAAGCCATAGGCCTGCTCTTCAGGCGTGCTGGCAGCCGTGATATGGCCGCCGTTCTTGCTGCGTATCTCGCAGTTCTCGAACACCGCTGTCCCGCTGCCATAGATGAAATCCACCCGCCCTTCGATGTAGCAGTCCACGAAGTACTGTCGGCCCTTGTTGAGCATCAGAGTATCCTGCCACCCGAGCAACTGGCAATTTCTTATAACTGCCTTATCGCCGTCTATCCGAAGGGCCAGTGCCTGCCCATGGTCACCGGAGGTATTCTCGAACGTCACCCCTTCCGCATGGAAACCGTCGCTCAGAACTACCACGCCGGTGCCCTTGTACTTCTGCCCCAGCGGCACACGGACCTTGTCCATCGGCTGCGTCTCCTCAGTCTCATACACATTCAGTCCGTATGTGATAACTGTCTTCTCAGCCCCTTCGCCCTCGAATGTGATGTTGCCCTTGCTTTTCGGGATGAGTATCGGTCCCAGGTGCCTGCCCGCCTTGAGGTGAATAATGGTTCGTTCCTGAGATCCGTTCGCATCCGGTATGGAGGCTATCGCTTCCTGTATCGTCCGGAACTCGCCCTTGCCCTCGGCCACTACCGTTATAGTCTTCGCGCTCGATGACTGCATACCCGCCCCCGATAGTACGGCAATAATGATTGTGCAGAGCCACGTGCTGATACTGACATTCATCGCATCTCCTTGCATGGAAATCCCGCCGTTTCGCCGGCCCTCTCTTTTCCTGCTGTCTACTGACTACTTCCTCGTCGCCAGGTACTCATCTATCGCTGCTGCCGCTGTCCTGCCCTGGCCCATCGCCAATATCACCGTGGCCGCTCCCAGCACGATATCACCGCCCGCATACACCCCCTCCATCGACGTTTTGCACTTCTCGTCGACCACTATATTGCCCCACTTGTTCAGCTTCAGTTCCGGCGTCGTCTGACCTATGAGCGGATTGGCCTTGTTGCCAATGGCCACTATCACAGTGTCAACCTCGAGCTGGAACTCGGAGCCTTTTATCGGCACCGGTCGCCGCCGCCCCGAATCGTCCGGTTCGCCAAGCTCGTATTTCAGCAGCTCAAGCGCCTTCACCCGGTCATTCTCGTCGCCGATTATCCGGCTGGGATTCTGCAACACCCGGAAATCCACGCCTTCTTCTTTCGCATGGTGTACCTCTTCTACCCGCGCCGGCATTTCCTTCTCGCTGCGCCTGTACACAAGATAGACCTTCTTTGCTCCCAGACGCACCGCCGTTCTGGCTGCATCCATTGCCACGTTGCCGCCGCCCAGCACAGCTACTTTCTCCGAAACTGCTATCGGCGTGTCGGCGCCCTTGCCGAACATGTAGGCTTTCATCAGATTGGCGCGGGTCAGGTACTCGTTGGCACTGTATACGCCTATCAGGTTCTCTCCCTCGATATTCATAAAACTTGGAAGCCCTGCCCCTACGCCTATATAGACTGCGTCGAAGCCATCCTCCTTCATCAGCTGCTCGATGGTTTGCGTCCTTCCTACCACGAAATTCAGCTCTATCTTCACTCCCATCTTTGCCAGAACATCTATCTCCTTCTGGACTATCGCCTTCGGCAGCCTGAACTCAGGTATCCCATAGACCATCACGCCGCCTGGCTTGTGGAACGCCTCGAATATCGTGACATCGTGCCCCCGCCGCCGCAGGTCCGTCGCCACCACGATCCCCCCCGGGCCGGAGCCTATCACAGCCACCCTCTTGCCGGTCTCCGCGGCGACTTCAGGAATGCCGCCGTTCCTGTCAAGGTCGGCGACGAATCGCTCGAGTCTGCCTATCGAGACAGCCTTGCTCACATCCTTGAACTTTTTGGCAACCGTACACTTCTCCTGGCACTGCACCTCCTGCGGGCACACTCTGCCGCATACCGCCGGCAGCAGTGAATTCTGCTTGATAATGGCAAGGGCTTTGGCATAGTCCCCGTCTACTATCTCCTTGATAAAATCCCGTATCTGTATCCCAACCGGGCACCCCTCGACGCACGGCGCGTTCCTGCACTGAAGGCATCGCAGCGCCTCCAGCCGCGCCTCGGTCTCTGTGTACCCGAGCGCGACCTCGCCTATATTCTCCCGCCGGTCAAAAGGGTCCTGCTCAGGCATCGGCTGGCACGGTATGCTGAGACGGTCAGAAGGCCTGAGTTGCCCACTCTTTTCCTTAGCCAGAAGCTCCGCCAGGTATTCGCCGCTGTCCGCCAAAATGAAGACTCCGTCAGGTATTGAGGCTCGTTACGTATTCCCAAAGATCGGCCGCTTACCCCAGGCCTATCTTGCACTTGTGGTCCTTGTACCCCTTCATCGCCTTCTCCTCCAGCGACTTGTATGCGTTCAGCCGCCTTATCATCAGGTCGAAATCCACCTTGTGGCCATCGAATTCCGGCCCATCCACGCATACGAACTTCGTCTCGCCCCCGACCTCCACGCGGCACCCGCCGCACATTCCCGTCCCGTCTATCATTATGGTGTTCAGCGAGACTATAGTGGGCACCTCGTATTTCTTCGTCACTTGGCAGCAGAACTTCATCATCACCGCAGGCCCGATAGCAACAGCGAGGTTCGGCTTCTCAGCCCGGCTGCACACCTCCTCCAGAGGCTCCGTGACCAGCGCCTTCCGCTTGTACGAGCCGTCATCCGTCGTCACCATTATCTCGTCGCTTATCGTGGCGAACTCATTTTCAAGCATCACGAGCTCCTTCGTCCGAGCGCCGATGATGCTGATTATCCTGTTGCCCGCCTCTTTCAATGCTGTCGCGATAGGCAGAAGCGGCGCACATCCGATCCCGCCGCCCACGCATACCACCGTCCCAACCTTCTCTATGTGCGTCGGCCTGCCCAGCGGCCCGGCGATATTCTCTATAACGTCCCCTACCTTCATCTCCGAAAGCTCGGCTGTGCTCTTTCCCACACGCTGCCAGATAAGACGTATCGTCCCCTTCACAGGATCTGCCCCCGCAATCGTCAGCGGTATACGCTCGCTGTACTCGCTCCTGATGCTCACTATCACGAACTGCCCGGGCTTCCGGGCCTTCGCTATCAGCGGTGCCTCTATCTCAGCAGCGAACACGTTCTCCGAGAGCTGTCGCTTCTCTACTATCCTGTGCGTCACAGTATATGGTCCTTAAGAGAGATGATACCAAAGACTGTTCAGTATCCCAGATTCGGTCTTTCGGGTCAAGCGGCTTTTGCCCCCCAAAGATTGACCCTCACACCGCCAGGTGGCAATGCCCCTAATCGCGTTTCTGAGCGGTTTTTCGACCCATGCGCCCATTAACGGTTTTTCTTCAAAAAAACCTCTTGATGAATAGAAGTCGTTATCGTATAGTAGTTTGCGTTGTTCCACAGCGGCTCGGATTTGGCCCTTCCAGCCGCTAGTTTCGGTAGTAGGGCCGGCATCGTGCTTTTCTTTAACTGGCGTTTTGTCATTAGCGATTATTGCTGGGGTAAGATATGGCTACCGTCACCAAAAAGGAACTCATTGACAGAATCTCCGAGCAGACTCAGGCCAAAAGGGTGGTTGTAAAAAGGGTCATTCAGTCTTTCCTTGACGAGATTATCGACGAGCTCACCAGAGACAACCGACTTGAGTTCCGTGATTTCGGCGTTTTCGAAACAAAAGTCAGAGCCCCCAGGATCGCACAAAACCCCAAGACCCTCGCCCGTGTCGAGGTCAATTCAAAGAGAATGGTAAAGTTCAAAATGGGACGCCTGATGAAGGAAAAGGTCTCCCCGAACAAGTCTCACGCTAGGGTGAAATAACCACGGCCGATAAGCCTTGGATGTCATAAGGACATTTTTCGCCGCAGTTCGCGAAAAATAATGGATTCTTCGGTCTTCTTCTCGAGGATTCTCTATGGCCGTCGGAACAGTTCGCTGGTTTGACCGCAGAAAAGGCTATGGCTTCGTCGCCACCGACAACGGCCAGGATGTCTTTGTCCACTACACCAACATCGACCAGACCGGATTCCGTGTCCTCTCCGAAGGCGACGCCGTCGAGTTCGAGATAGTCCCCGGCGAAAAGGGCCCCGTGGCCCACCACGTCAAAGTCAAACAGGACTGACCCCCGCCCCATCCGCTCTCATCGCCCGATAACGCGGATTCTGCTTGCATTCCTCGCCCCAATGTGATATCAATTATCTCCTATATTGACCGGACTGATGCCGGATATGATTGCCGAATATCAACAATCAGCTCTTGAGCACAGCGTCCTCGTCCTGAACAAACACTACATGGCGCTCCGCGTCGTCTCTGTCCGTCGTGCCTTCTCACTCCTTGCTCGCGAGCTCGCCGAGGTTATCTCCTTCGAAGACGGCCGCTACGCCAACTACGATTTCAGCAGCTGGTGCGAGGTCAGCCAGGCCGCACGCGCCTTCCAGCCCGACGCCCACGACTGGATCAGCACCGTCCGCTTCGAGATCGCCGTCCCCCGCATCATCCGCCTCCTCATCTACGACCGCCTCCCCCGTACCGAGGTCAAATTCAACCGCCGTAACATCTACGCCCGCGACCAGAACCGCTGCCAGTACTGCGGCGACCGCCACAAACCTTCCGAGCTCTCCCTCGACCACGTCATCCCGCGGATCATGGGCGGCCGGTCAAACTGGGAGAACATCGTCTGCTGCTGCCTCAAATGCAACGTCAAAAAAGGCGGCCGTACCCCCGATCAGGCCTCGATGAGCCTTATCAGCAGACCCGTCAAGCCGCGACGCAACCCAGCCATCAGCATCCACCTGACCCACCCGCGCTACAGCTCCTGGAAACAGTTCCTCGACCACGCCTACTGGTCCGTCGAGCTCAAATAAAAAAGGCCGGTCTTCACCGGCCTTTTCTCTACTATCTACTATCTACTTGCTACTTATCTACTTCTTCTCACCACTTCCCGCTCTTATGCTTCTCCGCCTTCGGATACGCTTTCAGCGGCTCAACCAGCTTCGCAACATCCGCGTCGCTCATCTGATAATCCGTCAGCTTCCCCGACAGATACGCATCGTATCCCGTCAGGTCCATCAGCCCGTGACCGCTGTAATTGAACAGAATCACCTTCTCCTTCCCCTCTTCGCGCGCCTTCACGGCCTCATCTATCGCCGCCGCTATCGCGTGACTCGTCTCCGGCGCACAGATCATCCCTTCCGTCGCCGCCCATACCATCGCCGACTCATAGCACTTCAGCTGATGATACGACCGCGGCTCCAGCAGCCCCTCGACTATCGCCTGGCACACCAGCGGCGCCATCCCGTGATAACGCAGCCCGCCCGCGTGGATCGGCGGCGGCACAAACGCATGCCCAAGCGTATACATCGCCATCAGCGGCGTCATGCATGCCGTGTCACCATGGTCATACATGAACGGCCCCTTCGTCATCGTCGGGCACGCAGCCGGCTCAACCGGCACGATCTGTATCTTCGCCCCGTTTATCTTATCCTGCACGAACGGGAACGACAGCCCCGCAAAATTGCTCCCGCCGCCCGCGCAGCCTATCACAATATCCGGGTCCTTCACGCCCACCATCGCAAGCTGCTTCTTCGCCTCGAGCCCGATTATCGTCTGATGCAGCAGCACATGATTCAGCACGCTGCCCAGCGAATACCGCGTCTTGCCCTTCGGGTCCGTCACAGCCTGCTCTATCGCCTCGCTTATCGCTATCCCAAGGCTCCCCGGCGTCTTCGGGTCGCGCGCCAGCACATCCTTCCCGAACTTCGTCTCCGTGCTCGGGCTCGCCACACAGTTCGCCCCCCACGTCTGCATCATCAGCTTCCGGAACGGCTTCTGGTCGAAGCTTATCCGCACCATGAACACCTTGCACTCAAGCCCCACCAGCTTGCACGCAAACGCCAGCGCGCTTCCCCAC
>Ga0068714_10006167_pt1 | contig 12333 bp, 7 predicted proteins | sample MTBNYHSulfiMetaG_FD_62988 | JGI IMG/M metagenome (GOLD analysis project Ga0068714, IMG submission 62988) | Enrichment culture microbial communities from rom New York Harbor, USA that are MTBE-degrading - MTBE-NYH (New York Harbor Sulfidogenic)... | ecosystem: Environmental > Aquatic > Marine >... | reverse complement strand
CCCGCCTGCAGTTCCTTGAGCTCGTCCAGCTGCTTCTGCAGCTCCCCGGATTCGGCCTGCCAGGTCTCGAGCTCTTGCCTCAGCTCCGCGAGCTCGCTCAAGAGCTCGTTGGCCCGCCGCGCGCTCTCGATCGAGAGTTGCCTCCAGGTCTCGGATTCGTTCTCCAAGCGCTGTGCTGAGGCGATGATGGTCTGCAAGTGCAGCCGCAAGCTCTCGATCCGCTGTCTCAGCTCGGTCACGGAGCTCTCTTGAGGCCGCGCTTGCTGGGCGATACAGAAAAAGAAGAACAGCGCCAGCACCAAGGGCCAAGCCCACTGCCAGCGCCGCGAGGATCCACTTCGCTTTGACATTCATCTGTCCTCCCCGGATCTGCCCGCGAGCTTGATATCCTTCCCGCCTTCCACGCCCACCACGACCGCGATGATCCCGAGCGCCGGCGCCGCGATCAGCGAGAGAAGGAGCCCCGCCTGCGGCTCGTCGATGTGGATGGTGAAGACGACCAGGCAGTAGACCACGAGTGCAGCACAGAACAGAGCAAACAGGAACTTCCGGCCCCAGCGGATCTTCATCGCGTCCCTCCCCACTTGGCGGGATCTCCCCATAGGCCGGCCGGATCCTGGCGGCCCCAATCGTGCGCACCGGCTGGATGCAGCTCGTAGTGAATGTGCGCTCCCTGTTCGTTTCCTTCAATGCCCAGAAAGCCGATCTCGTCCCCTTCCGCGGTCGGGCGGGGATCGACCAGGTTCAGGTAGGCGCGGACCCAGGTGTTGTAGGACCGCGTGTGCTTCTTCGCCGTGTACCGTCGGCCGGAGGCCTGCAGACACCGCAGGAGATCGTCCAGATTGATGTGACAGAACACGTGCGTATGCTCTTTGCCGAACAGGATCAGAAGCCCGCCGTAGGTGTCCAGGTAGTAGTTCGAGAACCAATAGTCGTACCCGTCCGGCCACGACCACCATGCGGAGGCGCTGACGCCACTTCGCAGGATCGCGTGGTAGATCAGGGCTCCGTCCTCGGGCGCGTGAATCCCAGTCCCTTCGGGCGCCGCCAGGTCCCACGCCTCGTGCCGGCCGATCGAGGTATTCCGGGGCTCGTAGAAATCAGAGGTGAGTCTCCAGGGCACCTTCAACGGAAAGACCACGTTCTTCTCCTATGGGCTCCTAGCCTCGTGCTCCTTGAGGATTTCCTTGATTTCCTTCAACGATTCTCGGATCCACCGGAACTCACTTTCCAGGACGGAGATCCGGCGCTCGTTGACGATCGCGACCTCCGCGGTCTTGGCCGTGGTTCTCTGAGTCTCCTCCAGCAAGCGGGCCCGGGCCGCTTGAGTCGCTCCGAACGTCCATCCGCCCAGGGCCAGGGCGGCCGTGAGCCCGAGACTGATGAGCCACTTGGTTGTTCCATTGCTGCTCGTCATCGACTCTGCTCCTCCAAGAGAAACTGGGTGGTCCTTGCGGATCCTCCCCTATCTGATCCCCACCGAGGCAACGTAATCGAAGAGCGTCCGAAGCTGTGCGTTCACGGAATCCGCGTCTGCTCGGTAGGCTTGCCACTGCTGAAGAATCGCCGCCTTCACCTCGGCCGCACTCTTGCCGATCAGGAAGTCGACAACCGACCCATCGCCGGCGTTGTCCTCGTGCCACTGCAAAGTGAAGACGCGGAACTCATCCGCGGACCCCGTTACCTGGGTTCCTACCGTGGGGATGAGCTGGAAGTCCAGGCCCACCCACCGCCGGGGGAAGAACTCGTAGCTCAGGCGAATGTGCCGTAGCGTCAGGTTGTTCTGCAGATCAATCATGATCTTCCTCCTCAATCCTTCTTGCAGATCAATAGCGGGAAGTGCTGTGGTTCCATCGCCCCCGCCGTCGTGTGCGAATGGTTGCCAGAGTGAACATGGCTGTATCGAGCCGTCGCACCGGCCGTGGTCGTTCCCCCTGCCTGAGATCCCCATGCACCCGTGTTCCCCGTCCAACTGTGCGTGTGCGTAGCGGCTCCGCCGCCCGTGGTGTCTACTGTCGACTTGCACCGGATGAACTTCCCGCTTGCGATGCTGTAAACGGACCAGCCAGTCGGAACGGTTGACCCCAGGAAGAAGCAGATCAGACCCGCAGGGATTACACTGGTTGCCGCAGTTGGCGACACCGGAATCAGGTCGATGTAGGGGGGGAGATTTGTGTAGACGTGCTCATGGTTGAAGGTGTGTGTATGATAGCTGTACGGACATGATCCGCCGGATCCTGACTGGTACGGACTGCCTTTGCGGTTTGCCAAGGCCTCTCCTGTCCAGGCATGATCGTGTGTAGCGCTCCCACCGGCCCCGCCAGCAGCCGACGTGTTGCAGGAAATGAAGTAGTCGTACAGCGCGGTGACTGCCGCCCAACCTGTGAACACCGTACCATCGCAGAATCCGACAAAGGACGTTGGCAGTGTAGCTGCCCCGTTCACCACATACGGGAGCAACCCATAGAAGCCCGGTCGATGATCGCCGGCGGCATGCGTGTGGGCGATTGAGTGGGCATGGTCGTAGAGCATCAGATCGTTGTTGGGGAACCCACCCGGAGGGGTAGCGCGGGTCGCATATCCGGTGTTTCCCGAATAACTTCCGTGGCCGTGTGTATTGGACCCCGTGGAGCTTCCCTGGCTGGAACCGCCCTTGAGGAAGTGCCCGTGGAGATTCGGAGACGCCGCGACTCCGTTCAGAATGTCCCAGCCCGTCCCGGGGCTGGCAGTGAACAAGCCGACGAGGTTGGCAGGGATCGTCACTCGCTGATAGCACCGTTTCCACGATCCGCTGACGCCAATCCACCCGCCGGTGACGTTCTTGAACGAGCCCGATACACCAATCGACAGGTCCAGTTCCTTCCACACACCGCTGGCACCGACGTAGACGGGGGCCATACCCAGAGCCTCACGCAGCCAGGCCGGCAACTCCTTCATCTGGAACTGGCACTCCGTCGGGGCGATGAGCATCACGCCTCCCTCTTTAGCCACAGGTCTCCGTCCGCTGGCGTCCCCGAAGGATCGGCAGTGCTCACCGTGATCTTGCCAATCGAGTCGCCACCATCAATCACCGCCGGGCCGTCGATCACAACCCGGCCGCCGGAGGCGGGTTTCAGGAGGATGTCCTCTGCGCAGTATTCAACGGTCCAAGGCCGGGCGCGAATCACGTGCTGGAAGAATAGGTCTGGGTTCATGGCCGTATCGACACTGAAGAGCAAATCGTCGAGATACCGTGTGTAGGTCGCTCCACCCAGGAACGTGAGAAAGATCGACTTGGTACCCGACCCCCACGCGCCCGAGGGCTGGGCGCTGTATTCAGCGTTGTCCACCCGAAGATAAGCGGTATTGGTGTCCGCGTCATACGTGAACCCGATGAAATGCCATTGGCTCTGGGACAATTGCCCTGCGGCGATTGTCGTTGATGTTCCGCCTTTCTTCACGACGACCCGCAACACGCGCGTTCCTGTAGGCGATAGCTCGATGTTGATGTAGTCGTTGTCCGATGAGGCGCCCCATTCCAGGATGTCCACGCCGCCGAACTCGTTGTCGTCGATACGGAGCATGAAACAGGCTGTTACGCTGTCACCAACTTGCCACCCACCGGCAAACCAGGCATTGAGCATCAACGCGGTCGTGTACATTGAATGGGTCCCCTGCCATTTCACGGAGGTGGAGTAGTCGAAGCTGCCCAAGGTAACGGTCCAGGGATCCACTCCGTTCTGGTCGCATCGGTTGTTGTCAAACTGGAAGAGCCGGATGTTTCCGGCGGGCACTGGATCGTCCTCAGGGGCATCGCCTATCGTGTGCAGAAGCCCCCGGCAGGCCAAGAAGGGACGGAAATTTCCATTACCATCGGCACCACCAAGGAGAATCTGCCGCTCCGTTGACCACGCGCCTTTCGTGTAGATCTGAAACTTGATCTCATCATCATCGACATAGATCCTCCTGTCTCCTTCGTCCGGATTCTCCCGGTCGCCGGTGCCTTTGTAGCCTACCCACAGTTGGGCCGCACGGAGCAGCAGAGCCGCGATCTCCGAGGCGATAATGTTGTTGGCATAGATGCTGTTGGCTGCCAAGTCGCCGGTCTGTACCGTGTTCGTGGTGGCCGAGACTGGATCGCTCCACTCCGAGACAGCGCTCTCCTTCGTCACCCGGCGAACCCGGTAATAGAGCGTTCGCCCACCGGGGTTGTCCGCATCGCCGGTGTGAGGAATCCCGGCGTGCACCAGCATTTCGGTCTGCCAGTCGGTCGCCGCGTCGAGTGTCTCTTTCCAGTCGGGCCCGAATTGCAGTGAATACCAGGTCGCGCCCTCGGCCGACACCTGGATCTGGTAGCGATCGAAGTTCGTGAGGTTGAGTTGACGGTCCCACTTGAGCAGGATCGCCCGAATGCCCTCCGCCTTGCAGACACTGATCGTCGGCTTCGAGGGGATGGTCGTGCCTCCGCCCTTGTCGTAGCCGTCCTGCAGGTCGTGGTAGTTGGGGGTGGCGTACTTGAGGGCGGTCAAGAGGTTGGTCAGGCGAATGTATTCCTGCACTACTTGCGCCCCCCGACGAGCTCCCAGGGATCGCTTGTCTGGATGAGCCGGATGGCCCGCTGCGTGATCGCCCCCGGCAGCCCCAGCAATTTCATCAGCTCCGGAGCCATGATCAGGAAACTGTCGGCCCAGTCCTGAAGATCGCCTCCCTTCTTGATTCGCTTGCCCACCTGTTGCCCGAGCGTCGAGGCGAACCCCCACAAGTTGACGCCGCGGCCACTCCACCAATAACCCTGCAGGCCCGTGAGAACATCGTTGCCGACGAAGGGAATCGAAGTGATGAACTGACCCGCCACATCCAGCGCCCACTCCAGCGGGTCCTCCGGTAGCCGCTTGCGCCCGATCGTGCCGATCGCAATCCCCGTGAGGGCCAGGGCGAGGGCGTCGCCCAGGACGTGCATGATCTTGCCCCGTTTCAGGTCCATGGGCATGTCCGCGGTATACATGTTCCAGATCTGATTGATCTGGCGCGTGAACATAAGGAACATCTGCGCCGCCCGATCCTGATACATCAGGGGGAGATCCTTGAGCCGGCCGGAGGGCTGGGTGCGCAACGTCGCTTCCTGCGCCAGACGCACGGCCTCCTCTTCGCTCATCTGGGCGGCCATCGCCTTGTCGTACACCGCCTTCCATCCGACCAGGCGCGTCCACATATCGATGGCCTCGAGGGGGGCCATGCCGATCTTGGTGAGGGTGCTCTTGAAGGTGGCGAACTGATTCGGGTAGCGCCGCCTGATCTCTTCGAGGATCGGATCGATCGAGACGTGCTTGACTTGGGGATCCCGCTCGGTCACGAAGTCGTACAGGTGCTTCGGGTGCGCCACCCACTGCGCCGTCGCACTCAGCATGTGGAGCGGGCCCGCGTCCGCGAGATACATCATCGGACCTGTCAGATTGTTGAGCAGTGCGTTGATGTTCAGGGCCAGGGCCCCCAGGGTGACGTTGTGCCGCAAGGCATCCATCAGAGGGGCCCGCAGTTCGTTCACCCGGAAGGCCCCGGGATTCGCCACCTCGTTGATGTAGGTGGAAAGGGCCTTGTTGAAATCCCGGCCGAACGTGCGCGCAATCGTCTCCACCAGGTTCTTGTCGCGGGTGAAGATGTTCTGCAGGCGCTTGGCAAGCCTCCAATGCGTGATGTAGTGCTCCTGTTTCTCGATCTGCTCGAAGAAGATCGCCGTAGCCCCCAGGCGCATGGGCCGGCGGTGTTCGTCCGCGATCTGCATCCGCTCGATCAGGAAACCCTTGGCCGGGTAGCCGCGTCGGGCCCCCGCCCGCGTCGTGAGGTCGCTCTGGATCTCCTGGTTGATGGCCTCGTAGGTGCCCTCCCGCGCCCGGATCGGGAAGTAGTGTTCGACGCGGACCGACGCCTGGTTTCGATCCTCGATGTACGCCTTGTTAAGCCGGTCGAAGTTCTCCTCACTGAACACCGAGAGCATGTAGTCGCCCCAGGCGCGCTGCGCGTCGGTGAGTTGTCCGGTGAGATCCGCAACCTCCTCAGCCCGGATCTTGTTGCCATGAATCAACGTCGCCCGCTCGTCCTCGTTCTTCATGGCCACGTACATGTGGATAACCTGGTCCACGGTGAACCGCAGGCCGTCTTTCGTGCTCAGTTCCTTGGCCAGTTCTCGGGGACCGATCCCCAATTCCTTCATCTTCGCCTTGGCTGGTTCCACGATCGCGTCGACCGACCGTAGCTCTTCGTCCAGGGTCTTGTTGACTTCCCGCGTCAGCCACTTCTCCGTCGTCGGACCGAGCATCCGAGCCAGGCGCAGCATGTTGAGCGAGTAGGCCTGTACGAACCGTTTGGGCTTGCCGCGCATCTGCTCTTCGGCCGTGATCGACCCCTTGCCGCGGGTGGTTTCGAACACCTCTTTGCCCAGGATCTCCCGCTTGATGTGTTCTTGCGCCTTGGCGACGATCTTCTTCTCCTGCAGGAGTGCCAGGGTGCGCTTAGTGCGCCCCACCTGGCGCAGGTCGCGGATCTCCTTATCGAAGGCCTCGAGCTCGCCATACGTCATGACCCCAATGAAACGCTTGGCCAAGAACTTCTGGATGGACTCGGAGGGCTGTTCGGGGTGCGTCTCATAGTAGTGTCGGAGACGCTCCTGGGTCTTCACCAAGCGGCTGCCAGGTCGGTTGTCCACACTCGCCTGGAGCTCCCGAATCCTGACGGCTTCCTCGTAGTTCACCGCGCCCGAAGGCGGCTTGTACGCTCCCCGGATGATCTGCTGGATGCGCTTGCGCACGGGGGTGAGCTCTGCGTTCTCCTTGTCTTCGACGATCCGATTGACGGTCAGGTCGCGGTACTTCTCCAACCCTGCGCCCGGGTGCTTCGGCAGTCGCGCCGACAGCCCCGCCTCATAGCGCCGCGAAAACTCGAAGGGAGCCGTTTCGTCGCTCAAGGCCCGATCAAAGGCATCCTTCCAGCGATGCGGCTGGGCGGCCATCTTGCGCAACAGCTCTCCATAGGCCGCCTTGCTGAGGCCCTTCTCCTCATGGATTCGGTTGTAGATCGGGGCGAAGAGCTTCAGCACGTCAGCGGGGACGTTCGGATTCTGAACGGCATCACGGATCTGCATCTCGACGGCTGTCCGCGAGAGCCCATCCAGGAATCGCTGCGCTCGTTCGTCCTGGGAGAGTCGGGGGGCTGCGTTCCATGCCTTCCGATACACCTCCGCGGGCTGCTCTTGTCCCGGCACCTCCGTTGCTTTCATCTCGCGCGCGAAATCCTCGGCGTTGTGGATGCCAGCCTCTTCGGCACTCACCACCTCTGCCCGGAGATCGGCCACCAGCTCAACGATATCCGCCGGGACCTCCTTGGAGCCCGCCAGTGCGGCCGCGACGTCCTCAACGAACTGGTACTCCGCGATGTCTTCGCGCCCGAGTCGTCCCAGCTGCTCCATCGCGTGGAGGCTGAACCGGTTCTCGATGGCGCGCCAGCGCAGCGGGTTCTTCTCAATCTGCGCCATGAGGTACTGGGTGGCCTTGCCGCCGCGGCGCAACTCGGGGCCGGCAGGAAGTATCCCGCCGCGCTCGAGCGCCGTTTCCGCTTTGGCCCGACTCACGCCCTTGGTCTTGAATTGAGAGAGGCTACGGATCTCGGCCAGGTTCAAACCCTTGCCGCCCAGATCCGCCCCTGTTTCCGCGGCGCCCACGATCGTGTCGAGAATGCGTGCCGCTTCGCCTTCGGCCAGGGGTCCGCCCAATCGCCGCGCCGCTTCCTGGCGGGCCGATCGTTCTTGCTCCTCTTCGATCGGCGCCGCCAGGACTTCCGCGAACTCCTCCTCCGTAAGGTACGTCCCGCCCACGACGCGCCCGGTATCCGCAATCTCCGAGTACTCAATCCCACGCTTCTGGGCGATGTCGACCCACAACTGGGCGTCGGGATCCGACACGATTCGGCCATCCCGCAAGCGCAGGGCGAGGCTCCCGAAGGCTCTCGGCGGCTGCTCGAACTCGTAGGTCTGGCCCGCGATCGTCCGCCGCACTTTGGGGGGCCCCTCGGCTTTGACCGCCGCGCCCTCTTGTGCTATACTTCTAGTAGAGGGTGCAGAGATGCCAGAGGATTCGGACCTGATGTTCATCGAGTACGACGATATGCCCTTCGCGATCGAGCTCAGCTCTGGCAGAGTGTTTCGTGTCTTATCTGACAGAATTGATCCAACGCCCACAGACTTGGACGCCGCCCATATCTTGTTCAGATCCTTGAGCGCCAAACTCAGCAAAGAAGAAGCGTTCGCCTTGGCCAGATCCGGCTCGGCGAGCGCATAAACCGCCTCACTCGCTTCAATCAGAAGACGCGCAAACGTTTCAACTTCCGGAGACCGCTGCAGTTTGCCAGCCTCAACAGCTTCGATGACATCCCGATAGACCCGATACAGCTTGTGCCCCAGCTCGGTCTTGGCTTTGTAGACGGCCCGATCGGTGACCTGTATCTCGTCAACGACACCATTCGGCATCTGGACGTTGACGAGAACACTCTTGTAACCGGTGGTGGGTACACGCCGGAAGAAGTTCTTGATCCGGACGACCTTGCCCTTCTGCCCCAGCTTGTGGACGAGCGCCGGGATGTCGTTGCGGTTCTGTACGGCGATCGTCGCAGCATCGTAGTCCAGAACGCCGGCAGCTCCGCCTTGGGTCTGCGGGACCTTCTTCTCAACCCGCTCGGGCTTCTTGAATCCTTCCCGAAGATGGATGTCCGCCTCGATCCCCTCGGTCACGTCCGTCAGGATCGCCTCGAGCTCCGGCCGGGCCTGCTCGGCCAGGCGGTAGATTTCCTCCGTCTCCCCGCTGGGCTGTAGGGGCCTCGGCTCTCCGGCGGTTTCCTGGATATCCAGCACGGAGCGCACCGCTTCACCGCCGGCGATCACGCGCAAAGCCTCGCGTGCCTCTTCTGGCGTTTGCGCCCGTACGCCCGGGAGAATCGCGATCTCCGTGTCCAACATGTCTGCGATCTCAGACGCCTGGACCAGGTCGTCCGGAGCTGCATCGGGCGATTGGAGCACCGCGTCGACTTGGGCCGCCGCCTCGCTTGCCCGCTGCGCTGTGAGTTCCTCGGGTCGGGATAGCAGCGTGCGGGCGTGAGCGATCGCGTCGCCCGCTTCGGGTGCGGCCTCTCGTCCCTGGCGGGGCACCCCCTCTTGCGCCGCCGCGCCTGCGGCGGGCTTGCCCACCCCGGCCGCCGTGCGGGCGACCGCTCCCGGGGCCTGAATCACCCCGAAGCCCAGGGCCGAGTCGATGGCCGTCTGCGTTAGCCGATCGACGACGTCCTGGACCGTGGTCGGCTCGAGCTTGGTCCAGCCGCCGGCCGGGGTGCGCACGGGCTCCTGGAGCATGTTGGTCAGGACCTTCCCGAGCTCGGTGGCCGCGATATTGGTCGATTCCTGCGCCAGCTCTTGGAGGGTTTCCACGGCGGTGTGTTTGCCGGCCTGCATGACTCCCCGGGCCAGACCGCGGAGAATCCCGCTCTTGATGACCGTCTTGCTCGACTGCCGGATCGCTTTCCGCAAGATCTGGTCGAACCCCGGAATGCTCTTGACGATATCCCCGATCTGAGCGACCTCCAGGAGGCTGTTGATGACGCCCACGCCCAGAGAGGCTGCGGCAGCGACGTTCTCGTCGATTCCTTCCCGCAGCATCTCGACCATGGCCAGCCCGGCCTCGACTTTCATGATGTGCTGCGCGCTTCCGGTGGTGGCGCCCACGCCGAAGCCCATGACGAACATCGAGGGCACCGTGATCGCTTCTTCCGGTGCTCCGGTCAGCGGCGGTGTCTGCCCGAGGACGGCCGTCATGCCGGCCAGCGCCCCGCCGGTGGCCAAGCCGAGCTTGCCGCCTGCTTCCATGCCCTTGAGCATGATCGGGGCCATGCGGGAGGCTGAGGACAGCCCGCGCCAAAACAATCCTTGCTTCTTTGGGTCGATCTGAGGGCGACGGGTCTCGAGCTCCGCGGCCTGGCGGTCGATCTCCAGGACCCGGGTTTCGGCCGCCGTTCGCTTGGTGGGATCCTTACTGCCGAGCTGAAGCGTCGACAGCAACCGCTCGTACATCAGAAGGCCCAGGTTCAAATCGATCCACCCGGCGTGCCACGAGGCTTCGACCTCGCGCAAGCCCTGGGCCCAGTGCGGATCGTCTTTGCGGATCGGCTCCAGGAGGGCCGCCGCGTCTTCCGGCGGGATTCCCATCAGCTGGCCGAGGTACACGTCGCCGGCGGCTTCCTGCAGGACCTTCCGACCCCCACCGGTCTGTTCGGCCAGCTCGATCGCCTCCTCCGAGACGTCCAGGTCGAAGAACTCGTCCAGCGGTTCGCCGGCCACAGACGGCCACCGACCGCGCAGAAAGTCGAGCAGTCCGCCCCGGCGCTGGGGCTCGTGCTCCTCGATCGCCTCGGTCTCCCATCCGAAGTCGCTCATCGATACCTCAACGGTTGCTGCATGATGCGTCCACCGCGGACCACCGAGCGCACTGTGTAGAGGTTCCCTGCCTTGCGGAGCGGTTCAAGCTGGGGCTGGCCGTTGGCATCCCGGGGGATCGGTACGGTGGAGTAGATCCACTCCCCGGAGGGGGCCTGGTACTGATCCACGATGGTGACGCCCGCGCCGGCGAGGATCTTCTGCTCGCTTTCGGCAATCTCGGGCGCCCGGATCGCGTGCTGCATCTGGAGTCCCGGACTGGCGGCGAACTCTGCAGGCAGCTGCTCCCGTGCCGTCTCGAGGCTTTCCCACTCGGGGGCCCGACCGATTCCCGGAAACCGTGCCTGCAGACTGCCCTGGATCATGCGCTGCAGTTCCTTCTTGGTCGCCGGGTTCAACAGCGATTGCAGTGCCTGGTCCCACTTGTCCGGGGCATCCGGGTACTGGCGGAAGATCCGCATCATGGCCTGGCCGGCCGCGGCTTGCTCGAGGGTCGCAGCCTTGCGTTCGTCGTCATCCTTGTCCATGGCCGTGATGGCCGCGCTGTAGAAGCGATTGAGGGCGTCCATGCGGCTTTTCCAGTCCGGGCGATTGTTGAGCTCCTCGATGTGGTTGGTGATCTGATACCACCTCTCCCCGGGAACACCGTTGAACAGGAACGACCGCGCCTTCTCGTATTTCTCCGTGGAGGACAGCTGGTCATTCAACACGATGCGCCACAGCTGGGCGACCTTGGCGGGATCCTCGTGGAGAGGACCGCGGGCCTTGCGGTTCGCTTCCAGCCGCTGCGCGTACTCCTCTCGCAAGGCCTCCCGCTTCTGCAGCAACTCGTCATGCTGGGCGACCGAGATCTTCCCAACGCCCAGGGCCTCGTCGATGGTACGTTGGGTCACTGCGGCCGCGGGGTCTTTGAGCTCGTCCAGGGCGGCGTACATCCGGCTCCTCAAGTCGCTGGCGTTGCGATGCTGCTGGAGTTGCTCGGGGGTGCGTTCGCCCTTGGCAAGCTCCTGCATGACGGTGCGCAAATCCGTTTCGAGGTTGTTCCGTTGCTCGACGGTGATGCGGCCTTCCTCAACCGCCGTCGCGAGATCGCTGAAGCTGAAGGGGGGCTCACCCGTGCCGTCCCAGTCGAGGATCGCGGCGCTCATCCGGCTGTACGCCACGTCCTGCTCGAGCTCGCGCCGTGCCTCTTGTCCTGCCTGGGCGGTCTTGTCGAGACCGTCCAGGTATCGCAAGACCTCCGCACGGTGTCGGTCGCCCACGGCGAGGGCGTAGTCGAGGATGTCTTGGCGTGAGAGCTTGGCACGCTCGGCCGGGTCCAGGGCCTTCTTCAGGAAGTCATCGAAGGCCGCTTGTTCTTGCGCGTCCCGCACCGTAGTGACGAGCCCGTTCTGATTGGCAGCGGCCGCCAGGAGCGCCTGCGTCTCCTCGGCCGACCGCTCGAGGCCTTGCACGTACTCCACCGCCGCCCCGTATCCCTGGACTGTGGTGAGTGTCCGGACGGTCTTCTCGGCCACGCGGAGCTCGAACTGCTGACGGTGGTCGGCGAGCACGTTGTCGGTGGCCGCGTCACCAAGCCAACTCCGGGCACTCTCGAGCACCCCTTCCACCGCGGCAAAATCGCCGGCGTTCACGGCGTCGGTCATGGCGTTGCCGAGGTTGCGGTTGAACTCCGTGAGGGCCTGCTTGGCCGCGTAGCCGCGGCCGTAGGTCAGCGCGGCTTCCGTGCCCTGTTCGTGCATCCGGGAGAGCTCATCCGTGGCCCAGGACCGCACCCGCGGGTAGCTCTTGAACGCGTCCTCGACCCGGTGGAGCGACTGGTCGTACCACTCGTCGAACTCCGGCGGCATGTGGATGACCTTGTTGCCTTGCGCATCGGTCTC
>Ga0068714_10006166_pt1 | contig 12336 bp, 9 predicted proteins | sample MTBNYHSulfiMetaG_FD_62988 | JGI IMG/M metagenome (GOLD analysis project Ga0068714, IMG submission 62988) | Enrichment culture microbial communities from rom New York Harbor, USA that are MTBE-degrading - MTBE-NYH (New York Harbor Sulfidogenic)... | ecosystem: Environmental > Aquatic > Marine >... | reverse complement strand
GGCGATCGCGAGGGCTTCGCCCGCGGCCTCGATGGCGGTGGTGAGGGCGACGAGTTGGTTGGTGGGGGCGTTGAGCATGGTCACCTCCGGGTCGTCCATGACGCGTGCCCCCCCCCTGCTGCCGGGGCGGCCGGGGTCAAGGGTCGCCCGAGCGACCGCCCGGAGGGCGGCTTGCCCTTGACGCCGGCCGCCCCGGCAGCTACCCGATCGAGCGGCATGGACGACCCGGAGGTGACCATGCCCCCCGCCACGCTCAGCCCCACCGCTGCTCGCTGCCGCTGCTCGCTGCCGCTGCTCGCTGCCGCTGCCGCTGCCGCTGCTCGCTGCCGCTGCCGCTGCTCGCTGCCCCTGTCGCTGCCCCTGCCACCTGTCGCTGCCCCTGTCGCTGCCGCTGCCACCTGTCGCTGCCCCTGTCGCTGCCGCTGGGGTGAGATCAGCCGAGCCGGCTCCCTGGCAGCATCGCCCTCCCCGTCACCGTTGACTGCGTCTGGGGTGACAGCCCCCCACCACCCAGCGCAGACTGCGCTGCAGCAACGCTCTGGCGACAGCGCAACGGCCTCGTACCGGCACCGCGCGGCCAGTTCGGAGCCCGGATGCTCGAGCAGTGCCCGGCGCAGGTTGCTGCGCACGCGAGCGGGGGAGGCCCGGGCGTGGCTCGTGCGGGCGGCGATGCTCCCGAGGTGCCTTGCTGGCGGTACCATGCGCGGTGGAAGAGGGCGGAGGCGGAGGAGGTTAGACAGGCGGGATGAGGGTGGTGAGCGGAGAGGGTCCTGGGCAGGGCGCCCCCCGGGGTCGGGGCGCGGCTGCGGTCGTGCGCCTGCTCAAGGACTACGCGTGGCCCCATCGCTGGAGCTACCTGGCCGGCGCGGTGTTTCTGGGCTTGACCAACTGGGTTGCGGTGACCATCCCGGGCGAGATCGGTCACGCGGTGGACGCGCTCAGGGACGGGGTTCCGCTCGGTCGGCACGTGGCCGCGATCGCCGTGATGGGAGTCGCGGTCGTGGTCGTGAGGACCCTGTCGCGGGTGCTCATCTTCAACCCGGGCCGCCACGTCGAGTACCGTCTGCGCCAGGACCTGTTCGGCCGGCTGCTGCGCCTGCAGCCGTCCTTTTACGCCCGCCACCGGCGCGGCGACCTGGTGTCCCGGGCGTCCAACGACGTCGGCATGGTCCGGACCATGGTGGGCTACGCCGGACTGCAGGTCTTCAACGTGACCACCGCCGTGGTCCTGACGGTGGGCAAGATGCTCGCCCTGTCGCCCCGCCTGACCCTGCTCGTGCTGTTGCCGGTCGCGGTCGGGATGGGGGTGGTCCAATGGGGGATCCGGCGCCTGTTCGACCTGTCGAAACGCAACCAGGAGCAGCTCGGCGCCATTTCCGACCACGTTCTCGGCAGCCTCCAGGGGATGGCCACCATCCAGGGGTTCGCCGCCGAGGAGGCGTTCGTCCGGCGCTTCGAGACCCGCAACCAGGAGTGGCTGCGCACCGGCATGCGACTGGCTCTGGTCCGGGCGCTGGCGCTGCCCCTGCTGGTGCTGGCTGGCGGGTTCTCGGTGTGGGCGCTGATCGCCGTTGGAGGGCCGCTGGTGCTTTCCGGCGCGCTGACCGTGGGTCAGCTGGCCGCCTTCACCGCCCTGCTGGCGGTGCTCCTCCCGCCCCTGCGCTCCCTGGGTTGGATGCTGTCGGTCATCCAGCGCGGGCGGGCGTCGCTGGAGCGCATCCTCGAGCTCATGGACGCGCCGGTGGACCGCCCGGAGGGGTCGTCGGGCCTGAGACCCGCGTCGGGCCGGGGGCCCGAGATCCGCCTCGACGACTTGACGTTCGCTTACCCGGACAGCCCTGGGCGGCCGGCGCTGGAGGGTCTCACCGCGACGCTGCCGGCGGGGGCTCTGGTGGGGCTCTTCGGACGCACCGGCAGCGGCAAGAGCACGCTGCTGCGAGTCCTCGCGCGGCTCGACAACCCCCCCCGGGGAGTGGTCCGGGTCGACGGGGTGGACCTGCTGGACCTCGACCTCGACGCCTGGCGGGAGCGGATGGCGGTCGTTCCGCAGCGGCCGTTCCTGTTCTCGGAGACGATGGCGTCGAACGTCGCGCTGGTCGAGGGCGAGCCCTCCGAACGGGTCCGGGCGGCGACTGACCTGGCGGCCCTGTCGACCGACCTCGAGGCGCTGCCCGACGGGCTCCAGACCGTGGTCGGCGAGCGGGGGATCATGCTCTCGGGGGGGCAGCGGCAGCGGGTCGCGCTGGCCCGCGGCCTGTACCGGGAGGCCGACCTGCTCATCCTCGACGACGTGCTCTCCGCGGTCGACCACGAGACCGAGGCCCGGCTGGTGATGATGCTCGCCGAGCTGAACCGTCGCCCGCGGCGGCCGACCGTTGTCATCGCGAGCCACCGGCTGTCCGCCCTCCGCCGCTGTGACCTGATCCTGGTCCTGGACCGGGGCCGGCTCGTGGACCGGGGCACCCATGACCAGCTGGTGGCGCGCCCCGGGGTGTACCGGGACACCTGGATCGCCCAGCGGCAGGGTGCGGTGCCCGAGGTGAAGGCGTCGTGAGCGAGCTGGGCACCGTGCGGCGCATGTGGCGCTACCTGCGCCCCGACCGGTGGGTCCTCGCGGTCGCGGTGCTCCTGAGCCCGGCGTCGGTCGCCCTGTCGCTGGTCCAGCCGTACCTGTTGAAGCGCGCCATCGACGAGCACGTGGTCCCGGGCGTGCTGGCGGGCCTCGCCGCCCTCGCCGGGCTGTACCTGGCGGCGGTTGTCGCCGAGTATCTGCTGTCGGCGGGATACGTGCTGTCCCTGGCCTGGGTGGGGCAGCGGACCATCGTCCGGCTGCGGTCGACCGTCTACCGGCACCTCCTGGGCCTCACCCAGCGGTTCCTGGACCGGCAGCCGGCCGGTCGCCTCCTGACCCGGGCGACGAACGACGTCGAGGCGCTCGGCGAGGCCTTCAGCTCGGGTCTGATCGGAATCCTGCTCGACGTACTCACCATCGGCGGGACGCTGGCGGCCATGCTCTGGCTGGACGCCCGCTTGACCCTGGCGCTGGTGCTCCTGTCGCCGCCGTTGCTGGCGCTGTTGGAGGCGCTCCGGCGGCGGCTGCGTGCCCTGTTCCGCGAGCTGCGCGAGGCGCTGGCGGCGGTGAACACTTTTCTGGCCGAGCGGGTGGACGGGGTCGAGGTGGTGCAGCTGTTCAACCACGAGGCGGAGACCGAGGGGCGGTTCGACCTCCGCAACCGCCGCTACCGGCGTGCGACCACGCGATCGAACTGGGTGGAGTCGGTGATGTACTCGGTGGTTGACGGCGCCTCGTCCATCGCGGTGGCGGCGATGCTCTGGTACGGCTCGGGGATGGCCGCCCGGATGGGGGTGCCGCTGCCGTTCGAGTCGGTGGTCAGCGTCGGGCTGCTGGTGGCGTTCATCGAGTACCTCGACCGCCTGTTCCGGCCCCTGCGGGAGCTCTCCGGGCGGGTGGCCATCCTCCAGCACGGCGCCACCGCGCTGGAGCGGATCTTCGCGCTCCTGGACGAGGGGGAGACGGTGGCGAGCGGTGGCGACGCGGTGCGGGAGGTGAGGGGCCACCTGGCGGTGCGGGGGGTCCGGTTCCGGTATCGACCGGACTCCGAGGACGTCCTCCACGGGGTGGACCTGGAGGTGCGTCCCGGCGAGGTGGTCGCGATCGTCGGCGCCACCGGCTCGGGGAAGACCACCCTCTCCCGTCTCCTGGACACCTCCTACGCCGGCTACCGGGGCAGCATCACCCTCGACGGCCGCGAGCTGGCGTCGCTCGACCACTCCGAGGTCCGCCGCCACATCGCCGGCGTGCGCCAGGACGCGCAGCTGTTCTCGGAGACGGTGGGATTCAACGTCGACCTCGACCGTCCCGAGATCACCGCCGACCGCCGGCGGGCGGCGGCCGACCTGGTCCACGCCGACCGGGTGGTCGAGCGGCTCGGCTGGGAGCACCTGCTGCGGGAGCGGGGGGCGGACGTGTCGGTGGGGGAGGGGCAGCTGCTGACCTTCGCCCGGGCCATGGCCCACGACCCCGAGGTGATCATTCTCGACGAGGCCACCGCCTCCATCGACACGGTCACCGAACAGCTGATCCAGGACGCGTTGGCCCGCATCTTCGAGCGCAAGACGGTGATCGTCATCGCCCACCGGCTGTCGACGGTGGAACGGGCAGACCGGATCGCGGTCATGGAGCGGGGCCGGATCGTGGAGCAGGGTACCCACGCCGAGCTGATGGCGGCGAACGGCCGTTACGCCCGCCTGGTCCACGCCGGCGAGGACCTCCTGGTGGCCTAGCCCGCGCATGCGCATCCCGATCGAGCACGCAGGGGCGGTTCTCTCCCGAGGCCGTTGCGATGTGGGTGCTTCGACCTGGCGACGGCCGATGGAACAGCCCGCAGTGCAGCACAGGCCGTGACAGCGGCAGGGGCAGGGGGTAGCGACGGCGTCAGGGACCAGGGACAGCGGCAGCGAGCGGCGACAGGGGCAGCGGCAGCTCTCAGCGACAGGGGCAGTGACAGCGGCAGCGGCAGGGATCAGCGACAGCGTCAGCCGCCAGCGTCAGGGGCAGGGGCGGCGTCGTTGGGGCCGCGTTCGGGGGGGGGCCGCTCCCGCCCTCGGGTGCAGCAGCCGCCAGGTCATGGCGCGCACCTGGTCGAAGAGGTCGAGGGCTGATCGGGCGCACCCGACGTCGACCGCTCCCGCCCCGGCCAGCAGCCGGAGGTGGGTGTCGACCTCCTTGGCGGACGCGTAAGCGATCCGCCAGTGGTGGAGCCGGTCTCGACCGGACCGACCGTGCCCTTCCGAGAGGTCGGCGGCGACCGAGCTCGCGGACCTGACAACCTGGTCGGCGAGGCTCGTGAGCGGGGCCGGGACCCTCCGGGCGAGGGTGAGGGCGAGGCCCGCAGCCTCGAGGGCGGTGGTGAGGGCGATGAGCTGGTTCGAGGGAACTGCAAGCATGGTCACCTCCGGGTCGTTCATGGCGCCCCCCGTGCTGACGGGGCGATCGGGGTCAAGGGTCGCGAAGCGACCGGGCGTAGCCCGGCTCGCCCTTGACGCCGGCCGCCCCGGCAGCTACCCGCAAAGCGGCATGGACGACCCGGAGGTGACCATGCCGACCGGCACGGTCAGCCCCACCGCTGCTAGCTGCCGCTGCCGCTGTCGCTGCCGCTGTCGCTGCCCCTGCCGCTGTCGCTGCCCCTGCCGCAGTCGCTGCCGCTGCCGCTGTCGCTGTCGCTGGGGTGAGATCGGCCGAGCCGGCTCCCGGGCAGCATCGCCCTCCCCGTCACCGTTGACTCCCCCTGGGGTCAGGACCTCCCACCACCCCGCTCAGGCTGCGGTGCGGTAACCCCCTGTCAACAGCGCAATGCCCTCTGGTCCTGGCCCCGGACGTTCTCCTCATCGGGGGTCGATGCCGAGGCTCTTGTCCAAGACCACGTCCACGTCCAGGACCAGGTCCAGGACCAGGTCCAGGTTCCTCTCCCCGGATCGGCCCGGTAGAATCCGAGCCGATGAGCCCCCCCCGGAGCCACCGGTGATCCGCCCCCTGTGGCGCGCACTGCTGCGGCTGCGCTTCCTGCTCTGGCAGCGGCGCCGTCACGACCGGCTGGTCCTGGAGCGGGGCCTCGGCTTCCCCGTGCTGGTGCTGCCCGGGGTGTTCAACCCGACCCTGTTCCTCACCACCCGGGTCTTCGTCCGGCACGTCGAGGAGCACCCCCTGCCGGAGGGGTGCTCGGTTCTCGACCTCGGCACCGGCTCCGGCGCCCTGGCAGTGGCCGCGGCGCGCACGGCCGGCCGAGTGGTGGCGGTGGACGTCAACCCCGAGGCGGTGCGCTGCGCCCGGCTCAACCTGATCCTGAACCGGGTCGACGACCGCTGCGAGGTCCGTCACGGCGAGCTCTTCGGGGCCGTCGCCGGGGAGCGCTTCGACCGCGTGCTGTGCAACCCCCCCTTCTACCGCGGTTCGCCGCGCACCGACCTGGAACGGGCGTTCTCCGCCACCGACTTCGCGGAGCGCTTCGCCGCCGGCCTGCCCCGGCACCTCGCCGCCGGCGGCTGCGCCCTGGTGGTGCTGTCGTCGGCCGGCGACGAGCGGGGGTTCCTCGCCGCCTTCCGCGCAGCGGCCCTCGCAGTCGAGGAGGTGGCCAGGACGCGTCTGCCGGGCGAGGTGATCCGAGTGCTCCGGGTCGCGGGACCGTGAGGCTCCTCCTCGTCACCCCCGGTTTCAGCGCCGCGGAGGAGGACTGGTGCATCCCGGCTCTGCACCACCTGGTTCGGCACCTTGCCCGACGGCACGAGGTCACGGTCCTCGCCCTGCGCCACCCGCCCCGCCGCGACGAGTACCGGTTCTTCGGCGCCCGGGTCGTTCCCCTCGCGGCCGGCACCCGCACCGGCCCCGCGCGCGCCGCCCTGCTGGTGCAGGCGGTGGCGACCGTTCGACGAGAGCACCGCCGTGCCCCCCTGGACGCGGTCCACGGGTTGTGGGCGGACGAGGCCGGCGCAGTCGCCGCGCTTGCCGCCACCACGCTCGGGGTCCGGTCGGTGGTGTCGGTCATGGGGGGGGAGCTGGTGGGGCTGCCCGACATCGGCTACGGGGTGCAGCTCGGGCGGACCGGGCGGTGGCTGGTCCGGCGCAGCCTCGACGCCGCGGATGTCGTCACGGTCGGCTCCGAGGCGCTGCTCGCGCCGGTTCGCGCCCTCCGCGGCGCCCGCCCCGTCCGGCTCGCGCCCCTCGGGGTCGACCCCGACCTGTTCCGCCCCGAGGGGGACCACGCCCCGCTCGACGGAGAGCCCTGCCTGGTTCAGGTCGCCTCGCTGACGCCGGTCAAGGGGCAGCAGCTCCTGCTCGAAGCCTTCGCCCGGCTCCGAGCCGACGTGTCCGGCGCCCACCTGCACCTGGTGGGGGACGGCCCCCTGCGGAGCCCCCTCACCGACCTCGCCCGGAACCTGGGGGTCGGTGCCGCGGTCCACCTGCACGGGGCGGTCCCCCACGACCGGCTGCCGGCGCTCTACCGCTCCGCCGACCTGCACGTGCAGAGCTCCCGCTTCGAGAGCCAGGGGATGGCGGTCGTCGAGGCCGCCGCCTGCGGGACCGCGACCGTCGGCACCGCCACGGGGATCCTCCCCGAGCTCGAGCGGGACGGGGCGGCGCGGACCGTGACCGTGCGCGACCCTGTCGTCCTGGCCGCCGCTCTCCAAGAGGCGCTCTACGACCGTGGCCGCGCCCTCGGAGCATCGGCCCGCGCGCGGGTCCTTGCCGACCTCACCCTCGAGCGCTGCGTGGAGCGACTGGAGCGGGTCTACTCCGGCGACCAGGGCTGAGCCACAGCGTGCAGACGCAGGTGCGACACACCGGGTCGGTGGCCACGTCGAGGCCCCGCCGGAAGTCGACCGCCCGGTCCGAGGTGAGGACCTCGTCGAGCGGGCCATCGTGGAGGCTGCCGAACGGCGGGTGAAAGAAGCAGGGCCGGACCGCGCCGTCGGCCTCCACCACCGCCGACACCCACGGCGCGTTGCACCGCCTCGGCTCCGGCTGGGCGTCACCGATCACGGCCGAGTAGTGGCGGACCAGGGCGCGGAGCCGGTCGGGCGACTCGGCCACGAAGCCGTCCCTGAAATCATCGGCGCAGGCGAGCGCGGTTCGCTCGACAACCTCGGCGAAAGCCGCCACCTCGGCGCGGTCCAGGGCCACCTCGGCGACCCGCTCCGGCGCCCACCCGTCCGGCCGGTTGAAGGCGGTGGAGGCGGTGTCGGCGGCGAGGAAGGAAACCCGGTCGAGGCCGAGGTCCCGAGCGCAGCGGATGGTCTCCTCGAGGTGGTGGAAGTTGCGCTTCTGCACCACGCAGCGGGCCGAGACCGGGAACGCGGGGCTGCCGGCGCGCAGCGCGGCGACCCCCTCGGCGAGCCGTTCGAAGGCGCCGGGGACCCGTCGGATGGCGTCGTGGACGGCGCGCGGACCATCGAGGGAGACGATCACCTCGTCGCACCAGCGCGCCACCGCGGCGGCGTCACGGGCGAGCAGCAACCCGCTGGAGAGCAGGGTGATGCGGACCCCGAGCCCACGCAGCAGCTCGCACAGCCGCCACAGGTTGGCGTGGAGCAGCGGTTCGCCGCCGGACAGCACCACCCAGCGCACCCCGAGCCGGCGCATCCCCTCGAGGTGCGGCGCGAGGTCGTCCACCTCGAGCTCCCGCTCCTCCTCACCCGCCCGCCAGATGTCGCACATGACGCAGCGGCAGTTGCAGCCGGCGTGGGGCTCGAGCACCAGCACCGGCACCTGCCTCGGCCGGTCCGGGAGCGACCCGCACCACCGAGCGATCGCGTCACGAACACCCACAGCCACCTCCTCCAGTGGAGTGCCGTGATGGGGAAGAACGCAAAGACGCCAAGAACCGCAAAGTCGCAGGCCGCGGAGAGCTGTTCCTTGCGTCTTCGCGCCCCTTTGCGCCTTTGCGTTCTGGGCGCGTGGATCGTGACGCTGCACTCGGCAGCCTCGCCATGGCTCTAGAACCCCGTGGTCTCGGGCCGCTGGTAGGCCATCAACCGGTGCAGGGCGGCGAGCTCCAGCGGCCAGCGGTACACCCTGGCGTGGTACCGCCAGCCGGCCAGGAGCCGGAGCAGGCTCCGCCGGAAGCCGGTCAGCGACGTCATGGTGGTGGTCGGGTAGTAGGCGTTGAGCACCCGCTCGAACTCGCGGACCCGCTGCTGGAGGGTGGGACGGATCCAGGACGACGCGCGGCCGCGGCGCTGGGCGAAGTCGAGCCAGTCCCGGCTCACCCACGCCTCGAGAGTGTCGGGGAAGGCGAAGCCGCGCCTCGACGCCTCCTCGAGCAGCTCCCCCGCGAGGGGCACCGGGGTGTACAGGTAGAGGATGATCTCGGTGGCCGGGTTGGCCCGCTTGACCCTGCGGATCAGCTCCAGGGTGGCGGCCGCGTCCCCCTCCGGGTCGGGGGGGTTCCCGAGCACGAACGACAGCTCGGGCACGATGCTGAAGCTCCCCATCAGGCGCACCAGCTCCAGCGTCGCCTCGGGGGACACGCCGCCCCCCTTGCGCATCCGTCCCAGGGTCGCCTCCGAGCCGGACTCGGCGCCCATGAAAACCATCTTGAGCCCGGACTCCTTCAGCACGCGCCAGGTCTCCGGGGCGAAGCGCAGCATGGTGTCCACCCGCGCCTCCCCCCACCAGGCCATGTCGAGACCGCGCACCCGCTCTGCCACCTCGGCGGCCCGTCCCTCGTGGACGAAGAAGTTGTTGTCGGCGACCTCCACGGCGTCGACCCCGTAGCGGTCCCGATAGGTCGCGAAGGTCCGCGCCACCCGCTCGGCCGACTGGGCGAGCCAGCGCCCCCCAACCATGGTCACCACCGCGCAGAAGCCGCAGGTGAAGGGGCAGCCGTAGGAGGTGTGCGCCGCGACCGTGCGCCGGCCGAGGAAGGTGGGGCGCAGGTAGCTCCCCATGTCCACCCGGTCGAGGTTCCAGTCCGGCAGCTCGTCGGGCCGGGGCACCTCGGGCAGCGGTGCGGACCGCGGCTCGCCGCCGTCGCGCCAGGCGAGGCCTGGAATCCCGTCCAGGCCCGAGCCGCCGTGCTCCAGGCTCTCCAACAGCCGCTCGAAGATGAGCTCGCCGTGGCCCCTCACCACCAGGTCCACGAACGGGGAGCGCAGGCACGAGTCCCAGTGCTGGCTGGGGAAGTACCCCCCCCAGACTACGGTCAGGGCGGGGTGACGGCGCTTCAGCTCCTCACACAGCGGCGCCGCCTCCTCGAGCTGGGGGCCGGGCATGACCGTCACACCGAGCACGGTGTCGGCCGGCGCGTCCCGGACCAGCCCGTCCAGGATCTCGAGGGGGTCGGGGTCGAGGTTGCCGTCGACGATCCGGTACTCCCGCCGCCCCTCCAGGACCGCCCCCACTGCCAGCAGCGACATGGGCAGGATCGGCTTGCGGTTGGCCGACGAGCGGGGGTTGTACAGGAGGAGCCTCACCCGGCGTCCCCCCGCGCCCGCTCCTCGGCCGGCCCCCAGCCGCGACCGCTCGACGCGTGAAGCTCCCGCTCCTCCCGCTCGTTGCGGGTGAGCCACATCCCCAGGCGTCCCCGCCGGGCGGCGAGGAGCATGCGGGAGAGGCGGAGCCAGTCGCGGCAGCCCCGCCTCCGCTCCAGGTGGAGGTTGACCTCGTTGACCATCCACCGGGTGGCGTGGTCGTAGTAGCGGCGGGAGTGGCGGCCTGCGATCCGCAGGTCGCGGTCGGTGCGCTCGGCCCAGGGGCGGTCCGACCGCAGGCGGTCAGCCACCCGTCGGTGGTACTCGGTGCCCCGGATCGGGTAGGCCACCGTGGTCAGGAACAGGTCGGGGGCCGAGCGCTCCAGGTGCTGAACGGTCGCCTCGAGGTCGGCCTCGGTCTCGCCCTCGTAGCCCAGCATCATGAACATCCCGACCTGGATGCCCCGTGCCTGGAGCATGGCGGTGGCCGCCTGCACCTCCTCGAGGCGGGTCAGCCGCCCCATCCGGTCGAGCAGGCGCTGGGAGCCGCTCTCCGAGCCGAGCCAGAGCCGAAAGCAGCCCATCTCGGCCAGGGCGTCGGCAAGGTCGGGGTTGAGCCGGTCGGCGCGGCTGATGCACTCGAACGGCAGACGCAACCCGCGGCGCTTCAGCTCGGCGGCGAAGGCGAGCGTCCACGGGCGGTTGAGGGTGAAGACGTCGTCCGCGTACCAGAGACGTTCCGGCGCGTGCGTCTGGGCGATCCAGGCCACCTCGTCCGCCACTTCCGCCACCTCCCGCCGGCGGTAGGTGCGACCGAACACGCCGTGGGAGCACCAGGTGCAGGTGAAAGGGCAGCCGCGGGCGGTGATCAGCGACACCGAGCCGAAGCCGTGGCGGCCCCGCCAGGCGCGCAGGTAGGCGCCCAGGTCCACCGCGGCGCGGTCCGGCCAGGGCTGGGCCGAGAGGGGACGCAGCAGGGGCCGGGGCGGGGTGGTGCGCACCTCCCCCGCGGCGTCCAGGAATGCGATCCCGCGCACCTCGTCGAGGCGGTCCCGACCCTGGGCCTCGAGGTGGCGCAGCAGCTCCTCCAGCGTCAGCTCCCCCTCCCCTGCCACCACCACGTCGACCCCGTGGCGCAGGTACTCGTCGGCGTTGGGTCCCGCCTCCGGCCCGCCGGCGACGACCACCGCCCCGGCGTCGTGAGCCATGGCCGCCATGCGCAGGACGGTCGCCCGGGTCATGAGATTGCACGACAGCCCGACGAACCGCGGTCTCGAGGCGGTCAGCGCGTCCCCGAAGCCCTCGACCGAGCCGAAGGTGGTGTCGTAGACCTCCACCGCGAATCCCTTCGCCTTGAGGTGCGACGACAGGTAGAGCATCCCCAGCGGCGGGTAGGGCATCATCACCGCCCGCTCGTGCTCGTCCTCTGCCAGGCAGTAGCCGTGGGACAGCAGCAGGTTGACCCTCGTGCCCACCGGCGCCTCACCCGACCTGGGGGGAGGGGCGGGCCGCCTCGTCGTGGCTCCGCCCCGGGGGCAGCGGCCCGATGCCGCGGTGGGGCGTGCGCGCCAACCGATCCAGGCGCCGCCGCTCCAGCGGCAGCCTCGCCCACCGGGCTGCCACCCCCGCCGCCTGGACCGCGTGGCGCGGCCGCAGCCGCCAGGGTGTCCTGGCCAGCTGCAGCAGCTCTCTCCCACGCAGACGGGCCCGCAGCTCGGTGTGGAGCACGGTGTGGAGCTGGCGGTAGAACTCGGTGGCGAAGGGACCCTCGTACATCATGTCCAGGTCGGAGGAGTCCACCCAGTGCTGCTTGACCCCCATCTCGGCCTGGACGCGCGCGTGAAACGGCGTGCCGGGCAGGGGGTAGGAGACCGACATGCCGACGTCGTCGGGCCGGCAGTCGCGAACCATCTCCAAGGTCTTCTCCACGTCCTCGCGGGTCTCCCCGGGGTAGCCGAACTGGACGAAGAACGCCACCGCGATCCCGGCCGAGTGCAGGCGCCGGGTGGCCTCGCGGATCTGCTCCACGGTGGTGCCCTTCTCCATGGCATCGAGGATCTTCTGCGAGCCCGACTCGGCCCCCATCCAGACCACCTCGCAGCCCGCCCGCCGGAGGGACTCCACCGTCCCCTCCCGCAACACCAGGTCGGGGCGGGTCAGGCACTTGAAGCGGACCGCGAGCCCTCGCTCCTCGAGCAGGTCGGCGAAGCGGGGCAGCCAGCTCGGGACGAGGCCGAAGATGTCGTCCATGAACCAGATGTGGTCCGGGCCGTAGCGGTCGAGGAGCAGCTCCAGCTCGCCGGCCACGTTCTCCGGGCTGCGCACCGCGTAGCGCTGGCCCCACAGCGG
>Ga0068714_10006163_pt1 | contig 12341 bp, 7 predicted proteins | sample MTBNYHSulfiMetaG_FD_62988 | JGI IMG/M metagenome (GOLD analysis project Ga0068714, IMG submission 62988) | Enrichment culture microbial communities from rom New York Harbor, USA that are MTBE-degrading - MTBE-NYH (New York Harbor Sulfidogenic)... | ecosystem: Environmental > Aquatic > Marine >... | reverse complement strand
CGTCCAGGGCGGCGATGATACAGACGGCCAGGGCCGTGGCGTCCAGCCCCGGCCTGAACTCGCCCCGGTCTATCCCGGAGAGGATGACCGCCTCGATGGCCTCCTTGAAGTGGTCGTACATCCGGTCCACGGCCTCGGTTATCCGTTCCTTGCCGGCGCTGGTGGTGATGGCCGCCCATCCTTCGCAGAAGAGGGGGAACATGTCCCTCAGGGCCACGGTCTGAACCAGGGAGGTCTCGACAAAGACCTGGAGCCGCGCCGCGGCCCCGGGCCCGGGCGGGCCCATGGCCTCCTCCGCCTTCTGGGCCACGGAAAGGACGAACCAGTTGAAGACGGCCAGGAAGAGCTCCCTTTTGGAAGGGAAGTAGAGGTAGGTGGTCCCCTTGGCGATCCCGGCCTCCCGGCTGACCTCCTCCATGGTGGCGGCCCGGTATCCGGAGCGGGAGAAGACCCTGGCCGCGGCCTGGACGATGGCGGTCCGCTTCCGGTCCTTTTCCTGATCTTCTTGACGGGGGCTCATAACGGCACATTTAATGACTGACTGGTCAGTCATTATATAGAAGGAGCCGGCCCTGTCAAGGGGGAATGGCGCGAAGGGTGGCGAGCGGGATTTTCGGTCAGGACCGGGGAGGGGGTCGGGAGGGAGGTCCCGCTCGGCCGACCCGACCGCCCAGGCTGGCTATAACTACCTTAATTAAGCGGATATATTGGCGGTTTCCGAGGGGGCGACCCTGACCTCACCTTCAAGGTGGTGGAGTAAGGGGAATAGAGCCCCCTCGCCCCGGCCCTCGCCCCTCGGAAGGGGGAGGGAGACCGGGGGAGGCGGGGTGGGTGGATGGCCGCACCGCCAACGACTCCTGGCGACATCCGGCCCGGTCGGGCTTGGGGGCGGCCCGCCGGCGGCCCAAGCCCCAGGAATAGAGGTCCGGGGAGACGGGTTTTTCAGCCGCCCGAAGAGGAGAGCACTCCGTTGTCCCAGGGCCGGGGAGGACGGCCGGGCGGTCCCGGAGACTCCCTGGTCCGGGGGGCCGGGTCCGGCTCATGGTTGACAATACCAATGGATATGAGAAACTCGGGAGCCAATGGGGCGATACCCGCGCTTCTCCCCGGCCGGGGGGCCTTGGGGAGGGCGGTCAATTCAGGATGGGGATAGGGATGAAAACCATGGGCAGAATCAAGAGCAGGGCGTTCTGGTTGGGGCTGATCCTGATCTTGGGATGGGCCGGGACGGGGGGAGCGGCCTGGGCCCAGGAGGTGGACCTGGCCTTGATGGTCGGCTCCCTGGACCGGACCAACCCCTTTGCCTCCATGGTCCGCCTGGACGGCGGCGAGGTCATGGTGGCCAGGAACGGCCGGGAGGAGCGGCTGACCGTGGTCGACGGGCTCCTGAACACGACCATCTCCATGACCGAAACGACCCTCCTGACCTTCCTGCCCCAGGACGGCCCGCCGGCCTTCCCCGGCCGGCGCTTCCGCCTGACCTTCGACCTGGAGGGCAACCTGGTGGTCCTGGACCTGGACGACCGCGACCAGTCCACCGGTCTCTTCCAGCAGCTGGGCTGGGGGCGGGGAGCCGACGGCTCCTACCATTTCGAGTTCTTCAAGGACGGGATCTTCATCTTCACCCAGGCCGATCCCCTGGCCCCGATCCTGGGGCTGGCCAAGGACTGGCGTTACGGCGAGTACACCATCGGACCGGGCCTGACCAACTGGTCCTGGGACCGGATCGAGTCCAAGCTCCTCTTCCGGGCCTGGGCCTACGCTCCGGGGCCCCGGGGCGAGGTCCCGGACCTGGTCATCCGCTGGCTTCATCCCGGCGGCCTGGTGGAGGTCTTCCGCTACCCGGCCGACTCCTTTGACGACGACGGCCGGACCCGCTGGGTCTCCGAGAGGCTGGCGGCCGGCCTGGACGACATCGGGACCCTGATCTGGAAGCTGCGGATCGAGTACCTGGACGAGTTTCTCCAGGACCTGACCGACGGAACCCACATCCTGGTCTTCCACCTGGAGAACCCGAATAGCGGGGAGATGTCCAACATCCGGGTGGAGCAGATCATCGTCGACCTGATCCCCGACGCCTAACTTTCGTCCCTGGCGCCCAAAGGCCCCCGGCGGAGCCGGGGACCTTTTTTGTCTGATCAGAAGACGGTTTTGGCTTAAACCAAGCCATCCTCCGCCGGAATCGGATACCTGAGTTGGCGATGTCAGGGTGTGACCCTCACATCACCTTCAACTAGTTAAAATATCATGAATAAACCGCTCACCCCAGCCCTCTCCCCGCTGGCGGGGAGAGGGGGCCGGAGGGTGGCGATATTGAGGGGAGGGGAAGTAGTTAACCGAGGCCTTCCTGAGGACCGCCGAGGGAAAAAGATTTGTTAGGGTAGGCCTCGCTAACCCAACCTACACCATTGGGAGGGGAAAGGGTTCCGAAGGAAACCCCGGGCTTGGGCCCGGGGCCGGGGATGGGTTATGATGTCCGGGTAGGGTCAGGCAACCACCACAAGCGGAACGGGGCGGGGATTGGGCGCGGCCGAAAAGGGCTTGGATTACGACTTCCTCATCATCGGGTCCGGGTTCGGCGGCTCGGTGGCGGCCCTCCGGCTGGCCGAGAAGGGCTTCCGGGTGGCCGTCCTGGAGAAGGGGAGACGCTACCGGCCCCAGGACTTCCCGGAGACCAACCGCAGGCTGTCCAAGTTCCTGTGGATGCCCAGGCTGGGCCTTCGCGGGATCCAGGTCCTGACCCTCTTCCGCCACGTCTTTGTTCTCTCCGGCTGCGGAGTGGGGGGAGGCTCCCTGGTCTACGCCAACAACCTCCTTATCCCCCCGGACGAGGTCCTGGCCAAGCCGGGTTGGGGCCCGGGAGACTGGAAGAGCCTCCTGGCGCCCCACTATGACCGGGCCAGGAGGATGCTGGGGGCGGTGGAGGCCCCTTCGGTGGGCCGGGCCGACGAGGTCCTGGCCCAGGTGGGCCGGGAGCTGAGGGGGGAGGAGACCTTCCACCTCAACCAGGTGGGGGTCTTCTTCGGCCGGCCGGGAGAGACCGTGGCCGACCCTTACTTCCAGGGCCGGGGCCCGGAGAGGACCGGCTGCACCTTCTGCGGGGCCTGCATGATCGGCTGCCGGGACGGGGGCAAGAACACCCTGGACAAGAACTACCTCCACCTGGCCCAGGGGCTGGGGGCGGAGATCCTCCCGGAGGAGGAGGCCACCGGGGTCTGGCCCCTGGACCGGGACCGGCCGGGGGAGGGCTACGGGGTCCGGGTCCGGAGCTCCAAGGTCCTCAGGCGTGGCGGGCGGACCCTGACCGCCGGGGGGGTGGTCTTGGCCGGGGGGGTCCTGGGAACGGTCAAGCTCCTCCTCCGCTGCCGGGAGGAGGGGCTCCTGCCCCGCCTCTCCCCCAGGCTGGGGGAGGGGGTCAGGACCAACTCCGAGGCCCTCCTGACCGTCACCGCCCGGGACCCCCGGGCGGACTACTCCGACCAGATCGCCATCACCTCGGGCATCTACCCGGAGGAGGGGACCCACATCGAGGTGGTCCGCTACAACAAGGGCTCGAACGTGATGGGCCTTTTGGCGACCCTCCTCACCGACGGGGGGGGAAGGCTCCCCAGGGGCTTGAGGTTCCTGGGCCAGGCCGCGGCCCACCCGGTCAGGTTCCTCAAGTCCGTCTGGATCCCCAACTGGGCCGCCCGGACGGCGATCCTCCTGGTGATGCAGACCAATGAGAACGCCGTCCGGTTGGAGCTCAAGCGGCGCTGGTGGAGGCTTTGGGGGAGGTCCCTGGGGACCGCCCTTCTCCCCTGGGACAGGCGGGTCCCCTCCTACATCCCGGTGGCCAACGAGGTGGCCAGGAGGATGGCCGAGAAGCTGGACGGGGAGCCCATGTCGGCCTGGACCGAGGTCTTGTTCAACATCTCCTCCACGGCCCACATCCTGGGCGGGGCGGCCATGGGGGCCGGGCCGGAGGAGGGGGTGGCCGACTTCCAGGGCCGGGTCCACGGCTACCCCGGGCTCTACGTGGCCGACGGCTCGGTGGTTCCGGTGAACCTGGGGGTCAACCCGGCCCTGACCATCGCCGCCCTGGCCGAGTACATCATGTCCCTGATTCCGGGGCGGGGCGAGCTTCGCTAATCAAGCCGAGAGTTGAATAGTTGGAGGCGTTGGCGGTGGCAGGGGCGTGACCCCGCCCGCGGGTTTAATGTGGTCAAATAATGGTAATAGCCAGCTTCCCCCACCATTAATCCTGAAAAGCAAGCCCAAGGAAATCCCTTAGACCGAGGCGGCCTCGCCCGCGGTGGAGCTCAGCTCCGAGAGCTTCCCCTGGCTGAGATCGTAGCGCCTGATGAGGGGCAGGCTTAAGCAAAAAAGAAGGGCCGGGGTGACGGAGAAGGCGATCAGGATGCCCCTCAGGGCCGAGGCGGCCTGGACCGCGGTCTGGTCGGCGGCGGTCTCGAGGAACCCGGTCCAGCCCAGGATGGAGCCGGCCAGGAGGGCCCCCACGGCCATCCCGGTCTTCTCCTGGGCGGTCCAGACACCGGTGAAGATGCCCTCCCGCCTGAGCCCGGAGAGGGCCTGGTCGACCTGGATGGTGTCGGGGAGCATGGAGAAGGGGAAGAGCTGGATCCCGGCGTAGGCCAAGCCGACCACCGAGACCTGGAGGTAGAGGAGGCTTAAGTTTTCCCTGGAGCCCAGAAGAAGGGAGAGGGCCATCCCCCCGAAGAGGGCGGAGGAGATGAGGTAGGCGTTGCGCTTCCCGGTCCGGCGGGAGATCCAGACCCACAGGGGCATGGTCACGATGGCCGGGAGCATGAGGCAGAGGAAGAGGATGGTCAGGGTGGCGTTGGTTCCGCCGAGGATGTACTTGCAGTAGAAGGGCAGGGCGGCCAGGGTGCAGCCGACCCCGATCTGCTGGGGGAAGAAACCGGCCACCAGGATCAGGAAGTGGCGATTGCGCAAGGCCACCCGGGCCTGCTCCCGGAAGGGGACCGAGGTCTCCACCCGGGTGGTGAAGGGGGCCCGGCGGGTGCCGAAAAAGGCCACCAGCATGGCCGCCAGGCAGACCACGGCCAGAGAGACGGACATGACCGCGTGACCGGGCCGGCCGCCTCCGGCCAGGTCGATGATCATCGGGGCGGCCCCGCCGGCGATGAGGATGCCGGCGGTCATGAAGGCCATCCGGAAGGACATGATGGTCGTCCGCTCGTCGTAGTCCCGGCTCATCTCGGCCGGCATGGCGATGTAGGGGACCTGGAAGAGGGTGTAGGCCGTGGCGGCCAGGATGAAGGCGATCACGACGTAGGCGAAGGAGGTCAGGGGCGACTGGAACGCGGGGACGGAGAAGAGCATGATGAAGAAGACCGGCAGGCTTACGGCCCCGGCCAGAAGATAGGGCCGCCGCCGGCCCCAGGGGGAGGAGGTCAGGTCGGAGATGGTGCCCATGAAGGGGTCGGTGATCACGTCCCAGAACTTGGGCAGGAAGATCCCCCAGCCGGCCAGGGAGGCCGGGATGGCCAGGGTGTCGGTCATGAAGATCAGGAGCAGCAGCCCGGGCACGGCGGCGAACATGCCGGTGCCCACGGAACCGGCCCCGTAGGAGAGGTAGATGGAGACCGGAAGCCTGGCCGGGGGGGAACCTTCCTGGACCGGGCCGGCCAGGGCCGTCTTTCCTGGAGCGTTGGTCATAGAGGTCATGACTCCCAGAAGGCTGGGGACCCGGCCCCCGACCCGGGGAAACGGGGTTCCCTGAAGTTACCACCGCCGGGCGGGTCCGGGCAAGGAGGTCCGGCGGGGTCGGGGAGGCGATAGCCCCGGCGGTCCAAATGGTGTAGTCTACATGGACGGCCTGGCTTGGGGAAAGGCCGCCAGAGGTTCACCTGGAGGAAGGATGAGGGCCAAGGCGATCCTGCTGATCCTGGGAGCGGTCCTGCTCCTGGCGGCCGACTGTCTGGCCGGGGGGCTGGAATACTGGCGGTCGGGGTTGGCGGCCTACCAGGCCCGGGATTGGGAAAAGGCCACCATCCTCCTGACCAAGGCCATCGAGGCCGGGGACCTGGACCGGGCGGCCTTGGCCAAGCTCCACACCTCCAGGGGGGTGGTCTGGCGGATCAGGGGCGACCTGGACCGGGCCATCGAGGACCACAACCAGGCCCTCAAGCTCGATCCCCAGCTGGCCGAGGCCTACTGCAACCGGGGCAACGTCTGGCGGAAGAAGGGCGACTACTACCGCTCCATGGCCGATTACGCCAAGGCCCTGGAGGTCAGGCCCGATCATGCCCCCGCCTTTCACGGCGTGGCCTGGTTGATGGCCACGGCCAAGGAGGCCGAGTTTCGCAACGGCGAGGCGGCGGTGGAGATGGCCCGGAAAGCCCTGGCCCTGGTGAGAAACGCCAACCACCTGGACACCCTGGCCGCGGCCTTGGCCGAGGCCGGCCGGTTCCAGGAGGCCGTGGAGGCGGAGAAGGAAGCCCTCAGGCTCCTCCAGGAGGAGGGGGACCAATACCGCCTGGAGAGCTACAAGAAGAGGCTGGCCGGGTACCTGGCCGGCCGGCCCTGGCGGGAGTAAGACCAGGTTGCTTCTCCAAGGCAACTTGGCCTGCCCGCCCGGTTAAGCGCGCCGAGCCCGGAAGAGCTCGCGAGGCCGGCAAAGCCATGCTTTTGCCGGCCGGGAGCGACAAAGCCGTCTGATGGCTTTGATCGCCGAAACAATAATGGACCAGCCCGGATATTTCGTGAGTCAAGGTAGAAGCGGGACCCATCTCGAGGGTCTGGCCCCCTCGTTACGAGCGCTCTTGAAAAATCCGGGCCTGGCCGGCCCTTGACCCCTTGAAAAAGCGAAGTAAGCTGAAGTCAACGGTGAGCCTAGATCCGATTAAAGCCCCTGAAAAAGGGAGGGATGACCGCCAGCCGGGTGGATTGGTCGAGGCCGGGGAGGCATCCGAGCCCCGGGGAATGGTCTTCAACCTGATGCGCTTTTCCACCGAGGACGGGCCGGGGTTGAGGACGACCGTTTTTCTCAAGGGCTGTCCCCTGACCTGCCCCTGGTGCCACAACCCGGAGAGCCAGTCCCCGGAGGTGGAGGTGATCTTCCGGGAGCGGCGTTGCATCGGCTGCGGGAGCTGCGCTTTTGTCTGCCCCCAGGGGATTCTCGGCCCGGGCGGGATCCGGGCAGGGGAGGGGGCTCGGGAGTGCCTCCGTTGCGGGACCTGCGCCTCGGTCTGCCCGGCCGAGGCCCGGGAGGCGGTGGGGCGGGAGATGACCGCGGCCCAGGTCATGGCCGAGATCCTCAAGGACCGTGACTTTTTCGAGGAGTCGGGCGGGGGGGTGACCTTCTCCGGGGGGGAGCCGCTGGCCCAGCCCGAGTTCCTGACGGCCCTGCTCCTCTCCTGCCGGGAGGCGGAGATCCACACCGCGGTGGACACCTCCGGCGCGGCCCCGGCCGGGGTGGTGGACCGGGTGGCCCCCCTGACCGACCTGTTCCTCTATGACCTCAAGGTCATGGACGACCGGCGGCACCGGGAGCTGACCGGCGCGGGCAACGGGCTCATCCTGGCCAACCTGGTCCGGCTGGTGGAGGCCGGGAGGAGGGTGGTGGTCCGGGTCCCGGTGATTCCGGGGTATAATGACGACCAGGCCAACTTGGCGGCCCTGGCCGGCTTCCTGGGCGGGCTCGAGCCGAGACCCCGGGTGGAGCTCCTGCCCTACCACGCCATCGGGCTGGAGAAGTACCGGCTCCTGGGCCGGGCCGAGCCTCCGCCCGGGTTGGTGAGCCTCCCGGCCGAAAGGCTGGAGGGGATGGCCGAGGGCTTGAGAAAGGCCGGGCTGGAGGTCTTCCAACATAGTTTCCGCGATCAAAGCTGAAAAACAGCTTTGATCGCCGACGGCCGGCAAAAACGTGGTTTCGCCGGCCTCACGAGCTCTCATGAGCTCGGCGCGCTTAGCTAAGGCGCGCCGACCCAAGTTGCCTATAAGGAGCAACTTGGTCTTCCTCGGAGGACGGCATGAATGAGAGGGTGAGAGAGCTGCGGCGGCAGTCCCTGGAGGCCAGACCCACGGTCTCGGCCGAACGGGCCCTCCTCCTGACCAGGTTCTACCGGAAGGCGGGGCTGACCTCGGCCCCCATGAGGCGGGCCCTGGCCTTCCAGCATTTGATGGAGCACAAGACCGTCTGGATCGGGGCGGGCGAGCTGATCGTCGGCGAGCGGGGGCCGGAGCCCAAGGCCACCCCCACCTGCCCGGAGCTGTGCTGCCATTCGTTAGAGGATCTGGACATCCTCGACACCCGGGAGAAGATCAGCTTCGGGGTGGACGAGGGCACCCGCCGGGCCTTTGAGGAGGAGATCATCCCCTATTGGCGGGGGCGGACCATCAGGGAGCGGATCTTCGCCGAGATGAGCCCGGAGTGGCTGGAGGCCTACCAGGCCGGGCTCTTCACCGAGTTCATGGAGCAGAGGGCTCCGGGGCACACCGTTCTGGACGACAAGATCTACCTCAAGGGGATGAACGACCTCATCGCCGAGATCGAGGCCCACCTGGCGAGGCTGGATCTCCTCAACGACCCCGAGGCCTTTGACAAGAGGCAGCAGCTCTCGGCCATGCGGATCTGCGCCCGGGCGATGGTCACCTTCGCCCGGCGGCACGCCGAAAAGGCCAGGGAGCTGGCCCGGGCCGAGGAGGACCCGGCCCGCCGGGCGGAGCTCGAGGAGATCGCCCGGGTCTGCGAGAGGGTCCCGGCCGAGGCCCCCCGGACCTTCCGGGAGGCCCTCCAGGCCTACTGGTTCGTCCACCTGGGGGTCATCACCGAGCTCAACCCCTGGGACGCCTTCAACCCGGGCCGGCTGGACCAGCATCTCTTCCCCTTTTACCAGGCCGGGCTGGCCGACGGCAGCCTGACAAAAGATTCGGCCCGGGAGCTTCTGGAGTGCTTCTGGGTCAAGTTCAACAACCAGCCGGCCCCGCCCAAGGTGGGGGTCACCGCCCAGGAGAGCGGGACCTACACCGACTTCGCCAACATCAACGTGGGCGGGCTTAAAATAGACGGCACGGACGGGATAAACGAGCTGACCTACCTGGTTTTGGAGGTGATCGACGAGATGCGCCTCCTCCAGCCCAGCTCCAACATCCAGCTCTCCAGGAAGAACCCGGACAAGTTCCTCAAGGCGGCCTGCCGGATCGTCCGCAAGGGCTGGGGCCAGCCGTCCATGTTCAACGCCGACGCGGTGGTGGAGGAGCTGCTCCGCCAGGGCAAGGAGGTGGCCGACGCCCGCTCGGGGGGGACCAGCGGCTGCGTGGAGACCGGAGCCTTCGGCAAGGAGGCCTACATCCTGACCGGCTACTTTAACCTGCCCAAGATCTTCGAGCTGACCCTCAACAACGGCCTCGACCCCCGGACCGGGAGGAGGCTGGGGATAGAGACCGGGCCGCCTGAAGAGATGGACTCCTTCGACCAGTTCCTGGAGGCCTTCAAGGGCCAGCTCAACCACTTCATCGAGATCAAGGTGGCCGGGAACAACGTCATCGAGGCCATCTTCGCCAGGGAGATGCCGGTCCCCTTCCTCTCCCTCCTGATCGACGACTGCATCGTTAGGGCCAAGGACTACCACGCCGGCGGGGCCCGCTACAACACCAACTACATCCAGGGGGTGGGGCTGGGAACCCTGACCGACTGCATGAGCGCGGTCAACTTCCACGTCTTCGAGACCAAGGCCCTGACCATGGCCCAGCTCAAGGAGGCCCTGGCGGCCGACTTCCAGGACCGGGAGAAGGTCCGCCAGCTCCTGATGAACAAGACCCCCCGCTACGGCAACGACGACGACCGGGCCGACCGGCTCATGGTCCGGCTCTTCGAGGCCTACTACGAGGCGGTCAACGGCCGGCCCACGGTCCGGGGGGGGACCTACCGGATCAACATGCTCCCCACCACCTGCCACGTCTACTTCGGGGCCATGACCGGGGCCACCCCGGACGGGCGGCGGGCCGGGCAGCCCCTCTCGGAGGGGATCTCCCCCGGCTCCGGGGCCGACCGCCAGGGGCCCACCGCGGTCCTCAAGTCGGCCTCCAAGATGGACCACATCCGGACCGGGGGAACCCTTCTCAACCAGAAGTTCAGCCCCTCCCTCCTGGAGGGGGAGAAGGGGATCGACAACCTGGCCAGCCTGGTCAGGACCTACTTCAAGCTGGACGGCCACCACATCCAGTTCAACGTGGTGGACCGGGAGACCCTTCTCCAGGCCCAGGCCCGGCCGGAGGAGTACCGGGACCTGATCGTCAGGGTGGCCGGCTACTCGGACTTCTTCTGCGACCTGGGCAAGGCCCTCCAGGACGAGATCATCGCCCGGACCGAGCACCAGGCTTTCTGATCCGGGGGCCGGGTGGCCCAAGGCCGACCCGCCCCCCTCCTTCTTCCGCCGGTCAAATACCAGGGCCCCCGGCCCGTCCCCGGGCCTTTCCTTGAAGCCGGGCTTCCCACCCCCTTCCTAAGGGCGGTTGTTCCAAGCGCCGCGGGGAACCAGCCCGGACCAGTTTCCACCGGCGGAATCGGACCTTCGACGACTGAGCCGGCTTGACATCACTGCTCCCGGTTGGCTAAAAATATAAGCATCGGAGACCGGTCTCCGGCCTTGACCGGGTTTTTCGCGGAAAAGCATCTTCGTAAGTTTTGCCAGGGTCCTCCTTTTTTGCCGCCAATCAGGGGCAGGAGGATGGATGGCCTCGATGCTCCCGGAGAGTTTGTGGACCTTTTGGGGTCTGCGCCTGTTCCCTGAACGCAACCGCCTCCTGTTTCACCTTTTCGGAACCAGGCCCGAGGATAAGCCCGCTTCCCGCGGACGGAAGGACCAGGTCCGGCCCGCGGAGCGAGGAGGGGAGCGGGGGAGAAAGAAACCGCACGCAAGGAGGGTGAGATGAGAAAAACGAAGCTGTTTATTGCCTGCCTGATCGCGGTATTCATGGTTCTGGCCCCGGCCCTGGGCCGGGCCGAGGTCACCCTGGTCTACGGGACCACCGAGCGGGTGACCGACATGGACCCGGCCAACGCCTATGACTTCCACACCTGGGAGATCTTCTACAACATCTACAACGGGCTGATGGGCTATCCGGCCGGGGAGACCAGCCTCATCCCCCAACTGGCCGAGTCCTACGAGATCGTGGACGACGGCAAGGGCTACATCTTCAAGCTCCGGGAGGGGTTGAAGTTCTCCGACGGGACCCCCCTGGACGCCGAGGCGGTCAAGTGGTCCATCGAGCGGGTGATGCGGCTCAAGGGCGACCCCTCCTGGCTGGTGACCGACTTCGTGGAAAGCGTCGAGGCCCTGGACAAACTGAAGGTCAAGTTCAACCTCATCAACCCGGTGGCCTACTTCCCATCCCTGGTGGCCACGCCGCCCTACTACCCGGTCAACCCCAAGATCTACCCCCCGGACAAGATCATCACCAACCCCTCCGAGCTCAAAGGGGGCAAGCTGGTCGGGCCGTGGGCCTACCAGGTGGTCAGCTTCAAGCGGGACGAGGAGGTGGTCCTGGAGACCAACCCTTACTTTCACGGCCCCAAGCCCAAGAATGACCGGGTGGTGATCCGCTACTTCTCCGACGCCACGACCATGCGGCTGGCCCTGGAGAAGGGCGAGCTGGACTTTGCCTTCAAGTCCTTCAACCCCTCCGACATCCAGGATCTCCAGAAGATGGACAAGATCAAGACCATCACCGGTCAGGGCCCCTACATCCGCTACCTCTGCTTCCAGTGCGCCAAGCACTTCACCGACAAGGTCGTCCGCCAGGGGGTGGCCGCGGCCATCAACCGGCCGGACATCATCAAGAAGGTCTTCCTGGGCCAGAACGAGCCCCTCTACTCCATGGTTCCCAGGGGGATGTGGACCCACGCCGACAACTTCAAGGAGGACCTGGGCGACGGCAACGTGGAGCTGAGCAAGAAGCTCCTGGGCTCCAAGGGCTACAACGAGCAGAACAAGCTGAAGATGGAGCTGTGGTACACCCCGGCCCACTACGGGGACACCGAGGTTGACCTGGCCGCGGTCCTCAAGGACCAGTTCGAGGCCACCGGGGTGATGGAGGTCTCGGTCAAGTCGGCCGAGTGGGCGACCTACAAGGAGAACTGGCGCAACCAGGTCATGCCGGTCTACCTCCTGGGCTGGTACCCGGACTACATCGACCCGGACAACTACACCGCAGCCTTCGCCTCCTCAGACGCTTCCCCGGGCATGGGCATCTTCTTCTCCGACCCGGAGTGGGATGCGTTGTTCGTGAAGGAGCAGTCCAACCCGGATCCCAAGGTGCGGGAGGCGGTGTTCAAAGAGATCCAGAAGCGCTGGGCGGTCCAGGTCCCGACC
>Ga0068714_10006161_pt1 | contig 12342 bp, 10 predicted proteins | sample MTBNYHSulfiMetaG_FD_62988 | JGI IMG/M metagenome (GOLD analysis project Ga0068714, IMG submission 62988) | Enrichment culture microbial communities from rom New York Harbor, USA that are MTBE-degrading - MTBE-NYH (New York Harbor Sulfidogenic)... | ecosystem: Environmental > Aquatic > Marine >... | reverse complement strand
GAGTTGACCGGAGCTACGACTAGGAAGAGACTCGACAAGAGGATGACTCTTGGCGAGGCGGTCGGCGGGGCTGTGACCAACGGTTGCAGCATCGCCTTCAGCGGAATGGCCGGATCCCAGTGCGTCGCGCACGCGTATGAAGTGATCAGGCAGGGCTTCAAGGACCTCACCCTTATCGGGGACAGCCCGTGCGAGTGTGGCGACATGCTCATCGGGGTGGGCGCGGTAAGGAAGGTCGAGATTGCCTATTGCGCCTACGCGGTGGCCGGCCTTGGCTACAACTACCGTCGCGCGGTCGAAGACAAGATCCCCCACGCGATCGAACTCGAGGAGTACTCGAACTACACAAGCGGCATGAGGTTGTTGGCAGGCGCACTGAACCTCCCGTTCATGCCGGTGAAGTCGCTCCTCGGTTCGGACCTGCCGCGCTACAATCCCAGGATCAAGACGATCGACGACCCCTACACGGGGGAGAAGGTCGCCTTGGTACCCGCGGCTTGTCCGGATGTCGCCTTTGTCCACGCCTCCAGAGCAGACAAGGTGGGCAACGCCCAGATTTTCGGCTTCTCTTCGAACGCGGAGAACCTGGCGCGGGCGGCCAAGCACACGATAGTCTCCTGCGAGCAGATTGTCTCCTCCGACGAGATCAAGAGGTACCCCAATCTCACCAGCATCCCTGAATACTCGGTGGACGCCGTGGTGGAGATACCTTTTGCCTGCCATCCGTGGAACTTCCCGTACGAATACGTATACGATCTACCGTTTCACATCACTCAACTGGCGGCGTTCAGGACCCGAGAGGGTTTTCTCAAGTGGGTCGACGAGTACTGCTACGGGGCTGGTAGCTGGGAGGGGTATCTGAAGAAGGTCGGCTACGACCGACTGGATACCCTCCGCAGGCTGGAACAGCGCTTCACCAAGTCCGGCTACTAGAACGCGAAAGGTTGCTTCGAGATGACCGACAAAGCTAGACCCCACTACACATTGCAGGAGTTCCTCGTCGCGGCGGCCGCGCGCGAGATAGAGGACGGTGATGTAGTGTTCGCAGGCGTGGGCATCCCCACACTGGGTGCCATGGTGGCCAAGCTCACCCATGCGCCCAAGATGATCATGGCTCAGGAGGCCGGATGCATCGGGCCGCAGCCGTACCGAGTGGTTCTGGGTATTGGAGATAACGCCTCTATGGAGAACGCCGTCTGCACCACCTCGCTCTGGAGGCTCTTTTCGGATCAGCAGCGGGGTTTCTTCGACGTGGGAATGATCAGTGGAGCGCAGGTCGACAAGTACGGCAACGTCAACAGCACCGCCATCTTTGGCGACGGCGACTACTGCACCCCGGCATCGCGGCTTCCGGGTAGCGGAGGGGCGAACGACATAGCCAGCTCGGCGGGACGCACCATCTTGATGGTTCCCCTGGAGAAGCGCCGCTTCCTCGAGCGGGTTGACTACATCACCTCGCCGGGATACATAGACGGCAAAGGGGCACGTGAGAGATTGTCCCTGCGCGGGGGTGGCCCATCGGCCATAATCACCAACAAGTGCGTCTTCCGTTTCGATCCGGAGACATGCGAGGCATATCTCGACAGCGTGCACCCGGGGGTGACCGCCGAAGACGTGGTAAGTGAGGTCTCCTGGGAGCTCAAGATTAGTCCGACGCTTCACCAAACCGAGGCTCCAACGAAGGAGGAGCTGAGGATAACTCGGACCCTTGACCCGCACGGTATCTACATCGGGAATGGGCTCAAGACCCTCACGTTTGAGGATTACTGCTCGATGCTGGAGGAATCGCTCCAGGCGCTGCCCGCGCTGTTCCGTCTAGCGTAGAGCCGTTGCGAAAGGAGGGCCTTTGCTCTAAGGTGGTGGCTGTGGGGCGGCCTTGGCTCTTACGGAGCAGGGCGCCGTTTTATTTTCCAAGGGAGGCTTGATAATGACGCGTATGATGAAGGCTGCTGTGTGGCAAGCGCCCAGCAAGGTGACCGTCGAGATGGTGCCCATCGAAGAGGTTGGCCCGAAGGACGTGCTCATCAAGGTGGTCGCAAGTGGTATCTGCGGCTCCGATATGCACAGCTACAAGCTGGGCTTCTATACACAGCCCGGCCAGATCTTGGGTCACGAGTTCGCCGGTACCATCGCTGAAGTCGGGTCTGAGGTGGAGGGAATCGAGGTAGGCGACGCGGTCACCGGCTTTCACGCGGGCGTCTGCGGCACCTGCTACTGGTGCCAACGCGGCGACTTCATGCTTTGTCCCGATCTCTTCAAGAAGTCCACGGGATACGGCAAGCCGGGGTCGTTCGCTGAGTACGTCCACATCCCCAACGCGGCGCTCGGCGCCAGTGTGATCAAGCTGCCTGAGGGGATGGAGTTCGAGGTCGGGGCCACGATCGAACCTGTGGCGACCGCGGTGGCGGCCATCTCCGAAGTTCGTGCCGGTGACAAGGTCGTAGTGCTTGGCGCCGGTCTGATCGGCAACGCCGTGATGCAGGGCGCAAAGAACCATGCAGGCGCGGAGAAGGTGATCGTCTCTGAGGTCTCTCCGCTGCGGCTGGAGGCGGCCCGCAAGATGGGCGCCGACGCCGTCTTCGATGCTCGCCAAGGTGACGCTCTGGAATGGGTGAAGAAAGAGATCGGTGTGGGGCTGTACCACTTCCATGAGGGCGGCATGGCCGACGTGGTGGTGGAGGCGGCTGGAGCGCCGCAGACGGTGGCCGGTTCGCTGGAGATGGTACGCAGCAAGGGTACGATCGTGTTTCTCGGCCTTCCCGAGAAGCCGGCCCTCATCGACGTCACCAAGATCGCGCACAAACAACCTAAGATCGTCGGCGTTCTCGGCGGATCCATGGAAGTCTCGATACATCTTCTTGCCAGCGGCAAGGTGGATACCCGGCCTCTCATCACCCACCGGTACAGCCTCGACGATGCGCCGGCGGCCTTCGACATGTCTCTCAGGGCAGATGAGGCCATCAAGGTGATGATCCTTCCCTAGACGGCACAGGTTTGCGTCCATCGCAGGGGCAGGGCGGCTATTCCGTTCTGCCCCTGGTACCTCTCGCGGATGTCGTCGCCGCGAAGAAAGGAACACACGTCTTGGACGAAGTTCTGTTCTCGCAGGGGGGCCCGCTCTCCGACTACTTTGGCGAACTCAACCAACTGGCGGACCGGCTCATCGACGAGATGTCCGAGGACGAGGTGCTCGAGCGAACGACAGAGGAGGCAGCCGGAGCGCTCGTGCGGCAACTCATGCCGATCACACCAGCTTTGCTGCCCGATCGCGCTACCGTGAAACGGGAGGTTCTCCCCGGTGGAAGCTTCCTGCTATTCACTCTCCCGTTCTCGGGAAGTGGGGGTCTGTTCGCCTATTCGCCGACGCATGCGACAGGGGAACCGATTACGGGCAGGGTCGCCGGCACCTTAACTCTGGGCATCCCCATGTCCGGCCTCGATAGCGATGGGATGGAAGCGGCTTTCTGGCGGGTCATCGAACGCGTCAACGAGAATCTGCGGGTGATCGGTGCGGAAATCGACGGATTTCGCGGCGGCCTATTCGAGCGCGTGTCGGCACGTCTGGCAGGTCGTCGGGGCAGGATCGTGCTTGAGCGGGCCGTAACGCAGGAACTGACAAGGCGACTATCGCCCAAGTCCGAGAACAACGCGGCCGCGACCTAGGGCGAGAACTCCTCTTGGCTGGAGCAGTCTCAAGGTTCGAGTAGCTACGGAGGTAAGCATAATGCCAGAAGTCGACATGAAGCTTGTCGCCGACCTTGAAGACAAGGTCATCGACATCAAGAAGCAGCTCTTTGACATGACCTACCACATCGGCATCGCCCACCTGGGCGGATCGCTGTCTCTCTGCGACATGGCCGTCGCTCTCTACTACAGCGGCTTTCTCAAGTTCGACCCCAAGAACCCCAAGCTCCCCGACCGGGATCGGCTCATCCTCAGCAAGGGGCACACTGCTTGCCTCTTCTACAACATCCTCTCCGATCTCGGCTTCTATCCCCGGGAGAATCTACTTACCGGGTACAACAAGATAGAGGGGAAGTTCGGCCAGCACCCCAACCGGAAATACGTGCCCGGCATCGAGGCTTCCACGGGCTCGCTCGGCCACGGTCTCTCAATCGCGACTGGGATGGCGATGGCGGGCCGCATGGACAAAGCCGGCTGGCGGGTCTTCTGCATTACCGGTGACGGCGAGTTGAACGAGGGGCTGATCTGGGAGGGCGTGATGATGGCGGCCAAGTACCAGCTTGGGAACCTGGTTCTCATCGTCGACGTGAACAAGTACTCCGGTGGGGGCCCGACCAGTGTGGTCATGCCGATGGAGCCCCTGGAGGACAAGTTCAAGGCGTTCAACTGGGACGTTGTGCGGATCGACGGGCACAACATGGAAGCCATCGTGAAGGCCCTCTCCTCACTGCCACCCTCCGATTCGGTCATCCGGCGGAAGCCCATCTGCATCCTCTCCGACACCATGAAGGGTCACGGCATCCCCTGGATGGAGAACACGGCCATCTGGCACCTGGGAGGTCTCGACTCGGACAAGGTCGAGGAGTGTTGCGCCATCGTCGAGAGCCAGAGAAAGGTGAGGGGGTGACGCCATGGCCACGGGCATGACATTCAGCACCGACACCTGGGTCGAGATGATGAGCGGCCGGGACATGGCCGGCATCGAGCTCATGAAGATTGCGGACGAGGGCCAGGAGTTCGCCCTCATCCTGAGTGAGGAATCCCAGATCGCCAAGAGCAAGCTGGGCCAGATAGCTCAGAAATACCCCGACCGAGTCTTCGACGTCGGCATCGCCGAGATGAACGGCATCGGGGTCGCCGCTGGACTGGCGCTCAGCGGCAAGGTCACTTTCTTCCAGTGCTTCGGGCCGTTCCTGGCCTCGCGCGTCGATCAGATCTACAACGATGTCGCCTATAACGACGTCCCCGTGCGGCTGATCGGCACTCACAGCGGCCTGACCTCCGGGGGTGGCCCCACCCACTACACGGTCACCGACATCGCCATCATGCGGGCCATCCCCAACATGACGGTCATCGTGCCCGGCGACGCCAACCAAGCGGCCAGGTTCATGCGCATAGCGATGACCTATCCGGGTCCTATGTACATACGCCTGCCTCGAGCCGATATCCCTATGGTCTACGAGAACCAGGACTACAAACTCGAGATCGGCAAGGCCGTGACGGCCAAGGAAGGGACCGATATCACGGTCATCGGGGTCGCCACCGGCCTGTCTGCCGCTGTGGCCGCTTCGAACCGGCTGGAGGATGAAGGCATCAGTGTCAGGGTCCTCGACATGCACACCGTCAAACCGCTCGACACTGAGGCGATCCTGAAAGCGGCTGCCGAAACTAAAGGCATCATCACTGTCGAGGATCACAGCATCGTCGGTGGCCTGGGTGGAGCGGTCACCGACACACTCGCCATGGCGGGAGCCTGCGTCAAAGTCAAGAAACTTGGCATCCCCGACGAGTTCGCCGCTCTCGGCTATCCGGAAGAGCTCTATGCCTATTACGGTTACGACGCCGAGGGGATCATGAGAGAAGTCAGGGCTATGCTGGGCGTGTCGGCGCCTCCGCCCAAGGACATCGAGGACTAGCGTCCTCGCGTCGAACGCAGTTGGTGGGGTGGTGGCGGACTCGCCATCACCCCATCGCCGCCCTCTCACAGTGCGATGTGACCCGGCCTCGCGTGCTCGTAAGATGCTGCCGTCAGACGAGCCTCCTGCGCCCGTAGTTTGCCGCCGTGAGTTGATAGTTACACTACCGCGTGCAATCGCCCTCCCCCTGTTGTATGATTCGTACAGTTGAGGTGAGCCACGTGAATAGGGGTGATCTGGGGCCATGACACCGGCAAAGGCGGACTCTGCAGCCACGACGTCTACGGTTCCCCGCACGCTTTTGCCGGCGGTGACGGCTGTGCCTGAGGGGATAGTCGGCATTCATCATTTCAACTTCACGGTGGAAGACCTGGACCGCACCGTGGACTTCTACACCCGGCTTCTCGGATTCCACGTACGGTCGAGGGCTGCGTACCACATAGATTCCGCAACACAAGAAGACGTGTTTGGCGAATCGAAAACGGAGGAGATCGCCCGGGAGGGTATCGACTACGAGGTAGCGACCCTGGAGTTGAATGGGGCCCGCATCGAGTTCATGTGGTTCTCAAAGCCCAAGTCGGCTCCGTACCCCGGTGACATGTCGGTCGCCGGGTCGGCGCACATGGCGATCAGGGTCAAGGACATCGAGGACGTCCGCAAACGTCTCGAGGCCTCGGGAGTGGTGTTTAGCAACCAGATATCTCAGTTCGACGCTCCGGGCAGCCGTCCCTGGTACTTCTGCTCTTTTCAAGACCCCAACGGGATCTACATCGAGCTGATCCAAGAGCAGCCGGTCACGACCCTGCTGGAAACGCTGGGTCTGCGGGTGAGAGAGGCACGTTCGGCTCGCGGTCTGACACTGAAACAGGTGGCCAGCCTCAGTGACATAAGCACCGCCCATCTGAGCCAGATCGAGCGGGGTGACGCCATTCCGTCGCTTCCGGTGCTTGTTGCGATATCGGCGTCTCTCGGTTTTGCGCCTGAGTTCTTCGTGCGTCCCGAGAATAGTAGGTTCACAGACGGAGGCATGGCACCGGATGACTACGCACCGGAGATGCGGAGCCTACTGGGACATGCATCGATGGAGAACGCGTATATCTTGACCCCGGAGAGTCGTCAGTCCCTGAGCGTCACCGGCAAGGTGGACTGGACGTGGTTGACCGGACCTCGCGAGCCGATTCGAGTTGTTGAAGCCCGGTATGCCGCGGGTGCGACAAGCGAGGATCTGGGCCTCAATCAGCAAGGGGTCGAGTTGGGGATCGTCCTCGAGGGCACCCTTGAGGTCGAATTGGGGTCGCAGTCGCAGATGTTGCAGGCGGGATCCAGCATCAGATACGACCGGTCGGTTGCCCGGCGCTTTGCCAATGTCGGGGGAGTCCCCGCCGCTCTGATCACGATCACTGCGAGCGGCCCAGCAACTCGCCCCGAGTGACCAAGGACATGCGGCAGACGAATAATCTCCAATTGTCGCTCGATGTCTTGACACACGTGCGAGTTGAGTATTATGCTGACACGGACCTGGTTCGATGCGCTCACGGCCCGGGAGACTGACCTCTCGAGCGGGGCCAGCGAGCCGGTCATTTCTGTGTTGCAGGAGGCGGACAAGGAGGGGTGTCGCTGACCGATTGTGGGATGTTGCCGGTGCCATCGCGGAGAGACTCCAGATCCTATGAAGTGTGACCAAGGGAGGGCATACAGCCAATGAGCGACAACGAAACAAAAGGGACCGAATCACGCCTCGACGCCAGCGTGAGCCGGCGCGAGTTTCTGAAAGTGGCCGGTATCGCTGGAGCTGGGATCACCCTTGCCGGCGGCCTGGGCGGCCTGCTGGCTGCCTGCGGCGAAGCTGAAGAAACCACTACCACCGCGGGTGCCACCACGACTACGGCGGCTGCCACCACCACTACTGCCGGTGCTACGACCACCACGGCGGCTGGATCCACCACCACCGTCAGCGCCGGTAACACCAAACTCGAAGCCTTCATGGCGACGGTCAAGAAGGAGATCGAGCCTCTGCTCGTCAAGCCGCCTGTGGAGAAGCTGCTCAATGAGGCCACTCTGGCGGGCCCCAAGAACGTCGGTGCGGGCAAGAAGGTCCTGTTCATCCCCATCATACTGGCGGGCTGCGACACCTGCGCGACCTACGACGCACAGCAGAAGATCGCTTGCGATGGTCTCGGTTGGAACTACCAGACCATCAACCCGATGGGCGATTCGCAAAAGATCGCGAACGCGCTCGACCAGGCCATAGCCATGAAGATGGACGCCGTCATCACGCTCTGCATCATGCACGACACGGCGCTCGAGCCTCTGAAGAAAGTGAAGGACGCGGGCATCATTCTGGGAACCTATGCCTCGTCCGGGTCGCCGTGCACGCCCAATCAGGAGCAGGTGTACCAGTACGATTCCACCCAGGCCGATGCTTGGGATCTGGAAGGCTGGCTGGCGGGCGCCGCAGCCTGGTACAACCTGGGCATGGGTGATGCGCCTGTCCACGCCATACTCTCTGAAACACCTGGCTTCCAGATCTCCGACGGGCGCACGGGCGGCTTCAGGAGATTCGTGAAGGAAGCTGGAGAGGCGGGTGTCGACGCCAAGATGATGGGCCAGAACGTGGTCACTGCCGCCGAACTGGGGGATGGGACCGCCGGGAAGAAGATCGCTCAGATGATCCAGCAGAACCCCGAGTACACTCTGATGTACGGTGGCGAGCAGGCTCTCATCTCTACCCGCGCCGCCCAGACCGCCTCTGGGATCTACGATACGAGCAAGGTCTGGACCTGCGTCGACCTCACGCCTGTGGGCGTGGCCGATATGCGCGCCGGTGGCTGCATCAAGACCTCTTGTGGAACGCCCATCAGCTGGTGCGCCTGGACCACGATCGACGACACCAACCGCATGTTCAGCGGACTCGCGCCGCTGAGCGGCGACGGACGGGCCGTCGATCCAGCTCAGAAGTCGACCATCCATCCGCGCATGGTCATCACCAAGGACGTCCTTCCGGCCAGCGACAAAGAGGCCTGGGACACCTACATGAACGATCCTCTCAAAGTGGCGTTCTTCAAGCTGTGGGGTGTGACCGCCTAGCACTCGGCCGGGACAAGGAACGGTTGCGAAAGGACCAGTGGCATGAGTCAGGAACCGGCTCTGGCCGTACGAAACCTCAGCAAGACCTACGTAGGTCAGCGCGCTCTTAAAGAAGTCTCGATGGAGGTGCTGCCTGGAGAAATCCATGCGCTGGTCGGCCAGAACGGCTGCGGCAAGTCGACGCTCGTCAAGTGCCTCTCGGCATATCACCAGCCCGATCCCGGCGGCGAGATAATCGTCGCCGGGACAACCGTTCCTATCCCGTTTGGCGGCAGAGACGCCGAGAAGTACGGGATGGCCTTCGTCCACCAGGACCTGGGTATCGTGCCCTCGCTCACGGTGCTCGAGAACTTCTGCCTCGGTCGAGGGTTCGAAACCGGCCCGTTCCAGAAGATCCGCTGGAACGCGGAAGCCAAACGGGTGCGCAAGCTGATCACGGAGTTCGGGCACGACATCGACCCTGGCGCCGAGATCCGCCGGCTGCCCAGCACCGACAGAACGATCGTCGCTATCGTCCGGGCGCTGGCCTCCCTTGGCGACAACGCTCAGCTGCTCGTGCTGGACGAGCCCACAGCGTCGCTACCTCAGAAGGAAGTGGATTTTCTCTTCGATGCTGTTCGCCGGGTCGCCCGCCGGGGGGTGGGAGTGCTGTACGTCTCCCATCGTCTGCAGGAGATCTTCCTCCTCTGTGACCGGGTCACTGTCCTTCGAGACGGAGATAAGATCGGGACGTTCAATGTCAAAGACCTGACCGAAAACGACCTCGTTGAGCTGATAACAGGGCGCAAGATCGGTCAGTTCTATCCTCCCCAGGCGGAAGACAGTTTCGGTCGTCCCACGGTACTGGAAGTTGAAGGTCTCTCCGGCAACATCCTGGACTCGGTGTCGTTCGTGGCCCGGCAGGGTGAGGTATTGGGGATTGCCGGACTGCTGGGGTCGGGCTGCAGCGAGGTGGGACGCCTGATCTTCGGGGCGCAGCCGCGCACCGCGGGCACGATCAAGTTCGAAGGCAACGGGATCAACTTTGCTAGACCGAAGGAAGCGATCAAGGCCGGCATCGCCATGCTCTCAGAGGATCGCCGCAGCGGTGGCATGTTCCCGGGCCTCACGGTTGCCGAGAACATGACGATCACCGATGTGAAGCGCTTCTGGAGCCGGGGGATCATCCACGCCAGGGCCGAGCGCGAAGAGGTGGCGGAGTTGATGAAGAAGTACACCATCATGCCGCCTGATCCCTACCGCAGGATAACCAAGATGTCGGGGGGGAATCAGCAGAAGGTCATGGTGGCCAAATGGATGCGTCTGAAGCCCAAGGTGCTTATCGCCGACGAGCCGGTGGTCGGGGTTGACGTCGGTTCCAAAGTCGACATCTATCGCACCCTCCAGGAGGTTGCCAAGACGGGAACGACGGTCCTCTTGATGAGCTCTGAATTCAAGGACCTTGCTCAGCTGTGCGATCGAGTCCTGGTGCTACGAAGAGGGCAGCTCGTGGGCGAGCTATATGGCTCGAATCTGACCGAAGACCAAGTCGCGCGCCTCGCGTACATGTCATAGGAGGACGTTCACAAGTGAATGATGAACTTTCAAAACCAGTAGGTAGCGAGGCATCGCCGGGAGCGGCAACCACGAGCGACGCGGTCGAGGCGGAGATGATCTTCAGGCGCGGCCGGCAGGACGTAGGATACCGAATCGCCCGCTGGGCCATGCTTGGGGTCTTGGTACTGATGGCCATCATCTTCAGCGCGGCCGTTCCCGATCTCTTCCCCACCTACGGCACCCTCAAGATGATCCTTTCGACTCAGTCGGTCACCGTCATTCTCGCCGTGGCCATGGTGTTCCCTCTGGTTGTGGGCAACTTCGACCTGTCCGTAGGGTATGTCTGCGGGTTCTCGGCGCTCTTGGTCGCCGGTTTCACGGCCAGGTGGGGAGAGCTGCCCATCTGGGTGGCGGTGATCTTGGCGCTATTGGCCGCTGAGTTCATCGGTCTCATCAACGGCATTCTGGTGACGCGCATCGGCATCAACGCCTTGATCTCCACCATGGGCATGGGCACCGCCATATACGGCCTGATGCTGTCCTTCACCGGTGGTGGGACCATCTCTCAGAACATCCCGCACGGGGTCACCAAGATAGGGTCCACCTTGATCGGGGGCATGCCCATCTCTGTCTTTTACATGATCATCATCGCGGCTGCCGCCTGGTACGTGCTGGAGAAGACGCCTTTCGGCCGCTATATGTATGCCATCGGCGGCTCGTCGGAGGCCGCCAGGCTGGCCGGTATCGACAACAAACGACTCACCCTGTACTCGTTTCTCATCTCCGCGGGTTTGGCGGGCATAGCCGGAGTGTTGACGGCATCCAGGATGGGTGTGGGGGACCCGACGGTCGGCGGAAGCTTCCTCTTGCCGGTGTTTGCCGGCGCGCTTCTGGGTGCGGCCGCGATCAAACCCGGCACCTTCCAGATCGCCGGTACGGTCGTGGGGGTGTTCACGCTTGCCGTGGGGGTCACCGGTCTGCAGCAGGCAGGGGTCGCATTCTGGATCGAGCCTATGTTCAACGGGCTCGCCCTGATCATCGCCGTGGCCCTCGCCCGCTATTTGCAGCGCGAGGCACTTTAGGTTGAAGCGGCGCGCGCTCGTTGTTCCTATCCTCGGGTTCTGTCTTCGAGCCCCATAGAGTGGGGTCGTCACACCAGCGCCTAACATGGAGGTTTGTATGAAGACTGTGGCAGTGACCGAGTTCGCCAACCCGGCGACCGGCAGCAAAGGGACCGTCGATGTCATCGACTTCCCGAAGCCCGAGGTCGGCCCGGAGGACGTGCTCATCAAGGTCGCCTACTGTTCGATTTGCGGGTCGGATCCGCACATCATGGCCCTCGGCGGAGCCCTCGGTATGGAGCCGCCCAAAGGTCTCGGTCACGAAGTATCCGGCGTCATCGCCGCACTGGGGCCGGAAGCGACCACCAAGGGTCTCAAAGTCGGGGACCGCGTGGCCGGCAACTACTACAAGGCCTGCGGCAAGTGTCCTGACTGTCTGAACGGCCGGCCGAACATGTGTCTTAACATGTTCAAGCCCGACGGCATGCCTCCGGGCATGGCCGAGTACGTGCTCTGGGACGAGCAGCAGGTCTTCAAGATCCCTGACTCGCTTCCCCTGGAAGAAGCCTGCCTCCTCGAGCCGACCGCCATCGCTCTGCGGGCCATTGAGAAGGCCGACATCCCCGTGGGCGGGACGGTCGCCATCTCCGGGGCCGGGGCCATCGGTCTTCTCCTTGTGCAGATGGCCAAGATGTGCGGCGCCTCGGCCGTCACCATCATCGAGCCGGTGGAAGACAAGCTTGCCCTGGCCAAGGAACTTGGGGCGGACTTTGCCATCAACCCCAAGACCGACGATGTCGTGGCCGAAGCCATGAAGATCACCGGAGGAGTGGGCTTCAACTCGGTCATCGAGAGCTCGGGGGCCCCGGCGGCCTGCAAGCCGGCCCTGGACGTTCTCGCCAAGGCGGGCACCGTGGTCTACTTCGCTATGTACCCTATAGACTACGAGATGCCGCTCAATCTCTTTGCCACCACCTACTGGAAAGAGCTCACCATCACGGGGTTCTTCAACTCCCCGTTCAGCTTCGACCGGGCTCTCGCTATGTTGCCTCGTCTGA
>Ga0068714_10006160_pt1 | contig 12343 bp, 6 predicted proteins | sample MTBNYHSulfiMetaG_FD_62988 | JGI IMG/M metagenome (GOLD analysis project Ga0068714, IMG submission 62988) | Enrichment culture microbial communities from rom New York Harbor, USA that are MTBE-degrading - MTBE-NYH (New York Harbor Sulfidogenic)... | ecosystem: Environmental > Aquatic > Marine >... | reverse complement strand
CGAACACGGCCACCGCCGCCCGTGCGCCGTCGACCTGGCTCTGCGCCTGTGCCAGGTCGAGGTCGGACGCGACGCCGGCGTCTCGGCTCGAGCGGATCATCTCGGCCGAGGCCCGGTAGGCCTCGAGGGTCGACCGGGCCAGGCCGAGGCTCTCGGCGTCGGCCGCGAGCGAAAGCCAGGTGCTGGCCACCCCAGCCACCAGCGAGATGTGGGTCGCGACACGCGCCTGCTCGGTCTGGAAGTACCGCTCGAGTGCGGCGGCTTCGAGGCTCGAGACGCGTCCGAATAGGTCGAGCTCCCACGACAAGGTCCCCAGCCGGACGGAGTACTGCTCGACAGTCTCGGCCTCGCCGCTGGACGACATGGTCCCCGGCAGCCGGTGGATGTCGCCCGCGGCCATGACCCCCACGCCGGGGTAGAGCTTGGAGCGCTGGATCCGGTACAACGCCCGGACCTGGTCGACGGTGAGGGCGGCGACCCGCAGGTCGCGGTTGGACGCGATTGCCTGCTCCACAACGGAGCGCAGCCGGGGGTCGGCGAAGTACTCCTGCCATGGGATCCCGTCGGCCGGCTGGCCGTCGGCGGCGACGCGGCCCTCGGGCCAGGCCGCGGGAACGGGGGGAGCGGGCCGCTCGTAGGGGGGGATCAGGGAGCAGGCGGCGAGCGCCAGGGTCCCGCCGATGGCCGCGGCCATGCGTCTCGCGTACATGTCAGCTGCCCTCCCCGGCTCGCGCGCTGGCCGTGTCCGGCACCTGCCCCGCACCTCGTTGCTTCCGCCCGAACACCTGCACCACCAGAACGAAGAACAGTGGGATGAAGAAGATGGCCAGAAAGGTGCCGGTGACCATGCCGCCCAGCACGCTGGTGCCGATGGCTTTCATGGCGCCGGCCCCTGCCCCCGAAGCGATGGCCAGCGGCAGGACGCCGAAGCCGAACGCCAGCGAGGTCATGACGATCGGTCGCAGCCTGAGCCTGGCCGCTTCGAGGGTGGCCTCGACCAGGCCCATCCCCTGCTCGATACGCTGGGTGGCGAACTGGACGATGAGGATGGCGTTCTTGGTGGTCAGGCCGAGCACGGTGAGCAGGCCGATCTGGAAGTAGACGTCGTTGGCCATCCCCCGGGTCGAGGAGGCGAGGACCCCGCCGATGACCCCGAGCGGCAGGGCGAGCATGACCGAGATGGGGAAGGTCCAGCTCTCGTACAGCGCGGCCAGGACGAGGAAGATCACCAGGATCGAGAAGGCGTACAGGAGCCCGGCCTGGGACTCCGACATGCGTTGCTGGTAGGACAGGCCGGTCCAGTCGAAGCCCACCCCCTGGGGCAGCCTGGCCATCAGCTCCTCCATGGCCCGCATCGCCTCGCCGGTGGAGTGGCCGGGCGCCGCCTCCCCCTGGATGTTCATGGCCGGGAAGCCGTTGTACCGCTCCAGCCGCGGCGACCCGAAGACCCAGCGGCCGGAGGCCGCCGCGGACAGCGGCACCAGCTCCCCCTGGCGATTGCGGACGTGGAGCCGGTCGAGGTCCTCCGGCTGCATCCGGAATGGTGCGTCGGCCTGGGCGTAGACCCGCTTCACCCGCCCCCCCTGGATGAAGTTGCCGATGTAGGCGCTCCCGAACGCGGCGGAGACATAGCTCTGGATGGAGCTGACCGGGACACCGAGGGCACCCGCCTTCTCCCAGTCGATGTCCACCTTGTACATCGGCACGTCGGCCATGCCGTTGGGTCGCACCCGGGCCAGTCGAGGGTCTGAGGCGGCCATGCCGAGGAGCTGGTACTGGGCCTGGGTGAGCCGCTCGTGGCCCAACCCGCCCCGGTCCTGGAGCATGAGGTCAAAGCCGGTGGCGACCCCGAGCTCGGTCACGGCGGGGGGTGGAAAGGTGTAGACGACGGCGCTGCGCATGCCGCTCAAGGTCCCCATCGCCCGGCCGGCGACCGCCGGGGCGCGCAGCTCGGGCCGGTCGCGGAGGTCCCAGTCCTTCAGCTTGACGAACATCAGCCCCTGGTTCTGGGCGCGGCCCGCGAAGCTCATGCCGGTGAGCGCCAGACACGACGTCACGGCATCGGGTTCCTGGGAGAGGAAGTACTCCCGGATCTCGTCCATCACCGCCGCGGTCTGTTCGAGGGTGGAGCCGACCGGGAGCTGGACCATGGTCAGCAGGGTCCCCTGGTCCTCGTCGGGGAGGTAGCCGGTCGGCATCCGGAGGAAAAGCAGCCCCATCAGTGCCACGATGACGAGAAAGGCGGCGACGAAACGCGCTTTCCTGGTCAGGATTCCCCCGACGGACGCCACGTAGAGGTCGCGCAGGCGGAAGAAGACGCGGTCGAAGGCGAGGAAGAGCGGCCGCAACCAGCGCAAGCCCGTCTCGGCGGCCTCGTGCCCCTTCTGGATCGGTTTCAGGAGCGAGGCGCACAGTACCGGGGTGAGGACGAGGGCGACCACCACCGACAGGAGCATGGAGGAGATGACGGTGACCGAGAACTGGCGGTAGATGATGCCGGTGGAGCCGGGGAAGAACATCATCGGCGCGAACACGGCGGAGAGTGCGAGTCCGATGCCGACCAGCGCGCTCTGGATCTGCCCCATGGACTTGCGGGTCGCCTGAAACGGCGGCAGGCCCTCCTCCCCCATGATCCGCTCCACGTTCTCGACGACGACGATGGCGTCGTCCACGAGCAGGCCGATGGCCAGAACCATGGCGAACATGGTCAGCATGTTGATGGAGTAGCCGAGGAACCCGAGGACGGCGAAGGTGCCGAGGATCACCACCGGCACCGCGATGGTGGGGATGAGAGTGGCCCGAATGTTCCCCATGAACAGGTACATGACCAGGAAGACGAGGAGGATCGCCTCGAACAGGGTCTTCACCACTTCGGCGATGGCGACCTTGATGAATGGCGTCGTGTCGAAGGGGTAGATCACCCTCATACCGGGCGGAAAGTACCGCTCGAGCTCATGCATCTTCTCCTTGATCCGGTCGGCGGTGTCGAGGGCGTTTGCCCCCGCCTCCTGGCGGATGGCGATGCCGGCTGCCGGCCGGCCGTTGAAGGTGGCCAACATGTCGGGCAGCTCGTTGCCGATCGCGGCGCGGCCGACGTCCTGGACCCGGACCACTGACCCGTCCGGGTTGGTGCGCAGGGGCACGGCCGCGAACTCCTCCGGGGTCACCAGCAGCGACTGGACGAGGATGGAGGCGTTGAGGCGCTGTCCGGGAACCGCCGGAGCGCCGCCCAGCTGGCCGGCCGACACCTCGACGTTGTAGGCGCGGACGGCCGCGACCACGTCGTCCGAGGTCATGCCGTACTTGGTGAGCTTGTCCGGGTCGAGCCAGATCCGCATCGAGTAGCCCGAGCCGAAGACCTGCACCTCGCCGACCCCGGGGACCCGGGCCAGCGGCGACTCGAGCTGTGACGCGGCGTAGTCGTTGAGGTCGGCCTGGTCCATGCTCCCGTCCTCGGAGGTGAGGCCGACGATGACCAGGAAGTTGCGGGTCGACTTGTTGACCGTGACGCCGCGCGCCTGGACCACGTCCGGCAGCGACGGCAGCGCGAGCTGGAGCTTGTTCTGCACCTTGGCCCAGGCGAGGTCCGGGTCGGTGCCGGGGGCGAAGGTGAGCTCGACCATGGCGGCGCCGGACGAGTCGGCGGTGGAGTGCATGTAGAGCATCTGGTCGAGACCGGTCATCTTGGTCTCGATCATCTGCACGACGCTGTTCTCGACGGTCTCGGCCGAGGCGCCGGGGTAGGTGGCGGTGATCGAGATCGAGGGGGGGGCGATGGGAGGGTACTGCGAGATCGGGAGGCTGTAGATGGCCAGGGCCCCGCCCAGCATCATCGCGATGGCGATGACCCAGGCGAAGACCGGGCGCTGGAGGAAGAAGCCGGACATCGCGCGCCCCCTACCGGCCCGCGGCGCCGGTCGGGACGAATGGCGCCGCCGTGACCGCGTCGCCCGGCCGCGCCTTCTGCAGCCCGTCGACGATGACCCGGTCGCCGGCCTCGAGCCCCGAGGTCACCAGCCAGCGGTCGCCGATCGCCCGGTCGACCTCGAGCATGCGCTGCTCGACCTTGCTCTCGGCGTTCACCACCCACGCGAACGGTCGCCCCTTGAAGTCGCGGCTCACCCCCTGCTGGGGGGCGAGGATCGCCTGGTCGCTGGTGCCCTCCTCGACCACCCCCCGGACGTACATGCCGGGCAGGAGGAGGTGGTCGGGGTTGGGGAAGACCATGCGCAGGGTGACCGAGCCGGTGGTGGGGTCCACGGTGACGTCACGGAACTCGAGCCGCCCCTCGTGTGGGTAGGGCGTCCCGTCCTCGAGCAGCAGGCGGACCGTGCGGACGCCGGTCTCGTCGACCGCGAAGGCGGTGTGGGCGACGCTGCGCTGCAGCCGCAGCAGGTCGGCGCTCGACTGGGTCACGTCGACGTAAATCGGGTCGAGCTGCTGGATCACCGCCAGCGGTACCGGCTGGTAGGCGCTGACGAGCGCCCCCACGGTGACGTTCGAACGGCCGATCCGCCCCGAGATCGGTGCGCGGATCGGGGTGTAGCCGAGGTTGATGCGCGCACTCTCGAGCGCAGCCCTGGCCGCCAGGACGTTGGCCTCGGCCTGGGCGAGGGCGGCGGCGGCGTCGTCCGCGTCCTGCTCGCCGACGGCGCGAATCTCCACCAGGCCCTGCAGGCGCTCGGCGCGCGAGCGCAAAGCCGGGAGACCGGCCTCGGCCACCGCGAGCGCCGCGGCGGCCTGGTCGACCGCGGCCTGGTACGGCGCCGGGTCGATCTGGTAGAGGAGCTCGCCGGCCTTGACGTCGGCCCCCTCGGTGAACCGGCGCTGCCGGATGAGGCCGTTGACCTGCGGCCGGATCTCGGCGACGAGGTACGCGGAGGTTCGGCCAGGCAGCTCCTCGGTGACCGTCAACCGCTCCGGCTCCAGGGTCACCACCCCCACCTCGGCCGGGCCGCGGGGCGGCGGCGCACCACGCCCGCCGCAGCCGTGAAGTGAGACCACGGCGACAGCCGTCAGGCACAGGCTCGAACAGCGTGCGGACCAGCGATGACTCATGGCTCGTGACTCCTCGGACATAACGGGCGTTATATAGGCGCCCCCGGGCAAGGTGTCAATCCCCGCTCGAGGGGTCGGGTCGGGGGAGGAGACCGTCGAGGACGAGGGAGAGGATGCCCTCGAGGCTGTCCTCGCTGGAGGTGTCAAGCTCGAACATCCCGGTCCGGACGGACATCTCCACCGCGGCCATGAGGGCCAGTGTCGCGTGGCGGGGGTTGCAGGTGCGGAGCTCGCCGCGTGAGATCCCCTCCCGCACCAGGCGCTCGAGGCGCTCGACCGCCGCGCGGAACCGGCCCTGGAAGTCGAACGCGGGCGCCGCCTCGGGCGGTCCGGCCAGGATCGAGTCCACGATCACCATCAGGTTCGCGTGCTCCCGCCGCACCCGCGCGCTCCCGCGGCAGTAGGCGCGGATCCGCGCGACGACGGTCCCGTCCAGCTCGAGCGCTGCCGTCTGGGCGGCCTCGAGCCGCTCGCGGCCGGCCTTGAGCAGCGCCAGGAACAGCCCCTCCTTGTTGCCGAAGTGGTAGTAGAGGACCGGCGCCGTGACCCCGGCGGCCCGCAGGATGTCCCGCACCGTGGTCGCGGCGTAGCCCTTGGCCGCGAAGATGCGCACCGCGGCCTCCAGCAGGCGCTGCCGCCCGCCGAGGTCGTCGTCGCTGTGCCTCCTCTGCCTCGGCATCCGATCACCCCGGTCGCGTCGTCCGCAGGCTAACGTACGTTATATTCGGCGGGAAGGCAACACACCCGGTCGGCTCCGCCGCCGGTGACGGAGGTGCTGGAGTCGAGTCCTGTCGGGTACGGGTACGGGTACGGGTACGGGTACGGGTACGGGTACGGGAGGGCCTCAGTCGCGTGGGGCGGCCTGGGTCCAGCGGTCCATCCAGGCCAGGACCTCCTGGTGCCACTGGATCGAGTTGTGCGGCTTGAGCACCCAGTGGTTCTCGTCCGGGAAGTACAGCAGCCGGGAGGGGATCCCGCGGCGCTGGAGGGCGTTGAAGGTGGCCAGGCCCTGGGTGTCCACCACCCGGTAGTCCCTGGCGCCGTGGATGACCAGCTCGGGGGTCTTGAAGTTGGCCACGAACCGCACCGGCGAGTGCTTCGTGTACCCCTCGGGGTTGTCCCACGGGGTGCCCAGGTGGTCCCACTCCGGGAACCAGAGCTCTTCGGTGTCGAAGTAGGCGAAGTACTCGTCGAGGTTGCCGTCGTGGCAGACCAGCGCCTTGAAGCGGTCGGTCTGGCCCTGGATCCAGTTGATCATGTAACCGCCGTAGCTGGCCCCGGCGGCGGCCATCCGCTCGGGGTCGACCCAGGGGTGGGTCCGCAGCACGTGGTCGAGCCCCTTCATGAGGTCCTCGTAGGGAGCGCCCCCCCAGTCGCCGCGGATCGCGTCGGTGAAGTCCTGGCCGTAGCCGGTGGAGCCGTGGAAGTCGATGGTCACCGTCGCGTAGCCGTGGGCGGCGTAGACCTGCGGGTTCCAGCGGTAGTGCCAGTGGTCGTCGAAGGTGCCTTGGGGCCCGCCGTGGATCAGGAACGCCAGCGGGTAGCGGCGGCCGGGGTCCCGGTTCACCGGTTCGACGAGGTAGCCGAAGACCTGGTCGCCGTGGGCGCCGGTGAACGAGAACTGCCGGTACTCCCCGAACTTCAGGTCGGCCAGCCGCTCGGCGTTCAGCCGGGTCACTGGCTCGAGCTCGGAGGCGCCGGCGGGGAGCCGGAAGAGCTCCGCCGGCGACACCAGGCTGTCCTGGGCCAGGATGAGGCTGCCGTCGGGGAGTGGCTCCGGCCCGTGGTTGGAGTGGCGGGTGAGGATGGCCTCGAGCTTCCCGGCCGCGGGGTCGATCCGGAACAGCGAGTGGTTGCCGACGTTGTCGGCGGTGGCGTAAAGCACCTTCCCGTCGCGGGACCAGGCCAGCTCCGACGGGGACCGGTCCCAGCCGGGGACCGCCTCGCGCGCGGGCCCGCTGACCGGCCACGGCAGGAGCATCACCCGGAAGCGGTCCGCCTCGTAGCCGGCCCGGCTCATGGCCAGGTAGGCCAGGGTCGTGCCGTCGGGGGAGAACAGCGGCGCCGCGTCCCAGGCCGGGTTGTCCTCGGTCAGGCAGCGGGGCGGCGACGACGCGTCGGTGGGCACCGCCCACAGGTCGTAGTCGGTGGACCACGCCTCCTCCGAGCCGTTGACCACCTTGGCGGAGTACACCAGCCACTTCCCGTCGGGGGACACGGCGAAGTCCTCCTCGCCGCCGAACGGGGTGGTGGGGCAGTCGGCGTCGACGCCGCGCATGAGGTCCACCGGCGCCCCGGCCCCGTCCCCCTCGAGCGGCACCCGGAACACGTGGTTGCGACGGCCGTCGGTCCAGGTGTCCCAGTGGCGCACGAACAGGCGGTCCCAGGTGCGGCCGCTGGCCTTCCTCGCCTCGATCTCCTCCAGCCGCTTGACGGTGCAGGGCACCGGGTCGTCGCAGTCCGGGAACACCGTGAGGGCGACGAACAGGCTGGTGCCGTCGGGGCCGACCTCCAGCCCTCCCACGTCCAGCGGAAGGTCGGTGACCTGCTCCGCCTCGCCGCCTGAGAGCCCGATTCTCCACACCTGGTCCGAGCCGGAGCGGCCCGACACGAAGTAGAGGGTGTCGGCCTCGGACCAGCGCGGCGCGGTGTCGTTGGCGATGTGGGTGGTCAGCCGCCGCACCGACGTGCCGTCGGTGGTCGCCAGCCAGAGGTCGCGGCGGCCCCGGTTGGCCTCCAGGTCCATCGTGGTGACCACGAAGGCGACCCGGGAGCCGTCGGGGGAGACCCGGTGGTCACCGATCCGCTCCATCGCGACCAGGTCGTGGACGGTGAACGGTCGGGGCTCGTCGGCGGCCGCGGGCGTGCCGAGCGCCGCCAGAACCAGGCCGAGGGTGAGCAGATTGCGCATGGGACCTCCGCGCCCGGAGTGCCGGACAGGAGCATCCTAGCGGGGCCGTGCGGGCGTGTCGAGGCTGCCGCGAGCCGGGGCAGGTCCCGGCGACCCGATCCCGTTCCTCGACCCGGACCTGGACCTGGGCCGACGGCGTGCGGGGTCAGGACGAGGACCAGGACAAGGGCGAGGCCCAGGTCCCGAGACGTCAACCACGCGGGCCGCCGCGACGCAGCGCCTCGAGGCGCTCGCGGAGGCGGCCGCGGAGCCGCAGCAGCCGCATCTTCAGGGCCCCCTGGCTCAGGCCGGTCCGCTGTGCGAGCTCCTCCACCGACACTCCGTCGGCGCGGGCCATGAGCAGGTCGACCACCTCCCGGTCCTCCTCCTCGAGGGCGGCGAGCATGAAGCGGAGCTCCGCCAGCCGCTCCGAACGCTGGTGGGGGTCGTCCTCGGACTGCAGCTCGAGGGCGAGGTCCAGCTCCTCCTCGCGCCGGACCGCTCGGCGCCGCAGGTGGTCACGGGCGGCGTTGCCGGCGATGCGCCGGATCCAGGCGGGGAAGGTGCGGGGGTCCTCCAGCCGAGCGAGGTTGCTCCAGGCGCGCAGCGCGACGTCCTGGGCCAGGTCGCGGGCGGTCTCCGGGCAGCGGACGCCGCAGGCGAACAGGGTCGAGGTGATGGCGCGGCGGTGGGCGTCGAGGAGCCGCCGGAAGGCCTCCTCGTCGCCCCGGCGGGCCCGGGCCACCAGGGCCGCCACCGCCGTGTAGTCGAGGGTCGGGGGCATCGGGGTCAGCGCCCGAGGCGCGTCGCCGCGTCGGCCACCGCCTCGGCGGCCGGGCCGAGCCGTGGATTGAGTGCGACGGCCTCGAGGGCCGCGTCGACGGCCAGACCGGCACCCCGTGTCCGCGCGGTCGGGTTGACCGCCGTCAGGGTCCCCTCCAGCAGCAGTCCCGCCCGGGTCAGGTGGGCCTCGGCCAGGGACGGGTTGAGCCGGAGGGCGCGGTCTGCGGCGGCGAGCCCCCGCTCGACGGCAGCGGCGCGGGCCGGCGCGGGGCCGGACCTCGCTCGCGCCAGGGCGACCTCGGCCGCCCGGAGGTGGGCGGCGGCGCTCCTCGGGTTCAGCTCGAGGGCGGTGGTGAGGGCCCCCTCGGCCCGGCTCAGGGCCGGCCCCGGGTCGACGCCGCGGCGCAGCGCCCACGCAGCCGCCGCCAGCTCCGCCGCCGCCAGCTCCGGGTAGCTCCAGGAAATCTCGGGGTTGACGGCGGCGGCGCGGGCGAAGGCGGCCCGTGCACGCTCGAGGTCGGGGGTGGGGTCCTCGCCGCGGGCCAGGGCGGCCTCGGCCAGGGCGCGGTGGACGATCCCCTCGTTGGCGTGGGCGAAGGCGTAGTTGCGGTTCCGCTCGACGGCCCGGGCGAGGCTCGCGAGGGCGGCGGCGAGCGCTGGTCCGGGGTCGTCGCCGCACAGCGCCGCCCAGGCGCCCTGGCGGTAGTGGGCGATCCCGAGGTTGTTGTGGGTGTTGGCCAGGGCGGGGTCGAGGGCGAGCGCGTGCCGGTAGGCTTCGACCGCCTGGTCGAGGGCGCTCGACGGGTCGACGCCGCGCTGGATCTGCCACTTCCCCTTGCGTTCGAGGGCATAGCCGAGGTCGTCGAGGGCGCCGGTGAAGGCCGGGCTCAGCTCGACCGCCCGGTGCAGGCTGGCGATGGCCTCGTCGAAGGTGGCCAGGGGGTCGCGCCCGAGGTCCGCGTCGCGCACGGCGGCGGCGGTCAGAGCGCGGCCGAGGGCGTGGTGGGCGTGGAGGTCGGAGGGGTCGAGGTCGGTCGCGTCCCGGGCCGCCCCGATCGCGGCCTCGAGGGCAGGGCTGGGGTCCTCGCCGCGGTAGTAGCGGTCCTCGGCAAAGCGCAGCTGCGCCTGCGCCAGTCGCGTGCGCACTCCGACGCCCTCCGGGTTGACTTCGAGCGCCGCCCCGGCCGCGGCGAGGGCGGCCCGGAACGCCTCCTCGAGGGGCTGACCGGTGCGCCGCGCGATCTCCATCTCCAGCAGGCGCCGGGAGCACTCGCTCTCGAGCAGGCCGGCGTCGCTGCGCGCGACCTGGAGCGCGGCGGCAAGGGCCTCCCCCGCCCGCGCCAGCGCTGCGGCGGCGGCGGTGTGATCCCCGCGGTCGACCAGTTCCTGGGCGCGTCGAAGGTGGACCTCCCCCTCGAGCTGCCGCGCATCCCACCGCGACGGGTCGCCGGCGGAGGCCTCCCGGGCGGCCGCCAACGCGTCGTCCCAGCGCCGTTCCAGGAGCGCGATGTGGGCCTCGACCTCGGCGTCGGCCTCACCGGCGGCGGAGCGCCGCAGGTAGGTCAGGGCGGGGTCGCGGAAGCGCTGCTCCAGCTCCACCATCCGTGATCGCCGGAGCTCGGGGTCGGCGACGTGGATCTCGAGCGCCTCGACCTGCCCCTCGTAGGCCGCCGCGTACGCGCGGCCGAGGGCGGCGCTGTCGGCCGGGTCGGTGTAGCCCTCCTCCCACGCCACTACGAGGTGGTCGAGGGCGGTCTCCGGCTCGTCGAGCAGCAGGTGCCCGTGGCCGAGGGCGTGGTGCACCGGGCCGCGGGCGACCCGGCCAAGCCCGGCGGCCTCCGCCTGGACCCGCTCCAGCCAGGCGCGGATCGCGGCCCGCTCCGGGCTGCGGTCGTGGAGGGGGAGGAGGGCAGCGAGTCGGTCCGAGCCCTCCCGCTCCTCCACCTGCGCGGCCAGCCGGCGGGCGAGGGCGCTGCGGCTGCGGGCCTCCCCAACCGCGTGCAGGCTGACCCCGAGAGCGGCCGTCACCAGCGCGGTGGCGAGGGCGGCGGCCAGTGACGCCGCCCGGTGGCGGCGGACGAGCTTGCTGAAGCGGTAGAACGGGCTCGCCCGCCGGGCGAGGATCGGCTGGCCGGCAAGGAACCGCTCGAGGTCGTCCGCCAGCTCGGCCGCCGACTGGTAGCGGCGGGCGGGGTCCTTCTCCAGGCATCGCATGACGACGGTTTCCAGGTCCCGCGGCAGGTCGGGGTCGCGCCGGCGCAGCGGCCGCGGCTCCTCGTGGACCACTTTCCACACTACCTCCGGGCCCGCGCTCTGGGCGAAGGGGGGACAGCCGGCGAGGAGGGCGTAGAAGGTGGCGCCGAGCCCGTAGACGTCGCTGCGCCGGTCGAGCTGGCTGACGGCGCCCCGGGCCTGCTCCGGCGACAGGTACGCCAGGGTGCCCATGACCGTGCCGGTCTCGGTGCCGTCTGGGACGTGCTCCTGGCGGGCGATGCCGAAGTCGAGGACGTAGGCGACGAAAGCGTCCCCCTTGCGCTCGACCATGACGTTGGCGGGCTTCAGGTCGCGGTGGATCAGCCCCTTCTCGTGGGCGGCGTCGACCGCGCGGGCGACGTTCGCCGCCACCCGGACCTTGTCGGCCAGGGTCATGGACAGGCCCGCCTGCATCAGGCCCTGCCCGTCCACCAGCTGCATGGCGATGTAGACGTGACGGCCGACCTCCCCCACCTCGTAGACCCGGCACACGTTGGGGTGGTCCACCTGCGCCTGCACCCTCGCCTCGCGCAGGAACCGCCGCACCAGGTCCGGGTCGCCCCGGCGGAGGAACTTCAACGCCACGTCCCGCTCCAGCCGCAGGTCGCGGGCCCGGTACACGCACCCCATCCCCCCCTGGCCGAGGAGGTCGCCGAGGTCGTAGCGGTCCCACGACATCACCTGCGGGTCGAGGGCGATGTCCAGCAGCGGGTCGAGGGCCAGCCCGGAGCGGACGCCCCCCGCCTGGGCGCCGGCCCTCGGCTCGGCGGCGGCGAGCCAGGTGTCGACGCTGTCCATCTCCCGGGACTCGGCCCTGAGCTCCTGCACCAGGCGCAGGACCTGCGAGGGCTCGAGGGCGCCGCTCTCGACCAGTCGTTCCACCTCCGGCCCCCAGGGCGAACGGGAGGGCGCGGGGGGCGCCGCCAGCGCGTCGGCCAGCGCCTCCTCGCCGATCAGACCCTGCTCGACCGCCAACAGCAGGAGCCGGTGGCCGACGCCGTCGCGCTCCACCTCAGCCTCGCCGGTGGCGGTCCCGGATCGCGGGAGTCCAGTCGGTCATGACGGCATGATAGCCGGTCGGGCCGAGCGATCAGCTCTCAGCTTCCCCCGTCCCGCCCCCCGCTCCGGCGAAGGGGAGAGTGGATCGTGGAGCTGAAAGCTGAAAGCCGAAAGCTGACAGCTCCATCACGTCACGCTTTCCAGCCGGAACTCGGCCAGGAGGCGGGCGTCGATCAGGTCGAATCGGTTCCCCTCGAGTCGAAAGTAATGACGACCGAGGGTGAAGGCGCGGTCGAGGGTGCGCTGAAGCTCCTCGGCGCTCTGCCCGAGGTGGAGGGTGACCCCCACCGGCAGATAGCT
>Ga0068714_10006158_pt1 | contig 12345 bp, 5 predicted proteins | sample MTBNYHSulfiMetaG_FD_62988 | JGI IMG/M metagenome (GOLD analysis project Ga0068714, IMG submission 62988) | Enrichment culture microbial communities from rom New York Harbor, USA that are MTBE-degrading - MTBE-NYH (New York Harbor Sulfidogenic)... | ecosystem: Environmental > Aquatic > Marine >... | reverse complement strand
GCCTTGGCAGTGCCCGGCCGAGCAAAAAAGCACTGAAAACTGAACCAATCGTGGCAAAATTGCTCAACGCTGCTAATAACCCGAGATGAAAATCGCTCGCGCCACAGAACAAGGCATAGGCCGTGACCAATGAACTGGTGACTATGGCAATATGGACTGTGGCAAAAGCCCCTTCGATAATTGAAATCCGGAGGCTCCGTTTCGGCTCTGCATCAGGGATGTTGTGTTCTGTCTCGGGCATAGGTGGGTCACTTTCCATTCTCTCCATGGACCGTGGTGGGGCATGCTGTCTCCTGTCAAATCGTTTCCCTCGTTCGTGATGACAGGATCCAGTTGGACACCATGATTTTCAGGAATGGATAGAGACAATGACGGTGATTTTCAAGATCTACCCGAACAAGCGAGATAGCACCTGACCTGCCACCAAAGCACCAAAGCCCGAAAAACCACAAAAATGCTTATCGGCTCAGAGTTTCCCTTCGATGCTGTTAATCACTGTTTCGAGAACTTTGATCCGGGCAAACATCTTGCAATTAGACTCGACGATCGTCCAGGGGGCATACGACGTGCTGGTCCGGAAGAGCATTTCATCGACAGCCAGTTTGTAATCATCCCATTTTCCACGATTTCGCCAATCTTCGTCGGTAATTTTCCACTGCTTAAATGGCGTATTCTGACGTTCCTGAAATCGGCGAAGCTGTTCCTCCTGATCGATTTGCAGCCAGAATTTATTGATGACTGTCCCGAAATTGACAATGTGCTCTTCCATTTCATTGATTTCCCGGAAAGCCCGCCGCCATTCATCTTCATGGCAAAAACCTTCGATGCGTTCAACCATGACCCGGCCGTACCAGGAGCGATCAAAAATGGCGATGTGGCCAGCTTTGGGGAATTCACGCCAGAAACGCCACAGATAGTGCTGTTGTCGCTCGACATCGTTTGGGCCGGCAATCGGAATAACATTGTATCCTCGCGGATCGAGACCCTGGACCAGTCGTCGTATGTTTCCACCCTTGCCGGCAGCATCGCACCCTTCGTAAACGATGATCACGGGCAAACGCTTTTTGTAAACCTCATGTTCCAGTGTTCGCAAGCGGTCCTGAAGTTTTTCAATCTTTTTCTTGTAGTTTTTATGGTCCATGGTCAATGACAGATCGAGCTTGTCAATGATCGATGAGGTCAGTCGAGCATCTTTGCCGTGAATTGGCTTGCCTTTCGGTTTTCCCGCTTTCTTCAAACCTTCTGAGGACTCGCGCTGTTGCTTGACCTCAGCGATTTTATTGGCCAGGGCATCGCTGATGCGGCTGAAAAGTTTTATGGTCGCAAACCTCCAATCATGGGCTTCCAGAATAGTCCAGGGGGCAAAATCTGTATCTGTCTGGGCCAACATTTCATCAATGGCGGGCACATACTGGTCATACAAGTTGTGGTTTCGCCATTCCAGTTTTGTCACTTTCCACGAGGTAGCCTTGTTATTTTCCATCAGTTCGAATCGTTTTTGCTGTTCTTTTGCTGAAATATGAAGGAAAAATTTGAGAATGACTGTCCCATCGTCAGTGAGTTGACGCTCGAATGAAGTAATCTCCTCATACGCTCTGGTCCATTCAGCTCGTTTGTACCGCTTCAAAACTCGTCCTTCAAGGACCTTGCCGTACCAACTGCGATCGAAAATGGCAATTCTGCCCCGAGCAGGCAGTTTCGTCCAGAATCGCCACATATAAGGCCGTAATGCCTCTTCCTCAGTTTCACGAATGATCGGATGCACTGAAAAACCACGAGGATCAAGGGCCAGCAGCAAAAGATTGATCAGTGATCCTTTCCCGGCAGCGTCCCAGCCTTGAAACACGATGATAACAGGGATGCCCAATTGACGTATCTCACGCTGTAATTCACCGACTTTCAACGAAAGTGGTTCTATTAATTCCTTATAATCTGACTTCTTGATTTCTTTCGACAAATCTACTTTTTCCAGCATCACAACACCTCCGCGAACATTTTCACCTAATCTAGCAAACCCTGTCACAAACAGCAAGCAACAATTGTGAATAAAATCCCCAACTACTCATTAATTGTGCATAACTATTTGACTGTCCCCAAAAATCATAAAATTGACAAAGTCGGGAGGTGGTATACATGAGACGGTGGGTGTGTTCTGGTGATTTTGTTAAAATCTGGCACGAGAGAGAGAAACGAGAGAGAGAGAAGAGAGAAGCAGAATGGAGAGTTTTCGGGTCCGGATACAACGAGGTCTGATGGTGTGTGACGGGGCAATGGGAACAATGCTCTATGCCCGCGGGATTTATATTAATCAGTGTTTTGATGCCTTGAATCTGCACAACAGCGATCTGGTCCGTCAGATACATGAGGATTACATCGGGGCCGGGGCTGAGGTCATCGAGACCAACACATTTGGGGCAAATCTGTTCAAACTGGCTGCGTATGGTTTGGAGGACAAGCTTGCCGAAATCAATTGTCGCGGAGCAGAAATAGCCCGTGAAGCATCAGGAGGGGCGGTTTACGTGGCAGGCTCGATCGGTCCCATCGGCAAACCGCTGGCCCCCATTGGCAACATCACCCGAGAAATGGCCAGGGCCAGTTTCAGGCAGCAGGCCCGGGCCCTGGTTGAAGGCGGTTCTGACCTGCTGATGCTGGAAACCTTCACCTCACTTGAGGAGGTCCTTCTGGCAATCGATGCAGCCAGAGAAGTGACCGATCTGCCAATCGTTGCCCAAGTGACCTTTACTGACCACGGTGAAACATTGATGGGTGAAACACCGGAACAGGTCGCCATGAAATTGAGCGAGAAGCAAATCGACGTTGTCGGTGTCAATTGCAGTCAGGGGCCGGCCGGTATACTCGAGCTGATCGAGCGGATCAATTCGCGGACGACACTGCCCTTGAGTGCCCAGCCGAATGCCGGCATGCCGCGAATGGTTGAAGGGCGATATATATATCTTTCATCGCCCGAGTATATGGCTGAATATGCCCGATTGTTCATTCAAGCCGGTGTGTCGTTAATTGGTGGATGCTGCGGGAGCACGCCTGACCACATTCGGGCGATGTCAGCGGCGGTCAGGGCCTTGAAACCTCAGCGGACCGGGACGATCACCTTTGAACATGCGCCCCAGGTGTGTCAGGAGCAGGACGCCATCGCCCTGGAGCTCAAATCGCCCCTGGCGGCAAAATTGGGTCATCAATTCATCAAGGTCGCCGAAATCTCGCCACCACGTGGGACAGACCCGAGTCGGGCCCTCGAGGGCGCCGAAATGTTGAAAGCGGCCGGCTTTGACGCGGTCAATATTCCTGATGGGCCGCGAGCAACGGCCCGCATGAGTCCTCTCGTCCTGACCCATTTGATCAAGGAAAAACTCGGCATGCAGGTCATCCTCCATTATTGCTGCCGCGACCGGAACATTCTGGGGATGCAATCCGACCTTTTGGGCATGCACGCCCTGGGGGTCAGAAACCTGCTGATCATCACTGGCGACCCGCCTAAACTCGGTGATTATCCGGACGCCACGGCCGTCTTTGATGTGGATTCTATCGGTCTGGTCAGGATCGTCCGGGGCCTTAATCGCGGCTACGATATCACCCGGAAATCAATCGGTTGCCCCACCCGGTTTTTAATTGCCGTCGGGGCCAACCCGGGTGCCCTCAAATTCGATGAAGAAATCAGGCGACTTGAAGCCAAAATTGAGAATGGGGCGGAAATGGTCCTGACCCAACCGATTTTTGATCTTGATCGGTTCACCATGTTTCTGGAGCGAATAGCTCCTTTCCGCACCCCAGTGCTGATGGGTATTCTGCCGCTGGCCAGTTATCGCAATGCTGAATTCCTGCACAATGAAGTGCCGGGCATGAAAGTGCCCGCACCTGTTCGGGAGCGATTGAAAAATGCCCGCTCAAAAGAGGAAGCCCAGCAGATTGGAATAGAAATAGCCCGCGAAAGTCTTGACGCTTTCAAGTCGAAGGTCGAGGGCATCTACATCATGCCACCGTTTGGCCGATACCGCACAGCCATCGAAATTATTCAAGGGTTTTAATTTTTTATTCGAGCGCGGTCCTGGATGTTTTTCAGGTAAATGCGTAATGTTTCATTGGCATTTTCTTCACCATCGTAAAAAGTGCTGATCACCGGGACCCCTGTTTTTTGTTGAATGGTGGTCAGAATCGAGGAAGTAATATTGCCGGGCATGCAACTGAACGGGGCACAGTTGACGATCAGTGAAGCCCCGTCCTCTATAAAACAGAGCGTTCGGCCGATAGTAAGAATTGTTTCCCCCTCGAACGAGAGAGGAATGTATTCCCGACCTTTTTCCAGGACCTTGTGCATCAGCGGTTCGCGGCGATCGCCAAGAAATGGTCCGATCCGCTTGTCGAAAGCGTGCTCATTGTGTTCCATGAACCTGTTTTTGATGCTCGAAAGCCAGCTAAAGGGGTTTAATGACCGTCCTCGTTTCAGGTGCCAGAGCTCCATATAACTGGTATAAAGTATCCATTCGGAAATCGGGGCAATCCAGGCTTCAGCACCTTCAGCTTCGATAACTTCGACGACATTATCATTGCAAAAGGGGTTGAGTCTGACATAAATTTCACCGACCACGCCGACAAGCGGTTTCGGGTCGGTGAAATGGGGAATACTTTCCAGTTTCCGGATGATGTCCGCAAAAACATCCCCCTGACCAGACCACCGTTCAACAGACTTTTCGAGCCTGGGAAGCTGTTCCGCAATAAGCGTGTCGACAGACCCTTTTGTCTGTTCATAGGGCCGTCGCTTCAGAACAGCTTTGTAGATAAGGTCCACCATGAGCAATGTTTGAAACAGCCTTCGGCGCAGTCCCTGTTCCAGGCCCTGATAGGTATTCTTGCTGGACGGGGCCAGTATTGCGACATCGTTGAAACCGGCAAGGTCCAGTTTTAACCGATGCAAATGCTCATATTGCCCAAAACGACATGGTCCCGTCGCTGTCGGCATAAAAAAAGCCTGGTCAGACGTTTTTCCGTTCTGGGCCGCGATTTTTCTCATCTGCTGGACGATAGTCCCGAGGGTCGTTGCCGTTGGCAAACATTCTCCCCCGCGACAAAGTGAACGTCCCACATCATACGAAGTCCGATTTTCTGACGGAAGTGCTTCAGCCTGATAACCATAACTCCGGAAAGCGGCAGCAGCCAAAAATGCCAGGGGATGCATGGACGGCACCCAAATTTTCTTGTTCCGGAATGAGGTGGCCTGTCGATTATTGGATGATTGTTGTCTGGGGGTGCTCACTGCTAATTCAGCGTCCGTGACCATCTCAAAAAAGGCCTCGATTCTCGTCCCATAACCGGTATCAGCACCATGCTCATCAAGTTCCAGGACCAAAAACGGTTTCTCCCTGAAAATTTCCTCCAGAAAGGTCAGCAGAAAGGAATCCGGACCGCAATTGAAATTGGTGAACATGATTGGAAACAGGTTGGGCTGCGATGCAATCTGAAGGGCGGCCGACAGGATTCTTTGACCGTAGTTCCAATACATGTTGCGGAACTCGGCCTGGAGCAGTTCCGGCTGAAATGGCATGCAGTCAAAGGGGATGAGTTGATACCCGAAGTCAGCAATTTTTCGCGGCAGTTTCAGATTGATGCCGAGATCATAAATATTGTAGGGCCGTCCGAGCAGGACAATTGCTTTTTGATGATTGACCGAGAGGGCCTGGAGCTCTGCCTGACCTCGTTGTTGCAGCATGTTTTCGAAGGCGCGTTGCTCCTTCAGAGCATGCCGCCATGCTGCTTTGATCTCAGTTTTTGCTATATCAAACAAGGGCGAAAGAGATGCCTGGAGACTGGTCACAATCCGGTCTGTGTTCAGTCGCAAATCAATATCCGGCTTGATGATTGTCGCTGCAAAGGCGGTGTCCTTGACCAACTGTGCCTGCACAATGGACGGTATGGCACTGACATAAGGGCAGAATGCGTTTGCCGTGGTCCATTGGTTCCTTGCTTCGCTGATCATGGCCGGAATGAATATCGCGGTCTTTTTCCGCTGAAGCAGCTCCTGAACATGCCCATGGGCGACCTTGACCGGAAAACAGAAATCAGCACCTGCCGCAGCAATACCTTTTTGGCGAATGAGGTCGTTGGTTTTAGGTAGTGAAAAGAGGTCGACCCGCAGGTCATTGAAAAAAGTCCTCCAGAGAGTGAAATAATAGTATGACGTTAGAAACAAGGGATACGCAAGCTCACCTCGAGAAGGTTTGGCGGCAGTCACGGGAATTTTACGGTTCATGAGTGTCTGTCTGAAGTGAAAGAGGTCGTATGATTTGTTCTTTCTTTCAAAGGTCTCTTCGGGATCGCGACCACAGAGATAGCCCCAGGAGGGTTGCTCCTCCGAGCCCTCGATGTGGGCTTTGGTGATTTTACAGTGGTTCTGGCAGAGATCACAGGTGGATGAGGATAATTGGATGGTCAGATCGGCGACATCGAGACCTCGAAAAGCAGTTTTTTCATACTTACCTTCACTGAATAGTTCACGGGCCCGCAAAGCAGCACCCCAGGCCCCCATGACATGACAAAAGAGAGGGACCACGATTGAGACATTGAGAATATTTTCAAACGCAGCGACCAGGCCTTTATTACGGGCCGTCGCTCCCAGAAACATGATTTTTTCTTTACTTCGAGGCCGGTTCCCGACGACTTTACCGAGATAATTCTGGGCCACCGAGTAGAGGACAGCGGCCATGGCCTCTTTCCGCGTACTGCCATTTCTGATGAGTTGGTGGATATCCTGTTCCATGAAAACAGTGCAGCGATCGGAGGTATAGGGTGGTGCGATCCCCTGGGTCACTTCGCCCATTTCCTGAACGGCAAAATCGAACTTGTGGGCAATCTCTTCAAGAAAAGAGCCCGTTCCAGCGGCACAGACATAATTCATGACCGTATCACGAAGCTGCTGGTTCGAGACACGCATGAATTTGGCGTCCTGACCGCCAATTTCAAAGATCGTTTCGACCGTGGGATCTTGTTTCAAAGCCCCGATCAGATGGGCCGTAATCTCGTTGATGATAACGTCCGCACCAATTATTTTACCGATCAATTGCCGGCCTGAACCCGTGGTACTGCAACCGAGAAAGGTCAAATGAGCGGCACAGGTCTTCAGATATGACCGCAAGCCGTGAAAAAGGTTTCTCATGGCCTGAACAGGATCACCGCCGGTTTTACGGTATATATCGAGAAAAGGCAGTCCCGCCCGGTCAATCAAAACAAGTTTGGTCGATGTCGAGCCAATATCGATACCCAAGAAAACATTGTCCGCAGTCGTAGCGTCTCTGATTACCCGGACCTCATTGCCAAACTCATCCAGCTCGATAGTATAGCGGGAGAAATCGGGGTACACTGACTTCATCAACAGCAATGGTGGTCGGCGGACCTGCATTTTTTTTGAGGAACTGACCATGTTCCCGAGTCCATCAATCACATTGACAGGCACAGGCGTGCCACGGGACCGCAAACTGAGCAAAGCGGCCCCCAATGCAGCAGTCAAATGTCCTTGTGGCACAAGGCACAGTGTGTCCCCGATCTGATCACGAAACCAGCGCACAACCTCCTTGTTGAGTGTGACCCCGCCGGTAAAGGCGACGTTACCGACGAGCCTCTTTCCTTTCAGGAGAGTATTCAGAGAGGTCTGGGTCAGACCTCGACACATCCCGGACCAGACCTCGAGCGGAGAATATCCTTCCTGTTGTCGGTGGATCATATCGCTTTTGGCAAAAACAGCGCAGCGAGTGGCAATGGTCGGTGGTATGCCGATATCGACAAGCTCCTGCGTTTTGGTGTCCGTCAAGCCGAGTCGATGTGCCTGTTCATCCAGAAAAGAACCTGTGCCGGCGGCACAGAGAGAATTGGTCGTCAATTCGGTAAATTTCCCGTTCTCGTCACACTTGATCAGCATGGCATTATGACCGCCGATATCGATAATATTGCGGACTGTTGGATCGTAATACAACACTGCGGTAATGAGGCATTGGATCGGGTCATAATAATTGAAACCATCGATCTGGCCATTCAGGCCCGAACTCGTTCCGGTCAAGCCAAGTTCAAACTGCCCCCGGCAAATTTCAGGCCAGCGCTGACGCACTATCTCGAACGGTTTGCCATGATGGCGCTGATAGAAGGCTTCCAGGAGTTGACCCGTTTCGCTGACAGAGACAGCTTTTACCGTAGTCGTGCCTAGATCAAGCCCAATTATCAACCTTGTTTTATCGCCCATGTCCATGATAAATCACCTTAACAAGAGCAGAAAAGTTACACGATATGGTAGACATCTTTGAAAGTAATGCTACACGTTTCGTGTCTCGAGGTCAATGGTCAGCACAAGAAACGGCGGTCCCCTCAGCGTTTGGTCGGGGCACTATGGATTGACCAGTTATCGACAGCCATGGCCGCTTCCTTCAAGGCTTCCGAAAGTGTCGGATGGGCGTGAATGGTCCGGGCTATATCTTCGGCACTACCGCCAAACTCCATCACGGTGACAGCCTCAGCGATCAGGTCAGAAGCCCATGGACCAAGAATATGCACGCCGAGAACAGTATCGGTTTCCTGGTCAGCGATGACCTTGACGAACCCATCAGCATCGCCCATGCATACCGCCCGTCCATTCGCCTTGAAATTGAACAGACCTGTTTTATAAGGCCGTTGTTCCTTTTTGACCTGTTCTTCAGTTTTTCCGACTGTGGCGACTTCCGGCCAGGTGTAGACCACACCGGGAATTATCTCATGGTCCACTCGTCCCGGTTGACCGGCAATGATTTCTGCGACGGCGACCCCCTCTTCTTCAGCCTTGTGTGCCAGCATGGGCCCGTCAATCAAATCTCCGATCGCATAAATTGTGTCAACACGTGTCTTGAATTTTTTATCAACAGAGACCTTACCCGTTCTCGGGTCAGGAGTGATACCGACATTTTCGAGCCCAAGCTTGTCCGTATACGCTTTTCGTCCGACCGCTACCAGAACGACATCTCCCGAGATTTCGAGTTGTTTCCCCTGGACATCAACAGCCTGCAGGGTTATTCCCGCTTCATTCTCGGTAAAGGCCGTTGCCTTTGTCTCGAGGTGAAATGTCAGACCCTGTTTGGAAAGCGGCCGTCTGAGCATTTTTGAGAGCCTGATGTCCGCTCCCGGTAATATGTTTGGCAGCAGTTCAACGACCGTCACCTGCGACCCAAAGCGGGCCCAGACACTGCCCAATTCAAGCCCGATGGCACCGGCACCGAGCACAATCAAATGTGCCGGGACCCGCTCCAGAGAGAGTGCGTCGGTGGAACTGATGATGGTCTTCCCGTTAAAGGGTAGAAAAGGTAATTCAATCGGAACACTTCCGGTGGCCAGAATGACATGACCTGTCTCAATGACCCGTTTTTCCTCTCCGGTTGAGCTTAGTTCAATGCTTTCCGGCGTAAGCAAGCGGGCCCGGGCAGTGAAAACATCAATATTTTTATAAGCGTTCATGATACCGGCCAGACCGTCGGTCAACTCGTGAACAGCTTTATTTTTAAAGGCCATCACTCGCTCCAGGTCCAATTTCAGATCATTGGCTATTATCCCTCGCTCGGCAGCACCATGCTGGAGCCGATAAAACTCTTCGCTGACATCGAGCAGGGCCTTGGAGGGAATGCAACCGATATTCAGGCAGGTCCCGCCCAGTCGGTCCCCTTTCTCGACCAGAGCGACTTTTTTACCGAGCTGGGCGGCCCGAATCGCGGCCACATAACCCCCCGGTCCAGCCCCGATAACCGTGACATCGTAACGTAAGGTTTCCTTCATCATTTACACCTCGAGGAGAAGACGTTCCGGGTTTTCAACCAATTCCTTGATCGTGCGCAGGAAAGTGACGGCTTCCCTCCCATCGATCAGGCGATGATCATAGGAAAGAGCGATATACATCATGGGTTTGACTATAATATTATCATCCCGGACCACGGCTCGTTTCTGGATTGCATGCAAGCCAAGAATTGCCGTTTGCGGTGGATTGGGGATGGGCGTTGACAGGAGAGAACCAAAGACCCCGCCATTTGAGATACTGAAGGTGCCACCGGTCAGCTCATCAAAGGTCAACTTTTTCGTTCTGGCCCGCTGGGCATAATCGGCGATTTGTTTCTCGATGTCGGCCAGAGACAGCAGATTGGCATCCTTGATGACTGGCACAACCAGGCCACGGTCAGTGGAGACAGCGATACCAATATCATAAAAATCGTTATACATGATTTCATGGGTGTCATAATAGGCATTGACCTCTGGCATTCCAGCCAGGGCATGACAGACAGCCCTGACAAAAAATGACATGATCCCGAGCCTGGTCCCGTGTTTTTCTTCAAAGATCGCCTGATACTGCTGGCGTAAATCAATGATCCGGGACATGTCGACCTCGTTGAATGTGGTCAGAAATGCAGCCTGGTTCTGGGCCTGGACCAATCGCTCGGCAATTCGCCTGCGAATTGTTGAAACAGGGACACGACGCTGCTGGCGACCCGAGGAGTGAGTGCCGGAAACCGTGGCCTTTTCCCTGACATCCGATCCGGGCAACTTCTTTCCCGCAGGTTCGGGAATGTCCGTGAGGGTTGACTTCGGGCCGGCATTCAGGGCCGAAGTTGCGTGGTCAGCGGTCATTTCCTTTCGCTTTTCAAGATAGGAGAGAACGTCTGCTTTTGTCAGACGGCCCTCTTTACCGCTCCCCGATATTTTACCCGGGTCCAGATCGTGTTCCGCAATCAATCGCCTGACCGACGGCGAATAATGCTCCTCACGGGATTGGTCAGAAGCCTGCCCTTCCGATGCTTCGGTCGCGGAGGATATCGGTTTGTCCTGCTGCACTCCGGTATCGTTTGTCTCACTTTCAAGCAGACCAACCGTCTGTCCGACAGAGACTTCTGACCCTTCTACTGTCAGAATGTTCAGAAAACCGCTGGCGGTGGCGGGAACGGACAGGGTCGCCTTATCAGTTTCGAGCTCGAAGAGTTCTTCACCTTCACGGACAAATTCGGCCTGTTTCTTCAACCATTGGACAAGAATGCCCTGATTGATTGATTCACCAAGCGAGGGAACGATGATCTCATGTTTCATTATTCATTCTCCAAAAACCGTTGCAAGAATTTCCTGCTGTTCTTTACGATGTTGTTTCAGGGAACCTGTGGCAGGGCTGGCACTGGGTTTTCGAGCAATGTGCCGGAGTTGTGCCCGACCGAACAGACGATCGAAATGCGGGGCCAGAAAAGACCAGGCTCCTCGGTTGAGCGGTTCTTCCTGGACCCAGAGGACCTCTTTCACTGCCGGGAATCGGTCCAGAACGCTCCGCAATTGTGCTTCCGGGAACGGGTAGAGCTGTTCAAGACGGACAAGACCGACTGCATGGCCCTGTTTTGAGCGGCCATAATCCAGCAGATCATAATAAATTTTTCCGCTGCACAGAACCAGCTTCTCCACCCGGTCAGAGACCTCCGCTGTGGTCAGGACCTCCTGAAAGTGCCCTCCGGCCACATCATTGGCTGAAGAAACGACCTGGGGATGACGCAGCAAGCTCTTGGGAGTCATAATGATCAACGGTTTCCTGAATTTTCTGAGCATTTGACGTCGCAAGAGAAAAAAATACTGGGCTGGTGTGGTGGCATTGCAGACCTGGATGTTCTCTTCTGCGGACAGCTGCAGAAAGCGTTCGAGATGAGCGGTCGAGTGTTCAGGGCCTTGTCCCTCATAGCCGTGTGGCAGTAAAAGAACGAGCCCGCTCGAACGGTCCCATTTGGACTCGGAACTGACCAGAAATTGATCAATGATTACCTGAGCACCATTTGCAAAATCACCGAATTGGGCTTCCCAGAGAATGAGCATGTGCGGTTCGACCAGGGAATAGCCATATTCGAAACCGAGGACGGCCACCTCTGACAGAGGACTGTCGTAGACACAGAATTCCGCTTGATCTGGTGCCAGATTATTCAGTGGAATATAGGGCCGGGAGGAGGTAACGTCCCACCAGATGCTGTGGCGTTGCGAAAACGTCCCGCGACTGCTGTCCTGCCCACTTAATCTGACCGGCACCGAACTGACCAATAAGGAGCCAAAAGCAAGCGACTCGGCAAAGGCCCAGTCTATCGTTCCCTGGTCATGATATTTCTTGTGACGACGCTCGATAATGCTTTTCAGCTTCGGGTGCAGGTTAAAGGTTTCAGGAATGAATGACAGCCGCTCGGCCAGCGAATTCAGCGTTGTCCGATCGACACCGGTTTCAACCGGAACGTGGGAATATTTGTTGTCCAGTGCAGCCCACGAGCCTTTATAGCTCGTGCGCTGATGCGTTTGGGCGTGTTCATGGACCAGATTGAA
>Ga0068714_10006156_pt1 | contig 12347 bp, 6 predicted proteins | sample MTBNYHSulfiMetaG_FD_62988 | JGI IMG/M metagenome (GOLD analysis project Ga0068714, IMG submission 62988) | Enrichment culture microbial communities from rom New York Harbor, USA that are MTBE-degrading - MTBE-NYH (New York Harbor Sulfidogenic)... | ecosystem: Environmental > Aquatic > Marine >... | reverse complement strand
AAAATAGCCTGGCAAAAACAAGGAGAGCATACCGTGAGTAACTGAAAAGCCTTCCTACGATTTCTTTTTAATGCCCTAATAATCTAAGGGGGGATTTTTGAAAGCTTATTCAGAGTTTCCTTAGATATATGATGATTCTGTGAACAGATATTTTGAAATAGTTGTAAGTCTGCATTAGAGACAATGGAATTGTAAATCGCCAGTGAAAATGGGACACATTGAAGATATGAGGTAATGGACACTTTGAGCTTTGCTCATTATGCTAGTAGCCTCAATGATCAGGTTAGAATTAAAGAGTAGTATCACTACTGGGGGCAGGTCAAACGAGAACATATAATTGACAAGTGATAATAAATTGAATTAAATTAGTCGCATATGACTGAAAAGAGAGTTGCCTACTATAATTGAATAAAACCCGAAAGGGCAAAACTGCTGAAAAGCAGCGGCGCAAAGCTACAGGTCTAGGAGATAAATAACTATGACGGCTGGGCTATCGAAGGTAAGAGAGATAATAAAACGCTATTCCCAAAATGAGAGGGGGATCTTTTTTATATTTTTAACGGTATAAACCATCGGTGATAGGGAAAAAGTATACAGGAGGACAAATGAGTACAGAGATTGTTGAAAAGATTGAGGGAATTGGGCCTATCAGCGGAGACAAGCTTGCAAAAGCAGGAATTAGAACGTTAAATGACCTGCGCGGAATGGAAGCAGATAAGGTACATGAAAGTACTGGTATTGCGACTAGCAGGCTGATTAGTTGGCAGTCTATGGCTACGCTGCAGCAAGTTGATGGAATTGACTCTCAGTTCTCGGAAGCCCTTGTAAAGATAGGGATTGTGGATCTCAGATCACTGGCGGAAGCAAATTCTCATAATATACATGAAAAAATACAGATTCTTCAGGACAAAGGCACTATCAATAAAATTGCCTCTATTGAGAATATTTCCTTATGGCAGGAAAGAGCCTCTAAGATTTCGACAACGCAGACTATAAAGATAGAGGCGCGAAAGGCAGCTAAATATGACACGAAATTGACGGTTCTGGGAAAACAAAGAGAGACTGCAATAAAAAATGCATTGGCCGATACAAAAGGTAGAATATCCAAACAAGAATGGGCTAAACACTTTGGAACAAACTTTAGTGCTTATGAAGATGCCGAGTCTCACATGCCTCGCGGTATGAGTTGCGTTGTACCGATAGTCTCGGCTAGAGAAGTTCGAGAGGCGCGGAAATCATCAAAGGCTTATGCTCTTGATCGTGCTAAAGATATTTTACGTCGAGTAGGAAAGAAAAAACCTACAGATAAAGAAGCACGTGAGCTTATCGTACAGCAAAACAAACAGATTCAGAAACTAAACCTTAGCCTTACAGAAAAAAGTGCTGAGATGCGTGAATATATTGATCAGGGAAAAGAAGATGAGAGAGATCTCTTGCTAAAACAAATATTACACAAAAACGCCGAGATGGCTAGCGGGAGAGAATTATCTGGCGCACCGCAGGAACTGTCAACGGCAGAGAAACAGATTAAGACACACCAATATTACCATTTTCTCAATCGTGCGTGGAAATAAACCGGAAGAGGATGTAAATTATGATAAATTTTAAAATCAATGTACAAATCCAACGACCGGCAATATACGAAAGCTCGGCATCCAATGCACTGCGGGCCAAACATCCAAGTTCTTCAAGTTCGGTTCGGTCCGTGCCTGCTGGTTTTCAATATGTTGAAGTATATCAAAATACAACATTTGGTAAATTTATCGGTGGAGCATATACAGATGCAGAGGGAACATTAGATAGCATTAATTTTTCTGTCAGCGATCACTATCCCGAACAGATTTTTCTTAAAGTGTATGGCGACAGCCTGTGGGGATTTCGCGTTGGATGGAATAATCCGTTGGAACTATTGGATTCGGCATACGCGTGGCAATGGGACAGTCCTTGGATAAACGCAGGCGACGCTGTCGTGGACGTTGGTGCTTTATGCCTCGGTAAATTCGGAAATTCCTGGGCCTTTTTGGACCACAAAACAAACACCCCTTCTGAAAACAATAAGGTCAACAGTTTTCGAGCTGCCGCGCTCTTTGAAATTCTAGATATGATCTACCAAGAACTTGATATATCATACTTGGTCTCAAACTGGATTATCAACGATGTTGTAGCAGATATGGCAAATTCCACACAACCCTGGGTTTATTGGAAAACAGTACACATTAGAGACGATTTAAGTACGGATAACATCTTATGGCAAGCACCGCACGAACTTGGACATATTCTGTACAATATGAATCATAGCGGGAAATTGCACTATGATGTTGAGGATTGGATGGATTATCTGCACGATCATAATGCATGCAGCAATATTGGTAGTAATTTTGGCCATTACGAGGGATATGCCCATGCATTTCGAAACTTATTCTGGCGTCATCACGCACAGCGAAATGGTGCGCCAGATTACAATACTCCGAGTGATATATGTTCGAATCCCGGAATAGCTCGTGAAGGAAACGTAAATGAGTTTTATTGCTACGCCTTTGCTGGAAAACCGATGGAGCGGCCGCCTGAATCGTTGTATAACTGGACAACACACCTGATCGGGGCAAACAAGTATGCTTTCCCTCCAACAACTCTACTTTTTGATATCGTCAGCAATTTTAAGACTGAAGATCTCAATCAAATGTGGATTTACTCCATGAATGGTATGTGTAGTGGAAATATAGACGGTGTACCCTCATTCTGTAGCAGTCGACGATTTAAATACCTGGTGGAGAATGACATGCTTTCTATAACTGATGCATTCCCTCCTGACTTTAAAAACGTGAACGGTCTCCCGGGTAAATCCAACATCATTAATACAACAATCAGTGCAGGTTCAATTCAAGTAGAATTTACGTCAGCTGAATTCGTAAACGCATATGAGATATTAATGGAACCTACCAGTGGAAGCGCAGTGGCTACCGCTGTAGATGCTAACCAATTTGGTAACGAAATTCTCTCCCAAGTGGTTTCCGTGCCTAATTGTGATAAGGTAAAGCTAAGCGTGGTGTCCTATAATGATAATGGAAGTACTAAGGGAGATACCATTGAAGTTTATACGGCTTGTCAGATGACAAAGCCGGTGATCAACAATGTTAGTTGCAGCTATTGCCCACCGCGAGAGGGGATAAAAGTTATAACGTCATCAGATTACGAAGCAGCATACGATGAAAACGTTCCGGATGATAACAGTCTTCCAGAATTGACAGAACTCCCTGGAATAGAAGGCGGATTCGATTGTGAAATTTCATTTACACCATCGGCAGAGGCAGAGGAGCATAGATATGCTTTAACGAGAATGGGTTATGAAACAAAGTACGGACCTTGGATGAAATACTCGGATAATATAATTTATTTCTTTATAAAGGATACAGAGAAAGGCACAAACCAGAAAGTGGCAGTCCAAGCCAGAAAAATGAACACGAAGGTAACGAGTGAGTGGGTACAATTACAATTACCTGATGTTCCTTATCCTAGGCTTACATTGGAGATGAAACCAAAATTATTCATCGCTTACGAAGAAATTTAAAAAACTGTGATAGCCAGGACTTCATCTGACAGTCAGGAAACCGATAATCCCTTCCTTACCAGCAACACTTCGAGGAATGAGTCTATTGTTTCAGGTGGAGTTTGACTCTACTCGAAGTTCGATGTTCAATATTTTTTAAGCAGAGTTCCTGGTCTCGTTTACAGAAGTCCTCGTAGTTCAACTGAAAGAACGGCTCCAGGTCTGATACCGGCTTAACGGCAATAACCTTCTTATCCTTTAACCATACTTGGTCGAAAAGACATCGAGCCAACTTATTCCTTTGCTCTGGTGTTGCTTCTGCCCAGGCAGCCGGTACATCCGCCAGGAACCTTGCCATCTTTTCCAGGTGTTCAGCCGGACGCTGGGGCACTATCAGGCTTCTGAGTTGATCCAGTATGGCATCACGACGAGTTTCATACTCAGCCTTTGAATAGTCTCCCCACTCGTAAAGTTCCTTGGCTCGTTTGAGTTGGCGTTCCAGACGCTCTTTTTGCACGTCCACATCGGAATACGCCTTCTCGAGGTCTTGCTGCGCCCGTAGTATACGTTGTTGGTAGTCTTCAGGGATGTAGAAGGTATTCAAGTAAGAGGCGAGTTGGCTTTCATATATCGACAGATTGGCAGACCTCTGTTTACAGCCATAGCCCTGTACCTCAAGGGGTGTGCCCAGGCTGGCCCCGATTTCAAGCCTCGACGGTTGAACCTAGTGTCTGCCGATGCCGTGCTTCCCGGCGATGTGCCTCCCAAAGAATATATGAAACGCTTCAAGGGAGACCCTGAAATAGAGGCACTGGTGACTGGGATCTGGCAGGGGTTGAGGAATGTGCGAGAGTTTGGCTCGCTTCTACATCCGGAGCGCGCTATAGACGAGGTTATTCGCAGGCGTGCTCAGGCGGACAGCCAGAAGTATCCTATGCTTCAACGTGGCGAAACTGAATGGGCTCGTTGGAAGGCGGACTTGCTGCATGGGCTTCGCGAAGAATTTGAAAAGCAAGCCCAGAGCCAGGACCTGGGGCAGCGCCTCTTTGGTGAGGATGCAGCCAAAGGTGTAAGCCTGGTAGAAGCTCTGGGTAACAATTATGATGTTGTTGTCACTAACCCACCCTATGCTGGCGGTAAGAATCTTGGCAGCAGACTGAGGGGGTTTATTGACCAACATTTCAAAGAGGGAAAACGCGACATCTATACGGCTTTCATTGTTAGATGCATGCAATTCTGTCGGACAAATGCTTATTTGGGAATGGTGACCCAGCACAGTTGGATGTTCTTAGGAGCATTTGAAGAACTAAGAATCAAGTTTCTTAGGGAGTTCGAGCTTACAACGCTTAGTCACTTGGGTCCTAAGACCTTTAAGGATCTAAGCAACACCAATGCGCTTGGATTCTGTATCTTCACCGGTTCGAAGAGACCCGCAAAAGAGACATCTCAATGCGTTTTCTTCCGATTGGTTCATGCCGAAAAGAAACAACCTGTGCTTGTGGCTGCGTTAAGCAATTATGATGCAGGGAGAATCTCGCCGAGCTCACGCGTATTTATCGTGTCACAAATATCATTGGTCCAAGTACCACATGCATCCATTTCTTATTGGGCACCGCCAATGGTTTTATCATTGCTGAGTTCAGGACAATACATGTCATCCATCGCTGATGCCAAGCAGGGACTGATTACTGGAGACAACGACCGTTTTCTAAGACAGTTCTGGGAAGTTTCAGAGACTAATGGCAACTGGATGCCATACATGAAAGGCGGAGCTTACTGCAGGTGGTTTGGTAATACGGATCTTATAGTCAATTGGCATGAAAACGGAATAGCGATAAGGACTCTAAAAGGTAGTAGTGGACGTATTAAATCCAGGCCACAGAACGTCAGTTATTACGGTAGAGAGGGAGCAACATGGACAGCCCAAAGTAGTTACGGCCTTAGCATGAGACTCATGCCGGAAGGGTTCTTTTTTGATGCAAAGGGTCCTGGACTATTTGCTCATGATGAATGTGATTTAATCCCTTTAATTGGTCTATTCAACACTAACATATTGCACTTCCTTTACAGATTGATTCAACCTACCGTCGACTTTGGTGAAGGCTATCTTCTTTCAATCCCATTCCCAGATGACTACAAGACATCTCTAGTATGGTCTACAATGAATCATCTTTCTTCACAAGCGCTTCAGCTAAAGCAGGATATAGCTCAACACTTGATGACTGAACGGGTTTTCCATAACGAACCTACTGAGATTGTGGGTGAGAGCCTTGGCTCGGTTTCAACTAGAGTCATGTACAAACGGCTTGAACAACTCGCTGCCATTCATTTAATAGAAGGATCATTAGCTGAACATGTAGCAGATTTCTATGGTCTGAGTCCCGAAGATAGACAATCAATAATAGACGAGCTCGGTCTTCCCGCTTATTGGCAGCCTCTAATCCATGGGTACGATAAGTCACTCGGTCGATCGGAAACGCGAGAGGAGAACGCCAAAAGTGAACGCTGGGGCAGACTGAAATTATCCGCCGAACAAGTGGAAGACCTAAGAAAGAACCTTAGATGCTTGTTTGAGGCGCGCCTAACTGAGGAAAGAGGCGAGATGTCTGTCACTTCAATTACAACTGATGAACTTGTGACAACCGATTTAGAAAATGACGATTCGAATGCTATCGTTTCTGGACGGGCCCCTTTCCCAACCGAGACTCTTCTTGAGGAATTTGCACAAGACCTTAAAATTCATCCATTATCGATTTATGAATTGCTAAAGGAGATGCACGATCAAGAAAATCTCACATGTCTCTCCGAAATGCGGAATTACATAGAAAACTACGCGTCCACTTCTATCCTTCGACTGCTTGGCTACCGCTGGCCGGAGCAAGATGCCTATGAACGAGAACATGGACCTATCATAGAACCCTCGCTGGTAGTAGAGGACGGTATCATTCCTCTGGTGCCCTGCGGTGACCAACCGACTGCTGCCGAGTTGGTGCGAAGGCGCCTGGAGCGAGACTTCGGCGATGAAGGTGCTTCTAAATCAGAGGCAGAGTTCCGCCAGTGGGTTGGTCGCAGTATAGAGGACTGGCTGCTAAAAGATTTCTTTCGCCGGCATGTTCAGCAGTTCAAACAGCGCCCAATTGTCTGGCATTTGATTTCACCGGAGCGTACTATTAAGGTTTTCGTTCTCTACCATAAACTGAACCGCGCAACGCTTCAGAAACTTCGTGCCCAGTATGCTGGTGGCCTCATAGCGCGGCTTCAGGCCGAGCAAGCGCGTGCCAAAGCACGGGGAGATACGGCTAACGTGAGCCGTCTTCAGATACAGATCGAAGATGTAGAGGAGTTCCGCTCCCTCATCGAGGCCATTGAGCGCGGTGAGGAACTTCAGTATCGTATTCGTTGCCGCTGGAAGGGAGAAGAGGATAATGGCCGTCCAGGTCCGTACGCGCCTGATATTGATGACGGTGTGAAAGTAAACATCAGGCCTTTCCAGGAAGCAGGTCTTTTAGCGGTGAAAGAGGTGATAAAGAAGTGGTAACTACCTCAATTACTCTTCTGAACCTGCTTGCTCAGGATCTAGTCGAATGGATGGATCGTGCACCGGATAACGTACCTAGGCGCGTCCTGCTGTGGTTGGACCCTGAGAGCCAGTTCAGCCGCCTTGCGGCTCACCTGGAGCCGACTCTACAAAAACTAGGTACTGTCCTTGTGCGATACCCTCCAGAAGCTGGAGGTAGGCAGTTTGCCATCAAACTGGCGCTGCTACGCTTGGAGAGCACGGAAGAGGGACGGTCAGTGGTATATCTGCCTGGCTTCTCTCGCCAGGCATTGGAGCCTGACCCCGATGGGGGTACGCCCGGTCTGTGGGCTCTCTATGACTACCGTTTCAAAGGCTGTGTGTGGGGATTGGGTGAACGGTGGGAGTCAGGAACAATACCTGATATCCCGACGCTCCAGGGATGGCTTCGTGTTCACGGGATTGACTTTGCCGATGACAAGACTGCCCAGATGCTCAGTACAGGTGGAAACGAGTCACTCTTGGCCCGATATGCTGAGCGGCAGTGTCACCTTTCGCTAGACATTTGGCCACGGCCGGTCCGTTATTCGGACATGGAAGAAACGCTGGCAGGGAATCCTCGAGACACCTTAAGACGCCTACTGGCAGCACCCAATAATGAGGTAAAGCAATGGGATGATTGCGCTCTAGTCCTTGACCGCATTGCTGCCCAATATGGGTTATTACCACCTGAGGGAGACCCGACCCCTGAGGTACTGGCCGACGCATTCGCAGTTCAGATCGCTTTAACTGAGGCCTGGGATGCCTTTGAGCGTCCTAACGGGTTCCCATTCGTCTCACGGCTACCTAGAAAGATGGAGCACCGCGACCGGCTAGTGCAGTTCGTGCGGGAAGAAATAATCAAGCACACGGAGTTATGCCCTCGTTTCTTAAAACGTATCGAACGGTTGGAAGTGCAATATGACTTGGAGCGATGGTCAGCAAATCGCTCCGGACAACCAGCGTGTCTACCACGGTTGGCCCGCGTACGCTGGCAGCATTTTATAGAACGATTTGACCAAGCCGCGACGAATAGTTGGAAAGATGCAGTTTCTATGCTGCTGGCTGAGCGTAATACGATCGAGACAGCCTCTTTAGGGCCATGGGATAAGACAGGGGTGGGTACTAGATGGGGGCTCCTGCGTGACTTAGCCACGCTAACGGAACAAGCGCACGAAGCAACCTCTGAGACAGAGTCGGCCAAGGCTTGTGCCGATCTTATTAAAAAATATACGACTAGGTGGTGGCAGATTGACTGGCTCCACCTTCGCATACGGGCGGCCTGCGCCAAGCAGGACGGCCTCGAGAAGGTGAGTAGGGTTGTCGACCTAGCTTACTTCGATTACGTGGCCCAGGTGAACCAGCGCTTTACAGATTTGGTAGAACAGAAGAAAGTGTGGCCGCTTGAGGATACAACCGAGGTTGAAAGTCTACGCAAGTCTTTGTGGACCGTAGGAAAAAGAAGGCACGCTGTGCTTGTGATAGATGCGTTACGTTGGGACCTCGGCAGCAATTTAAAAGAAAAATTGGGCGAGGAATGTGTTTTGGAACCTGTTTTGGCAACCATCCCTACGAAAACGCCATTTGGTATGGCGACCCTTTTACCACTGGATGTCGACCAAGTCATTGTGGACTTCACAGGCCCTGATATCAGACAAGGAAAGAGCGACAATTTGGCAGAACGAGAGGGTAGAAAGCGATTCCTAGAGATAGTGCTTTCCAGTAAGAGTACTGGTGCAAGGGTCCACTTCATTAACCTGGAAGCTCTATTACAGGGCGACGCAGTGCCTAACGTGCCGCTGCTAGTGGTTATGGACAACCGAATAGACGAACAAGGGGAGAAGGGGTCTGAAGAACTACCGGTCCTGGTTGAGCAGTTGGTGACCAAACTACAGCGGGCAATCGACCGATTACACACTGCTGGCATAGGTATCGTACATGTTGTAACAGACCACGGCTTCCTGCTATTGCCAGCGGATGTGGTTGATGAGCTGGGTAGACCAGAGATCCCGATCACATGTACGTACGCACGAGAAGCACGCTGGGCAGCACTAAAGCCCGAGGCATCTCCAATTGATGTTTTCTGCATGACGTCCCCATTAGCGCGGGCATACGCCCTGGGTTTCCCGAGAGGTGTTCGCACTCTCATGAAGGCCTCTTCATATCTGCATGGTGGGATTTCCCTACAGGAGTGCGTCATCCCCCATCTGGAGTCTCGCGTAAGCGTACCGCAAGTTCGGTTAGGGGTTAGTGTGCAGGTCACCACTAATCAACTTTCGGGAGGCACGGTGCCGCTAATTCTCCGACCGGTTCTACCGGAGACCCAGGCGCCACTCGGGGGTATTGCCCCGCTTACGGTTCGACTCTGGGTAGAGACTGCTTTAGGTGGTGCTGAACCTCGCCAGGTAACAGAGCCTATTGATGTTACAGTACGCCCTGACACCGGGGAACTACGCTGGGCAGTATATTTACAGGAGGGCCTTGGTCTAGACGCCGGACAGGAACTGTTGCTGCGGGTAATTGATAAGGAGACAGGAGAGGAGTTGTCCAGTATACGCCTCACCTTACTGGTGGACTGGGAGTAGCAGAATGTCGCTAGAGAAGATTACACTTGACGGATTAGATGAAAAGGCAAACGCCGTTTTCCCGGGCTTAGTGGTGCGCAAGGACCTGGTACGAAGACTGCGGTCAGCATACAGTATCCCGGCATTTGTCGTGGAGTTCCTTCTCGGTAAATACTGTGCTTCGCCAGACCCGACTGTGATTGAGCAAGGGCTAGACTTTGTCCATCGTAATCTTTCAACTCGCTATGCCAAACCCGACGAGCGAGAGCTGGTCAAGTCACGTATTCAGCAACTTGGTGAATACCGAATAATTGATAAGGTATCGGTTGTTTTTCGGGAGGTGGATGACAAATATTGGGCAACCCTGCACAATATTAACCAGGACTACGTTAATATTGATGAAGCTCTTATCCGCGAGCATGAACGGTTACTTCTAGGCGGTATATGGGCCGAGATCACATTGCGGTATGATGGCACCTTTAAGTTTCGAGGACAAACCCGCCCCTTCTTTATTGAGGAACTGAAGCCAATCCAACTCTCCAGTAGGAGTATCGATGCATTCAAAGAAGCCCGTATGAAGTTCTCCAGGGATGAGTGGATGGATCTCCTCATTCGCTCCCTAGGATTTGAGCCAACTCATTCCTTTTTCACTTACCGCCATAAACTCCTCCATATAGCTCGACTGATTCCGATGGTGGAGCTCAATTACAATTTGGTAGAGTTGGGACCACGAGGAACAGGTAAGAGCTTTGTCTATCAGCAAATGAGTCCATACTGTCACCTGGTATCTGGTGGCCAAACCACCGTAGCCCAAATGTTTGTAAATCTCGCAACTGGGCAAAGGGGATTGGTGGCGCTTTGGGACACGGTAGCTTTCGACGAGGCCGCAGGTATCCGCTTCCCGGACAAGAACGGTATCAATATTATGAAAAACTACATGGAAGATGGCACTTTTAGCAGAGGGCGAGACGTTATTAATGCTGAAGGCTCCATCGTATTCGTTGGAAACCTCGATGGGGATATTCAAACCATCATTCGTACATCTAACCTCTTTTATCCAATGCCCAAGGAAATGGATACTGCTTTCTTCGATCGTATTCACTGCTACATACCTGGTTGGGAGTTCACGAAGACTCGAGATGAACTCTACACGAGTCATTTCGGGTTTGTATCAGACTACCTAGCCGAGGTGATGCATGGGTTGCGTAAAACCAGCTACATAGATGTGACAGAGCGGTTTTTTGAGTTCGGTAGCCATCTGGGTGGCCGTGATACAAAGGCAGTACGTAAGACTGTAAGCGGATTGGTGAAGCTTCTCCACCCAGATGGAGTCATTACCAAGCCGGAGATTGTAGAATATATCGAATTCGCTACTGAAATGCGGCGGCGAGTCAAGGAGCAACTTAAGAAGATGGGGGGACTTGAATACTGGGACGTTAATTTTAGCTATATAGACAAAGAAACTCAGGCTCAGAAATTTATCGCACTTCCCGAGAGTGGCGGGGGATTGATTATTACAGGTGACCCTCTACCTTCAGGGTCAGTCTATACCATCGGGGCAGATCCATCGGAACGCAGACTTGCTCTTTTTCTCATTCAGACTCAAGTCAATCCCGGCAGCGGCCGTATCATATCGTTGGGAAACTTGGCCCCTGTAATGAAGGAAGCCCTTAAAGCTGCGGATGCGTATCTTAAGGCCCACATACATGATTTGGGAATCGAGCGTGACCCAGAGCAGTACGACTTCACGGTGCAAACGGTGAACTTGAACCAAGCTAAAGAAGGTGCAGAGACTGCAATCGCCTTTTTCATTTCAATGGTGTCGGCACTATTGGAACGTTCCGCAGAGCCCGCTATTGTTGTAGTGGGTGAGATGACCGTAAGGGGAATGCTACAAAAAGTTAGCAATATTCCTGAACGATTTGAGCTAGCCATAGATTCTGGTGCGAAAAAGATATTAGTGCCAAGTGAAAACAAACGAGACCTTGCGGATGTACCAGATGAAGTGCTTAACAAGCTACAGCCAGTTTTTTATACAGACCCGATTAATGCAGCTATTAGGGCGATGGGACTGCAATAGAGTGTTCAGTCTGATTTCCTAGGAGGTACGCTTTGAAAGCAACAGAAATTAATCTGTTTAAGTTTCTCCAGGCTCCAGAGCAAATTTCCATGGTCAGGTTCCACCAGAATATGCAAACGAGGAGACAATTATGAAAGAAAGCATAATTGAGAAGATTTCAATGGAGACAGGAAGCGATGTTAGGAAGATTCAGGAAATTGTAACCCTAGCGCTTAGAGAGCTTGATTTGGTGGCGTCTACGGATTACCAAGTGACAACTGGAGCATTAAGGGAGTGCCTATATAATTTTGGACCAGAAGCATGCTACCATCTCGGCGGGATTCTGACCTGTCAGGATGATTGCACAAACGAGCCTGGGCAGTCTCTAATGCCGGAGACCATGCTCCGTATGCTTGGCAGTGGTAAGGATATGCAAGAAATTAAAACCCGCTGGTTTCAGTGCCTGGAGAGCCAACGCCGATTGTCAGAAAACTTACATAAACCCGAGCCTGCGTCATATGAAAACCGGTTCTGGCAGCTCTTCCCTCAGCCCGTACCGCTCTTTTCCCTTCCTGGTCCTCAACTTGCGCCGCATCCTGTCCACTACCGAGAGGTCTTTTG
>Ga0068714_10006155_pt1 | contig 12347 bp, 12 predicted proteins | sample MTBNYHSulfiMetaG_FD_62988 | JGI IMG/M metagenome (GOLD analysis project Ga0068714, IMG submission 62988) | Enrichment culture microbial communities from rom New York Harbor, USA that are MTBE-degrading - MTBE-NYH (New York Harbor Sulfidogenic)... | ecosystem: Environmental > Aquatic > Marine >... | reverse complement strand
ATGTGCGAGGAGTTGACCAACCACAAGGTTGATTGCGTAGAGCTCCAAAAGATAGCCGCCAAGCTCGCCAAGTAGTCTCTTAGCCCCCCCCAACAATCCAATAACAGGAGGCCCGTCATGGGTTTTATCCCCAGGGACGGCCGGATCGACCGGCTGACCAAGGCAGTCCTTTGCCCTCACGTCCGCTGTCCCCACCAGGTGGCCAAAGGGTTTTTCGAGAAGGCGTCCAGGATCGGGAGAACCTGCCTGATCTGCTCGGCCATCCTCCTGGCTGGGGGGGCGTGCGGGAGTAAGGGAGGGAAAAGGCCTAAACCGCCCAGCCCAACCCCGACCCCCGCCCCTCCAGTTCCCCCCAAGACCAGGACCCGTTACCTGGGGTGGTATGACCTGACCCACCCATCAATGCCGATCGGGACATGGCTCGGCGAGGCGGCACGGTCCTCCAACCTGATGTACATGAGGGTCGACCGCGGGGAGTCCGCCCAGCTCATCCCCAAGGCGGTGGCCCAGGGCTGGCCGGCTGTCATTCTCATGGCCCGGGAGGAACACTACGAGGAGACGGCCCAGGCAGCCAGGGCCGTGGTAGACAGCGGACTCAACCTCCTGGGGGTCATCGCAATCGATGAGGCCGACCTCCGGGCCCCCATGATCAGGCAGAACGTCAATCTGACCCAGTTCCTAACCCACGTCTACAACTCCCAAAAACAGGCCCTGGCCGCCATAGGCCTGGGGCACATCCCGGTGGCCAACACCACCTGGTCATTGGCCAGTCCGCCGCCCTGGACCTGGAAGGACAAGCTCAACGCCTTCGGGGTGCCGCCGACGGATCTTTTCGTGACCGATGGCTGGTACTCCCGGCCGAACGAAATTCACCTGGTCCGCCACAGGGCAATCGAATGGCTGGATAGGATGAAGGCCGCCCTGGGCGACAAGCCCATCATCCATGCGCTCAAAGCGTGGAGCCGGGTCCCGCCCGACCTGGAGGAGATCATCCCGGAGTGGGTTCTGAGGCAGCTCCGGTGCGTCACCGGCCTGGGAACCTCCGAGTACGACTGGACCAACCCGAACACAGGGGATGTGGCCCCAGTGATCGTGGAGCCGCTGCCCCCTGAGTACCAGGGTGATGTCCTGCTCTACAAGATGGACCCAGTCCCCTCCGGCGACAGCCGCTGGGCCGGAGGCAACCGGAAGGATGTGGTTGACGCGGTTCGAGGGTTCGCCCAGCCGCAAGGCTGGACTATGGACTGAGGCCACGGTCTAAAACACCAAAATTTTAGGGAGGATTCAAAAAATGGACCTTAAAGACCTTAACCCCATCCCCACCAAGATGGGTAACGGCTGGAAGCTCTTCAAGAAGGTCGCCCTGATCAGCGCCATCGTCTTCGCCCTGGCTGTGGGCGTCACCCTGATCGTCCAGCACGCGCCCACCCCCCAACCAATCGAGACACCGGTCTGATTGGGAGCCCCTCCGGGGGCTCCCTTTTCTTTCGCGGGAGGTTCTAAATGAGGAATTTAATTCTGATCCTGATGGCCTTCGTCTTCGCCCTGGCCATGGTTGGTTGCGCCACCATGCCAAAGCCGGCCGCTCCCTCTCCTCAGACCGAATCCCAGGCTGCGCCGATTCCCGTGGTCTGCCACATGCTCTTCCTGAACTACACCGGCAAGGTCGTCAACGTTGGCATCCAGCTCGAGCCCGGGGGCGAGTGGCAGGTTCACAAGATTTTCCCGTTGGGCAAGGCAAACAAGGCTGAGGCTGAAAAGCTGATTAAAAGAGACAAGCCCGAAGGATACCGGTTCGACCTGCCCAGGCAACGCTTCAGGATGATGATCCCGGAGATGGGGATTGACACGTTGGTCAACGGCCAGGTCTGCCCGGACCCCACCAGGATGCTTCTCTATACCGAACCACCCAGCCAAGCCTCATGAACAGGGCTGTCCTGACCCGGCTAGAGACCAGCGACCAGGGCACATTCGGAGAATTGGTCTTGGCCGGGTTTCACTGCTTCACCGCCGAGCTGCCCTGGCGCGGAAACCAAAAGTCAATCTCCTGCATCCCGGCAGGGGAGTACACCTGCGTCCAGCGCTACACCAAGAAATTCAGGTACCACTTCCACGTCCTAGAGGTGCCTGGCAGGGATTGGATCCTGATCCACACCGGGAACTTCTCCGGTGATAGGGTCCTCGGCTTCCGCTCACACACCTATGGCTGCATCCTGGTTGGCCGGCGTTTGGGGTGCCTCCAGGGGTTCAAGGACAAGCCCCTGCAACGTGCCGTCCTGGCCTCCAGGTTCGCCATGACCGACCTACTCAACAGCGCCGGCGGAGAGCCGTTCCGGCTGCTGATCAAAGGGGTTGTCTGATGTTGGAGATCCTATCGACCCTGGGAGGAGGCCTCACCGGGCTCCTCGGGACCATCGTCTCCGGCTGGTTCGAGGTCAAGAAAAAGAGCCTCGACCTGGAGCGGGAGGTCAAGACCAAAGAGCTGGATCTGAAGGCCATGGAGAAGGAGCACGAGTTCAACCTGGCCAAGGCCCAGATCGAGGCTGAGAAAGACCTCCAAGAGTCTGCGGACAAAATAATGACCGCCTCCTACACCCACGACAAGGCCAGCTACCTCACGGGTGAGTTCGCAGCTGTCCTGGAGAAGCACGCCTGGCTGGCTGTGCCGGCCGCGATCCTGTTCACCCTGGTCGACTTCCTCAGGGGGATCATCCGGCCGTCCCTGACGGTCTACTTCGCCATCCTGACCACGGTCATGTACTTCAAGACCAACGCCCTCCTGCAAAGCCTTGGCCTGGAGTCCATGAACACCGTCATCGCCACGGACATGGTCCACCAGATCATCTCCATGGTCCTCTACCTCACCTCGGCCACGGTTTCCTGGTGGTTTGGCGTCCGCCAGCTCAGGAAAAACCAGAAGACCTGGTGAGGTCATTGATCGACCAAAGCTGATCAGGCTTCTCGACGAGGGAAGTACCAAGTGCTGGCCTGAGGTTCTGTTTGAGAAAACTATCTGGATGATTCGGCTCCTTTCTTGGAGCCGCCATCCAGGCTTGAAGAGCGTTCACTGAATGAGGCGGATTTGCGGGCGGGCTGCCGAGGAGAGCTAGTCCCGGCTGCCTTTTTTCTGGTGGGAAAATCCGTCAGGAGGAGGTTAAGGTAGGTTGGGTGTTGGGAGGGGGTGTCAAGGGAGCCTTGATGTTCTGGTCGCAAGGCTAATTTTTTAATTGCCTTTCCTTGGCCTCCCTTTCCTGTCGTCTGGACCTGGCCGGCTCTATGTTTCGTAAGGGAGACTGCTGGACAAGGCCCCCATGGAGAGCTTCTTCTATACCCTCAAGACATAACTGATCAACCACAGGGACTACGGAACCAGGCAGGAGGCTACATTAGACATCTTCAACCGCTAATTAGAGATTTGGTTTGAATGCACTCCGTACTTGGATGACAACGCCGATATTTCCTTGCTCCCGAATAACGCCTCCACAGCTACATGAGCCTTGAATTCTGGACGGAGTTCCCTTCGTTTTCAAGAGATAGATAAGCCTCCTTGGATGCTCCTATGCCCACCTTAATAAATGTTCCAGTTCTTAGGGGCCAATTCTGGAAATGGGAAGGCTCCAAGAGCCGGGTGACAAGAATCCTTCCAATTAATTATAATCGTTTTTAAATAAATACGCGGCCAGGCCGCCAAGTCCTGCCTTGACAAACCAGGGCTAAAGGTTTAATCAGGTTAAGGGGCCAAATAAGACCATAAATCGGCCAGTTGGGACATTCCGGCGGATCAATTGGGCTCCCTCCCCGGCCGGATGGTAACTTTTCTTAATTCGTGAATCGAATCGGTTACCATGAAATAAATGTAACCGAGCAAGCGGAGCTTTATGGATTATTCAGGTACTGTCGCTTCCCTTCCGTCGCGGCCTGAAGCTGGAGCCCCGGCTAAGCAAGCCGGCCAAGCTCCGTTACCGCCCTTCTATGACTGGAAGGAAGGCCCTTACCGTGATCCAGGGCGCTCCCTTTTCAAAAAGGGCTACCCGGAGGCCTCCTTCCTGAAAGCCCCCTCCCTTCGGGGGGTAATCACCCGCTCCAGCCCTGTCGGAGGGTCAGAAAAGGTGGATCCAATTGGCTGAAAAAGTAAAAATATCGGTTGTCCTACCCACCTATCAGGAAAAGGAGACCATCAATACTGTCCTGGACGAGATCTCGCGGGCTTTGGACCGGACCGGCTGGCCCTATGAAATCATCGTTATCGACGACGGCTCCACCGATGGGACCTGGGAGCGGCTGTCGGCCTTGAGCGCCGACTGGCCGGACCATCTCCGGGTCCTGAGACACCCCTACAATAAGGGCAACGGGGCGGCGGTCAAAACCGGGATCATGGCCGCCCGGGGCGAGTTTATCGCCTGCATGGACTCGGACGGCCAGCACGACCCGGCCGAGATGGTTAAGCTGCTGCCTTATGCGGAAGAGTACGACCTGGTGGTGGGCAGCCGGATCGAATCCTACCAGGGCAGCTGGTACCGCAAGCTGGCCAACCGGGTTTACAGTGGACTGGCCTCCTGGCTGGCCCAGTTCCCCATTGACGATCTGACCTCTGGGCTGAGGATTTTTCGGAGCTCGGTGGTCAAAAAGTACGCCGCTCTCTTCCCCCACCGATTCTCCTACCCCACCACCAGCACCCTGATTTTTCTCCGGGCCGGCTACAATCTCAAGTATGTCCGGGTCAAGGTCAGACCTCGTCAGGGGGGGGTGAGCAAGATCAATACCCTCCAGGACGGTCGAAACTTCGTGATCATCATCCTCAAGATCATTGTCCTTTATGAGCCGCTCAAGGTTTTCCTGCCGGTGGCCGGCCTATCCCTGGGCCTGGGGGCCCTCCTGACAGCCATCAACATCTGGATCAGCGGCCACTTCCACATCACCAACACGGCCATCTTCCTCTTCCTTTTCGGGGTCCTGGTCTTCCTCCTGGGCCTGATCGCCGAGCAGATCGCGGCCCTCCAGGTCACCCGGCGGAACGATTATGATTGACCGACCCTTCGGCCACCCCTGCCGGCCCGACTTCGGCCTTGCCTCGCCCTCCTCCTCCCGGAGGCCCGCTCGGAACCGCTGACCGTGTGCGGCATCTTCGGCCTCATCGCCCCTCCAGGAGCCCTCTCCGGACCTGACCTGCGGCGCCTGACCGACGACCTCTTTCGTTTGTCCGAGTCCCGCGGCCGGGAGTCGGCCGGCCTGGCCCTCTCCCTGGAGGGCGAGATCTGGGTTCATAAGGAGCCCAGGCCGGCCTCGGCCATGATCTGCGGCCGGGACTACGACCGGCTCCACCGCCGGCTCGCTTCCCGGAGAGATGGCGGCAAGGGGGGGCTTGCCGGCCACCTGGCCCTCCTGGGACAGACCAGGCTGGTGACCAACGGCTCCCAACTCCGCCACGACAACAACCAGCCGGTCGTCAAGGACGGGGTGGTGGCGGTCCACAACGGGATCATCGTCAACGACGAGGAGCTGTGGGGGCGGTTTCCGGACCTGGAAAGACGGTACCAGACCGACACCGAGGTGGCCGCCAGCCTGGTCCGCTGTCACCTGGAGCGCTCCGGCTCCCTGGTCCAGGCCCTCCGGCAGACCTTCAGCCTTTTGGAAGGAACCGCCTCCCTGGGGCTCCTCCTGGCCGACAGCCAGACCCTGGCCCTGGCCACCAACAACGGCTCCCTCTACGGCTGCCCGGGAAACGGCTCCGGGATCCACCTCTTTGCCTCGGAGAGCTACATCCTCACCAGGCTTCTGAGCGCCAGGCGCTGGCGGAGGCTGAACCGGACGCCCCGGATTCTCCACCTGGAGGCGGGCTGGGGCTGGACCATCGATCCCCGCCGGGGAACCTGGGAACGTTTCTCCCTTAACGGCCGGGAGGAGGTCAATCATCCTCCGGCCAGGCTAAGGCCGAGGCCCATCGTCGACCTGAGCCCCAAAGGCGGCCGGCGGGACCGGAGCGGTCCCGACCCGGACGGACCGCTGGCCATCCCCACCCCGGGAACCTCCAGGTACGAGATCGACCCGGAGCCCATCAGGGCGCTGAGGCGCTGCACCAGGTGCATCCTCCCTGAGACCATGCCCTTCATCGAGTTCGACGAGCAAGGGGTCTGCAACTACTGCCGAACCTACCGGAAACAAGCCCCAAAGGGTGCGGAGGCCCTGTCCCGCCTGGCCGACGACCTTCGGCGGCCAGACGGCCGACCGGAGTGCCTGGTCGCCTTCAGCGGCGGCCGGGACTCCTCCTTCTCCCTCCACTACGCCTCCACCGTCCTGGGTCTGAAAACCGTCGCCTACACCTATGACTGGGGGATGATCACCGATCTGGCCCGGCGGAACCAGGCCCGCCTCTGCGGCCGGCTGGGGGTGGAGCACGTCCTGGTCTCGGCCGACATTGGGCGCAAGAGGAGGTACATCCGGAAGAACGTCCTGGCCTGGCTGAAAGGCCCCGGCTGGGAACGATCCCCCTCTTCATGGCCGGTGACAAGCAGTACTACTACTTCATGAACCGGCTCCGGCAGAGGCTCGGCACGCCCCTGGTCTTCAACGCCATCAACCCCTTGGAGCTGACCCACTTCAAGACGGGGTTCTGCGGGGTCCGGCCCCACCTGGAACTGGGCCAGCTCCCCCTCAAGGCCCAGGCCCGGTTGGTGGTCTTTTACGGCCGGGAGTACCTGGCCAACCCGGCCTATTTTAACCGCTCCGTGGTGGACACCCTGGGGGCCTTTTTCAGCTACTACCTCCTGCCTCACCGCTATCTCTCCCTTTACGACTACCTTCCCTGGGACGAGGCGGCCATAGAGAGGACCCTGACCTCCGAGTACGGCTGGGAGCTGGCCGGGGACACCAGGGCCTCCTGGCGGATAGGGGACGGCACTGCCGCCCTTTACAACTACATCTACTACCTGGCCGCCGGTTTCACCGAGAACGATACCTTGCGCTCAAACCAGATCAGGGAAGGGATGATGAGCCGGGAGCGGGCCCTGGAGGCGGTGGAGGAGGAGAACCGGGCCCGCCTGGAGTCCATCGCCTGGTACTGCTGGGTGGTGGGGCTGCCCATGGCCGACCTCCTGGACCGGATCCGGTCCATGGAGAGGCTCTACCCCCATTAGGCCTATCTCTGAGCCGTGCGGATCCTGGTCGACCTCACCCATCCGGCCCACGTCCACTTCTTTTCCCTGGCCATCGGGGTTTGGCGGGAGAGGGGTCATCAGGTCCTGTTGACCGCCCGGGACAAGGACCTGACCCTGGACCTCCTGGACGAGGCGGGCCTGAGCTACCACCTCCTCAGCCGGGCCCGGCGGGGGGTGACCGGTCTGGCCCTGGAGTTGATGGAGCGGGAGGTCAGGCTGCTGGGCCTGATCCGCCGTTTCAGGCCCCAGGTCATGACCGCCGTGGGGGGGACCTTCATCGTCCATCCGGCCCGGCTCCTGGGGATCCCCTCAGTGGTCTTCTACGATACCGAGAACGCCAGGCTCTCCAACGCCATCACCTACCCCTTCGCCACTTGTACCTGCACCCCGGACTGCTACCAGGGCGACCTGGGGCGGAAGCAGGAGCGCTATCCGGGCTACCACGAGCTGGCCTACCTCCATCCCGACCGCTTCCGGCCCGACCCCGCGGTCCTGGACCAGGCCGGGTTAAAGGAGGGCCAGCCCTTTTCCCTGGTCCGCTTCGTGGCCTGGGCCTCCTCCCACGACCTCAAGCAGACCGGCTTCAGCCGGCCGGGCAAGGCGGCCCTGGTAAAGCGGCTGGCCGGGTTCGGCCGGGTCCTGATCTCCTCCGAGGCCCCCCTTCCCCCGGAGCTGGAAAGCTACCGGCTCCGCCTCTCTCCGGGCAAGGTCCACAGTCTCCTTAAATTCGCCCGGCTCCTGGTGGGGGAAAGCGCGACCATGGCCTCGGAGGCGGCCGTCCTGGGCACCCCGGCCGTCTTCATGTCCCCGGTGGGCCGGGGCTACACCGACGAGCTGGAGCGGGAATACGGCCTATGCTTCACCCTTCACCGGGAGGGGGAGGTCCTGGACAAGGTGGCCGAGCTCCTCGCCCGGCCGGACCTCAGGGCCGACTGGGCGGCCAAAAGGGACCGCCTCCTGAGGGAGAAGATAGACGTCACCGAGTGGCTCGTCCGCCGGGTGGAGCGGGCGGCCAAGCCCGGGCCGGCCCGTGGCTGACCTCGAGGCCGGAGCGGACCAGGCCGGGATCAGGCGGTCCCTGGAAGCGGTCCTGGCCTACGCCGAGCGGGAGGAATTCCGGGGCTACGGCAAGCACGACGCCCTCAACAGCCCCTTCCTCAAGGCCCTGACCTTCAACCGGAAGTGGCCCCGGATCATGGCCATCCAGGCGGTCATGCGGGCCCCGGTCAACCTCCGGCCCTGGCTGGGGGTCAGGAGGTACCGCAACCCCAAGGGGATCGCCCTCTTTGCCAGGGCCCTGCTCAGGCTTTCCCGGCTCACCGGGGAGGGGGGCCACCGGGAGACGGCCCGCTCTCTTCTGGACTGGCTGGCCCAAAACCCGGCCCAAGGCTACTCCGGTCCTGGCTGGGGGTACCTCTGGGACTGGCAGGACCTGGGCTTTTTCGCCCCTTTCGGATCGCCCAACTGCGTGGTCACCGCCTTTGTCGGTCAGGCTCTCCTGGACGGCTGCCTGGCCCTAGAGGAGGAGCGGTACCTCAGGCTGGCCCGGGGAGCGGTGGAGTTCATCCTCCGCGACCTGAAGGTCCTCTACGAGGACGAGGACAAAAAATGCCTGGCCTACGTCCCGGGGGCCGGGGTGACCATGAGGGTCATGGATGTCAGCGCCCTGGCCGGGGCCTTCCTGGCCCGGGTCGACCGCCTCACCGGCCAGAGGGAACTGGCCGGGGAGGCCCGGCGGCTGCTGGGCTACGTGGTGGACAAGCAGACCCCGGAAGGGGGCTGGTACTACACCGACCCCCCGGAAGATTCACCGCTCAAGATCGACAACTACCACACCGGCTTCATCCTGGAGGCCCTCCTGGATTATGAGCTGGCCACCGGTGACCGGTCCTTCCGGGGAGCCTACGAGAGGGGCCTGAGGTTCTACGCCGGGCGGCTGTTCCTCCCGGACGGCGCCCCCAGATGGATGAGCCACCGGACCTTACCCCTGGATATCCACGGCGCGGCCACCGGCATCGGGACCCTGGCCCGGGCGTCGGTTCATCACGACCGGGCCTACCTGGAGCCGGCCCGCCGGGTTGCCGGCTGGGCCGTGGAGCGGATGCAGGCCCCGGAGGGCTGCTTCTACTACCAGATGACCAAGCGAAGGATAAAAAGGTTCACCCTGATGCGCTGGTGCAACGCCTGGATGGCCCACGGCCTTTCCAGCCTCCTGGAGGCGGAGGCCAGCCTGGAGGCCGGTTAACCCGATGTGCGGTATCGCCGGCCTGACCGGACCCGGGATCAGGGATGAGACGGCCCAGGCCATGGTCCACTCCCTGGCCCACCGTGGCCCGGACGCCAGGGGAACCCACCGTGACCGGATGGCTTTCCTGGGCCAGACCAGGTTGAGCGTCATCGACCTCCTGACCGGCGACCAACCCATGAGCGATCGCGGGGGCACGGCCTGGCTGGTTCACAACGGCGAGATCTACAACTACCGGGAGCTCAGGCGGGAGCTTGAGGCACGGGGCCGGTCCTTCAGGACCGGGAGCGATACCGAGGTCATCCTCCAGGGCTACCTGGAGTGGGGCCTCGGGCTCCTGCCCAAGCTGGACGGGATTTTCGCCTTCGCCCTCTGGGAGACCGGCCGGCAGAGGCTGCTCCTGGCCCGGGACCCCTTGGGGGTCAAGCCGCTCCACTACCATTTCGACGGCCGGATCATGAGGTTCGCCTCGGAGGTCAAGGCCATCCTCCAGGATCCGGCGGTACCCCGGGAGGCCGACCCGGAGAGCCTCCACCTCTTTCTAAATCTCCGCTACGTTCCCGGCCAAAGGACTCTCTTCAAGGGCGTCAGCCGGCTCAAGCCCGGCCATTACCTCATCCTGGAGAAGGGGGCCCTCACCGAAGGGAGATTCTTCGAGCTCAGGCCCCGGCCGGAGACGGGCAGGGGAGCGGACCACTTCCGGGAGGGGATCGGCCATTACCTCCGGGCGGCGGTCAGAAAGCAACTGGTCAGCGACGTCCCGGTGGGGGTCTTCCTCTCCGGTGGGCTGGACTCCAGCGCCGTGACCGCCCTGATGTGCCGGGAGTCCAACCGGCCGGTGAGGACCTTCACCCTGGGCCTGGGCGAGCCCACCGACGAGCTGGCCCAGGCCCGGCTGGTGGCCGACTACTTCGGAACCGTCCACCACGAGCGGACCATCGCCCCGGAGCTCTTCCGGAGCTTCCCCCGGGTGATCTGGCACACCGAGGAGCCCAAGGAGAACGTCCTCCAGGGCTTTCTTCTGTCCCGGTTCGCCCGCCGGGAGGTCAAGGTGGTCTTAAGCGGGCTGGGCGGGGACGAGCTCTTCGGCGGCTATCAGATCCACCGCCTGATCGCCCCGTTGCGCAACCTGCACCGCCTGGTGCCCCGGGCCGCGGTGCGGGACCTGCTCCGGCCCCTGAGCGGCCTGGCCTACCGGGCCCAGGCCGGCCGGGGCTCCCTCAGCCTGGACCACTATCGCCGCGGGCTTCAGTTTCTCCTGGCCCTGGGCGATCCGGCCCGGGGCTACCTGATCCTCCGCAACGCCTGGGACCACGACCCCGAGGCCCGGCGGCTCCTCTATGGCCCGGCCCTCCTGGAGGCCGGCCCCGGGTCCGTCTCGACCGCCTTCCAGGGGTTCTTCAACGGCCGCTCCCCGGACGCCCTGGAGGAGGCCCTCTGGGCGGAGCTGAACACCAAGCTGGTCGACGATCTCCTCCTCAACGAGGACCGGACCTCCATGGCCCACGGGCTGGAGGTCCGGGTGCCCTTCCTGGACCGGGACCTGGTCGACTTCGCCCTGACCATTCCCGCCGGCCTCAAGGTCCGTCACGGCCGGACCAAGCACCTCTTCCGCCAGTCAGTGGCCCCTCTTCTTCCCCGGGCCACGGTGGAGAGGGGGAAGTGGGGCTTCTCCTTCGATCCGGTGGTCCAGTTCTCCCGGGGGCTCAAGTCCACCGCCGAAAGGGTCCTCACCCGGGAGCGGGTCGAGGCCAGGGGCTGGTTCAACTACGCCTACCTGCGCCGGATAATGGACCACCGCCCCCATCCCCGCCTGCGCTGGCACTACTTCTTCCTCTGGCTGGCCTTGGGGCTGGAGATCTGGGCCAGGCTCTTTCTGGAGGGGGACCTGGGCAGGCCCCGCCTGGAGCTGGAGGATTACTATCCCTAGCCCGCCCCGGTCCGGCTTTGGCCGCCGCCTTCGGCTCTACGCCTCCATGATCCGCTACGGCAACGCCCACAACCTGGATTTCGCCAGGGAGCACGGCCGGTTCTTCGACCTCCTCGTGGAGAGGACCGGCCGGGAGCTGGGCCGGCTGGAAGGTCGGCGCTGCCTGGACCTGGGCTGCGGCAAGTCCTTCTGGCTGACCCTCCTCCTCCACTCCCTGGGCGCGGAGGCGACGGGGATAGACCCAGAGGTGGCCCGGCCGGGGAGGAGCCCGGCCAAGTACCTCTCCATTCTCCGGTCCAACGGCCCGGAGCGGTCGTTGAGGACCCTCTGGTGGGACCTGACCTACTCCCGGCCCTACTACCGTGAGCTGGAGCGGTGCTGCGGCTTTCCCCTCCGCTTCCAGGGGCTGGACCTGAGGCCCATGAGCGCGGCCGAGCTGGACTTCCCTCCGGCCGGCTTCGACCTGGCCGTCTCCCACGAGGTCTTCGAGCACCTCCCCCGGGTGGACCTGGTCCTCCGAAGCCTCCGCCGGGTCCTCAAGCCCGACGGCCTGGCCTATATCTACATCCACAACTTTGCCAGCCTCTCCGGCGGGCACCATATCGCCTGGAAGTACCCGGACACGGAGCCGTCCCGTGAAGTTCCGGCCTGGGACCACCTCCGGGAGAACCGCTTCCCGGAGATCCCCTCCTGGATCAACCGGCTCCGAATGACCGACTTCCGGGCCGCCTTCGAGGCCGAGTTCGAGATCCTGGCCTGGCTCCCGGGCGACCGGGAGGGGGAGGCCCTCCTGACCCCCGAGCTGAGGGAGGAGCTGGCCGCCTACAGCGCGGAGGAGCTTCTGACCAAGGGGTTCACCGTTATCGCCCGGCCCAGGGCCCGGGGAAGCGGGCCCGAGCCGTCCCCCAAAAACGGCCGGCCTCCGGCCTCAGATCCGCCCCGCCCGGGACGGACCCGGCCTTAAGGGAGAAGCTCCTGGAGATCACCCTGGTCTACCCCGGCCAGCCCAAGGGCGAGG